>Ga0187886_1004128_pt1 | contig 10546 bp, 13 predicted proteins | sample June2016WEW_20_1_FD_133001 | JGI IMG/M metagenome (GOLD analysis project Ga0187886, IMG submission 133001) | Peatland microbial communities from SPRUCE experiment site at the Marcell Experimental Forest, Minnesota, USA - June2016WEW_20_150 | ecosystem: Environmental > Terrestrial > Soil >... | reverse complement strand
GTTAACCTGAAAGAATTTGTCAATTCAAATCTTATCTATTACAGTTTACCCTCCTACGCCGAAAGCCACGGGCTTTAAGGCCGTGGATGAATGCGAGGAGGGTACCCGTCGAAGTTCCAAAGGAGCGTAGTGGGGTGTGCTTCGGAGGGTTCCGCCTTTAGATTCTTCGCTCTCGCTCAGAATGACGAGAAGGGTGTCTTTCAGAATTTTTAAATTAGACGGTTGACAACTGTCCAGCCTTTTTGAGATATTATAGTCCTTACTCGAGAACTCACCCATTGAGGAGAAAGAAAAGCATGAATTTCGATCTGAATGAAGAACAGAAAGAAATCCAGAAGGCCGCTGATGAATTCGGCAAGGGAGAATTTGACAAGGAGGTCGCTCTCGATCTTGAACGGAACCATCAATTCCCTTTTGCCATCTTGAAGAAGGCTTGTCATCTTGGATTTATCGGAATCCATTATCCAGAAGCGTACGGCGGACAGGGATACGGGATCTTAGAAAATGCATTGATCGTTGAAGCCTTTTGCCGGAGGGACTCCGGAATCGGGGTTTGCCTGAGCATCGCCAACTTCTCCTCAGAGATCATTATGAGATTTGGAAATGATGCCCAAAAGAAAAAATATCTGATCCCCATTACAAAAGGGGAGGCCATCTCTGCCGGTGCTTTTACCGAACCCGATCATGGAAGCGACATCACTCAACTCAGGACAACTGCCATCCAGGATGGGAATGGATATCTGATCAACGGGGTGAAGACCTTCATCTCCAATGGGACCATCGCCAATTTTGTCATCGTCCTCTGCCAAAGCGATCCTCAGGCAAAACCTACCTATCGAGGCCAGTCTACTTTCATTGTGGAAAAAGGGAGTAAGGGTTTTGAGGTGAATGAGCTTGGAGAGAAGATGGGCATTAAGATGACCTCCACCACAGAAATGTCTTTTGATCAGGTCCGGATCCCGGAGGAGAATCTCATCGGGATGCTTCACAGAGGTTTTTATCAGGTTCTGGAATTCTTTGATGAGAGCAGGGTGATGGTGGCTGCTCAAGCATTAGGGATTGCCCAAGGTGCCTTTGATCGGGCACTCGATTATGCTAAAAAGAGGGAACAGTTTGGCCAGAAGTTGGTTGAGTTCCAGGTGACGCAACATAAATTGGCCGATATGGCGACTCAGATCGAAGCAGCCAGATGTCTGGTCTATAAAGCGGGTTGGAATTTTGATCAGGGAAGGATCGACCCCAAATGGACCTCCATGGCCAAGATGTATGCCGGCAGAGTGGCGGTTGAAGTTGCACAGGAGGCCATTCAGATTCATGGAGGTTATGGATATATGTTAGAATACGAAGTGGAAAGATATTACAGAGATGCAAGGATCACTGAAATTTACGAAGGCACAAGAGAGATTCAAAAAAATACGATCGCCAGTGCGATGATTGGAAAGAGAGGATAGGAGAGAATATGAGAAGAGTGGCAATCGTTGGAATTGGTCACGGAAAGTTTGGGGTCAGATCGGACGCTTCACTTCGGGAATTGACTTTTGAAGCGGTCAAGGCCTGCCTGGATGATGCAGGTATTTCCCTTAAAGAGGTGGAGAGCATGGTGACAGGTATTGCAGGGGATGAATTTTCCATTGCCCTTCAGCCCTCTGCTCAGGTTCACGACTACATCGGGTTTCATCCCAAGCCCAATTTCCGTGTCGAGGGCGCCTGTGCGACAGGAAGCATGGCTTTGAGAACGGGATGGATGAACGTCGCCTCCGGGTTGGCCGATCTGGTTCTCGTTGTTGGGGTGGAGAAGATGACTGAAGTTCCCACCAGTGTCGCCACAGGTATTATGGGAAGAGGTGGAGATGCGATTTGGGAATATCCCTTTGGGACGACCTTCCCCGGTTACTATGCGATGATTGCCAATGCCCATATGGCTGAATTCGGAACGACAGAAGAGCAGTTGGCGATGGTGGCAGTGAAGAATCATTACTATGGCAATCTCAATCCATTTGCTCATATGCGGAAGGAGATTACTTTGGAGAAAGCCTTGACCTCTTTTACGGTGGCCCATCCGCTGAAACTTTTCGATTGCAGTCTGATTACGGACGGTGCCGCAGCCGTTCTCCTTGCTTCTGAAGAGAGGGCGAAAAGTATCTCGTCAAAACCGGTTTGGATTGCAGGGCTTAGCCTTGCTACAGATACGATGAGAATCACTGAAAGAAATTCCTTAACCTCTATCATGGCCACTCGGGAGGCGGCTAAAGCCGCTTACAAAATGGCAGGGGTAGGACCATCGGATATTGACGTCGCCACGGTTCATGACTGTTTCACGATCGCAGAGATCGTGGCTTATGAGGATCTCGGTTTTTGTGAAAGAGGGGAGGGCGGAAAACTGATCGAAGCGAAAGAGACCTATATCCGTGGGGAGATTCCGGTTAATGTGGATGGAGGATTGAAGTCAAAGGGCCATCCCCTCGGAGCTACCGGAGTTTCAATGGCCATTGAAATCACGAAACAGTTGAGAGGGGAGGCGGGTGAGAGACAGGTAAAAAATGCAGAGATTGGTCTTACCCATAACGTAGGAGGAACCGGACAGGTTGTCGCGATCCATATCTTCAGGAGGGAATAAGATGGACTTTAAGAATTTTTCTCTTTCTATCAGCCAGACGAAGGTCGCCCGATTTGCTATAGAACTTGCAGAAGGAAAGATTATGGCAACCCTTTGCAAGAAGTGCGGGAAGAAATATTATCCACCACGTGCGGACTGCTCCGATTGCATGAGTAGCGAGATGGAATGGAAACCGATTGGGGGCGAGGGGAAGCTTGTGACTTTTACAAAGATTTATGTTCCACCAGAGCATTTCGCTATCCGGCAGCCTATGATGCCTTTTTCAAGTGTTCAATTTGAGCCCTGCCCCATTGGAATTCTAGAGGTGGAGGATGGCTTAAGAATTATGGGTTGGATTCCAAAGATCGATGTAAAGAAGATTCGGGTTGGGATGAAATTGAAGGCATCGCCACAAATCCTTCTTGATGGTAAGGTGACAATCATCCTGGAGACTTTATAGAATATTCTCCATGCGCTATGCCCTATGCGCTTTGCGTTTTTAAGGAACAGCCATCTCCGGCGTAAGAATCCAAAGCACTGCCCATCTTCTATCCTCTTTCTGATCCAGGCAGACAATGGCACTGTAGCGAAACAGTACGGCCTTGGCATTTTCATTCCCACAGATGAGGAGGGAGGCTAATTTATCGAGAAATGGAAGATGACCAACGAACATGAGATCTTCCGACTCTTTCGAAATTCTCTCTGCCCAAGGTTGGACATCATCGTTCGGATTGAGGCCCTGGACAGCCTGAACAGATGGGCCAGACATTTTTAATGCACCAGCAATCATTTCTGCAGTCTGCTTTGCTCGCAATTTTCCACTGTGGTAGACTTTTGAAGGAAGGATGTTCAGTCTCTTTGCCGCCTCTGAGATCCTCTTGACTTCCTCTTCCCCTCTTTCTGTTAAGGAGCGCTCAGGATCTTCTTTTTCAGTCTTCGCCTCCCCATGTTGAATGAGATAGAGTTTCATAATGGTACCTTACTTTATGAAAATTCCTGTATCCTGTCATTCTGAACTTGTTTCAGAATCTCAAGGAAGAAGACCCTGAATCGAGTTCAGGGTGACACTTAAACCCCGACGTAATTTTTTAAATGTTCCACCTATAGGGGCAATGTGATTTACTTTTTAGATTATGGAACAGAATCTCTTTTGTCAATTTAATTCCCTCCTTATTTTCCTCCCCCTCGATGGGGGAGACTATTCCTCACATTCCTTCCATATTGACGGGGGCTTGCCCTGTGGAGTATGTTTAACTACTCCACAGGGTAAAAGCGGGGGTGAGTTTAATATGGTATTTTGATGAGAAAAAATAAAAGGCAGAGCCATTTCTGACCCTGCCTTTGGTTTTTGGCAATTGAATATTGATTTATTTAAAACCCCCACCTGAAAACCCCGTCCTGTGGACAAGGATGAAAGGTGGGTCTGCCGAAGGCAGAAAAAACCTTAACCAGATGCTGAAACAAGTTTAGTATGACAACGGGGTTTGGCTCTCGTCTTTTGTCATCCCGAACCAGGTCCTGAACTTGTTTCAGGATCTTCGATTTCGGGATCTCGGTTTTGGGTTTAGAGAATTTGGGTTTTAAAGCCCTGCCCTGTGGGCGGGGTTCTTTACTTTTTTTGAGGCTTTAGGCTATAAAGAGAGTAGTAATATCTTTTTTATTTTTCCACCTCAACTCTTGAACCCCAAATTAGTATTTCATATATTTTTCTTACCCAAAAGCATATCCTAAAGAAATTAGGGTAACAAAAAACAAGATTAACGCAATTACAAACTTTTCCATCTCATTTTACCCCCATCATTTTTTACTTCTTATTAGGTTCTAAATTATTATATTAGGCAATATTTATGCCATACTATAATAAAATATAACTTATCGTAAATATTAAATAAAATAAAAACACTCTTCCAAAATCTGGTAATAATTTTTCCACCTTTACACAATTTTGTTGTGTCTCCATTTTCCTCCCCCTCGATGGGGGAGGGCTTGCCCTGTGGAATATGTTTAGCTACCCCACAGGGTAAAGGTGGGGGCAAATTTAATATGGTATTTTGATGAGAAAAAATAAAAGGCAAAGCCATTTCTGACCCTACCTTTGGTTTTTGACAATTGAATATTGGTTTATTTTTTGACTGTTACACCTACTAATGTTTAGCCGAGGGTTGCTATAGGGACTGATGATTACTGGGAGAAATGATGCATCGCGATTCAATATATGAAAATAATATCGTGCTTTTTTTAGGAGTCTGAAAACAGCAGATAGATAGCAGAAATCGCAACCATCGGAGTCACTCCGTGCGGTTTTGAAATCCTGTAGGAATCCATCGGGTAATCAGGACCATTGTGGAAAGCATCAGAGAATGTAATCTGAGAATCTGAGTCATCGAAGTGTATTGTGACTAAAAAAGAAATATGATGCGAGAAGCACGGAGCATTATTTAATTTCGTTGAGCATGACCGTTATCTCACCAAGCTTGAGCTTTTTAGTTTCCAATTTTCCGGTCACCATAACGGGAATATTGTTATATGAGGGTGAGAGAAAGAGCTTAACATCCCCGAAGCTGACGGGTGCCCCTTCTTTTGTAATTTCTGCGGTTGTCTCAAGGACCTTAAGTTTACCCAAATTTGGAAGCTCCATGTCCTTAAGCTCTCCAATCTTAAGCTTTACAATGTAGAGGCGTATATTTGAAACAACCGGAATCGTGATGGTGCTGTTGGGGGTCAATTTAGCAAACTCCAAGAGAAAAAGCGCGGAAAGCTCGTCAAAGATAGGGGTATTCAAGGGTTTGGATTCTTCTCTTGTGTAGCCTCCCTTGTTAACCCTAAAACCCTTTTCAAGATATTGGATTTTCTTGTCCATGTAATTAAAAACCGTTTGTCGTTTTCTTTTTGAGAAAGTGTCTACCAGGCTGAGAGTTGATATCAAGGGTACAAAGCTTTTTGCGTCCATTCGGGTAACAAGCTCTGCCTCGAGAGTATAGACAGAAGATATCGTCCAAGATGTTTTTGTATTAGCCGAGATAACTATTTCGTTTTTGTCTTTTTGAGGATCAACGGTTATCTCAGCATCTCCAGCAGATACGCCGAGGTACTTAACCTTATAAAAATATTGTTTCTTTGTCCTGAATACGTCACGCTCGGTTGTAAAAGGATTCTGAGGAAGCTTTTCAGGAACGATTTGTGCAGGAGGGAGGGTTATTTCTATTTCTTGGATCTGCTTTCTAAGATAGCTTTTGTAAAACCAAAAACAAATAACCAGAATAACTATAAGGCTTGCGGCAATCAAGGGGATTAGAATTTTTAGTTTCAAACCGGCTCCTTTGTTTCAAAGATCATTATTGTTGGCAATGTAAAAAAACTCAATACTTAAGAAATTTTCTAATTGATGATTTTAAGCTATTGAATGATAAGAACTTGCTTTGGGATGAATTGAATGTATTAAAACGGAAGTTGAATGTCAAGATCAAAAATACCATCAAAAAAAACCATCGATGATTACCGTTTCAAATCAAGCATGCTTGGCTAAAATGACTGGTCGAAGAGTACAGAAAGGAACATTGTAACGGCGACTCCCTTAATGCCTACTAAATAGGCAGGCCACCAGATGATGACTTATTGTGACATACCCCAAAGACTGAACATTTGTATCAATTATTTATGGGGTTATAGCTTCTATCTTCCATGCAGGACATATGCTCGAGGGAAAAGGTGGAATAGCTTGAAGAATTATTCTTCCACCACTACTTCATTGGGGAGTTCGTCGGTATCATTGGAGGTAATTGGAAAATGCTGAGAAAGTAAACCTCCTATTTTCCGAATGGCTTGAGAGAGGGCCTCACAAGCACGGCCCTCTCTGATCCTACTGGAAACCTCATTTGCAAATCGGTTCAGGGTTTCCTGATCCATCTTCTCATAAATGCCTTTATCCGCCAGAATCCGGATTTTCCTTTCGAAAAGAGAGAGAAAGAAGAGAACCCCTGTGTTCTTCTTTGTCCGATAAAGGCCTCTCTCAAAAAAGACCCGCTCAGCCCTCTGCTTGACCGCTTCCTCTTTTCTTCTGATTCCAACAAAGAGCTTTTTCAATGCCTCCGCTCTTTGAAAGAGTAACCGGCAGGGAAAAAAGAATAAGAAACTCAAAGGGACATATGACCATACAGAGGAGTGAAAAAAAAGAAGAGTGAGGATCAGTGACAATAGGCCCCCGAGAAGGACTCCGCCGAGGATCTCCGCCTCTATATAGTGATCGCTCCGGTCAACCACCATGACAACAATTTCGCCAATGGTCCGGGATTCCACCTCCTGAGTTGTGGCCTTCAGTCTCTCCTTTTCTTCCGGAGTAAAGAATTTGTCTGCTTTTGAACGCGTTCTCATTACCATTCTCCTGAGGCCCCGCCACCTCCGAAGGAGCCGCCTCCGCCGCTGAAATCACCGCCAGAATCCCCGGAGTGCCAGTGCCCACCGGTCCCCGGTCCATAGAAGAACCCACTCCTACGATCCTCCCTGTGGCCATCTTTTCGAGAACCTCCTGAGGAGAAGAGAATGGGTAAGAAAAGGCCCACGCCAAAACCGATGATGGCTAATAGAATGATGGCGAGGATCCCGACGGGAAGGACGGTAAGATAGACGAACGTAGGAAGCCCAATGGCCGCAGTGATTCCGCCTAAAATACGAGATATACTACCCAAGACGAGCGTGAACACACCCAAAAAAAGAAAGAGGGTTAGGAAAGGGGGAAGGCCTTTTTGTCTCCGTTGAAACGGCCTTTGCTCGGCTTTGAACTCGCCCCGTGTTCCATCGATCAAAGCAGAGACACCTGCTATGACACCTCCATCAAAATCTCCTTGTTTAAATCTCGGTTTGATAATCTGATCGATAATTCTTCCCGCCATCAGATCCGTTAACTTTCCTTCGAGGCCGCGGCCCACCTCGATCCTGATCTTCCTGTCCTGCTTCGAGACGATGAAGAGGACCCCGTTGTCCTTCACCTGTTGCCCAATCTTCCATGCCTCCGCCACTTTGATGCCAAACTCCTCAATATTTTCTCCTTCGAGAGATGGAATAGTCAGAATGACGATCTGGGTTGAATCCGATTGTTCAAAGGCCCTCAGCTCTTCCTCGATCTTTGACTTTGCCGAGGGACTTATCAACCCTGCATAATCGTTGACATAGCCCTGGAGCTTAGGGACATCAAGGCCGTAAGCAACAAAAGACAGGCACAGGAGAAAAAAGACCGGAAGGAATAACCATTTCCTCATTTCAGAATTTCACCTGGGGAGCCTTCGCAGCCCCCGCCTCAGCCTTGAAGGGCTCTTTCAGACTCAGATGAAGCAGGAAATTATTGGTCAGGTTGTTCGGAAATACCCGGATGGAGCTATTGAAGACTTCGACTGCTTTGTTATAGCGGGTCCGTGCGACATTGATCCTGTTTTCCGTTCCCTCCAGTTGGTGCTGGAGGTCCTGAAAGTTCTGGTTCGCCTTCAGATCAGGATAGCGCTCGACAACGACCATCAGTCGTGAAAGTGCACTGGTCATCCCGGCCTGAGCCTCCTGAAATTGTGAGAAGGCCTTGGGATCGTCAATGATATTTTTGGGGACCTGCATCGTCCCAACCTTTGCCCTTGCCTCCGTAACGGCAGTGAGAGTTTCTCTTTCATGTTTGGCATAGGCCTTTACGACCTCGACGAGATTGGGAATGAGGTCATTTCTTCTCTGATAGGCTGCCTCAACGTCCCCCCATGCCGCCTTGACCGCCTCCTCATTTTTCTGCATGGTGTTATAGCCACAGCCTGACAGCACAGCAAGGGTAAAAGTGGACAGAACCAACTTTATAAAGAACGATCTTTTTCTCATCTTCTCCTCCTAAGTGAGATTTTTGGAACCCGGAGGGGTACGGGCTAACTTTTTTTTAAGCTGCCTCTATGTTTTTATTAAATCTTAAATTACTAAAGGCTCTCTTCTGCTCAAAAAGGTTCGAATTTTATGCTATTTTTCCAGAAAAGATCGTTTTAAACAATATTATATAGAGTCAAGATAATTTACGAAATGAATTATTTGCGGGGTTGAAGCGTATCCCCGTTACTCATTTGCGATAGTAATATACAACGTTTTCAAAAATTAGGGAATAGAAAGTTTCAGGAAGAAAGATTCGGATATAAGAACCATTTCTGCCCCTGCCTTCAGCCATAAAAACTTGGAATGGGTAATGAATAATCTGAAATCCTCTGCTGATTTAGAATAGGGAGATTCTATTCAACTTTTCCATGTTTCCTTCTGGAAGTTTTTCGAGAACGATCTGGAACAACTCCAAAAGAACGTTGTCGGGTGCTGGGGCCATCACATACTTCCAGAAACCGAAATCGGAGATCTCTTTGCGAAAGGGAACGCCCTTGGACTTCATGTGGGCCACCAGGGCTTCCAGATTATCCGTTTGAATCCCGATGTGATGTATAGCTCCTCTCCCTTCGTCCCCTGGGGGCTGTTCATAAAAATGGAGTTTCCCCTTGCCTACGGCCAAAAAGACATTCCGTGACCCAGCCATCTCCAGGTCGGCCAATATTTCTCCCCCGAACATTTCTTGATAGAACTTCAGGCTGGTTCCGATGTTGGACGCAAACAGATGGGCGTGGTGAACGTGATTTATCATTTCATCTGGCCTCCTGGTTTCGTTCAATTATGCAGTTGCAGCAAAGCTGATCTTTTGATTTTTATTATCTCTGAGGTTTTGCCTTTATTCCACAGATGGGAATACTCAAAGTATTATCAAGGTCTGAAATTTGCACAAGATTTCATGGAGCGATATGGAATCATTCATTTAAATCACTTAAACGAGCCATAATCCTTTGATAAATATTTATCGCATCCTCACAATAATCCATCTTCATAGGAGAATTCAAAGTGGCAGAAACTAATCTTCTTAATTCCTGTACTACCACCAAGTTAGACGCAATAATGGCTTTCGCATCGTCTGATAAAGGCATCGTTGACCTCCTTCCTCTTTTATTTACTTGGGAGAGTAACAAAAGGTTGAATGAAACACAATAAAATTTTTGAAAATAAATGTCCAATAGAGTTCAAAGAAAAATGTTGATAAATACATATTTAGGTGTATTATGGTATATATCAATAAAAAGGAGGTGAAGTCATGATAACCAAGATAAGAACAAATATCTTTCTAACCAAAACTGAACTGAAGAAACTTAGGGCATTATCAAGGAAAACTGGGGCTCCGGTCGCCGTGCTTGTGAGAAGGGCTATTGATGAGTATTTGGAAAAAAAGGAAAGAAAATCATGAGGCGAACAACTAATTTAATCGACAGGGAGGCAAGCACCGTTTCCTCGCACCCTGGGGTTGGGACGGCTTTTTTGTTTTCCAGTGAAAGGAGGTGACGTAAATTCGATTGGGTAGTGGGATCAGGTCAAGATTGTGAGGCACGCATAGGATCGATGAAGAGGTGATCAAAATGGAAAAAGCATTAGAGAAGAGACTCGAAGGTCTGGGGAAACAATATACCGATTTAAGCGGGAGTAATTCCAAATTATGGAGGCGTGTAGCTGAGCTCGCGAAGACAGTTGAAAGAATGGCAAAATTAGAAAATGAATTCGCTAAAAAGATTAATGAGTCTGAAAAGAATGTGATAAAGATATTAAATGAATTCCGTGACAGTCTTCTATTTGCTTCTGTAAAAAATAGAAAGCCTTCTTGAAATAATCACGAAAGGAGGTGAAACCGATTAGAACCGTCAAGGTCAAGACGGAATAAAAAGGGAGAAACAAAGTGAATAAAGGGAAAGGGGGTTTCGGGTCTTTCAGGGTTACCTTGGCTTTATCTATTTTGGTGGGTGTCATTGTCCCTATTTCCATGTTAGGGGAATTCCCAGAGGCTATTAAATGGAAGAGGTTTATCTTTATAGGGATCTTAAGCTTCGCTTCTTTCTGGGCTATCGCATTTAT
>Ga0187886_1004125_pt1 | contig 10546 bp, 11 predicted proteins | sample June2016WEW_20_1_FD_133001 | JGI IMG/M metagenome (GOLD analysis project Ga0187886, IMG submission 133001) | Peatland microbial communities from SPRUCE experiment site at the Marcell Experimental Forest, Minnesota, USA - June2016WEW_20_150 | ecosystem: Environmental > Terrestrial > Soil >... | reverse complement strand
GCCTGGCTTTGCGGCGCCTGCCAGGCCGGCCTCCTCCGGGGAAAGCAGGAACTCGACCACGCGGCTCTCGCCCGCACCGAGAGAAACGCGTTTGAACCCGCGCAGCGCGCGAATGGGATCAGCGGCGCCGGGCTCGCCCTGGACGTACAACTGGACCACCTCGTCTCCCTTGCGCCCCGAGGTGTTCCTCACGCGGGCAGAGATTCGGAGCGCCCCGACGGGTTCCACGGATGGCGCAATGCGCAAGTCGGAATACTGAAAGGTCGAGTAGCTGAGGCCGTAGCCGAAGGGGTACAGCGGCTGCCCGCGGAAGTAGCGGTACGTGCGCCCCTCCATCGAGTAGTCCTCAAACGGCGGCAACTGGCTCACCGAGCGGTAGAAGGTCACCGGCAGCCGGCCCGCGGGATTATTGTCTCCCGCCAGAGTCTGCGCAATTGCCGTGCCCGCTTGCTCCCCTCCATACCAAGCCGTCAGGATGGCCGCCGCATGCTCTTGGGCGTAGTTAACCGCCAACGCGCTGCCACTCACCAGCACCACCACAACCGGCTTCCCCGTTTCGATCAGTTTTCGCAGCAGTTGCTCCTGGGCGGCGGGGAGCTGGAGGTCGGTGCGGTCGCCGCCGGCAAAGCCCGGAACGGCGGTCGTTAACTCCTCGCCTTCCAGACTGGAATTGAGACCGACAAACGCAACCGTCAGATCGGAGGCTCTGGCGGCCTCCACGGCCTCCTCCAGCAACATTTCCGCCGGCGGCCTCCACAGGAGCTGCACATTGGCGACTCCACCCTTCTGACGGTATTCCAGGCGCAGCTTGTGGTTCCGCCCACCCTCCAGGCGAACCCGTGCCTCCACCGGGACCAGGCCGGGGGAGGTGGGCGCGTTGTCGTCAAGAACCAGGCGGTCATCGATGAACAGCCGGGCGGAGTCGGTCCCAGGGCACTCCCAGCACCCGCGCCGGCCCGTGGCAAACGAGTAGTCCCCAGTGCGCTCCACCCGGATGGCGCCGGTCCATCGCACCGAGAACTCCTCGGCCCGAAGCCCCGCTATCCCGCCCGCATCGCGCCAGTTGTACCAACTGACGTAGACCCGCGGCTCCACGCGCGAAACACGCGGCGCCCCGCTCAGATCGGCGTTGTCGAAGTACTCCGCCAGCAGACCGTGCTGCGCATCCTGCCCGCCAGCCGGGGGCGCCAGCACCCCGCCAGGCACGGGCGCGGTGGTCTCGGCCGTGTAGACGCTGCCCGGCGCGAAGCGGATCTCCGCCTTCCCCTGGAACTGCCGCTCCATGCCCTCGAGCGGCGTGATGATCGTCACCGGGACGCCGTTGTAGTTGCCAAGCAGCGCGTCCGGATCGTCCGCCGAGGGGCCTACCACAGCGATGCGGCGGACCGAGGAACCAACTGGCAGCGTTTGGTTCGCGTTCTTCAGCAACACGATCGACCGCTGCGCGGCTTCGAGCGCCAGGCGGCGGTGCGCCGCCGAGGCGACCTCGGATATCGGGATGCGCGCGAACGGCACGCGCTCCGGCGGATCGAACATGCCCAGGCGAAAGCGCGCCACAAAGAGCCGCTCAACCGCCCGGTCGATAGTGGACTCCGGAATCAGCCTACTCTTCACGGCTGCGAGGAGCGCGGAGTACTCCGTTCCGCAGTCCAGCTCCGTCCCAGCCTGAACGGCCGCGGCGGCTGCCTCCGGCATGTCCCGCTTGTACTTGTGCCCGGCCGCAATGTCGCCGATGGCGCCGCAATCGCTGACAACGTAGCCCCTGAACCCCCAGGCGCGGCGCAGCCGGTCTTCCAGCAGAGCCTGGTTCGCGCAGGCTGGAACTCCGTTGATGCGGTTGTAGGCGCACATGACCGAGTTCGCCCCACCCTCGGTCAGGCTCGCGCGGAAAGCCGGCAAGTAGGTTTCATCCAGGTCCCGCGCGCTGACGCGAGAGTCAAACACGTGCCGCATGGCCTCCGGACCGCTGTGAGCGGCGAAGTGCTTCGGCGTGGCCACCGTCTTCAGGTAGCGCGGGTTGTCGCCTTGCATCCCCTGGATGAACGCCACCGCCAGCCGCGAGGTGAGGTATGGGTCTTCTCCGTATGTCTCCTGGCCCCGGCCCCAGCGGGGATCGCGGAAGATATTGATGTTCGGAGACCAGAACGTCAAGCCGAAGTACCGGTCGTGATGGCCGTTCCGGACGGCATCATGATACTTCGCCCGCGCTTCCGTCGAGATCGTGTCCGCAACCCGGTGCATCATTTCCGTGTCCCAGGTCGCCGCCAGGCCGATGGCCTGCGGGAACACGGTGGCCAGCCCGGCGCGAGCCACGCCATGCAGCGCCTCGTTCCACCACCCGTACGCCGGGACGCCCAGTCTGGGAATGGCCGGAGCCAAGTCGTGCATCTGCGCGACCTTCTCCTCCAACGTCATGCGCGAGACCAGGTCGGCCGCACGTTGCTCGGCCGAAAGCTCGGGGTTTCTGTAAGGCCAGGTGCCGGCGGCTTGCTGAGCCGGCAATGAGCCGACGGCAACCGCCAGGATGAAACCACACCGCAGTGTTTGCACAACACCTCCTGAATAATATGATTGCAGACCGCGGCCCCCGAGGGCCGTGACGGCGGCGCGGGCTCCAGTAGGGCGCTGCGCGGGCCGGAGACAGCCGCCTGGCCGGCTACCGCAGGGGATAGCCGCGCACCAGCCTGAAGCTGCGGCTCCAGCGCGTCTTTCGAAAGAAGTTCTTGGCCAGATCCAGCAAGCCGGCGGGACTGACGGGATTGCCATCGGCGAGCCGCTCCGCGGGCGCATCGTAAGACCACCAGATCAGCACCGGTGTGCCGATGATGTTGGCGCGCGGCACAAAACCCCAGTACCGGCTGTCCTCGGACACGTCGCGGTTATCGCCGAGCGCGAAGTACATACCCGGCGGAACCACCACTTCGCCGTTGACAACACACTGCTCCAGCATGCGCTGGGCAGGGCTGTGCAGCGCCACGTTCGGCTCGCTGGGGAAGTTGTCCCGGTAGGAATCGAAATACGGCGTTTTGTGACGCGTGTATGGCTCCTGGAGCGCCCGGCCATTCAGGTAGAGCTGCTTGTTCACGATACGGATGCGGTCGCCGGGGATGCCGACAACGCGCTTGACGTAGGTCTTCCGCAAGTCGACGGGCCAGCGGAACACGATGATGTCGCCCCGCCGCACCGCGTCGTAGGGCAGCAGATGCTTGCTGAACATCCCCGGCGGCCCGTAGGCCAGCTTATCCACGATCACGTGATCCCCCGGAAGCAGCGTGTCCTCCATCGAGACGCTCGGGATCACGAACGCCTGCCCGAGCAGCATGATGAGGGACAGCACCAGGAGGACCGTCAGGGTCCATTCCGACACCGAATTCCGGCGCGGCGCGGCCTCGACGGCCGGCGCCGGCTGCTGATTCCGTGTTTCCGTGACCAGGCTCGTTGTCAAGGCCGGGAGTCTTTACCCAACATGCCCATGCACCAGCATGAACGTGCGGCGCCACCGGGTCTTGGTGAAGAAGTGCTGGACCAGGTCGAAGAAATGATCGACCGAGATGGTCGGGCCGGCCAGCGCTTCCGTCGACGCCTCGTAGGACCAGTAGATGATCAGCGGCTTGCCGATTATGTTCTCACGCGGTACGAAACCCCAGTAGCGGCTGTCGAGCGAGGAGTCGCGGTTGTCGCCCATGGCGAAGTAGTTGTCCGGCGGCACGACCACTTCGTCATTCTCCACATTGCGTTCAAGCATCTCGCGAGCCCGCCCGGAGACCTGGTAGACCGGCGCACTCGGGAAGTTGTCCCGATACGGATCCGTGCGCTCGGCGTCCCTGTAAAACGTGTAGGGCTCGTATAGCCTCTCCCCGTTGCGGTAGACCTGCCGGTTGACGATGCGGATCCGGTCGCCGGGGATGCCGATGATGCGCTTGACAAACGTCTGCCGGATATCCACCGGGTAGCGAAAGACAATAATGTCACCGCGGCGCACGTCGTTGTACGGAAGCACGCGCCGGCTGAGGGAGCCCATGGGCGCGTAAGCCAGCTTGTCCACCAGCAGGTGGTCGCCGATTAGGAGGGTATCCTCCATCGAGCCGGTCGGGATGACGAATGCCTGCACCAGCGTGGTGGTGCCGAACAGCAGCAGAACAATCGTGACCGTCCACTCCGCGATGGCGTTGCGGCGGGGCTCGCTGCGGCGGGGGACGCTCTTGGGCGGCGCCTGCTCGGTCAGAGTCGCTCTATCTCGGTTCACAAACCTCCTCCAGTCCAGCTCGACATTTCATTGTAGCGGATGACCGGGGCCGAACCGGAGGACTCTCACAGGCGTGATCCGTCTGTAGGTCGGCGCGGCCTCCACTTTGTGGCGCGAACTTTGCCGTCGTTTGGCATCCGCAATCGGACTGTTTCGAGCGTCGGTTTTGCCGTCATTTGGCATCCGTAGACGGACAGCCGACGTCTGGCGCAACGCTTCCCGGACCTGTCCCCGCATTCGCCCTGCGTCGCCAGGAGTGGCGACGCGGCAGGCAGGAGTGCCCGCCCTACGGCGAGCGCCGGCGGCACCCCGGGCGTGGAGGTCGCATTCCAGGGTGCCGCCCCCGTAGTCTGAGTCCGTGCCCGCTGCCCGTTCTTGCGGACGGATTACGGTCACGGGCGGCGCCACCAGAGGCGATTCAGCCGGAAGAGTTCCACCAGCGAGATGGCGATGTTCACCAGCCCCAGGCCGCTGACGGCGCCGCGGAAGTAGGCGTTGCCCCACAGCTCGGACCAACCCGGGCTCAGCGTGGCGAAGTAGTTCTGGCGCCACAGATCCAGCCAGGGGAAGAGGAGCAGACACGCGCCGATCTCGAAGCACACAAGGGAAAGCAGGGCTGTGGCCAGCACTTGGCGCCAGCTACGCGGCGAAACCTCCAACGCGGCTGGATCGGGCTGGCTCACTGCCATGCGCGCGCCTCCGGACAGCGGCCCGGCCAGGCCCGAAAGGCATGCCGCGCCGGTCCGGAAGCAACGCCGGCGTCCGCGGCGCCCGCGTCCGCCTCCAGCCCGGACGGGGGTTCCCAGCAGAAATGGAATCGCTCGCGCAGCGCCAGCACCGCCCGCAGCGACGCGGAACAGGCGGCGTGCACGGGCTCGAAGCTGAAGCGGTGGTGGAGGGTCGGGCCATAGGCTGCCAGCGCCCCGGCGTGCTCGGGCGTGGCGTAGCCCTTGTGGCGGCCCAGGCCGTACTGCGGATACACCTCATCCCACTGGCTCATGCAGGCGTCGCGCTCGGTCTTGGCCAGAATCGAGGCCGCCGCGATGGCCTGACACCGCGCGTCACCGTGAACCACGCGCCTCTGCGGCAGCGGCAGGTCCAGCCGCACGGCGTCCAGCAGCAGATAGTCGGGCGCCGGCTCCAGCCGTTCGATGGCGCGTGCCATGGCCAGGCAGGAGGCCCGGTAGATGTTGATGCGGTCAATCAGGAAAGCATCGATCGAGGCCACGGCCCAAGCCCAGGCGCGCTCGTGGATCTCCGCCGCCAGCTCTTCGCGCCGCCCGGCGCTGAGTTCCTTGCTGTCGCGAAGGCCGCGGATGGGGCGCTCCGGCGAGAGAATCACCGCGGCGGCGAACACCGGGCCGAATAGCGAGCCGCGGCCGGCTTCGTCGGCTCCGGCCACCAGCGCATACCCCGAGCCGCGGAGCTCGCGCTCCATAGCCGCCGTGCATCGGTATCCGCGCCTGGCTGCGGCAAGCAACTTACTCGCGCTCTCTCAGACGAGCCGCCTTGCCCTTCAGCCCGCGCAGGTAGTACAGCTTCGCCCGCCGCACCTTGCCCGTGCGCAGCACCTCGATGTGGTCGATCACCGGCGCGTTCAGCGGGAAAATCCGCTCGACGCCGTGGCCAAAGCTGATCTTGCGGACCGTAATCGTTTCGCCCAGCCCGGTGTTCTTGCGCGCGATCACCGTGCCCTCGAAGGCTTGCAGCCGTTCCTTGTCGGCCTCCCGGATCTTCACGTGCACCCGGACGGTGTCGCCCGGGCGGAACTGGGGCACGTCGGTGCGCTTCTGGCTGTTGCTGTAATTCTGTAATAGCGAGTTATTCATGGTTGTCTCGCCCGGCCGGGGCTGGGGCCGCCAGCTCGGGTTCCTGGTTGCACCCGGCGGGCGCATCGGCCGCCGCTCCGGGTTCCTGCTTCAGCCCGGCCGGGGCAGCCGGCTCGGACGGTTGCTTCTGTTCGCTCTGGAACGGACGGCTCTGGAAGGCCCCCCGCTCCAGCAGGTCCGGCCGCAGCCGCCTGGTCTTCTCCAGCGCTGCCCGCTCGCGCCAGCGGCGGATCTGCTCGTGGTGCCCGCTGAGCAGCTCGTCGGGCACCTTCCAGCCGCGAAACTCGGCCGGCCTCGTATACTGCGGACAGTCCAACAAGAGGCCGGAGTCTCTATTATCACCCGGCCGGGCCGGTTCGGCCAGCGGCCCGCCGCTGAAGGACTCATTCCGGGAGGATGCCTCGTTGCCCAGCACTCCGGGCAACAGGCGCGCCACCGCGTCGATGACCACGGCGGCGGCCAACTCGCCGCCGCTCAGCACGTAATCGCCTATCGAGATCTCTTCATCGGCCAGGCGCTCGGCCACGCGTTCGTCCACTCCTTCGTATCGCCCGCAGATCAACAGTAGGCCGCTCAGCTCCGCGAACCGCAGAGTCGTCCTCTGGTCAAACAGCCGCCCGGAGGCCGACAGCAGCACCACTTTCCGGTCTGGTCCGCGCTCGGGCCAAATCGATTCGACCGCCAGAAACACCGGCTCGGCCTTCAGCAGCATGCCCTCGCCGCCGCCGAAGGGGCGATCGTCCACCGTGCGGTGCCGGTCGGAAGTCCAATCCCGCAAGTCGTGCACGCGAATGTCCAGCCGCCCGGCCTGGCGCGCGCGCCCCACCACGCCGTGCTCGAACGGGCCCCGGAAGAACTCCGGGAAAATCGTGAGTACCTCGAAGGTCATCCGCCGCTCAGTTCCTTCAAGCCTTCCGGCAGATCCACCAGGATCCGCCGCCGCTCCACATCTATCTCCACGCAGATCGCCCTGACGAATGGCACCAGGATCGGTTCGGCCCGCTCCGCCGCCCGGACCTCGACGAGCAGCGGGCCGCCGCATTCCCGCCACCCGCTGACGGTTCCGACCGGCTCGCCAGTGGCGCGCTCCACCACCTGGCAGCCGATCAGATCCGACTGATAGTATTCGCCGGCCTCCAAGGGAGCGCGTTGCGAGCGCGGCACTCTCACCTCGGCGCCTTGCAGGGTCTCGGCGTCCGCTATCGAATCCACGCCGCGGAACTTCAGCACCAACCGGCCGCGGTGTTCCCAGACGGACTCGACCTCAAACCGCCGTTCCGCGCCGGGAGCGCCTTCGCCGCCGAAAAGAAAGACCTCCCGCAGCTCGCGGAACCGCTCCAGGCCGCGGCTCAGCGAGACGGCCTGCAGCTCGCCCCGCCTGCCCCAGGCACGTCCCAGCAGGGCTATGGCCACCCACCCTTCACCGCTGTCAGGGACCGGCGCTTCCAGATGCTACTCCAGGATCTCCAGCGTGAATCGCCGGCTCAGCTTCATGCCGGCGGCCCCCAGAATGGTTCGTATCGACCGCGCCGTTCGTCCCTGCTTCCCAATGACCTTCCCCAGGTCAGTCGGAGCCACGCGCAGTTCCAGGACCGTGACCTGCTCGCCTTCTACTTCGTTCACCGAAACTTGGTCGGGGATGTCGACCAGAGCTTTGGCGATCTCCTCCACGAGTTCTCTCATCCCTGACATCCCAGCGCCTCCTCGCGTGCCTCGATCATAGCATTCCCCCAATCGGGACCGCTCCATCCCGAACGAACGCCGCGCGCGCGGCGGTCCTCGGCGCGCTCCTCCCCGCGGGGGGACCTCAGGCTGCCGGAATCGCGAGGCGGCACGCCCCGCCGGCAACCTGCCGCAGCTCTCTAACCGCGCCCCGTCACGGCCGCGGCGAAGAAGGCGCGCTAGGCGACCGGCTCCGGCTCCGCCGCCGGCGCCGGGTGCTTCTCCAGCAGCCGGGCCACGGTGGCTGACGGCTGGGCGCCGGCGCGCATCCAGTGCGCGATGCGGTCGTGTTTGAGGCTGACCACGGGCGGGCTGCCCACCGGGTTGTAGAGCCCCACCACCTCGACGGCGCGGCCGTTCCGCGCCTGTTCCTTCTCGATCACCACCACGCGGTAGGACGGCTTCTTCTTCGCGCCGAAGCGCGCCAACCGAATCATCAGCATACTCAGTGTTTCACTCCTGAATCTCTTCCTCCGGGGGCGCCGCTAGGGCCGCCGTCCCGTCATGCCCAGGACGTCCGGCAGCTTCATCCTGCCGAGCTTCTTCCCCAGAAAACCGCTCGAGAAACTCTTCATCATCTTGCGCATCTGTGCGTACTGCCGGAGGAGGCGGTTGACCTCCTGCACCGTGGTCCCGCTGCCGCAAGCGATGCGGCGGCGCCGGGAGCCGTTGATAATCATGTGGTGCGCACGCTCCCGCAACGTCATCGAGTCGATAATCGCCACCACGCGCGTGATTTCCTTCTCCTCCACCTTGACGTTCTGCAAGTCCTTGAACATCCCCACCTGCGGCATCATCGACAGAACCGACTCCAGCGGGCCCAGCTTGCGAAGCTGCCGGATCTGGTCGCGGAAGTCCTCCAGCGTAAAATCGTTGTCGATCAGCTTCCGTCCGATTTCCTCGGCCTGCTTCTCGTCGATCTCTTCCTGAACCTTCTCGATCATCGAGAGCATGTCGCCCATGCCGAGGATGCGCGAGGCCACGCGGTCGGGGTGGAACGGCTCGATGGCGTCGGACTTCTCGCCGGTGCCGACGAACTTGATCGGCTGGCCCGTAACCGTCCGGATCGACAGCGCCGCGCCGCCGCGGGCATCGCCGTCCATCTTGGTCAGGATCACTCCGGTGATGCCCAGCCGCTTGTGGAACTCCTCGGCGGACTTCACCGCGTCCTGGCCCGTCATGGCATCGGCGACAAACAGGATCTCGGTCGGGGTCAGCAGCTCTTTGAGCTGCTCAAGCTCCGTCATCAACTGCTCGTCGATGTGCAACCGGCCGGCGGTGTCCACCAGCACGACGTCGCGTCCCGAGGTGGCCGCCTCGCGCCGCGCCGAGCGGGCCAAGGCGGCTGGCTGGTTCTCCTCCGGCGTGCCCTCATAGACGGGCAGCTTCACTTCCCGCCCGATCACGCTCAGTTGCGCGCGGGCCGCCGGGCGGTAGACGTCCACCGACACCATCAGCGGGCTGTGGCCGTTCCTGGAGAGCCAGCGGGCCAGCTTGCCCGCGGTCGTCGTCTTGCCCGAGCCCTGGAGGCCGACGATGAAGATCACCGTTGGCGGGTTGTTCGAGAAGCGCAGCTTGGCCTGCTGGCTGCCCAGGATGCCGACCAGCTCCTGGTTGACGATCTTGATGACCTGCTGCGTGGGCGAAAGCGCCGTAAGCACTTCTTCGCCCATGGCCTTCTGCCTGACGTTTTCGATGAACTGCTTGACCACGCGGAAGTGGACGTCGGCCTCCAGCAGCGCCACGCGGATCTCGCGCAGAGCCTGCTCCATGTTGGCGGCCGTCAGCCGGCCTTCGCCACGCAGGTTCTTGAAGACGCGCTGAAGCTTCTCCGATAAGCTCTCAAACATGATCGGGGCCCGGACTGCTGGAATTCGGTGGGGTCCGACACACCACCACTGCTGGCAGTACTTCGATTATAGACTACTGGTGAAACAGCTATCAGCGAAGCGGCAACTCCCGTTGGGCGGGCTCCTCCTCAACGGCGGATCCGAGGAAACATCGAGCGGCCGGCTCGCCGCGCCGCCCGTGGCGGTCCCAAGGGCTGGATACCGCCTACGCCCTGACCACCTCAAGCATGTGGGTCAGGATCGCTCTCATATTGTCGGGCGAAAGGGGCCTGCCGCAGGGCGGGTCCGGGCACGTCATCGCTGCCAGCGCGTGCGCCACCATCATGAAGCACGGGCCGGTGCTCCCAATCCCCTCCCGCAACAGATCCAGCAGTCCCCGAGGAATACCGAACCGTTGCTCCCACTCCTCCGTTCGGCCCGCGATCAACTGCCGTCGCAGGCCCGAATCCACCATTGCGAACCAGAAAACCGCGATCGCGTGAATCTGATCGGCTTCGGAAAGATTTCCCGTTGTCTCCACGTTCGGCATGTGCTACCTCCTGTTTCAACCAGTCTTCACATCAGCCACTCGAGCGCATCAGTGCCGCTCGAGAATCTTCTTGGCGGCCGCCAGCTCGCCCGAGCCCGCATCGGCGGATTGGCGGAGCTCGAGGTAACGCGCCGCGGCGGCGCGCGCCTCAGCCGTTCTGCCGAGCCCGCTCGCGAGCATAGCAGATTGATACAACGCGTCGGCGCACAGGCCGGGAGCCTCTTCGTCGGGCGCACGCCAGAGATAGTTCCGCGTGTCCGCAACGCGTTGGTACAGCGCGGCCGCGCCCGCGGCATCACCCGCCAGCGCCAAAGCGCGCGCCAGGTACTCCCGCGGGCGCACGGGCGGCTCGACCAGGTCCGCCTGCCGG
>Ga0187886_1004123_pt1 | contig 10547 bp, 10 predicted proteins | sample June2016WEW_20_1_FD_133001 | JGI IMG/M metagenome (GOLD analysis project Ga0187886, IMG submission 133001) | Peatland microbial communities from SPRUCE experiment site at the Marcell Experimental Forest, Minnesota, USA - June2016WEW_20_150 | ecosystem: Environmental > Terrestrial > Soil >... | reverse complement strand
TTGGAAGAATATTATGGTTTCTCAGGAAAAGATCGAGTAAGTGTATGTGCCTCTTGCTCTGTTCAATAGGAGAGGGAATCCCGATGTATTCCTTGCCATAATAAACCTGGAATTCTCCTTCAGAGGTGATCTTAAGCTTATAAGAGTAGTTCTTGGATTCAAGAGCGTAAATGTCAAAGAAACGATTGATCAAGAGATGATCAATTTGGGCGACCTGACCTTTATGCTCAAGCCTTAGATCGTGTATGACAGCCCAGTTCCTTGAATTTCCAAAGTAGAAGTCGATGTAGTAGGCAGAATCCTTCTCACCATAAACCCCACTCCTCATTGCCTTCAGTTCCTTTTCAATCAAGAACCGCTGGTAAGGGGTAAGCTCACTCTTCAGGAAAATTGCAAGTTCTCCTATCTCTTCCTTTTTCGAATCCATTCTCTTTATGATCATTAATTGCTCCAGGAGTCTGACTATTTGTTTAGAGCTCGGATTATTACCGAATTACCGATGCCTGACCCCATCACTTTTACTTGGGCACAATTTCTTATGGGTGACCTCTTAGCTCCTTTTAGCTCCTTGTGAGTTTAATCATAATGCTATCTTTAAACCTAACTTTAGAATAATCCCGAAGATCATTATAAATCTCTTCCAAATGAGGAAGTTCATAATTTTTCCGGATATTACTGTAAAAAGGCGCTTCATTTTCTTGAATTCCGTTATTATGTATATAATTCATCTTTCCGATCCATATGGATTCAGTGGAATAATGCATCACCTGTTTTACCAAGCTTTTGGGATTATAATCAAGAAACGGTTCAACCGACACGCTGGTCTTATATTTTTTAGAGAAAATATATTTCAAAGATTCCATTCTTTCTTTGAATAAAGGGGCGTTAGGTTCCCAGAATTTGAGCAATTCATCATCGCTTGAAGTTATTGTGAATCGAAATTGTATGTGTTCCTTATAGTTTGAAAACAACTCATCAATCTTTTTTATTATAGTATATCTTGGTTTGGTCGTGATGAGCACATTATTCCCATTTTCTAAAAGTCTTTTCAGCGCTGTGAAACAAGCCTCTTCTATCCTTGGTATGTCTATAATATCATGCGAGCTGGGAAACATTACCCTCCCCCGCATCTTCCTATAAGATCTTTTTATAACCTCGCGCCTCACCTTCATATGCTGCCAAGTTCTGTCGGTTGCTCGGCCGAACCTCTTAGCAATTATTTTAGCATAACAGTATCTACAATTATTGTAACAACCTAATATGCAGTTAACGTTATGGTCTGCCCATTCTCTGGTGCCGGATGTGATCTTGATTTTTTTTGAGAGCTTTTCATACACCCCCATTTTCATTGGACCTCCACTCGGGATGACCTTTTGATTAATTGATTTGGTGAAATTGGTTTTAAACGGGGAGGAGGTTCGACTCCCAATTTATCTGGAACCACTTTCCAGTTTAATTTGTATTGGTTTATTGAAGAATTCCATGGGTTCTTTATATTCGCTGGCTCTAAGTATCCCTCATTTGCAAGCCAATCTAATGCCCCCTGAATCTTTTCTGCCGTTGTATCCTCCCCAATTCCTTCAAAGTCTCTACATTGGCAATCACATATTCCCCCTTCATGCTGGGTAATGATCTTCCATAAGATGAGCCACTGTAAAGGACGTCTGTTCCTCGGCAAACTAGAGAAAATGTTTGAATGTAATTTCCTAAAATTGTCTAAAGCATTCCTATTGTTTGGTTTATATTTAGGATTTCCCGTTATGAAAACGTAAAATTCCTTGGTTCTTCTGATTCCTATTTCAAAATTTGAGCAAAATATCAGATGAAATAGCTGTTGCGGTTTGGGGTTAAATGGCAACGGAAGGACGTACCTAAACCATTTACATAATCTATCTCTGTAAATTTCTACTAAAATATTTTCTTTTTCAGCTGTTCTTTTGTCGTTAAGAATTAAAGACCGCCAGTTTTGCTGTCCAAATAAAGAATCTGCTTCTATCACAGTCTTTTTCTCTTCCGAAGTCCAAACATCTTCGTGAAGTGTATTGGGAAGAGTTGAAAAATCATCTCTTCCTAAAAACCAATCAGAAGTAAACAGAAAAAGGATAAATTCTGTTCCTGTTTGATAGTAGTTATTTATTCTCTTGCCTGCCACTTTTTCAATAGTAACCCATTCGACACTTCTGAGAGGATCGAAGAAAAAGATCGCGTTGCCTAACCTCAAATTGTCGATTATTTCAAGAGCATTATTCAGATTTTCATTGAAAAGGTAGACATTCGATCTCTTTACCCCTTGAACACGTTCTGCTTCTTCAATGGAGATACCAGACCATCTGCGTCTTATCACGTTCTGTAGGTGAGAATAACAGTCCTTGTTCTCTTCTATAAGAATGACTTTAAGATTATCTGTTCGCGGAGATTTCTTAACCTTGAGCTCTAGGGCATGACCCGAGGAGCCCAAAACTGTCTCTTGAGTATCCTTGATATATATCTCGCCAGTTGCAGCGTTAAGCTCAACGATAGCCGTATTATATCTATAACCCTCTCGCTCACCACCCGATGTAATACCCCACCAGAAATTATAGTACTCTCCTAACACATCACACTTCAACTTCGTGCCACTCAGGCCACTGAGACAGATTGCATCTCTTACAAACTCAAGCATCAAACTACTCGTTATTGAAATATCATGAAAAGAAGTGTAGGGGTTGCCTTTTATTTTTAAAGTAATACTTTTTACTCGACAGGGCCAACTTTTTTATGGATGGCACCTCTTCATGCTTAATCGAATTCTGAATATTTAACCCCGCGTCCAGCCTTTTCATCGATCATAATACTTATAGGCTGACCATATAAGGAACCAATCTGCACTCCTAACTGACGGATGCAGTTTGAGTTCTTTAAGATCACGAAAGTAGAGCAGGAATAGGTTGAAGAACTTACAATAGACCGGATCATACTTTTCGCTCATTGGAATCGAAGTATGCTCTTTGAATTTCTTCCATGGATACCAATCTGGACGGTTAATGGTATATGAGGCTACGCTATCAAATAAGGGAACTATAGGAATATGAAAATGCAAATATTTTGAGACAAAACTTCTAAAGTTTAATTTGCTTCTGGTTTCTTTTCTCAAAAGCTTTACTATATCCCCGTGTAGACACAATATCCTTTCGTAGGATGGTTCTGACAAGCGTTTAAGTCTATTGAGTTCATCAATTCCCGAGTCGATCCAAGCTTGATTTCTGTGTAAGATTTCAGCCACAGTTTCGTATACTCCTTTCGATTTATCTCTTTTGCCTTTTCTTTCAAGACCAGCCGCATACACCCTGCCAATTATCCTAACTTTGGCTTGGACTATGCCTAAGTTTTTGTGATTTAACCATCTTCTGCACATTTCGTAGAGCACTTGGTCAACCTTTGAGTAAATTTCTGCACGCTCCCTCTGTGCATCTCTGTAATCACGTTTATCGGATCTTTTCCACCCCACAAATGTCATGACCATGTTCGTTCCCTCCGTGGCCGCTTGGTTTGCTGATTAGAGGTCAAGGATTTAAATGTGAATCAAGCTGGTAAAAGAGTCTTGATAATTTCTGATCCGGGATTTCTTCTGCCTTTATCCATGCTTTTGTCAATAGTGTAGACACGACACCCTAACCACTTGTTTTCTTTTTTCTACACCTAAACAGAGTGATAAATGCCAGAGAGACGCTGTAAAACAAGGTACACTGTCCCTGAAATATATCAGGAAATGCGTCGGAATACGCACCAACCAGCTTGATTGCCGATTAGCCTGCTAATGGCAATGCCTGAAGGAGATCACCGACCGTTCTGGTCGTTAGAGGACACTCAAATAAAGAATATTTTTAACCAAATTAATCCACCTTCCCCTTCATTTTACCCATTTTGATGTAATTAATTCAAATTTAACATCGTACCACTTTTTCTTCCATTCCTGGAGATAAGGGATATCATGTGAAGATGGTTCACAGGCACATCTATCTACTTTTATTAGAGATGGCATAACGATTGAATCCCCAATTATAATCGCTTCGCCGGATTCCAAAATTGGTAAAGATTCCGTAAGGGGTCCTAAACTGTCAGGGAGCAATCTTTTAACATAATTTTGGTCGTCCGGATTTGTTAAGCGCATTGCAATGAAATTGTTACATTGGGAAAATATGGTTTCCGAAATTTCAGACGGCCTTTGGCTTAATATGATCAGTGTTACCCCATATTTCCGCCCCTCTTTAGCTATTCTTTCAATAGATATCCTGGAGGAATTATATTTTGCTGATTGCAATTTCGGGACATACTTATGAGCTTCTTCATATACCATTAATAATGGGGTTCTATTTTCTTTATCAGCTTTTTTAAAATAATACCCGTATTCAAAAATTATTCTTGAAATAAGGGAAACTGTAATGCTTAGAACTTCAAAAGGAACTCCGCTTAAGTCAATAATCGTTACATTGGCCTTGTTGTCATCTTTGTACGCTAAAAATTGTTTAAGAACATCTTCAAAAGAGATACTATTTGCTTTATCCCCCAAAAGGAAACTTAATCTATCATCCGATAGTTTATTTTTTATTCTAGAAATAAACTTCTCTAAACTGCCATCATTATATGTTCCCTTACTAACTGATTCTCTTTTAGGTTCATCGAAACTTTTGATTTCTGAATAATAATAATCGTATTTCTTCTCATCTATATCAAAGGTTTGAGGTGACCCTTTTACCATAACTTTAGAAGGAATTTTATAATCCCTTGTTTCAATAGTGAGATTAACGATGCAATTCATTGCCTCATTTATTGAAAATCTAATGGGAGTGTCAAAAATTAAGCTATCATTATTATTCATTTTCTGTTTATTTCTGGTTATTACTCTCCTCAATAATGAAGTTTGATTATAGGCCTGGTTATCCCCTGTTTCTACAAATAATTCTTCCAATTCATCCCCATTCATGAGCCAATAAGGGAGGATTAAATTATCTATATTAATATAATTAGCTTTTGGAAAAGCCTCATGATATTCGTCATGGATGTCAAAAATGATTATATGAGAATTATTCAGTCCTTCATATTTGGATTCTTTTGCATCAATAGCCTCCTGAATTATTTTAGCCAAAGTACATGATTTTCCGCATCCGGTTGAACCAATTATAGCAACATGTTTATTAAAAAACCTATCCCCATCTATGGGTACAGTTATTGATATATTTTGAGAAAGTTTTGAAAAAATAAACCGCTTCTTCTCTTCGATTTGGTTATATATTTTTTGAATTTCTTCTTTTTTCGCTGGCTCTACGCCAATTGGCGGTATGGCTATGTTATTCCCGCCCCTCAAGAATTTACCTTCTTCATTTAAAAATCCGATAGGAATACATTCAATGATGTAATGTCTTTCTTTTTCCTCGTCCTTTTCGATGCAAAAATTATCTATGATCCCCATAATTGCGCAATCATCAGAATCCGAAATTCTTAAATAAGAACCTACGGACAATCTTTCTTCTGCGACTTTAAAATTATTAATATCTTTAACTTCGATTCTAATTTTATTCGGAAATACTGCCAAAACTTCTGCATTGATTTTCGTTTCTTCTGGCATAATTATCTCCTCATATGAATTTTAACATTTGCTCCGTTTGGTCGATTTGAATTTTTATATTCTTTACAGGTATAGAAATAGATAGGGGTGCCGTTAAGTAAAAAGAGTAAATTTCTTGATAATTAATTTCCTTTAGAATCGATTCAAAACGATCTTCATTTATAAATTTGACCACGATGCTGTTATAAGAAGAACTTTTTTGCTTTAAATGGTCAATCCGGAATTTATCGCCATTGAATTGGGTTCCATCCGTAAAAAATAAACCGTTATCAATTAAATCTCTTTTAATCTCAGTTAATGTCTGTTTACTTAATGAACGTATTAAAATATAAGGAGCCGGAGATTTATTCATTCTAAAATATTTCCTGCTAATTTGTGATATTATTCTAATTAAATCCGATTTGTTTATTTTACCATCAAAATCTATTGCGAAAAGCCTCTCGAAATTATTTAAATTGGCAGACTTAAAAGTGAAAAATTCTTTCTTAATCAAAGCTTCATATTTGCTCTTATTAAGATACTTTGAATAAGAAGAATAAAATATATCCTTCTCTGCTTTGTTTAAATAAAAATCCAAGTCTGATTTTTTAACTAACCTTTTCTCTCTTTCGGGAATTACTGCAATGTTAATCAAATTTGATCTAATTATTGAGTGATATAAAAATGCAAAATCTCTATCACTCAAGGAAAACGCGCTTTGAATTAATGCAATTAATCGAAGAAATTGCTCCTCATAATTTTCGGAGAAAATCAAATCGAAATTATCAATGAAATTCTCCTTGACTTGCGGGGAATGAATGTCTTTTTCTTTGCTGCCCAAAATTTTATCAAGCTCGTCCAAGGATAATTTATGTTAATGAGGCTCTTTATCTTTGAAGTGGCAATATAGACAATACCTTTTGGAGGGGTTAGATGAGAATAAATCTAGAATCTGGTTTATTGATTTGCGAATTTTGCCGGGAGCAAAATCTTGGGCGGAATGATGTTTTACTTGTATTACGAAATCTTCACAGTTAATATCCTGTATATTTTCAATTACAAATTGATTCTCAGGGTTTTCGATAATTTCTATTAGTGATTTATCAAATTGATAAAGAAATCCTTTTATCGCATAAAAACCACCATCTTCCGTAGGCATAAGAACCTCTTCCAGGTGGGTTAAAAGGATTTTGGTTTATCACTACCGTCAAAAGTGATTTAGGAAACCTATGAAAACACCCGGAGGTTTCCTTTAGGAAATTAACTTATTCAGTTTTCGGCTCGTCTTTTCCTTTCCCATGATTTCTCTGTTGTAGAATTCCCTAACGCCTCTACTATTTTTTTAATAGAATATTTCCTTTCTTCCGCATTTCGAGCATTAAAATAGTCATCTAATGCACTTCTGAGTACAATCGTTTCTTCATTTTTTATTTTAACTCTATAAGCATATAGGTTAGCAGGTATTATTGAAGTAATTTCTTCTTTCGGCCGTCCCAATTTTTCACTATAAACTTTTTTTATTAAAGTCCTGGTCCTCATTTCGTATCTTTCTTTTTCAGTGGGTCTTGCCATTTTTGTCCCCTACAGTGAGGTGGCCCGGGTGTAGATGCTGTTATCAATAATTTACTATCAAAAAATGCCGCATTTGTCAATTACCAAAGTTGGTAACGCCAACCAGCCACTGGTTTTAAGTATGCAATCGCTAACTTCACTTCTTGTTTATCTGCTCTTTTAGTAATCTGTCGGCAACAAATTGTGCTTTGCCTTCAGTAGCAGATAAAACTTGGTTTCCAAACTCTTTTACTATTGGCGTAAAGACCCTATTTATGTCATCCTGCAACGGCAAGATTTTGCGAGTACTGAACCTGCCAATACGAACAGTACCCGGTTTGATATTTCTGCTTGAAGCTATAATCCAATCAGATAACAAACTAATTTTTAAAACCGCATAACCTGTTTCTCCTCCGTGCAGCAGCTCACATTGCCTTAAGCCATTGACATCTTTTTCTTCTATTACAACTTCGTCTTTGTCTGTTGTTTTAACCTCTATCCAATATTTCAAATCATCCTTGACTGCCTCTATATCCACGTCTTGGATACTACGTTCCTTTACTTCAAAACCTAACCTACAAAATGCAATCGCAAGAAGCTTTTGTGCAATTTTACCAAACTCCCTAGGCTTGTGTTTGTCCCTTATCCCTGTCAGAGTTTCAAAAGCGATTGCTTTCATACCTCTTATTGAACCTCCTTGGGCTGAGCACCCTCTACATCAGACCACGGATCAAACTCGTAACGCGCCTTTTTCTTGATAACTTTCGTTAGAATCAAATCTCTAAAGTCAGATTCAGAAGTTGAAACCAAAATTTGTTTCTCATCGGATATAGAGTTCAAGACGCTAACAAGATTTTCCTTATGCGTATCATCCAAGCTTTGCGATGGATCATCCAAAACAATGAAGCCAAGGTTGTGCGATAACTCCTGCGCTGCCCCCAGACCGAGAAAAACACTTAATCCAGCACAATTCAAATCACCCGTGTTGAAAATTGACAGTGCTGGAACCTTTTCACTGCCTTTGACAGCAAGAACCTCAAACTTATCAGGGTCAATTTCTAAATCTGGAAAGTCAGACCGGTTTGCCAAAGTTCGAAACATTTTGGCGATATTCTCTTTCGCAGCTTCTAATTTTGCCTTAGCGCTTTCCTGAAGGACAGCCTCTAGAGCCTGACGGATTAAGCTAACATCGTCAGCGAACTTCTCGAGTTCTGATTTGTTATTTTCAACTTCTTTATATTCGTCTGTATCTCTTATCTTAAGCAAATCGTCGATCTCAGCTTCCAGGACTAACACCATTAATATCTGCTCCAACTTAGAAATATCATCTTCAATGGTATTTAGTTCCTGATTGCTTTCCTTTACTGCAGCTTCGAGCTTTTTGAGCTCTTCTTGAATCTTATTAATCTCACCCCCTATAACTACAATTGGATCCTCTGTGTCCTTTATTTCACGCCCAAGTCCAGTCTCTGTAACTGATTTATGATCCATAAGCAATTTTGACTGAGTTCTTATCTTCCGGTCTAAGTCGTTCAGACATTTTATTAACTCTTCCAGTCGCTCAATTTCTTTCTCGTATTTTTCAATCTCTTCTCTAATCGGCGCTAAATCCTCATCTAACCGCGCTCGCAACTCATTCAGATGCATTTGTAAATGCGAGACATCATCAATGGCTTTCTCGCAGACGGGGCAAGGCTGTTTCTCGTTTGGAGCCCTGATAGCTGCGAAGTATTTGATGGCCTCTTCAATTGTGCCAGCGCGCTTATCGATCTCATTTCGCCTATCTTTTGCATCCTCTAATTTAGGACTCAATTCATTTGATATTCCCGACCGCATTTTTTCCTGATTGCCATCAATTTTGTAGATATCCTTTCTCTCTTTCTCAACTCTCTGAAGTTCATCCAGAAGTTCTTTATAGGTTTGTTGTAACCTTTGTAATTGGCTCTGTTTTTCAAGCAACTCCTTTTGTCGTTTCAGGTCGGGCTGCTCATCACGGAGTTTTCTGAGCGATTGCTTAGCTGAGTTGACAAAGAATTGTTGTTCACCCACGGTGCGTGCCGCAGGTAAGTTAGAAATTGTCAAAACAGCTTGATTTGCAAAGTTATGAAGCGCAGTTTCTACTGTCTCGCATACCTGAGCGGCGCAAGTTTCTGCGAAGTCAATAGATTTAAGACCTTTCTGAATCCCCGTTTCTTTCGCTTTCTGAATATCATTCCGTTTGCTTGCTATAACAGCATTTAGCCTAGTTTCAATTTGTACAAATTTATTATCCACATCTTTAAGAACTTCCGAAATTTTTGCCGACTTTATCCCATCAATAGTATTCCGCAATGCTGTTAGTCCTAATAAACGATCGAGTGAATCCTGCTTGCTGCTTGGCTCTTCAGTGAGAAGTGCTCTAATAACTTCTTGGTGTAAATGGACTGAACTGAAGTAGTCTTTAGGTTCAATTTCGAGCATCGCTCGTAATTTTGCTTCATCTGTATCTCGACTGCTATTAAGCTCAAAGTAGAATCTTGAAGCGCCCTTCGTTTTCTTATCTGAACGAACAATCTTAAGAATCTCCTCTCCCTTCTGCAAAACCAGTTCCACGCGGGCTTCATCTGCGTTGGTATTCCGAATTTTCCAACCTCTTCGCTCATCTATTCCAATAGCTTTCTTCGCAATCTCGTCGCCAAACAGCCCCCACTCTATAGCAACTAGTGTGCTGCTTTTCCCCGAACGCTGGGGACCATCAAAAAGGACGAAAGGTTCCAAACTTGAGAAGGTCTTTGGCTTAACAAAACCTCGAAACCCTGTGATGGTTATTTCTTTCAGTACCCAACGGTCTACCATTATGTACCACCTCCTATGTTATAAGCCCATTTTCTTTAGAAGCCTATTATGAGCATCATCAAACTTATTTTTTAGAGGGTTGATCTTCCCTTGTAGCAACTCAGACACAGCTTTTACAGACCCTTTATCATATTCCTCAAAAATTTCATCGCAAATCTTACGTAGAAAGTTTTGCTTTTTTACATCTTTGATGTTCATTTCCAATTTGTGTATGATTTGCTCTTTTTCAGTCATAAAATAACCTCCTTTTCATGGCGATTGGTTATGCGATGCCGTCCTCCGTGAGAAGGGATGAGAAGGGACGTCGTTGAATTCTTTCACTAATTTTCCTTCTCAGAAAGTTTATTCACCCTCGCCTTTCAATTGTTTCGGAGTCCTTTCCTCAAGCCAAAGCCTACATACCGCATAGCGCCATGCCAACGGTATAACTCAGCCTTCCGGCGGGTAAACATAAAGCGTGGAGCAAAAGACTAAGGCTCCTTTCTTTCAATATCTTCAATCGTTTCAAAATCTTCATCGTACGAATAGATCTCGTGGAGACCATGGTATTTCATAAAGACAGCATTGTAGGCGTCAA
>Ga0187886_1004122_pt1 | contig 10548 bp, 13 predicted proteins | sample June2016WEW_20_1_FD_133001 | JGI IMG/M metagenome (GOLD analysis project Ga0187886, IMG submission 133001) | Peatland microbial communities from SPRUCE experiment site at the Marcell Experimental Forest, Minnesota, USA - June2016WEW_20_150 | ecosystem: Environmental > Terrestrial > Soil >... | reverse complement strand
CCCGGCGGAGGGTTCATCCGCGGGAGTTCCAGGAGGCCGAGAAGGAGTTCCCGGGGCTGAAGCAGGCCAAGGAGATGCTCAAGAAGCTGTAGCGCCGCCCCCATCCCTGGGGGGCGGCGCGGACGGCCTGCGAACCGCGGGGCCTACGAGGTGGTCGGGACGACCTGCACGTGCTGCGAGAGGCGGCGCAGCTCCTCGCGCATAGACTCGACCGCGTCCACCAGACCGCGCACGTCCACCGTGCCGATGCCCAGCGTTTGGAGCGCCAGCCGGAACTCGACCGCAGCCATCGCATAGCTGAACATCAAGCGCTGGCGGACGAGACTCCTGGCCAGGTCTGGCTGATCCTGCGGGGCGTGGAGCAGCAACAGCTTCGCGGTCGTCAAGAGCCGGCCGAAGTCGAGGCGCATGCAGCGGAGATAATGCCGGAAAACGCGCCGGCGCTCGGCCTGGAGCTTCCGATGGATGCCCGGATGGAAGCCCGGCTGAGCCGCCAGGAAGTCGTAGTCCTCCTCCAGGAAAAGCCGCTCCATGGGCCGGTACTTGGCGATGGAGAACTCGTTGGACCACGCCAGGTCGGGTTCCGCGGAGCCAGCACGGGAGCCAAGCCGGCGGAACAACACCAGAAACGCGATGGCGACCAGAAGTCCTAAACCTGTGGCGGCGATCAACACACTCGTCATTTTCCGCTCCGTTCTGACTGAATGACTAGCCTCATCATAGACCAGGTGCCTAGCCCGGCGCAACGGATTTCGGGTGACTAGGCGACATTTTCTAAGAAACTCAGCCCATTACTTATGAGTGGTTCGCTGGAGGCTCGAGTTGATGGCCGCCAACTGTTCCAGCACGTGCCGCTGCTGTTCTTCGCTCCAGTGCTGGCCAATCGTCACCCTCTGGCGTTCGCCCTCCCGGTTCAGGACCGCGATCCAGACCACCAGGCAGGCTACCGTCGCGCCGACCAACCCGAGGCTGCCTATGGCTGCGGCTTGGCTACCGACAACGTTCCGAATGAGATAGATGAGAGCGAGACACAGGAAATAGACTGCCCAAACAATCGAATGGACGACCAGGTTGCGGCTGAGCGGTACCGGGTACCAGACCAGGAAGGCGGTGATCAAGAGCAGGAACAGCACCAGGCTGGAGGTGACGCCGCGCTCGATGACGAAGAAGTACCGGAGTATGGGGAACCGCTCGCTAGGGTTGCTCAGGTCCGGTGAAAGGCTCAAGGAGGCCACCAGCATGCCGACTGCCAGGCCCCCGAACACGGCCCACCGGCCCAGGCTGGCAATTCCCTTGAAGTTCTGCAACACCAGGGTGTAGAGTTCCAGAACGACGAGCACGTACAAGAACCACACGACCGGCTCGGTGGCCACCCAGAGCCAGGCGTAAGCATTCGATCCCAGATGGGGGCTCTTAAAGCCAGTGCTCTGCCGGATGGCCCAGGGGAGGACGGCCAGGAGAACGGAACTGGGAATCGAGAAGAGGAGATAGACGGAGAACCAGCGGTAGATGCGATGAAGGCCCTGATGCCGGAGCCGCGCGTACAGCACCGCCTCCGCCGCAATGGAAAACCACCAGAGATACTCTTCGAGTGAGGCGATGATCGGCATCGCGCAGCGATCCAACTCCTACCCGATTCTACCATCTGGCGGGAGTGGGACCGCTTTGAAACTCCGGATGCCAGAGGGGACGCGACATACCGCGCCGTGTCCCGGCTGCCTGTTCCGCTTCTCCTTCAGGTATCCGCCTTAGCGGACGTCCGGGCAGGGGAAGCAGCGCGGCATGGGATTTGCGTTCTCGATCCCGAACACGCCCAGGGTTGCCAGCGCCAGGATGAGAGTCACTACGGTCTTTGCCAGTGTCATGGTTGATTTCCTCCTCAGGAAGCTATGGGGATTACTCTTAGCCCCGAGCGTAACCGGCCTTAGGGGCGAAGGGGGGCTTTGCCTGAGGTTTTTCCGGATTCGGAACAGCACCCGGATTCTGTTCCGTTTTCAGGCACAGAAGCCCTCAGGTTTCGTGTAAAATGAAACCGAGTTCATAATGGACCGCATGCGGGAACTGGAGCAGGACAGCGGCTTGGAACGGAGCGCGGCCAGCAGTCTGTGGCGGCACACGCTCTCGCAAATCCCCAGCCTGTTCGGGCGCCTGGTGTACCTGTGCTCGCTGCGCGACCAGAACACGGGGGCCTATGAGCATTACGGGCTGGCGCAGGTCTTTGGGGAGGCGGAGGCTGACCGGGCGCTGCGGGAGAGCCACGAGCAGACCTTTTCCGAGTGGCTGTGCCTGAACTTGGAGCGGCAGAAGTCCGATCTGGACCTTTACCTTTCGGGTCTGACCCGCGACCGGCGGAGGATTCTAGGTACCTGGCTCCGGTTGCGACCCTACGCGAACCTGGTGCCCTCGGGGGCGCGGCAGGTGGAGCGGGACCTTTACATGGCGGATCTGGAGACCATCCTGGAGCTGCTCAAGCGCGAGTACGGCGTCGTTTCCCCGGATCGAGACGCATAGCCACACCGGTGACCTGGCCGATCACGTCGATTTCGCTCGGATAGGCGTAAACCTGGGGGGCCGACAGGGAGGTCGGGTGCGGCTGGAGAACCAGACGGTCGCCGCTGAGGTGGCACCAGGAGCAGGCGAATCCCTCGCGGTGCTCGAGGAAGTAGATAGGCCGCTCGAACTCGTGAGCCCACCCCCCCTCGGTGATCTTGCGGCGGCTTTCATCGATCAGCACCAGCGAGCCGGGCTGGAGCAGGGGGTACATGGTCCAGTCCTCCGTGCCGATGAAGCCGTAACGGTGGTTCTTCAGATCCAGGCCGCTGAGCAGCATCAGCGGCAGCTTTCCCCAGCGCTGGATCATGCGGCTCAGATAGCTGGTGCGCCGCAGGTCAATGCCGGGATCCAGCGAGAGCGGCGCATGGACTTCGCCCCGGGCATCGGGTGCGAACCCTATCAAGTGGGTGCGCTCGATCTGGACGGCGGCCAGCGAGTCGGCGGGCAGCGAGGAAAGGTCCACGCCATACCACTCCAGGACCTCGGCCGGGTCCAGGCGGTAGATGGCGCACAGGGAATAGAGCCGGTAGAGGCTGGGCAGTGTGCCCTTGTTCTCGATGTCCGCCAGGCGGCTGAGGGCGATGATGAACTCGTCGCTGTGACGGCGCTCGGCGATCCGCTGGCTGGCCTCCTCGACGTCGCGGTAACGCAGATTGAGCCGCTCTCGGGCGCGCTTGAGTTTCTGTCCGGCTTCCTCCATGCTATGATCCTCTCTCGGCGGAAAGAAACGGCCGGAGGGCGCTCCGCGACATGCAGCGCAATCTGTAAATACCGGCTCCGAAAAGAATTATAACGGCGCGGCGCGGGCGGGGCAAGAGCGAGATTGGAATTCCGTTCCGAATTCGGAACGGCGGAAGGCGGGAGTGTCCATTTTGCGCATAATCATCGGTATTACCGGCGCCAGCGGGGCCGTTTACGGCGTACGTCTGGTCGAGAAGCTGCGCTTGAGTCCGGGGGTTCAACTGCATCTGGTTATCACCCGCTCGGGAGAACGTACCCTTACTCTGGAGACGGGTCGCAAGCCCGCCGAGATCCGTGCCTTAGCCCATTCTTCCTACCCGATCGACGATGTCGGCGCAGCCCTCGCCAGCGGCTCGTTCCTGACCCACGCCATGGTGGTGGCGCCGTGTTCGATTCGCACCATGTCAGCCATCGCCGCCGGCATAAGCTCTAATCTGTTGTTGCGCGCCGCGGACGTAACTCTCAAGGAGCGCCGCCGGCTGGTTCTGATGGTCCGCGAAAGCCCGCTCCACCTGGGGCACCTTCGCACCATGGCGGCGCTGACCGAGATGGGCGCGATCATCGCGCCACCCATCCCGGGCTTCTACTTCAAACCCCAGAGCCTCCAGGAGTTAGTGGATCATAGCGTGGACCGGGTGCTGGATCTGCTCGGGTTGCCGGCGCCGGACGCGCGCCGATGGCAGGAAGAGGAGCAGCGATGAAACGCGAACGAGAACGGGTCGCCTTCCAGGGCGAGAAGGGCGCCTTCAGCCAGGAGGCGGTCCGCAACTTCTTCGGCGGGCGGGCGGAGGTTGTCCCCTGCCAGCGGTTCGAGGAGGTTTTCCAGCGGCTGCGCGGCGGGGCCGTGACGGCGGCGGTAGTGCCGATCGAGAACACGCTAGCCGGCTCGGTCCAGGAGAACTACGACCATTTCCTCAGTTACGAGGTGGTGATCCGCGGCGAGACCAATGTGCGCATCAATCACAACCTCATCGCCCCTCCGGGGGTGCGCTTGCGGGACGTGCGGCGTGTCTATTCGCATCCGGTGGCGCTCAGCCAGTGCTTGCGGTTCTTCGCCCGGCACCCGCGCCTGGAACGCGTGCCGTTTTATGACACCGCCGGCAGCGTGAAGATGATCCTGGAGGAGAAGCTGTCCGACGCGGCAGCGATCGCATCGGCGGTTGCCGCCGAGCTCTACGGCGGGCACATCCTGCGGCGCGCGCTGGAGGACGACCGGCGCAACTTCACGCGCTTCTTCCTGCTGCGGCGCCCCGGGGATGGGCGGCCCCTGCGGCCGGCCGGGCGGGGGAGGGAGTGGAAGACCTCCCTGGTCTTCTCGACTCGGAACGTGCCTGGGGGGCTGTTCCGGGTATTGAGCGCTTTCGCCTTGCGGGACATCAACTTGACCAAGATCGAATCGCGCCCCTTGCGGGGCCGGCCCTGGGAGTACATGTTCTACCTGGACCTGATCGGGCGCGTCGATGAGGAGCGGGTGCAGAAGGCGCTGGGACACCTGGAGGAGCTGGCCGACTTCCTGCGGGTGCTGGGGTGTTACCCCAAGGGGGACTGACCCCCCTCAGACGCCGCGGCGGCCGCCGTATAGGTCGATGTGGAGCCGGGGGCTGAAGCGGAAGCCTTCGCGCTTGCAGATCTCTACAATCCAGACGGCGCGCTCCCGCAGGATGGCCGCCTGGGCGCCTTCCGGCATCAACACGACCTTGGAGCGATCGGCACCGGTCTGGCCGATGAGGCCGTGGATCTCCGCCAGGTCCTCCGGACGCGCCACCACGAACTTGAGCTGGTACTCATAGGACGAGATGAGGCGGCGCAGGACCTCCGGCTGGATGCGCAGGCGCTCGTGCTGGGGCGCCCAGCGGCCGCCGTCGCGCTCCCAGGGCGTCGAATGGGCCAGCTTGGGGCTGATGCTCATCAGATCGCAGGCCAGGGGCGCGAAGACGGTGCCGGCGGTCTCGATGGTGATGTGCAGCCCGAGCCGGCGCAGGCCCGCGGCCAGCTCGGCGATGCCGGGGGCGATCATGGGCTCGCCGCCGGTCAGGACGGCGTGCCGCGCCGGGTGCCGGCGCACCTCCTCGAGGATCGCTTCCAGGCTTCGCTCTTCCCCTTCCGGCGACCAGGAGGTGTACGGGGTGTCGCACCAGACGCAGCGCAGGTTGCAGCCGCTGGTGCGCACGAAGATGGACGGAGTGCCGGCCAGGATGCCTTCACCCTGGATGGAGCAGAAGGTCTCGGAGACTTTCACGGCGTGAGCAACGGGTCGGGGATGCCCGCCTCCTGGAAGCCCCTGGCGCGCAGCCGGCAGGAATCGCAGGCCAGGCAGGGACGGCCGTCTTCGCCGGGGTCGTAGCAGCTCCAGGTAAGGGCGAAATCGAGGCCCAGCTCGCCTCCGAGCCGCACAATCTGGCCCTTGGTCAGGCGCAGGAGGGGCGCGTGAACGGCCACCCGCGTCCGGCCCTCGACGCCGGCCTTGGTGGCCAGATTCGCCAGGCGCTCGAAGGCCGCCAGGAACTCCGGGCGGCAGTCGGGGTAGCCCGAGTAGTCGATGGCATTGACTCCAATGACGATGTCGGAGGCCTCGAGCGTCTCGGCCCAGGCCAGCGCGCAAGCCAGGAAGATGGTGTTGCGCGCCGGGACGTAGGTGGCGGGAATGCCCGCGGCGATCTCATCGGCCGAGCGCTGCTTGGGAACGGGGAGGTCGCCGGTGAGGGCCGAGCCGCCTAGGGCGCCGAGGTCGATGTCCAGCACGATGTGGCGCACAGCGCCGAGCGTTTCGGCCACCCCGCGGGCGGCGTCGAGCTCGCGGCGGTGCCGCTGGCCGTAGTCGAACGACAGGGCGTAGCAGTCGAAGCCCTCCCGGCGCGCCCAGGCCAGGCAGGTGGATGAGTCCAGGCCTCCGCTCAGCAGGCAGACGGCCTTGCGAGCGGGCGCGGATTGGTGCCCTGCTGCCATGTTAGGGAGACTCCTAGTATAGTTGTCCGGTAGGTTGCGGATTGCGTTCCTGACTTCGACGCCGCTCGACTTCGCCCGGGGCAGCGGCACCTTCGTGGGCATTGTGACGTTGGCGCACGCCGCCAGGCGGCTCGGCGCCGAGGTCCGCCTATTGTCTCCGAGCGGGCGCTTCCCCGTCTACACCTTGGAGCGGCTCTGGTTCAACGAGCAGCTCCGGCGCTATGACCTCCGCGGCTTCGACGTTGTGGTTGGCTTCGACCTGGACGGCTGGCGCATCGCCGGGCGCCACGGGCTGCCGCACGTGGCCTCGATCAAGGGCGTCGTGGCCGACGAGATGAGGTTCGAAAGCGGGGCGACGCGCTGGACGCTAGGCGTGCAGGCGGCTTGCGAGCGAGTTCACGTCCGGCGCGCGGACCGGGTGCTGGCGCCGAGCCGCTACGCCGCGCGGCGCATCCAGGAGCTGTACGGATTGGCGGAGCCGCCGCGGATCGTGCCCGAGTGCATCGACGTGGAGGACTGGCGGGAACTGCGCGCCGCCCATCCGGCCCAGCCCGCCCCGGCGGCGTTCACCGTGCTCTCGGTGTGCCGCTTCTACCCGCGCAAGCGCTTGCAGGTGCTGCTGGGCGCCGCGGCGCGGCTGAGGGGCCGCATACCGGGCCTGGAAGTCCGCATCGTAGGCCGCGGGCCCCAGGAGGCCCGGCTGCGCCGCCTGTGGCGGGAGCTGGGATTGGAGAGCACGGTTCGCTGGCTCGGCGATCTGCCGCAGGAGGAGCTGGCCCGGCAGTACCAGGCTTGCGACGTCTTCTGCCTGCCCAGCGTCCAGGAAACCTTCGGGGTCGTGTTCCTGGAGGCGATGGCGGCGGGAAAGCCCATCGTGGCCGCGCGCGCGGCGGCCGTGCCGGAGGTTGTCGAGGAGGGCCTGCTGGTGGAGCCGGAGAGCGTCGAGGACCTCAGCGAGGCGCTCCAGCGCCTCCACTCCGACCCGGGACTGCGGCGCTCGCTGGGAGAGGCCGGCCCGCGGATCGCCGCCAACTACGACGCCCCGCGTGTGGCCGGCCTGTTCCTGAGCGAACTGGCCGCGCTTACTTCCGGCTGAGGTTGATGCCGCCGTTGACGGTGTGCAGCTTGACCTCCGCGCCGCCGCCGCCCAGCGTGCTGTCGACGCTCGCCCCGGGACCATAACCGGCACTGCGGACCGCCAGGTCGAAGTCGGCGTGAATGCCGCCGTGCACGGTGCTGGCCTTCAGGTGCGCGCTGACTTCCTTGGGGAGCGCCAGCGAGATGGCGCCATTGACGGTGCCGAGCGAAACACGTCCGGAGGACAGCCGCTCGTAGGCCGCCCCGACCCGGCCGTTCACGGTCGAGGCATCCACATCTCCGGAGGCGCGCTGGATTTCGACGTTCCCGTTGACGGTGGACGCCTTAATGGAACCGGTCACGCCCTCGATGGTCACGGCGCCGTTCACCGAATTGATGTGGTCGAGCGCGGCCTGGCGAGGAACCGTTAGGGTGTATTCAACCGACGCCCCGTGGCAGTCGTGACAGTCCTCGGGGTACTTGGTGCGGATGTCGATGGCGTTGGCGCTGGCTTCGACGACGATCTGCGCCAGCTTGAGCGCCTCGGCGTCGCGGCCGAGCTTGACGGCATCGACCCGGACCTCGTTGCGGTCCCAGGCGGTGACGTGGATCGCACCGTTGATGTTGTGGACGGCCACCTGGCCGGTGGCGGCCAGCGGGTAAGTCTGGTGGAACTCCTCGCTCACGGTGTCGCCGGCGAATGCCAGGGCGACACCGAAGAGCAGCAGGGGCGCGCAGCAGGTGAATCGCTTCAGCATGAATGAGATCTCCTTCGGGGAAGTGGACGGGCCAGAAGGCGAAAGGTGACGGGGCTGTGGGGCGGGCGGCCACGCCCGCGCGGGACGGCTACGTCCCGCCGGAGGCCGACCTGGCGGTCGGCCGCGGAGCTGGCGCTCCGCCCCACAAACGAGATCTCAGTAGATCGGCGGCTCGCCGGGCGGGCGGGTCTTCCAGCGGCGGTGGATCCACAGCCACTGGTCGGGGTGCTCCCGGATCACCGCTTCGAGCTGGCGCTCGATGCGGCGCGTGTCCTCCTCCGGCGAGCCGCCGATCTCGACCGGCGGGTAGAACCGCAGCACGTAGCGCTTCTCTTCCTTCGACCACAGCGCGAACCCCGGGATGACCGCGGCGCCGCTGCGGGCGGCGATCTTCGCGAAGCCCATGCCGGCGCACGCGGGGACGCCAAAGAAATCCACGAACACGCCCTGGTCGGGGTTCGCGTTCTGATCGATGAGGATGCCGACGGCCTGATTGGCCTGGAGCGCCTTGAGAATGGCCCGGGCGAAGTCCCGCTTCTCGATGACGCAGTTGCCCGAGAGAGTGCGGCGGCGCTGGAGGAGGCGGTCGATGAGGGGGTTGTCCAGCGGGCGGACGACGATGTGGATCGGCTCGGCCAGAAGCGCGTGGGCGAAGGCGCTCAGTTCCCAGTTGCCCAGATGTGCGGTGGCGAACAGCACGCCGCGGCCGGCCCGGCGCGCGGCTTCGACGTGCTCCAGGCCCTCGCAGCGGACCCACCGCGAGACGTTCTCGCGCCGGATGCCCGGGAACTTGCTCACGGCGACCAGCAGCCGGGCGATCGAGTCGAAGACGCCGGCGGTGATGGCCCTGTGCTCGGCGGCGGTCTTTTCCGGCATCGCCAGGGCGAGGTTGCGCATGGCGACGCGGCGGAGGCGTGGCAGGGCCACATCGAGCAGGCGGGTGTAGAGCCGGGCGAGCCGCTCGGCGGCGGGCCGGGGCGCGGCCCGCAGCGAGCCCACCACCGACGCGGCGGCGGCGTATTCCAGCCAGTTGCGGAGGGCGGAGTGCCGAGCCAAACGCTTAGGATACCGGAAGAACGGACCGGCGATAGGCGGCAGTGCGCTGAATCTGTGTGGTCACAACGTGGCCGCGATGGAAACGGGAATTGCGGATCGGGTGTGGACGGTCGACGAACTGATTTCCGGGCTCCAGTAGTATGCGCGGAGCATCGCTTGAAACCAAAGAAAATAAAAGACTTGTGGTAGGCGGCGAGACATCCTATAATGAACGTAGCATGTGGCTCCGCTTTAATGAGGCGAAGGCTACGCAGGCTGCTGCCCGGTTTCTCCGCTTGCAGGGTGGCCCCATGAATTACATGAAGCTGATCAAGCTTCTGTACCTGCTTGACAGATCAGCCCTGCTCACTTGGGGAAGACCGGTTACCACGGACCGGTATGTATCCATGGAGCGCGGCCCCGTTGTTAGCCGCATCTTGGATCTGATTCGAGAAGAGCCAGAACCGGGCAGTGTGAGCTTTTGGCGCCGACACATCTCTGGTCGGAAAGCCTATTCGGTGCGACTTGTCTCAGACCCCGGCTCAGGTGAGTTGTCGCGTGCCGAAGAGGATCTCATCGATACAGTGTTCGCGGAGCATGGGCGTAAGAACCAATGGGAGCTTGTGGATTTCTGCCACGGCCTTCCGGAATGGAAGGACCCAGAAGGCAGTTCTGTTCCGCTCGGATACACCGACATCCTCCAAGCTGGCGGGAAGACTGAGGACGAGATCCGCGAAGTCGTGGCTGAACTCAATACGCTTGCCACAGCGGAGATCCGCTACTCGCCCGAATAGGACAGGATGCGGCTGGGCGAAACCGTTCTCATGCCCGTTCCGGGCGTCGCGGTTCCCCATCTATGGATTCTGATAACCGAACCGTCGGCAGAGACGCACCTCGGAGTGTTCGTTTCAGTCACCGCACTGAGGGGAGGCAAAGACCAGACCGTCGTGCTCAGGCCAGGCGATCATCCCTACATAGCTAAGGATTCGGTCGTTTACTACGGAGATGCTCGACTATTGGACACGACTCGGATTGATGCCGACCTAGCCGCTGGTACAGTCCAGAGCCAGGAACCCTGCTCCGCTCGGCTGCTTCGTCTTCTTCAGGACGGAGCCTTGGCTTCGCCATACACTCCAAATGCGATCCTGAAACTGTGCAAACAGACCTTTGCTAATCGAATCCGTGGCCGTTGAGATAAACCCAACGCACCTTTAGGACACTACCAGCTATCCGGCCACACACTTCTAGTGCACTATCCGCCAGACGCCGCTGTCCACGTGCTGCGCCTGGGACAGCGGTGTCAGTCACCCGTGTCGCGGCTGGCGATCCAGCCGCCGCCGAGGACCAGGTCGCCTTGGTAGAAGACCGCCGCCTGGCCGGGGGCGACGGCGCGCTGTGGCTCATCGAAGGCGGCTTCGACCCGGGCGGGGTCCGAGGT
>Ga0187886_1004120_pt1 | contig 10549 bp, 10 predicted proteins | sample June2016WEW_20_1_FD_133001 | JGI IMG/M metagenome (GOLD analysis project Ga0187886, IMG submission 133001) | Peatland microbial communities from SPRUCE experiment site at the Marcell Experimental Forest, Minnesota, USA - June2016WEW_20_150 | ecosystem: Environmental > Terrestrial > Soil >... | reverse complement strand
GTGGGCTTGAAAGGGATGATCTGGTGAGACTTCTGCCTACCATTGTGCTGAAGTGGTGTAGGTCTCAGTAATTCAAAAAAACTCGAACTGACTTCCCTGAGGCATGACTTTACCTCATATTGCTGGCCATTGAACTCATAGCGAGTTAATGATCCGCTTTTAGCGCTGGAATGTGAATAGTTAAGGATATCATTAAACCCGTGATGCTTCGTCTTAAGGACCTCAAATCCCCCGCGTTGGATGAAAAGTGAACCGACGAACGTGAATTTTTGATTGTCCATATTTTCAAAACAGTAGTATTGGCAACCGCCGTTTCCGCACAGTACACCAATGAGGTACTCTGGCTTTCCATCATCGTTGAGATCAATCTCAAATTGATCACTGATATTCTCCGAGGTTATGGACTGGACAAAAGCATGAAGATCCCTTTTGTCGAGGTTTGATTTGTCGAAGACCTTTCTCGATTCATCAGCGTACGGGGACAGGCCAGGTAGAACCATTAATAAAAGAAAAGCTGAAAATTGTATCAATTTTTTTTTACAGTCCATCAGAATCACCACATGGCCATTTCTCTGGGTTTGAAACTCCTTAGATTATCAAAGCAAATCCTATGCCAAATCAGTATCAATTTATATAACCTAGTAGAAAATAAGGGACGTCCATAAAATTATAAATTACCCGTTCTTTTATCTCCCCGAGCAGGACTCCTCGACAGTCTCGGAGTAAGCTCACCTCTGGGGTGTAGAGGTTTTGGCAATCAGCTCCAGTTTCTTCTTTCTGCTCCAACCTTTAAGCGTTCTTTCTCTTTTAAGGGCGTCAGTTTTTAAAATGGGCCCTTCATAGTACAAGGGGGCCGGCTGCCCATGTTGTCTCATTCTATTTTCCAAATCGGTGGTAATCCCAACATATAGCCCCGTCTTCTTTTCAACAATGTAAACCCACCAGTTATCCACAAGGCCTCCTCACAAGAGATTCTCGCCGAGAAAGGGCAGGACTTCCTTCCTGAAGGGAACTTGTCCCCCTTCGGCTGACTCAGGGCAAGTTCCCAAGGCGAAGGAGGACAGGCTCACAAAGGTTCTCTCCAGAACAGGAAAGCAGAAATTAAAAGGGGCCTGACAGGACTCCCTTCGTTTCATGAACTTGTCCTGAGTAACACGAAGGAGGGTAAACTCACAAAGGTTCTCCCTGAGCCAAGAATCAGATTAAAAAAGGGGACCATGACCAGGTCCCCTTTTTTAATCTGGCTCCCCGGGCAGGACTCGAACCTGCAACCTAGTGGTTAACAGCCACCCGCTACTACCGGTTGAGCTACCGGGGAATTTTATTCAAGTGATCAAGGTTTGAAGATAAAGGTTAAAGGCAAAAGATTGATGTTTTTCCTTTAGACCTAAAAAATAGTCTACATAAAAATACCATTAATGACAAGTAAAAAGTAACCCTTCCACCAGGGGCGGGAGACTTTTTTGGTATATTTCAACCACGGACCAGGAGATCCTCCTCTGGAACAGGTTCCATCTTCTTCAAGGCCTTCTTCTTTTGCCATGCGAGAAGCATGTTGGCCGGACCTGAGAAGATATAGAAGAGAACAAAACCGAAGAGCACAATTGTGGGCTCCATGACGATCACAATCATCGTTAGAACGACGAAGATGAAGATGCTGAAGGGTTTTCGTTTAGCCAGATTGAGTTCCTTAAAGCTGAGGTATCGGATGGTGGATACCATCAGAAAGGCAAGAACATATATCATCACAAGAATGACAATGTCTTTGACCCAGCCTGTCTCGATCAATCGATGGTAAAGAAGGATGGTTAGCGCAATCATCGAAGCCGCAGCAGGTATGGGAAGGCCTTTAAAATATTTCACCTCCCCAGAGGAGGTCTGGACATTGAACCTTGCCAATCTCAAGGCTCCGCAGGCAACGAAGAGAAAGGCAGCCAACCAACCAAATTTTCCGTATTCCCTTAGGGCCCAACTGAAAGCGAGCAGGGCCGGCGCAATTCCAAAAGAGACGAGGTCGGCCAGCGAATCGTACTGGATTCCAAATTTGCTGGTGGCTCCAGAAAGTCGAGCCACCTTCCCATCTAAAACATCGAAGACTGCTGCCAAAAGGATGGCAATGGCCGCATAGAAAAATCTCTCTTGAAAGATGGAGATGATGGCCCAAAACCCGCAGAAGAGGTTTCCTGTGGTAAAAAGATTTGGAAGGATATAGATTCCCCTCCTCATTTTCATTTTTGGTCTTCTCTTTTTCATATTCGATACCCTATGATCGACTCCCCTCCCTTCACATGCTGCCCAACCTTGACAACGGGCTTTACCCCTGCGGGGAGGTAGAGGTCGATTCTCGATCCAAATCGAATCATACCAAAGATTTCTCCCATCCTCAAGGTATCACCCGCCTTGGCATAGCAGGCGATCCTCCTGGCTACGAAACCCGCAATCTGAATCAGAAGAATTTTCAGCCGATCCTCCGTCTCAAGGACAAGAGCATTTTGTTCATTGAGGAGGGAAGATTTTTCCGCATTGGCCACCAAAAATTGACCTGGATGATAAATCCTTTCGAGGACCTTTCCAGAGGCGGGAACCCGGTTGATGTGGACATCAAACAGAGACATAAAGATACTCACTTTTAAAGCCTTTTCTTTTAAAAAACGATCTTCCTCACATTCTCCCAAATAAACGACCCTGCCATCGGCTGGGGAGAGAATGATGTTCTGAAGGGATGGAATCTTTCTCTTCGGATTTCTGAAAAAGAAAGCGATGAACAGGGTGAAGAGAATTCCTAAAAGCATTAAGACCTTCCATCCTATCCCTTCAAAAAAAATGGTGAGGAGAGCGCTCGGGATCAGAAACGGAAGCCCTTCTTTAGCGATTGGCCATTTTTGTTCTACCATCAACTCATCTTCTCTCTGGGCAGAGCCATCATAGCCCACCCTGTACGCAAATTTTATGCCCCCTTTCAAGTCAACAAACAGAAGACCGTCACGAAGGCTCTGTAGAAGTTTTGCTCCCTCTGATCATGGCCACACGACCTGTCCTGACCAATTCTTTAATTCCGAGAGGTTTGAGCAGAGCGAGGAGGGCGTTGATCTTCTTTTCATCACCCGTCACCTCAATCGTATATGTTTTGGATCCCACATCGATCACCTTTCCTCTGAAGATTTCCGCCACCCTGAGGATTTCCTCCCGGGTCTCAGCATTAGCCGCCACTTTGACCAATACCATCTCCCTCTCCACAAAATCCTTATCAACGAGATCCACCACCTTGATCACAGAGACCAATTTATTGAGTTGTTTAATCACCTGTTCAATGATCTGGTCATCCCCACGGGTGACAATGGTCATGGCGGAGGCAGTGGGATCGAGGGTTTCAGATACACCTAGGCTTTCAATATTAAAACCCCTGCCACTGAAGAGGCCTGCGATCCGAGCCAGGACTCCAAACTCATTTTCAACTAAGAGAGTGATGACGTGCCGCATAGAAATCTAAACCCTCATTTAATTCCAAATGTCAAAATCCAATTTTAGTCATTAAGTCACTCAGTCATTGGGTCATTAAATGACTTAATGACTAATGACTCAATGACTTTATTTCTATATACAAAATAATTTGAACTTTGAAATTTGGCATTGATTTATCTTCGTATTATACCAACCTCATCTGGTTGAGGGGTTCTCCCGCAGGGACCATTGGATAGACATTCTCTTCCGGATCGACGACGAAATCGATGATAACAGGTTTGGAGATCGAGAATGCCTTCTTCAGTGTGGGAACGACCTCTTCTGGTTTGGTTGCCTTCAAACCCACAGCTCCGTATGCCTCTGCCAATTTGACAAAGTCCGGAGAGATCCCCTCGAGGCAAGACGAGGCATAGCGTTTCCCGTAGAAGAACTCCTGCCATTGTCTGATCATCCCCAAATACCCGTTGTTCAGAATGGCCACTTTGATTGGCAATTGATATTGGACGGCTGTTGCCAGTTCCTGAGAATTCATCTGGAAACTACCATCACCCGAAATGTCAATCACTAACTTGTTTGGGAAGGCAGCCTGTGCTCCCATGGCCGCTGGAAATCCATATCCCATCGTTCCCAATCCCCCTGAGGTGAGCAGCGTTCGCGGTTTGATAAATTGGTAATACTGAGCTGCCCACATCTGGTTTTGCCCCACCTCCGTGGTAATGATCGCATCCCCCTTTGTCAATTCGTAAATCTTCTCGATCACATATTGGGGTTTAATCTTTTCCCCCTGTTGGTAATCCATATTATGAAGAGTTTTCCATTTTTCAATTTGATGACGCCATTTATTAAGACCCTCTTTAAAAGGATCGGTCTCTTCCTCTTCGAGGAGAGAGAGTATTTTAGAAAGGACGCGTTTACAGTCCCCAACAATAGGAAGATCCACTCTCACACTCTTGCTGATAGAAGTCGGGTCGATATCGATATGGATGACCGTTGCCTGAGGGGCAAAGGACTCAATCTTACCAGTCACCCGATCATCAAAACGAGATCCAATGGCAATCAGGAGATCGGATTCCATGACCGCCATATTGGCCCGATAGGTCCCATGCATTCCCAACATCCCCAAAGAGAGGGGGTGATTACCAGGGAAGCCTCCTAATCCCATCAGGGTCATGGTCACAGGGATACCCAGCCTTTCGGCCAAAAGGGTGAGTTCTTTCGAAGCATTGGAGGAAATGATCCCCCCTCCGGTGTAGAGAACTGGCTTTTTAGATTTCATGGTCAATTTCACTGCTCTCTGGATTTGACCAGGATGTCCTTCATAGGTGGGCTGATAACTACGGATGAAGACTTTCTCCGGATATTTAAATTCGGCGGAATCGACCAATATATCCTTAGGTAGGTCGACGAGAATAGGTCCTGGTCTTCCGCTTCGAGCAAGATAGAAGGCCTCTTTCAGGATTCGTCCTACATCATTCACCTCTTTCACCAGGTAATTATGTTTGGTGCAGGGTCGGGTGATGCCGATAATGTCCACTTCCTGAAAGGCATCGTTCCCGATTAAAAGGGTAGGTACCTGGCCGGTGAGAATAATAATAGGGATGGAGTCCATGAAAGCGGTGGCGATCCCTGTCACTGTATTGGTTGCTCCTGGTCCGGAGGTGACTACCGCCACCCCTACCTTTCCTGTGGCACGGGCGTATCCGTCTGCTGCATGGACAGCGGCCTGTTCATGTCGAACCAAGAGCTGGCGGAACGGGGCATGCTGAAGTTCATCAAAGAGAGGGAGTACTGCTCCGCCTGGATAATTAAAAAGGGTATCCACACCCTCCTTCTTCAAACATTCAACAATGATCTGAGAGCCTGTCTTCTTCATCTCAATAATCAATTGGAATAGTGGAATAATGGAATATTGGGTTAACCTAAAAAAAACAGAATAATTTTTTGCTGTTCCCCATCATTCCGTCATTCCGTCATTCCAGTCTTTCAGCGGTATTGTATCAGAATTTTTTCCATCTGGTCTTTAGAGGCCAGTTTTTTCTTTTTGAGGATTTTGATCTCCATCTCATCCTGAGGCGTGAGAAAAGGTTTATTTCCCAATTCTTCCAATTGTCTTGCGAGTTGGGTATGGGCCTGTTTCGCCTTTAAAAAATCTTCATTTTCCCTTATCAACCTTTCGATCAATTCTTCCTCTTTGACCGTCATCTCAACCCCCCAATGTAAAGAATTGAAATTCCAACTGGTTTAAACAAAAAAAATAATATAATCTTACAGATTTGTCAATGAGGAGGTGTTTTTTGCCATTTGGCCGGGATGCTTCCGGAAAGCCTCGCTTTGGAAAGGGTTAAGGAAGTTCTGTCTCGCCTTTGGCGGAGTGAAACTTAATTTCAGCTTCTGAAGGTCGAACATAGAGAGGGGTAAAGTTTGCCAGGTCTAATTGTTCTCCTTTTCGAAGAAGCTCAAGCCCCAGCTTGGCCACTCCTGAACCATGAATGAAATTGAGGGGAGTGGGTGGAAAAATGGCTAAGGATGGGAGGGAGTTTCTGAGATAGTCTCCATAGGTTCTAAGTCCATCGCCGATGAAGATCGTTCGTTCCCCTATCTTTCTGATGAGATCTTCCGGCTTGATCGCCTGATAGGCTGATTGCCTTTTAAGATCGTTTCCTTCCTCAAAACGGTAAAAAGCAGTATAGACCTCTCCCTTTCTGGCATCGAGAATTGGACAGATGAGGTAAGGGGTGGAGGAGATTTGGTAGGCTAAGACATCGAGGGTTGAGACACCTGCCACGGGTTTTCGAGTGGCGAGAGCTAATCCCTTCACTGTACTCACCCCGATTCTTAATCCTGTAAAAGAGCCTGGACCGAGGGAGATCGCCCATCCATCCAGATCTCCAATGGCAAAACGGGCCTCTTTAAGAATGAGTTCGATGGTTTTGAGAAGCCTTTCGGAATGGGTGACAGGTAGGTTGAGGAGATATTCAGAGATGATCAATTCATCATCGATCAATCCCACACTGCCACAGGATGTGGAGATATCGATTCCGAGAACCTTCATCTCAGAAGCTAAATCCTCCAGGAGAGAATATTCGAATCAGATCATTATAAAAGGCGAAAAGCATCAGGAGGATGATGAAGATCAGGCCGATCTGTTGAGCAATTTCCATTTTCTTGATACTGATGGGCCTTCGCAAAACCGCCTCCAATCCTAAAAAGAGGAAATGACCTCCATCAAGGATGGGGATGGGAAAGAGATTGATGACTCCAAGGTTGATGCTAAGGATGGCCATGAAGAGAACTAAACTTAACACCCCTCTTCTGGCCTGCTCTCCAGCCAACTGAGCGATCAGGATGGGGCCCCCAATCGTCTTCGCGGGAATGACCCTCTGTATCAGTTTCACAATTCCGATCACGGTCAATTTGATTCCTTGCCAAGTCTGGAAAAGCCCATTGCCCAAAGCAACAAGAGGATTGACCTTCTCGATAAGAGGCTCTTTAGGACTTTCAATGCCGATTTTAAAAGTGTTGACTTCTTCTCCGAAAATATTTTTTTCTTTGTAAGGTTGTGGAGTCACTTTGAACTCAAGGATCTCCCCATCCCGTTTTACTTTGATGGAGAGCTCTTTCCCTTTGCTGTTACGGATGATCCTAAAGAGATCGTCCCATCTCGATATATTTTCTCCATCGATCGACAGAACAAGATCCCCTTTTTTCAAACCTGCTCTCTCTGCCGGAAGGCCTGGAGTGACCCCTCCCACGGTCGATGGGAAATAAGGAATGCCGAAGAGGTTGATCGTGGAGAAGAGAACCACCGCAAGGAAAAAGTTAAAGAAAGGGCCTGCGCTCACGATCAAGACCCTTTTCCATATTGGTTGGACTGAAAAGGAACGAAATCGATCTTCCTCTTTCACCTCCTCTTCAGGATTCTCTCCGATCAGTTTGACAAATCCTCCTAAGGGGAAGGCAGAGATCTGGTATTGAGTTTCTCCGATCTTTCTTCCGATGAGTTTCGGCCCGAACCCCAAGGAGAAGGTGAGAACACCCACGCCCAACCTTTTGGCTAATAAAAAGTGGCCCAATTCATGGACGAAAACGAGAATTCCTAAGACAATGATTGTCGGCAAAATGGTTCCATAAATGGTCGTTAACACAATTTTCTCCCTTCTAAGATGGCCTTCGATCTTTCTCTGGCCCACTGGTCTGCTCTCAGGATGTCTTCGATGGTGTGAACCAATTTCACTTCATGTTCCTCCATCACCCTCTGAAGGAGGAGGGGAACGTCTGTGAATTTCAGAGATCCCTCCAAGAAGGCATTCACTGCTATCTCATTGGCTGCGTTAAGAATGGCAGGCATGGTTTCCCCGATCTCAATGGATCGATAGGCCAATCTGAGACAGGGAAATCTTTCTGGATCAGGAGGGAAGAAGGTGAGCCCTCCAATTTGAGAGAGGTCCAATGGGGACAGGTTCAGAGGAAGTCGATGAGGAAAAGAAAGGGCATAGGAGATCGGGATCCTCATGTCAGCGATTCCCATCTGGGCAACGATGGAGCCATCGATATATTCGACCATGGAGTGAACGACACTCTGAGGATGGATTTGCACAATGATCTTTTCAATGGGGATATTAAAAAGCCAATGAGCCTCAATGACCTCCAACCCCTTGTTCATGAGGGAGGCAGAGTCGATGGTCACTTTTTTCCCCATCTCCCAGTGAGGATGGTTGAGGGCCTCCTTTACCGTCACCTCCTGAAGCCTGTTGAGGGGTAGGTTGAGGAAAGGGCCTCCCGATGCGGTGAGGATGAGGTGATGGACATCCTCCTTCTGGTGTCCGAGCAGTGCTTGAAAGATGGCGCTGTGTTCACTGTCCACTGGCAAGATCTGTGCGTGGTTCCGCTTCGCCTCATCCATCATAATCTTTCCCGCCATCACCAAAGATTCTTTATTGGCCAGTGCAATGACCTTTCCGGTCTTAATGGCCGATAGGGTTGGGATAAGGCCGACTGCACCGACGATCGCGGAAACCACCTGATCCACCTCTGGATGGATGGCCACCTGAATGAGACCTTCTACTCCATGGACAATTTCGATGGGTACATTAAGGAGTTCTCTTTGAAGTGTTTCTGATAATTCTTTATTGAGAACGGAGACCAACTTTGGTCGAAACTGAAGGATCTGCTTTTTGAGAAGCTGAATATTCATACCGGCAGAGAGACTGATGACCTCAAATTTCTCTGGAAATTGACGGACGATATCGAGGGTATTGACGCCGATCGAACCGGTGGAGCCCAGGATAGCCAGACGTTTCATAGGGTCTCCGGAAAGAGATAAAGGAGGGAGTAGTGAAGAAAAGGGGCTGAGAAGAGGAAGCTGTCTAAACGATCCAACATTCCTCCATGGCCCGGGATAAGAGACCCAGAATCCTTTACCTGAGCACTTCGCTTCAACATCGACTCGGTGAAATCTCCCAACTGGCCTAAGACTCCCAAGCCGATGGCCACCAAGATACAGTTTTTTTTCTCTAATTGCGGAATAAAGAGTAAGGCAAAGGGTAGTGCCACAATGATGGATCCAACGATCGCCCCTGCCAATCCTTCAAAAGTTTTATTTGGGCTGATCTTGGGGTAAAGTTTGTGCCTTCCGAAGAGAGAACCGCCGAGGAAGGCAGAGATATCCCCAGCCCAGACCGTTGCAATCAAGAAGAGGACCCACTTCTTTCCATCGACCATGTTGCGAATCAGGGAGACATGGGAGAGAAGAAATCCGATATAGAAAATTCCAAAGAACATAATTCCCATTTTGGAGATGGTTGACGAAAGATTCTGTGAGGTAGCCATGAAAAGAATGGAGAGGGAGAGGAGCAGGAGGACGAAGAAAGGAAAAACAATTTTTATATCTCCCTCTATGATGATAATAGTAAGGATCAGGCCCAGCCCCATTCCCACCCAGCGTTCAATCCATTTGGAGTGGGGAAGGGTGAGGTTATAGAACTCACGGAGTCCAAAAAAAGTGGCCAGGAGCACCATCAGGGTAAGAACAGGAGGAGGACTCAGGGCAATCAAAAGGATTACTGGAGGCACAATAACGATCGCCGTCCATATCTTCTTCTTTTCTATGCCTCCCATGCTTCCCCTTTGCAATTCGGAATTCGGATTGCGGTCGGTACGACCGCCCGTATCGTGGCGGATTTCAAAATTTTATTCTGCATTCTGCATTCAGCAATCCGCATTATTTTTATTCTTCTCTACCGTTCAGCTGTTCGCTGATCAGGCCGAACCTTCTCTCCCTGGATTGATAGGCGGCGATCGCCTTCAGAAGTTCTTTCCGATCAAAATCCGGCCAAAGGGTTTCAGTGACATATAACTCCGTGTAAGCAATCTGCCAAAGAAGGAAGTTGGAGATGCGAAATTCACCACTTGTCCGTATGAGAAGATCTGGATCGGGTATTCCCCGAGTCCAGAGATATTGGGAGAAGCGTTGCAGGTTGACCTCCTCCGGTTTGATTTTTCCCTTTTGGAAATCGGAGAGTATTCCCTGAACCGCATGAAGGATCTCTGAACGGCCCCCATAACTCAATGCCAAGTTGAGGATCATCCCGTCACATTGTTCTGTCTTTTTACTCGTCTCTCGTAACGTATTCTGGACTTCGAGGGGAAGATCTTCTATTCTGCCGATGGCAGAGAGCCGAATATTGTTCTGGACCATCTCCTCTCTTTCCTTGAAAAGATATTCCATCAGTAACCCCATCAATGCCCCCACTTCGTCCTTTGGTCTTTTCCAGTTTTCAATGGAGAAGGCGTAGAGAGTTAAAACCTTAATTCCCAATTCGCGACAAGCTGTGACAATTTCCCTGACAGCATCGACTCCCTTGATATGACCACTGATCCGGTTGAGGTTCTTCTTTTTGGCCCAGCGGCCATTTCCATCCATAATGATTGCAATATGGCGGGGAAGTTTTTCTTTATCGATCTCTTCCATGGTTCAAAAGTCCTCCCCCCTCCACCTCAAGGGGGTTATTTAGAATTAAATCACTATGCAACATTAGGAATAACTTACTAAAGTTAGCATATCAGATATTGATTTTCAATCACAGAT
>Ga0187886_1004119_pt1 | contig 10552 bp, 10 predicted proteins | sample June2016WEW_20_1_FD_133001 | JGI IMG/M metagenome (GOLD analysis project Ga0187886, IMG submission 133001) | Peatland microbial communities from SPRUCE experiment site at the Marcell Experimental Forest, Minnesota, USA - June2016WEW_20_150 | ecosystem: Environmental > Terrestrial > Soil >... | reverse complement strand
GCTAGAGGCCATGATGTGAAGACTAGATTTTACATAGATGATGTCGGAAGGCAAGTGTCCATACTTGCATACGGTTTCAAACTTCTGAATTCGCCTAAACTTCAAGAGAAATCGGATGTGTGGTTGGGTCGATTGTACGCTTGTACTAACTGCGCAGTACAGCTGGAGTCAATTAAGAGAAAGATGAGCATTAGCTCTGCTGCTGATGACAATAGCAAACTCCAGAAAGAGTTGGATGAATGGGTTGAAATTGCTGCTGAACTAGATGAATCAAACAAGGATCTATTCACTCAAGTCTTGGAAGCCGTTCGGAATCGTGATAACCCTGAAACGGACATTCAAGCGTTAGGCCGCGATTACGAACGACGTGAAGAATCAGTATCAAAACTCATTCGCGAAGTTTCACAATTAGCTCTCAACGGAATACGTTCTACTCTGACTGAAATGGACATCTCGTTTGATTACTGGGACTGGGAGAGCCAGCTGATATGGGATGGAAAAGTTCAGAACGTCATAGATAATGTGCGAAAACTTCCATTTGCAAAGACAGAAGAATTATCGCTTAGCCTAGACGTGAACGCAATCGTAGAAGAATACTCCCTCAGAGGAAAATACAATCTGGCTCCAAATTACGAAGTGCCACCGTTGACTCTGATCAGAAGCGATGGTTCCACCCTCTATCCGACGAGGGACATCGCATATACCCTCTTCAAATTCATAGACTCTGAAAGAGTCATAAACGTGATTGCTTCGGAACAGTCACTTCCACAACTACAAATACGTTTGGCGCTATACGCAATGGGTGAAAAGGAAATCTCAGAAAAGCTGATTCACTACGCGTATGGGCTGGTAGAACTTCCAGGGATGAAGATGTCAAAGAGAAGAGCGAGATTCATTGCATTGGATGACGTGATAGAACAGGCAAGGAAGAAGGTGCAAGAGACAATTGCAATGCGAGGAGGAGAGGAAATGAATCAGGAAGAAGCCCAAAGAATTGGCAGAGCCATCGCGCTCGGAGCGATAAAATTCGCTCTACTTAACATTAGCAGCGCTAAGAATCTAACATTTACTTGGGATTGAGTATTAAGTCTTGAACGAAATAGCGCTCCTTTCATAAATTATGCCTACACTAGAGCAGGAAGCATTCTGAGAAAACTAGGAAGAGAACCCGCTAACTATAATCTCTCTGCACTTACTCATCCGCTTGAAAGGTTACTTATATTCAAGATAGCTCAGATGCCTCTAGTTTTCTGTGAGGCTGCTGATCAGTTGAAGCCCGAGGAATTGGCCAACTACGCGAATGTTGTAGCTGAGAAGTTTCATGAATACTATGAAAAGGTCGACGTTATACATGCCGAGGAACAGGTTAGAAATGCGAGAGCCATGCTAGTGAAATCCGTTCAACTAGTATTGCGAAATTCAATGGAGCTACTTGGAGTCAAGCTAACTGAGAGGATGTAGACCATTGCCCTCTACACATCGTTTAGAATTATTCAAACCAAACCTCAATATACGCAATAACTACGATCGTGCCTTCCTTATCATATTACTTGTGGATATTGTGCTGCGCGTGATTTGGCTAGACAAACCAGATGGCTCTCTGATTTTTGATGAATGGTATTATGTCAATGTTGCTCGCGTAATTCTCGGCATCCCACAGAGCATAGGTTCAAACGGGTTACCCCCATATCAAAACGTACCCACCGGATTGGATCCAAACCACGAACATCCACCGTTAGCGAAACTATTGATCGCACTTTCCATGCATTTTCTTGGAGATAACGGGTACGGATGGCGAATCCCAAGCATTATTTTCGGAATATTCGCAATCGTAGTCTTTTACCTACTCTTGAAGAAAGTCTCCGAGTACAAGTTCGTTCCGCTCCTTGGAGCTTTTCTCTTTTCATTCGATAATCTCGCATTCGTTCACAGTAGGATTGCTACACTTGATATTTTCACTGTGGCATTCATGATTCTAGGAGTCTATTGGTACTTCTCTGGTCATCCCTACTTGAGTGCTGTAGGAATGACGCTAAGCACTCTATGCAAGATAACTGGAGTAGCAGGAGTAATCATAGTCATCGTAGTTCATGCTGCAAGGTTCGCGAGCAAACGAAAGACCGATCGAGACTGGTCGCGTTATTTCTCATGGTTTGAGAAATACATTGCAGTCTACGTAATATTTTTACTATTGCTTCTGACAATTATGGACAGAATTTGGGTTGGCTACGATAGCGCACTGCCCCACTTACAGTATATCCTAAACTACTCCTCGGCACTGGTTTCATCATGCCCGAGCGGCATTATTAGTTGCCCTTGGCAGTGGCTGATTAACCAAGTTCAGATTCCGTACCTACTAGTAAGTGTCAAAGTGACCACTGACTCCATGACGAATGAGTTTAACTCAATCACTTTCTGGGGCGCTATGAATCCATCAATCCTCTATCTCACTCTTCCCGCAATCGCATATTCAGGGTACACGTACATCAAACAGAAGAAGAACGATCTAGCCTTACTCTCTCTTGTCTGGTTCATTGTCACTTACCTTCCTTACTATCCGGCCGTACTGTTCGGGAATAGAGTAACCTACCTTTTCTATTTCCTACCGACAATGCCTGCTGTTTGTACTGCGATTTCATACATGATCGCCGACCAAAATCCACCAAAGCTAGTTGTACTCTTCTATCTGGGAGTAGTTTTGGTAAGCTTCATCCTCATGTTCCCTTTCAAAGTAATCCCCACATAACATCCCTTACTGACCAGAGCTTACCTTGAACAAGTATTCATTCAGGCCGAGCGCCTTGATCAAGACTCGCCGTCAACGCTCGAAGCAGAACTACCAACACTGCTGTATACGATGTCGAACCCGTTCGTAGAAGCTCCCTTACCGGTAAGCTTCTTGTTATGGAAGATCGGGACTCGTTCTCGGATAGGAAGCGAAAGCCAGTAGCGGATCATCGATAGAAATTAGGCTGGAAAAGACAGGTTAGACTCGCAAACACCAATTTCTTCGAGACTTTTTTTAGTATTCCACAAAACGTTTCAAGGATACCCCTAAGAGAACTCTCTCGACGACGATTATCATGTAACACACGTGTACCGTCGTGGTGGGCTCGATTGATATTCTTTCTAGGATCAGAATGGATAGTGTAAGTGACTTCGTGACTGCTGATTATGAAAAACTACTTTCGATGAGTCACCGAATCTTGACAGCTTTCTTGCATGAAATTTGAATAGTGTTCGTTCGCCTACGAACAACAATCAACCGAACTTGTTGTAAACACAAAGGGAGACATTGAAAATGAACAATTTCCTCAAGGAATGGGACGGCGATTCCGACGCTTTCAAGCTGAGAGGGATACATCTCCATCACGCTCCTCCAATTAAGCAGCAACTCTCCAGCGCCATTTACCGCCTTCGAGTCCAGCAGAACAAACTTGAATCAACCTCCATGCGAATGCAGCAACACGATAAGGAAATCTTCGCGAAATGCGTGAGCGCCCAAATGACACACGATACAGCCAGAGCGGCCATGTATGCTAACGAGTGCGCGGAAGTACGCAAGATCGCTAAAGTTACGCTTCAAAGCCAGCTTGCACTAGAACAGGTAGCCATACGACTTGAAACAATTGAAGAATTTGGCGATGTTGCCCGCATGATGGGTCCAGTAGCCAGCGTAGTTCGATCAGTCAAAAGCCAAATCTCAGGCGTGATCCCAGAGGTGGGATTCGAACTTAACGAAGTTGGAGAAATGCTGAACAGTTTCGTTGCGGAATCAGGAGAACCGATATCAGAATCCTATGATGTCGGGGCCTCTAACGAGGAAGCCCAGCGAATACTGGGCGAAGCAAACGCGATCGCTGATCAACATATCCGAGAAAAATTCCCAGATCTACCGCAGAGTGGATCACAACGTCTAGGGGAGTCACTCTCCCACTAGGAGTACCGCCCTTGACTGTGACCGTCGAACACGTTGGAAAATACCTGGGCAAAACAATTGAAGATGCAATGGGTAGGCCCGTAGGCAAGCTAGTCGGACTCACAGCAGACATCAAGGATGAAATTACTGCAATACAAATCGTCCACAGCGACGGAGAAGTCGTCCAGCATTCAATCAACTTCGTCAAAGTGCTAGAAGATCGCCTCATCCTGCAGCCAACCTGGCGAGTAGAAGCCGAGGATCTACGGAGAGAACACGACATAATTGCACGAAGAAGACACGCGCTAGATCTATTATTGAAAGACGGCGACATTGACCAATCCGAATTCGAGCAACTACGATCCACCTATGAATCTCTCGATAAAGAAAGAAGGGAAAAGTCAGAGACACTAATAGACACTCTCAAACGTGTAGAGTCAAAGCTTGACCAACAAATCAGCGAGCTACAAAGCGCGTTAACAAACAACAAAATGCTTTACTCCTCCTCCGAAATCAATGAAGAGATCTACCAAGAAGTAACGGAGTCCATTAGATCCGGACTCGAAATTGCACGGAAGGAACGCAAAGACATAGCAAACATGAAGGACTATCAAAACGGTAAAGAAACCGCAGAACCGCCACAAATCACCGCGTCGCCTTTAGAAAACAAAGACAAAGACTCGCCTCAAGAACAACCCCAAACATCACCTTCTAACGTCGTCGTAATCAAAATTAACGAAATTTCCCAAACTTAGCCACTTCGGAAGTGATTACTTTTTCTATAATTAAAAAGTTTGAAGATAAACTACGATCTGCAACTCCACTTAAGGAACGAATAGAGCACGCAAAGTTCAGATTGCAGACCCAATATGAGAGGCTTGAACAGACTTATTCACGAATAAAACAACGTGACAAAGACCTATTTCAAAAGTGCCTTGCATCACAACTTTCCAACGATAATGCACACGCCAGGATCTACGCGAATGAATGCGCCGAAATCAGAAAAATCGCCAAAGTCGTTTTAGGAAGTCAACTCGCACTTGAGAGGGTAATACTTAGACTTGAGACTGTAGCTGATTTCGGAACAATCTACGCTGAAATCGCTCCAGTAATGGGAATCGTTAAGGAAACCCGATCAAAAATAGCGGGAATAGTTCCACAAGTAGCAAGCGAACTAGATGAAGTAAACAGCATCCTAGGTGATCTAACAGCAGAGGCCGGTGAAGTTTCCGAATCATCAATCCCCACTCAGGCAACAGATGTAGACGCCAAAAAAATCTTGGAAGAAACGGGACTCATTGCAGAGGAAAAACTTCGAGATCATTTCGAGGAGTTACCATCACTACTCGATCATCCAACGGCACGAGTCTCTGAATCGGCAACTCCGAACAATGGCAACGATACTAAATTCGAGAGCCTAGAAGACAGAGTATATCGCTACGCCAAAGAACACACCAGTTTCAACATATCTTCTTGTGCTGATGAACTAGGAAAGTCCCCAGACGATATCAGAAATGCGATAGACAAACTCCGTGACAACGGAAAAATACAAATCGAATAATCACGGAGCCCACACAATGCTACTCTCTGCATCTGAAGAACTTGAAAAGATGGCCGTCAAATGTGCAAACGAGGCAATTCTGTATGATAAACAAGGAGCTCGAAGCCTCGCCATGTCACGATACGACAGAACGATCGAAATACTCCTCAAATTATGCACACTATATCCAGAAGCTCCACAAACCAAGCTTTACACAAAACAAGTAGAAAGTTACAAGCACCGCATCCAAGAACTCAAAGACGGCTCACTGGAAAATGAGCCAAATCAAACTACAAAAACGATAAAACCCCAACGGCTAGTTCTGACGGAGAAACCGAACATCAAATGGAATGAGATAGCAGGCATCCACGACGCAAAGAAGGCCATAGAAGAAGCAGTAGTTTTCCCCATAAAACGCCCTGACCTATTCCCTCTCGGTTGGCCCAGAGGCATTCTATTCTTCGGACCTCCCGGATGTGGCAAAACTCTCCTAGCCGCTGCTATCGCAACAGAAATCGACGCCGTATTCTACAACATTGATGCTGCTTCAATAATGTCCAAATGGTTAGGTGAATCAGAGAAAAACGTATCCGAACTTTTCAGTTCTGCTCGTCAATCAACCGAAGGCGGAAAACCTGTCATCATCTTCATCGACGAAATAGATTCCCTCGTAGGCATAAGAGGAGACGAGGTAGGTGGAGAGGTTCGAACTAGAAACCAGTTTCTCAAAGAAATGGACAACGTTTTAGACAAAAAACGACCCACGCACGTCTACGTAATAGGAGCAACCAATAAGCCATGGGCGTTAGATGAGCCTTTCATCCGCAGATTCCAACGTCGCATATATGTTGCCCTACCAAGCGCTGAAGCAAGACGTGAGTTATTCAATATCTTCACTAAAAACCTGAATCTAGCAAATGACGTAGACATCGAACTACTTCTAGAAAGAACAGAGGGTTACTCGGGCAGCGATTTGCGAGATATCTTTCAAAGCGCTCAAACACGAGTAGTCAGGGAACTCTTTGAAGGCAATCAAATGGCTAAGAAAGTGGTCAGACCCATAACGATGGATGACTTCCGGGAGACCATAAAGAAACGCAAACCCAGCGTTTCTACTCAAATACTGAATGTCTACGACAAATGGTTTGAGACGTATAAGGCACTGTGATAAGATTGATTGATGCAACAGATTTCAAAATATTGGCCGAACTTGTGGAAAATGCGAAATATTCCTTTGCTGAAATAGGCCGCAAGCTAAGTCTACATCCTAATGTTGTGGCGTATCGTGTGAGCAAGCTTGAGAAGACAGGGATAATCAAGGATTACCGAGCCGATCTTGATCTTGAGAAGCTTGGAGTGGCCGAGCAGATACTAGTCGGAGCCAGCTTCCCAAACGATTCAGAGAAAGACGCCATTCTAGAGAAAATAACTGCCATTCCGCAAACAGTAAGGGTGGTAAGCTCGTTGGGAGAACCTGAAAGTATCATGTTCTTGGTGGGAAAGAACAAGTCAGAAATCGAGAAACTCATGTCGAAACTTCGATCATTTAACATCAGAATAGAATACACCGGGTCGGTCATCCGGACTTTTGAAGACGGAAGACTCGGAAACTTCCTCAAGATTCTTGCCAAAGAACATGAGATATCAGACGTAGCGGGCAAGAACGGCTCGTAAGGGGGGATAGAATGAATGTTTAATGAAAGAAGTTCTTGGAGCAAACGAATTCGAGAAACAATTCACCCTACACCACTCAAACAAAGAATCAACGAATGCCTCTTCAAGCTGAAGATGCAACAACGCAAGCTTGAAAAAACCTCCTACCAAATGCAACAAAGAGATCAATCGCTCTACGGCAAATGCGTACTCGCAACCCAGAGTAAGAATACGCAAGCTGCGTCAATGTACGCTAATGAATGTGCTGAATTACGGAAGATGGCAAAGGTGGTTTTGCACAGTGAAATGGCGCTTGAGACAATAAACCTCAGACTGCAAACGATCCGTGACTTTGGAGAAATTGCTTACGCCATGAAACCAGTAGCTCACGTTGTCGGGGTACTGAAAACGCAACTGCAAGGCGTCCTGCCAGAAGTCTCGATGGAACTCGCAGGAGTAAACGAATCACTCGAAGGTATGGCTATTGAAGTAGGGGAAGCAACCGACACGTCTTTCGATACAAACGCATCCAGCGAACAAGCCCAGCAAATACTTCAAGAAGCAAATACAGTAGCAGAACAGAAAATGAAAGAACGATTCCCAGAACTACCGCCGATTCCTGCCCACGAAGCACGAATGTAGTTCTGGGCACTCCTCTTTTTTCGCACTCTTTTTCAACACGTACTAACCTACTAACAATGAAAGAAAATGACTGTGCGTGGAAGAACTTTAACCCTAAAGTCTACAGCTCGACGACAATTAATTGACATTACTCCAGAAGTAATAAGATTTGTATCAGACAATGACATAACTGACGGAATACTGACAGTAAGTGTTCCACACGCAACTGCGGCAGTAATCGTGAACGAGAACGAACGAGGACTGTTAAGTGATATTCAAGCGAAGATAGAAGACCTCTTTCCACAAAACTCAACATACTCACACAATGAAATTGACCACAATGCAGACGCACATCTGGCAGCCACGTTTCTCGGGCACTCGCGGACATTTCTGATTGAAAGAAACCGACTCGTCAGAGGAGCTTGGCAGAATATTTTCTTGGTAGAACTCGACGGTCCACGCTCCCGTAGGAACGTCAACCTAACCATTATCGGGTAGCTTACCTGTAACACTCGAGGGACAAGTTTTAGGCCTCGTAAACCTAATAGCCGAGAACGCGGTGGGAAATCATAGAAGGTATTAGACCTGCCTGAAGAAAACAACCTTACATGGGTCATAGGAGGTCCACAAGGCGGGGGAATCAACTCTGTTGCTGAAACATTCGCAAAATCATGCGCCCGCGGTGGTCTGAACGTATTCGCCAACATCGAATACCATTCCAACATTAAAGGAGAACATAGCTACTATAGAGTAAGAGCCTCCGATAGAGAAATTCACTCCCACGTAGATTGGATTGACGTACTAATCGCGCTGGACAAGGAAACAATCTTCGGAGACATACACAAAGAATTCCCCACTCACAACGGTCACCGCAACGAAGTAAGTCCAGGCGGAGCAATCATCTACGATGCTTCTCTGAAGTTAACCGCTCAGGATATCGGACGACCGGACGTCAATCTTTACCCGATACCCTACCTCAGCATTCTGGTCGAGGCGCTTAAAGAATCTGGACACGATAAGGAACTCAGCAAGTATCAGGTAATGACAAACACGGTTGCATTCGGCGCCTCAATGGCATTGATCGATTACGACTTCGATCATGTCGCAGAAGCAATAGAGCAAGGATTTACAGGGAGAAAGGCTGCGTTGGGTGATCTAAACGTCAAAGCTGCCAAGCATGGTTATGAATATGTGAAAAACAATTTCAAAGACGGCTTTGCATACAAACTACATCCTATAACACTAGACACAAAACGAATGATCATTCGCGGTGTTCAAGCCGTCGGGATAGCAAAATTCCGGGCAGGATGCGCATTTCAAACCTACTACCCCATAACGCCGGCCACTGATGAGAGCGAATACTTAGAACACCACGAAAAGGACTTCAATATGGTTGTCGTTCAAGCCGAAGATGAAATATCGGCTGTGTTAATGGCCACGGGAGCCGCACATATAGGAGTTCGGGCATCGACATCTACCTCAGGACCCGGATTCTGTTTGATGGCGGAAGGCATGGGATGGGCTAGCCATACTGAAGCCCCAGGGCCGGTCATAGTCCTCTGGCAACGGGCCGGTCCATCAACTGGGCTACCGACTCGAACAGAGCAGGGTGACCTACAATTCGTTCTGCGTAGCGGTCATGGTGATGTACCTCGAATGGTAATTGCTCCAGGCGACGTGCAAGAATGCTTCTACGACACATTTGACTCGTTCAATTATGCAGAACGATTTCAGATGCCTGTAGTTCTTCTCGCTGACAAGTTCCTGGCTTCAAGCTACAGAACGATGCCTATCTTCATGTCGAGAGACCTCAAGATAGATAGAGGTCAGATAGCAACCGAATCTTCGCTCGGGGCAGAAGGATTATTCAAGCGCTATGCTTTCACGCCTACCGGTGTGTCACCCCGATCTACGCCAGGTACTCGAGGCGGGATCTTTCATACGACCGGTGACGAGCATGACGAATTTGGTCACATCACAGAGAACTCTGAGAATAGAATAAAGATGATGCAAAAAAGAATGAATAAACTCAATCTCGCATCCGAATTGATTCCTGATGCAAAGAAAACTAACTTCTTCGGCCCACAAAAAGCTGATCTGACCATTGTTGGTTGGGGATCAACGAAGGGCGCAATCCTGGACGGCATGCAAGATCTTGAAGCGGATGGAATTCGATGTAACTTCCTCCAAGTAAGGTACATGAGCCCATTCCCCGTAGAGGCGGTTACGAAATATGTGTCCAACGCAACGAAAACAGTTCTAGTTGAGAACAATTACTCGGGACAACTAGGTGACTTAATTCGCGAGAAGACGGGCATAGCGATGGATTATCGAGTTCTGAAGTACAATGGAAGACCTTTTTCCCAGAATGAAATATTCGAAGGCATCAAAGAAGCAATCAAGAACGGAACCAAAGAGGTAGTGATGGCCCATGCTTGAGCTCAAGAACTACCGAACGCAAGTTCACAACGACTGGTGCCCAGGATGCGGCGACTTTGGCATACTCAGTGCAGTTCAAATGGCCCTCTTCGAACTCAAACTTGAGCCACACAATGTGGCAATATTCTCGGGAATAGGGTGTTCTGGAAAAACTCCGCACTTTGTCAACACTTATGGATTCCACACGCTGCACGGCCGCTCCCTGCCAATTGCTACAGGCGCAAAACTAGCAAACACCGACCTTACCGTTGTCGCTGTAGGCGGCGACGGAGACGGCTTCGGAATCGGAGCAGGCCACTTCGTAGGCACCGGAAGAAGGAACGTGGATTTCACATACGTCGTCTTTGATAACGGAGTTTACGGTCTCACGAAAGGTCAAG
>Ga0187886_1004118_pt1 | contig 10552 bp, 4 predicted proteins | sample June2016WEW_20_1_FD_133001 | JGI IMG/M metagenome (GOLD analysis project Ga0187886, IMG submission 133001) | Peatland microbial communities from SPRUCE experiment site at the Marcell Experimental Forest, Minnesota, USA - June2016WEW_20_150 | ecosystem: Environmental > Terrestrial > Soil >... | reverse complement strand
GAGTAGTGATAACGAGAAGAAATATTTCGAAAGTCATGATTGCAATGGTTTAAAAATAAATTTTTTCTCTAATAATTTATCAAGGAGAAGGGGAAGATACGTGTGAAGTCTCTGAGATGTATCTTGGTTGTCGTGAAAAAGGAAAATGGAGCCATTCAATGGTTGATGTAGAACGCGGCGTTCAATATCAGTTTTTCTTTTCAGTCGATAGTCCTTGCTGTCTATACTCCAAAGGACACAGGTCGATCCAATCTCTTTGAGCATATTCAGAATTGTTAAATTAAAGTAGCCATAAGGAGGACGGAAATATCGTGTCCGTTTACCTAAATTCGATTCCAGGATTTCCTCTGTCTGAATTATTTCTTTTCGTATAAACGCTTCGTCCTTAAAAAATAAATTTGTGTGAGTATAGGAATGATTTCCGATTTGATGCCCGTCTGCGGCGACCTGTTTGGCAATATCAGGGTATTGTTGAACATTCTCGCCGAGGAAAAAGAATGTTGCTAGAATATTTCGTTCCCTGAGGACGTTCAGAACTTTCGGTGTTGCTGTAGGATGCGGTCCATCATCAAACGTGAGATGGATCCCTGCTGCGGTTGTCGAGAAAAGAACCGAAGGAAAAAGCAACTGCAAGATTCGTGCATCGTATCTCATCGACGAATTGTACGTCCCTTCCACCGCATAGAAGCAACTTGCCCAATCGCAGCGGCAATTACAATATACGGAACGTGTAAAAACTCTGCAATCAGAAAGTGGAATATGGGAATGCGTTGTCGGAATAAACGTCCTCCGGAGCGAAGTGTGAAATAATCCACCAATATTTTCCCGCCGAATGCTATGGCAAGAGGGTAGATGAGCTGCGGTCCGCGGAAAAGTAATGACATGGTAAAAAGCATACTAACAAAATATATATAGAGGCTAATGAGTGTGAAGAAAATCGACTTATCTTCATAATGGCCGCGTTTGTTTGCCCATCGGATACGCTGACGAAAGAATGTTGAAAGTGTATTGGATGAGTTTGTTGTAACCACTGTATCTGCTTCTGGAGCAAATACAACTTTGCCGATTTTTCTGTACACCATTTTATTCATCAAAGATTCATCATCATTGGAACTTCCCTCTGTATTAAAACCATCGATCGCTGTAAATGCATCCTTCCGATAACCAAGATTTGCTCCGTTACAGATAATGGGGCGTCCTGAACCGATCAATCCGGCTGCTGTTGTGATGAGTCCAAGAAATTCTAATTGTTCCATCTTTGCAAAAAACGTAGTGGAATCTCGTTCTGCAACTGGTCCCGCAACAAACACAACACCCTCTTCAAAGTGATTGACCATAATTTCAATCCACTGCGGAGGAACGATACAATCGGCATCTGTAGTAAGAATAATTTCTCCACCTGCCTGAGCAATACCTTTCGCAAGAGCGATTGGTTTACGACCGATTTTTTGTGCAGAATCAAATATCAACGATAGAAGGTGGATATTGGCAAACCGTTCTGATAATGATTTAACGATTGAAGCAGTCTTGTCAGTAGATCCATCGTCTACAATAATAATCTCATAATTGTTGGTAGGATATGTTTGCTTAAGCAATGATTGAAGGCATTTTTCAATATTATTTTCTTCATTTCGTGCCGCCACCACAACGCTTACGTGGCGTGCTATATTTTTGGGCTTTGCAAACCGGAGAGAGAGCAAACCAACACGTACGCGTGTAATAAAAAATATATAATAGATCGATGACAACGATAGTACGCCGAGTGTGATGATTTCAATCATGCGGATGTGTTTTTGATTTGGAAAATAATGATTGAATGATTGTCCATGCGGTGATGTGTTGATGCTTCAAGAAGATAGTACCGCAAATACTCGGAAATAGTACATTAACGACGAAGAGCAGCAGCGATGCATTCAAAGCAGCCGCTTGTGAAATACCGAATGTTGCGAAGAAGAAAATTGATCCTGCTTCCCGAATGCCAAGATCACCTAAAGAAATCGGTAGACAAGATTTCACAAACATCATTGCACTTGTCCCTATAAACGCATGGAATAGAGTGATCTCACCAAATGCATGAATAAAATAGAACATTTGTACTACCAGGATCCCATGAAAACAAAGTGTGCAGAGAAGTGTTGTAAACAACTGCTGCGACTTCAAGAGAGTAAATCCATCAAGCACTCTTGTTACCCAGGACTTTTTAAAAAATGAAGCGTTGAGACGATGCCCAAATACTGCCAGCATATCCATACGCATAAAGAACACGAGCGAAAGAAATCCAATAAAAAAAGATATCGGAATAATGAAGAACGAGTCACTCAAAAATAAATAAAGAAGACTTATTACTCCGGCAGCGCTCGTGACAACAAATATTTGTGCTTTATCGAGAAGAGCCAAACCGACCAAATGAGATTTTCTTGCGTTAGAAATGTGCAAAGCGCGTCCAGCAAAATCGCCAATTTCGCCTGGTGTAAAAGAACCGAGAGATATTCCAAGCATCACCGAGCCAAACGCCTCCCAAAATGCAGGCCTATTCTTCACAGTGCGAAGCATAATACGCCACTTCAAAGCCCTGATACCGATATTCGCAATGAGCAAGAGTCCACCGAAAAGGATGTATCTGCCATCTGCAGATTGGTATGCAGAAAGCACATTTTGCCATGTTACCAAGGAGACAATAAAGTAAAGAATGATCGCGCTGACGACGATACGAGTCACTACTGAGATCAATCTTTTCCGGAATTCTCTGGTTTTTATTTTTTCTATGCTGTTATACTTTGTTTCCATTTAAATTTTTTAAAAATACCTAGAGGTCCGATGAGTGAATTGTAGAAAACATAAATAACTTCCATAATGATGAATGAGTAACGATATGCGTTGCCATCGAATGTGCGTGCTGAGGAAAGAACTAATACCGCATCTGAAAAGAGTTTTGTTCCAATACTCACAATAACCAATTGGATGGATAACAAGTGAAATAAGAATAAAAAAGGGGAGAAGAAGAGTAAAAGGTTCGCAAAGTGATAGAAGAAGAAAAATAACATCATCGGGAATGTGAACACCTTGGATGCAGAGAAATGACGCTTGCGCTGCTCGACAAATGACCGAAAGTCTGCAGGCGATACTGTCGGGACAAAACTTTCTCTCGTTTTTATGTAGCGAATTTCCCAATCCGTTTGTTTACGAACGAGCTGCAAGAAGAGATCATCATCGCCGCTGACAGAATGCTTGATTTTCTCAAATCCGCCTGCTTCGTTATAAACCTTCCTGCGGTATGCAAGATTTCTTCCTGTACAAAGCCAGCCGAGATTCCAACCAATAGCGCCGGACGACCAAATTGCTGCACGGAATTCTTCATATGCAATAAACTTAAAGAACATCTTTTTCAAGATTCTGCTCGTTATCGTTTTGTCAGATGGAATTGTATAAGGAGAATAACCAGCGACCATGCCGACTTTCGGCTCAAATTGCTGTACTAATTCTGCCAACCAAGTAGGCGGAGGAAAACAATCTGCATCCGTAAAACAAAGAATTTCACCTTTGCTTGTTTCTATTCCTGATCTTAGCGCATTTTTCTTTGCCGGCATATCGCTCGGAACGGTGAAGATGTCTATTCTCTTGATGGCAGGATTTTTCTTTTGAAAGTCAGCAATTATGGCGGCCATGTTGTCTGTGGAACGATCGTTGATGATTATGATTTCATAGTGAGCATATGTTTGCTTTAACAGGCAATCAAGAACCTGTCCGATAGTTCTTTCTTCATTGCGTGCTGCTACAATAACAGAGACAAATGGATGAAGAGTGATTTTTGTTTGTTTACAGCGCTTTAGACCTATAATTAAGCCGGTATGGATAACAAGATAAAACGTCGCGGCAAGAACAAGCACTAAACTGATGATCGTGACAATTTCCATTATGTCATAATCGGAAATAATGGGTTCTTTTGCAATGTCTAAAATGAAATCGAAATCTCAATTCTTAACAAAGTTAAGGAAGGAAATAGAAGAATTTATGCCCTTGTAAAGGTCATATGTAAAACATCCATATATTAAATGTAGAGACGTTCAATTGAACGTCTCTACAAAGGAAACCATCAAATCTGTTGTAGGTCGAGATGCCGTTTCAACCTTGAATACCCGATTATCCCGATTGATATAAACAATCGGGACGGGTATGACGTATTCTTTTTCTCCCTGTCATTCCCATCACGATGAAGTCGGGAGGAATCCAGAAAGAGGAAAGCTTTGTTCTGGATGCCCGACAATCCCGATTGATATAATCAATCGGGACGGGCATGACAACCTTATTTTATTATATGCTGTTTTTGCTGTGCGTAACATCAGTTCATCAAATCTGTTGTAGGTCGAGATGCCGTCTCGACCGTTAATGTTTTTATCGTTGTCAAGGTTGCTATGTCACAACACAGAGACTTTGACAAGGTATTCTCGGATAGCACTGCAAGACGCCTCTCTATTAGTGAAATCTAATACTCTGGGAAGAGAATATTCTTGCATGTTTTAGAAAATATAGCTAATAAACTATCAGTCACTCCCATCAAATTGAAATGATTTATCGCAATATCATTTGGTAGATCATTCTACTTTACTTCAATACATAAGGGGGAGTGCAGGCTGTTTTTTTCTCTACACCTTCGTTCATAAAGATTATTAAGGGATTGATGTGTCCCTTTGCGGAATTTAATCGAAAGGGATAATCATTTCATATTAATTTAAGGAGGCAGTATGAAACGCGCGTGTGCTCTATTAGTCCTATTCTCGACACTATTTATATCACAACTTTTTGCCGGACAGATTAACGACGAATGGGTAGTTTTCGGTCCAAGCCAGTTCAATTGTGTAACCGGCACGGCGAAAACATACACTCAAACGTTTACAGTGCCTATCGCCAGGCCGCAGTCATTCAATCTATTGCTTGTCAATGGCAATGGAAGCGGAGGGAATCGAGTTACCAGCGCCACCGTGAAGCTCAACGGCGTTACGGTTATCTCTTCGGCCGAATGTACTCAGCAGACAGCGAGCCTGACAAAGTCAGTAACGATCCAACCCTCTAATAATACTCTTCAGGTCACGGTGAACGGCACAACGGGATCGTACCTGACAATTACATGCAGCAGGCATCTGTTACCCATTCATCCGATTGTTGAGTGTGTAGAAAACAACGGCAACGGCACGTATAAGGCACATTTTGGTTACAGCAACGATAACAGCTATCCTGTAACGGTACCAGTTGGATTGTTAAATTTATTTATCCCTACCCCGATCAATCGCAATCAACCTACGGTGTTTCAGCCTGGAAGACAGCAGAATGTTTTTTCAGTCGTGTTCAACGGGACACCGCTTATTTGGGAAGTTCGCGGGCGAATAGCAACAGCAACGAATAGTCCAACGCTTGCATGCGAAGGTGTAGATACTATTCCACCTGCAATGTCCATCACCTCGCCGGTAGACGGAATGATTACATCGGCAGCATCCGTACAAGTAAGCGGGACGGTGAGCGACGTTTCAGCTGTTACAGTGACAATAAACGGAAGTGCGGCAACAGTGGATGCATCGGGCAATTTTAATGGAACGGTAACACTCACAGAAGGGTTAAACACCATAACAATCGTTGCGCGAGATGCTGCAGGAAACCAAACAACGATGACAAGGAAGGTAACAAAGGATTCCATATCGCCGACATTAATAGTGACGACACCGACAGACAGCACGATCACAAATCAGACAAACATAACAATAAGCGGTACTGTAACAGATGTATCGATAGTAACTCTGACGGTGAACGGTTCGCCAGTAACAGTAGGAACAGGAGGAGTTTTCAGTTCTCAGTTGTCAGTTGTTGAAGGGCTGAATACGATTACTATTGTGGCAACGGATGCGGCAGGCAATAAAACAACAGTCACTCGAGCGGTCAGAAGGGACACACAAGCTCCGCTATTAACGGTTACTGCACCGCAGGATAATTTAATCACGAACCAAACAACCGTTACAGTAAGCGGAACGGCGACGGATCCATCGGCTGTAAAGTTAACAATCAATGGAACGCAAATTCAAGTAGGAACAGGAGGAGTTTTCAGTTCTCAGTTGTCAGTGGTCGAAGGATTGAATACGATTACTATTGTAGCGACTGATGCAGCAGGAAACGAAACGCGGAAGATGGTAAATGTGAGACGTGATACGCAAGCTCCAATTGTCAATCTCACATCTCCGATTGATAGTCTTATTACAAACCAGTTAAATGTCACAGTGATTGGAACAGTCACAGATTCAACGACAGTAACTCTGACCATCAACGGGAACGCGATAACAGTGGGAGCAGGAGGAGTGTTCAGTTCTCAGTTAACACTTATTGAAGGTATGAATATCATTACTGTTGTAGCAACAGATGCTGCTACGAATCAATCAACGGTAGTGCGGCATGTTATTGTGCATACAATCCCGCCGGTGCTTATTATTTCAGCCCCTATTGATAGCGTAATAACAAATATTTCCCGAATAACCGTCCGAGGTACAGTATCGGGCCAATTCCCCATTACGTTGACAGTCAATGGTGCGCCTGTCTCTGTCGGACTCGACAGCACGTTTTCAACGCAAGTGGATCTGCAGGAAGGCATTAATACAATCACTATTGTTGCGACAGATGCAGCAAGCAATAAAACAACAGTCACTCGAAAAGTTAGGAGAGACACACAAGCACCGGTTGTCAGTCTTACATCTCCAACCGACAGTCTTATTACAAACCTTCAATCTATTACAGTCAGCGGAATGGTTACAGACTTAACAGCAGTAACACTGACAATCAATGGGAATAGTGTGCCCATCGGAACAACTGGGGCCTTTAGTTATCAGTTGCCAATTGTAGAAGGGAAGAATACTATTTCCATTGTTGCGACAGATGCAGCAGGAAATCAAACAATAGTCACTCGAAAAGTAAGAAGAGACACGCAAGCTCCTGTCATCAATCTCCAATCCCCAATCGATAATCTATTTACAAATCTCCAAACCATTTTGGTCAGCGGTACAATAGTCGATTCATCGTTTGTAAGAGTGATCGTTAACGGAACAAACGTTGCTATCGGATCAGATAGAGCATTTAGTGTACAGATAACTCTTATTGCAGGACTAAATACAGTAACAATCGTTGCAAGAGACACGGCAGGTAACAGCACGACTATAACGCGAACAGTTACACGATTGATAGAGGTATTACCGCCTGATCCGGCGACTGTAGCTCCCCAGCTCGATCCTACAGTAGCGGTCAACATATTTACTGCGACGGAGTTCTTATACACAGGACTAAATCCGATACAGACTGGAGTCGATTCAGGTGCGATAGATCCGATACAAGTGGCAGTGTTGCGTGGAAAAGTATTGACACGCAATAATCAACCGCTTCCAGGTGTAAAGATAATGATTCTAAATCATCCAGAATTTGGTTACACACTTAGCCGCACGGATGGCATGTTCGATATGGCGCTCAATGGAGGCGGAGCAGTAACTATTGATTATCAGAAAAATGGATATTTACCCATACAACGGCGTTTGGGCACCACTTGGCATGATTATTCGATAGCGGACAGCGTTGTTATGATTCAGCTCGATACAATAGTTACCAAGATTGATTTTTCAGAGCCTGTGCAGATTGCAAAAGGCACTATTATGACCGATGCCTCAGGCCCGCGACGAGCCGTTATGTCGTTTTCGCAAGGCACAAAAGCGCAAATAGTTGTGCCAGACAGTACCACGCAAGATTTAAATACACTTCATGTAAGAGCTACAGAGTACACGATTGGTGCCACCGGACGAGCGGCTATGCCTGCAGCATTACCGTCCAATATGCGATATACATATTGTGTTGAATTGAGCGCCGATGAGGCAATAGCGGCAAACGCAATATCTGTAAAGTTTGATAAACCTGTGCATTTATTTGTAGACAATTTCTTAAACTTTCCTGTAGGCGGTATTATACCTGTAGGTTGGTACGATTGTCAAAATAAAATGTGGATGCCTGCGCCTAATGCCTTTGTTATGAAAGTGATCGGTACGCAGGACTCTAGCGCATTGATAGACCTCAATGGCGATGGCATTGCTGATAATGATTTTTTACGCGACAGCCTGAATTTTTCTGATAATGATTTTAAATCGATAGCACAGACTTATCCAAGCGGCAATTCTTTCTGGTGGACCGATACATATCATTTTACGAGCTATGATTTTAATACTTGTTTATTTAAAGAACTATGGAATGAAGAATCTCCGAAGGAGGAAACTCCGAAGGGAAACGATCCCGCTAAACCGAAAATTCCTTGTGAGAATACAGGAGGTGGTTCAATTCTTTATATACAAAGCCAGACACTCTGTGAGACAATACCTCTCCCAGGCACTCCTTTTAATCTATGGTACGAGAGCGATCGATCATCTGACAGAGGTGAAGCAATAGATATTGGGCTGACTGGAGAGACGCTGCCAAGCGGATTAAAGCGAATTGAACTTTACACACAAATTGCCGGTCGTACATTCAAAGAATCATTCCAACCTTCCAAAAATCTAAAAACCTCATTTAAATGGGATGGAGTAGATGGATATGGAAGGATAGTTACAGGCAGGCAGAAAGCAACATTTCAGACAGTCTATGTTTATGATATCGATTATCTTATTGGTGTTCTTGATAATTTAACAGGAAATCGGTACAGTCAAGAAACAATAAGAAGTGTTTGGGGAAGTTGGCAAGCAGGTATTATCGAAGGAAGTTTCTTGGTTTATGATAGCACGTGCGTATTTGATAATACACGAAGTGAAAGTTATTTTTTCAGTCCAGCCTCAGAGGCATATGTTGGGCGATGGACAGCTAACAGTAGTGAGATTGCCGAGTGGACGGTAAGCGTTCATCATACATATGAACCCGAAAGTAGAACACTTCGCCGCGGCGATGGCAAGCGAGTGAGTCTTGAAGTAATGAATCCCACAATTTCGACGATTGCTGGATCGCTTGAAGAAGCAATGTTGTGTAATATAAAGGATCCTGGAAACGGGAAACCACAACCAACACGCGGCAGCCAATTACTATTGAACATGAAATTTCAAAAACAAAATAACCCGAAACAACCTGTTAATAATTATACGCAATCAAAATTCGGGAAATTGAATCCTAAGATTAATAATGTACCAACACAAAAAATTGGATATGTAAAAAATGAAGCCGAACTACAAAGTAGTTTTGGAATTCCTGATTCGATTGGCTGGATCGGATCTGTTACTGTGGATAAAGATGGAACTATCTACGCGACTGATTGCTATACTAGTGTATATAAAATTTCGAAAGATGGCAGCCAACTCAGGATTGCTGGTACAGGTGTGCATGGTTTTAACGGATTGTCTGGTACAGCCACAGATATTCAACTCGATCGTCCTACCTCTGTCAAAGTTGATGATGATGGAAATGTCTATTTTGCAGATACCCAGAATCATAGAGTATGTAAAGTCACACCCAACGGTTATTTAACGACAATAGCTGGCACTGGTGAGGCAGGATTTTCAGGCAATGGAGGCCCCGCGATTGCTGCGATGCTGGACAATCCAGCGGGTGTTGCAATTGGCCCGGATAAAAATATTTATATATCCGATAATAATCTCATCCGATGCATTCGACCCGATGGAATTATTTTTACGTTTGCTGGAATAGATTCATTAATTGGGTACGATGGTCGCGATGGCGTGCCTTCGACCCAGACAATGCTTAATTATCCAAGCGGGATAACTGTCGATCCCAATGGAAATGTATTCTTTGCAGATACATATAATAATATCGTGAGAGTAATAAGGCCCACAGGAATCATTGAGACATATGCTGGTAATCCCGATTCAAGCGGATCAATTGGTGACGGCAGATTAGCGAGATTTGCAACATTGAACCGTCCTGTCGATGTAGCGCTTGGGAAAGACGGATCTCTTTTTATTGCGGACTATAATAATAATAGAATCAGAAGAGTTAGTCCTGGTGGAATAATAACGACGTACGCTGGTAATGGTGATTGGGGATATGACCCTTTTGGAATAGGTGTATATGATGGGATAGGTGCATTATATGCTACTCTTGGAGAACCTCTAACAGTCGCTGTCGGCCCCGATGGATCAGTCTATACTGCAGGTTGGATGCAGGCTCGGTTACGGAGGATTGCACCAATGTATCCAGGATTTTCGGGTGACACACTCTATATTCCATCGGAAGATGGAAATGAACTTTATACATTCGATCTTCAGGGACGTCATATTAGAACAACAAATATATTGAATGGAGCGCCTATTTATACATTCGGATATGATTCTGTTGGAAGATTAATGACAATTACAGATATAGACAGCCTTATCACACGAATCGTGCGAGATGAACAAGGAAATCCTGTTGAAATTGTTGGCCCCTTTGGACAAAGATCGTACTGCACGGTAGATTTAAACGGCTGCCTTGCCTCTGTTCGAAATGAAGCAAACGAAGTAACATCGATGACATATTCTGTGGGCGGGCTTCTTAAAACATT
>Ga0187886_1004117_pt1 | contig 10552 bp, 7 predicted proteins | sample June2016WEW_20_1_FD_133001 | JGI IMG/M metagenome (GOLD analysis project Ga0187886, IMG submission 133001) | Peatland microbial communities from SPRUCE experiment site at the Marcell Experimental Forest, Minnesota, USA - June2016WEW_20_150 | ecosystem: Environmental > Terrestrial > Soil >... | reverse complement strand
CAGGGGCAGTCTCGCTAAATGAGAACATCGTAACCGTCACCGTACGTCCGAGTAGGAAAGTTGGATCTCAACCCATCGTTGGCATCATCCCTGAATGTCGCCTTCTCAATTTAACCAACAGAGCAATGACCGGCAAACCTGGAACCAAGAATACTCTGAAGTTCAACAGGGTCTCGGGTAAGGATGAGATCACTGTGAGCGGTTCCTTACCTGTCAAGCACAAGCGAGTCGTCCAATTCATGACTGTGCATGATCCTGGTCTTTACCTGGGTGAAATGCTGCTAACTAACCTGCATCGATGTGGGATTAGGGTTGCTGGTTCCGTGGTCAGGAAGAGGACCAGAGGAACTCTGAACCTAGTCCTTCGCACTCGCTCCAAGCCATTGGAGAACTTAGTCTACTGGCTTAACAAGACAAGTGACAACTTTTACGCCGAACAACTCGTCAAAACTATAGGAGCTGTTAAGGCTAGAGATGGTTCATGGAACGGCGGCCTGAATGTCGTTAAGAAATTTCTGAAGGAGAAAGATGTCGCAGCTTCCTATAGGATCGCTGATGGTTCAGGTTTGTCGCGATACAACTTGGTTACGCCCAGAATGCTTGCCAAGCTTCTGTGTGCCATGCGAAACAGTGTCTCATTTGTGGATTCTTTACCGGTGGCGGGGCGCGACAAAGGTTACGGAACATTAGAGCATAGAATGAGGCGTACGAAAGCTTGCGGGAATCTGAAGGCAAAGACCGGATCTCTCGAAGGAGTCTCTACAATGTCAGGGTACGTAGAAACTCTCGACAGGAAATGTGTTGCTTTCTCTATAATGACAAACTCGACCGTGGGCGATTTGACGAGAGAGAAACGGTTTCAAGACGAGTTGGGAACTGTTATGGCTTCAAGCGCCCTTAGAGATCTGCCGGGAGCTCTGGACCATAAGATCCGAATGCTGATTCCTCCGCAAGACGGCGGATGAAGACCGCGCGAGTCTTGATTTCACGCACGGTTGAGCACGACGAAACAGGGTCATCTTTCAGTGGCGTTCTCTTCGATCAACAGGACGCCTTTTGTTGCGTCCAATCTTGCTTCCACTCCGATGGGCAAAGTCAAGTGATGCTTTCCGTGGCCGCAACTAAAGCCATAGACTGCTGGTTTTCCGGCCAAACCAATGCGATCCCTGAGCACCTCCCAAAGGGTTAGCGATGCTTCTCCTTCTCTTAGTTTACTCCTCGCTATCTCGCCCACGATTATGCCCGCGGCGTCTTGGAGCTTACCCGCCAACCATAACGCAGTTAGGTTTCGGTCAATCAGGTATGGAGGGTCGTCAATTTCTTCCATGAACAGTAGTTTGTTTTTCGTGTTGATTTCGTATGGAGAGCCTAGGGTTGCGGCCATGAGCGAAATGTTACCACCCACGAGTTTCCCCGATGCTGTGCCTTCTGTTATCGTTTTGATGATGGGTCCGTCGATGGGGTTCGTGATCTCGCCTATTGGTTCTGGGTTTGCGACTGCTCGGAGGAGCCACTTCTCGCTGTAATCGCTGAACTCGGATCCCATTGAGATTACCATAGGGCCATGGAAGGTGACCAGGTTGGATTTCTGGTGGATGGCGATGTGGAGGGCTGTGATGTCGCTGTAGCCGAGAAAGGTCTTTGGTTTGGATTCTATCAGTTCATAGTCAACGTAGGGAAGCATTCTAGGTGTCCCATAACCGCCTGTGACGCAAAACACGGCTGCGACTTTGTCGTCGCGGAAAGCCTCATTCAATTCCTCTGCTCTTTGCCGGTCAGTTCCGGATAGGTACCCTGAAGTCCTGAGTTCTCTGACGCAGTCCCCAAGAGAAACCTCGAAGCCGAGTTCACGCAGTTTGGCGATGCCCTTACTAGCCTCGGCAGGGTTGTCTAGCTCGCTGCTCGCCGGCGCGACGACTCGAATCATGTCGCCTTTCTTAAGACAAACGGGTTTCTGAATCATGGCAGGTTTCGACCAAGCTTATCTAAGCTTTTTTCCACCGAAAATAGAACCGGGCTTCCAAGAAGACGGCCAGCACGAGACCTGCTGCGAAGAGTGCGTAGGAGAAAATCGCCCGATTCGACGCGATTACTATCCATGGAAGAAAGACGCCATCTACCAGAATACAACTAGTGAGAAAAACTTTTCTGAGTACGAGCAACCGGATCGGTACTTTGGATTCACCCACTAGGCGCCTTCTTCTCCATTGGCTATATTTCATCAGAAGCCTCGTTACTGTGTCCGGGTTATCGGTCGGGGTGGAGTCATGATCTCGTTCAGTTGATTCGTTCATTTGGATTTCATTTCTTAGGTGGTTTTCCGAAGACATGACATGCGGCGAAATGGCCCGGGTACACTTCCACAAGTTCAGGTTCTTGTTGACATATTGGAATTGCATACGGGCAGCGCGGTGCGAAGCGACAGCCGGTTGGAAAGCCGCGAGGGTTAGGGGGTTCACCTTTGAGAGTCATCTCGATGTCTGCACCTTCTGAGCTTACTATTTCTAGGAGCCCGCGAGTGTAAGGGTGAATTGGCCTCGAGTAGAGTTCAATAGTTTCAGCCAGCTCAACAACCTTGCCTGCGTACATTACACACACTATGTCGCTGATATGATAGACAACACCCATGTCATGAGAAATGAATAGGTATGTGAGTTGAAGCTGTTTTCGAAGGGAAATCAGAAGCTGAATTATCTGGGACTGGACCGAAACATCCAGGTTTGAGGTAGGTTCGTCGAGAATCACGAGTTTTGGTCTTAGCGCCAATGCGCGCGCAATCCCAAGCCTCTGCCTTTGACCTCCAGAGAATTCATGCGGGTACCTGTAGAGGTGCGACCTATCTAGCCCCACCATCTCCAAGTTCTTGATTATCTCGTCTCGAAGTGCTTCCCCCTTCAACTTCGTATGCACCTTTAGGGGCTCTCCCACGATATCGATCGCGAGCTGTCTGGGGTTGAGAGAGGAGATTGGATCTTGAAAGATCATTTGATAGTCCTTCCTGGACTTTCTGAGCTTCGACCCCTTGAGCGACGTCAGGTCTGTGGAAAGAAGTACGACGTGCCCAGTTGTGGGTTCGATTAAGCGGGCTATCGCTCGCGCTAGAGTTGACTTACCACTCCCAGATTCTCCGACGATACTGAAAGTCTTGCCTTTCTCCACCGTGATGTTGATTCCATCAACTGCTTTGATGAAACCTTTGAGAAGGGCGAGAATGTTTGACCTAACCGCAAAGTACTTCTTCAGTTCATCAACTCGTAAAAGAGCGCCTTCTTCTGTATCTAGTGACAGCCCCGTTTTCATGATGCCGCCTCGCCTAGTGGATGGTGGCACGCCGCAACGTGGCCGGGTGCAAGTGACGTTAGCTTTGGCACTTCAATTCGACAAATGTCTGTTGCCTTATTGCACCGGTCAGCGAAGAGACATCCCGTGGGTGGGTTCTTGAGGTCCGGGACGACTCCAGGAATCACATAGAGGTTTCCACGTTCCACGAATTTTCCGTCCTCCCGAATTAAGGGCCTAGACAACATTAGACCGTGCGTGTACGGGTGGAACGGGCGCTTGAACACTTCATCGAGGCGCCCTTCCTCCACGATCCTTCCGGCGTACATGACGCCTACTCGGTCACAGAAGCGCCTTATCACGTTCAAGTCATGAGATATCAACAAAATGGAGATGCCCAGGGTCTCTTTGACCTGCTTGATGAGGTCGAGAATATTTCTTTCCGAAACGACATCAAGTGCGGTAGTGGGTTCGTCAGCTATTAGCAGCTCGGGATTGCAGGCAATCATCATTGCGATGACTACCCGCTGGCGCATTCCGCCGGAAAGCTCGAAAGGATATAGGTCAACGGTCTTCTCTGGAGCAGGGACCATCACCCTTCGTAAGTCTCGAATCACAAGCTTTCTGCAGATCTCTCCTATTCGTTTGTCCGGTGGGGTATCAGGACCGAGTTGAGTCTTCTTGAAGTTCTTGTACAACTCTGCGTACCCAAGTAGTTCTCGGCGCTTCCTATACTTGACCGTCTTTTCTGGGTCATCGTCAAACGACCAACGCTCTTCCTCTCGAGGCTTGACTATGTCGAGACACTTGGGACAAATCCACGAATCCTTCTCCACCGTGGTTCCGCACTTTGAGCACTCACGTTTACTATAGGCGCTCCTCACTTCATTCGCTGCAATTTCGAGGAGCAAATCGAACTGGTGGAGAAGGTACGTCTGGCTCATCTGAAATGAGATCCGGTAGGATGGATGTAGAGAATCTAAAACGTCTTGAAAGATCATTGCGATTCGCTTTCCACGAATCCGGTTGATCTCCACGCCCTTTAGGGTCAACATGTCTATGTAGGAGTCCGTTGACCCGGCTTGTTCTGTTCGCAGTAGGACCCGGCCGGAAACAGTTTCACCAGGCGGATGAGGCAGAAGCCCGATTATGTCATAGGCGACGGTGGATTTTCCACTACCGCTCTCCCCAATCAATCCATAAGCCTCTCCGCTACGAATATCGAACGAGACATTTCTTACGGCTTGCACGGTTCCCTGATAGGAATGGTAGTCAACGGACAAGTCTCTAACAGCGAGCACAGTGTTTCCAGCAGGGGGCTCGGTAGGTATCTCAGCTTCCTTTATGGACACGCTGCTCTTGCCGACGTCTGATTGCCAAGTTCTCGCAGTAGGATCTAAGACATCTCTTAGTCCGTCCCCGAGCAAGTTGAAGGCCACCACCGTTATTATTATCGCAATACCGGGAAAGACCGGGTACCACCACGCGCTAAAGATGTAGTTCTCACTTTCAGCGATCATAAGCCCCCATTCCGCCGTTCCCGGCGCCGCTCCCAAACCAAGAAAGCTTAACCCAGCGACCGCGAGGATCGCTGTCCCCATATCGGACGTAGCCTGAATTATCACTGGCGCTAATACGTTCTGCAAAATGTGCTTAAAGAAAATTGCCGTGCCGCTTAGTCCGGAACTTCGTGCTACGTCAATGAAATCCCTATGCTTGATCTTCCGAGTCTCACCGTAGACGAGCCTAGCATACCATGCCCACCAGGTGGCAATCATCGCTATCACAATGTTCGTTAGCGACGCTCCTAGTGCCGCAACGAGCGCTAACGCCAGTATGATACTAGGAACAGCCAAGAAGATATCGGTAAATCTCATCAGGCCTTCTTGGATGAATCCCTCAAAGTATCCTCCTATTCCTCCAATGACTATGCCAGTGAGCGCGGAGAAAACAACGACTTCCAACGGAAGGATTAGGTCAAGCTGCGCACCGTAAACGACACGGCTGAAAACATCACGTCCCAATTCATCTGTTCCGAACGCATGATTGAAACTTGGATTCAACAGTATCGAATCCAGATTGTTCAACCATCTTTGCTGCTGTGTTCCGCCAACGAACACGTAGCTAGGGTGCTGAGATGCAATGACAGGTGCGGCTAAGGCCAATAGAGCCGCAACAACGATTACAAAGAGACCACTCATCGAAATCCGATTCGATTTGAAAGCCTTTATCGTCAGTTCTGACTGCTGTTTCCAAACCTTGAAACGTGCCGCGAGTGACCGGTAGTGAACCGCAGCCAGCTTAGACGCCCTCCGCCAACCTAATCTGCGGCTCTATCCAAGCGTACACGACATCAACGACAATATTCACAACCATGTAGACGATTGCGATGATCAACGTGAACGCGACAACGACATTGTAATCAAATCCGATGATGGCTTGGTAGGCCCAGTTAGAGAACCCTGCGAGCCCGAAGATTTCTTCGATGAAGACGGTCCCGCCAAGTAGGCCACCTGCAGACAATCCAATTACTGTGAGAGTGGGACCCATCGAGGCGCGGAATGCGTATCTGATAACGGAGCTTTCTGCTACACCCTTAGCCCGGAGCGTACGAACGAAGCTTGAATTGAGGGTTTCCAGCATGCTTGACCTTGTCATGCGGAGAGCCAAGGACATTCCAGAGAAGCCCAATGCGAAGACGGGAAGTATGAGATGAATCAGCGAGGAATAGAAGTCTGAAATGTTTCCTGTGAGAAGCGAATCCAGGAGGTAGAAGCGAGTGATCGCAGTGGGGGCGTCCTGACCTGGGTAGAGAAGGCCGGTTAGAGGAAGCACCTTCAATTGAACTACGAAGATTAGTTGAACCATTATGGCTAGGAAGAATGCTGGCACGGACAGGCCAAAGTAGGCTATTCCACGCGACAAGGTGTCACTGATTCTATCCCTTTTTGTCGCTGAAACAATGCCAAGGACGATTCCGGCGGGCGCTGACCAAGCAATGGTTAACAAGGCTAGTCCCAGTGTCGTCGGAAGGAAGATTGCGATTCCTTGCGCCACACTCATTCGTATCGAGAGTGAATATCCTAAGTCACCATGGAAGAGCGCTACCAAGTAATACCAGTATTGAACAGGCACAGGATCGTCGAGATGTAGCGCTCCGCGAATTGCAGCTATTGTTTCCGGCGACGCCTTCAGTCCTGCGTAAAGGCGAGCCGGGTCAGCAGGTACAATATGGGTGACAAAAAAAATCAAAACGCTCAAGCCGACGATTATGGGGATCGCGGCGATTAAACGTCGAACGAGAAATTCCCACAGTCTCAAGGGTTTACCAACCCGGCTAATCGGAGGGCAGCAATCTCAGGACCGACTTCCTCAAAGTTACTTCTCCCTAAACTTCAGGGGATTAGGCACCTCCGTGTGGCCTGTTCCCTCTTGAGCGCGCACTCAGACGGGAGTGTAGAAGTAGAAGTTGTACGTGATGATTGCATTGTAACTGTAGTTCGAAAGTGTGTTTGAGACAGCAGCCACGTTCGTTGTAACTGCCATGAAGATCATGTTGGGGTTGCTGTTTGCTTGGTTCCATACAGTCTTGTAGTCCGCAATCTCCTTGGTGGTATCCTGCGTTTGCATGCCGTCGAGAATTGCCGAATCGATAGCTGTGTTATTGTAGTGCGTTGAGTAGGTATCGCCACCTATTGCCGCGCTGCCAACGAACGGAAGGGCGTAGTCGCTCGGGTCATTGTAATCTGGCCCCCATGTAACTATCATCAAATCCCAATTGTTTGTCTTCCTCGCACCGTACACGGTACTCGGGGGAACCGAGTGAATGTCTGTTACGATTCCTATTTGTGAGAGCGCGCTTTGGTATAATTGATCGATAGTTGTTGCCCAGGCTTGGGTTGATTCGGAGTAGAGAATGAGAGCGGTGCCACTGAAGCGTAAGCCATTCGCTCCCTTAGTATATCCTGCTTGATCCAAGATTGACGCGGCTTTCTGCAAGTCATAACTATAGTACTTGGATGACATAGACTCTTGCCCGAGGTATATTTGGGCAGGGACCGGGCCGTTGAGTTGATCCGCATAGCCTTTGAACGCATCTTTGATCACATCGTCGTAAGGAAAGGCCCAGCTTAGAGCAACTCGAACATTTTGATCACTCATAAAACTGTGCGCGGAATCCAAGTTGAAAGTCATTAGTTTTGTCCGCGGTACAGAGCTCGATTCGATTTTGAAATTCGTAGCGTTAGCTAACGATGGAGCTTGATCGAAGGGTATGTCAGCAATCGTTGCATCGCCGCTCTTAGCAGCCGAAATTGCCGTCGACGGTTGCTGGTTCAACAGCATTACGACCTTGTCATAATGCGGCCCACTCCAACCTCGCCAGTAGGTTGGGTTCTCAACCATCACAACTTGCTGGCTTCGCGCCCAAGACTGAATAATGTACGGTCCGGTGCAAGTAGCATTCGCTGCCATGTAGGAATTGTCTTGGTTGGCGACTACACCACCATGCGCTTCCACAACTGCCTTGTCTACGATACCGTTTGGTTCAACTGTCGCAAGAGTCTGCAGGAACGGACTAAAGGGATGCGTCAACGTGAATTGCACAGTATGCGGGTCAAGTGCTTTGATGCTGGAAGAACTGAACTCCTGTGAATCTATCCAAGCTACACCCGAGGACGGAGAATTCATTGTCAGAATCCGTTGAAACGTGTAAACAACGTCGGCCGATGTTAACGGATCTCCGTTGCTAAACTTGACATTCTGTCGCAAACTAAACGTGTACACAAGCCCGTCGCTTGAGATGTTCCAGCTTGTCGCCAAATCAGGAATCAGGGTAGTAATATTCTGAACAGGATATGTGACGAGAGTTTCATAGCAATTCTGGAGCGGTATGAATGAGCCAGAGTCATACGCATCTGCAGGATCCAAACTCTGAATATCATATTGCGAGTAGTATGTCAGAACCTTGGGTGCAGCCGGTGGTGTCATTAGAAAATAATTGGCAACCCCTGCAACCACGATAATTACAAGCGCGGCAACTATCAAAACCACAATTCGCTTCTTCATAACAAATCTGCCAACGATTCAGGTTTCTCACTGAATTAATAACACATTTGTATATATAATATTACCGAACCATCGGAAAAAACGCAAAGCCCGCAGACGAACTGAATTCATCGCCGCTTCAACTTGAAGTCGCCAAAAAGGGATTCACAGAGGAGATGAGAAACCAAAGACTGAAGGAATCCCTCCTGTGTGAAGGAAAATGACGCGCTCGTCAACCCATTCCCCACGCCGTGCCAAATCGATAAGGCCCGCCATCGCTTTCGCAGTATAGACTGGGTCGAGAAGAACGCCCTCGCATTGCCATATTTCTTTCATGGCGGATTTCCCCTCCTTTGAAGGCACTCCGTAACCTTCTCCGACATAGTCCGAATTGAGGTGAACCTCATTCCTCTGAAACACTCTGCGTATGCCAATCTTCTTGGACAAGGCGTTCGCGATATTGCAAATGGATTCTTCGAACCTCGGATCATCATCGTTGCGGATGCCGAGAAGTTCTACCTTTGAATCAGTCATCGCCTTTCCAACCAGGTTCCCGGCGTGAGTCCCGCCGCTTGATGAACAAAACACGAGAACCGTTGGTTTCGGCGGTAAGCTCCGTAGCTGCTTCTCAAGTTCCTCAAAACCGGACACGTACCCCTGCGAGCCAACCTCATTTGAACCTCCGACAGGAATCACGTACGGGTTACGGCCCTGCTTTCGCAGCTCTTCCGCAAACGCATCCATGGCAGAGAGGCGTTCTCCCTTAGCATGTACTGGGTGGATGTGTGCATCAGCTAGGATGTCCAGTAGAACGTTTGCTGTCGGTGGGTCGGGTTTTTCACCTTCAAGAAACAGGTGGCATTCCTTCGAGACCTTTCGGGCAGCGGCTGCAATTGTCCTGGCATGGTTTGACTGCATTGCTCCCGCCGTTAAAATCACGTCTGAACCTTTCTGTAACGCGTCGGCCATGAGAAATTCGGCCTTGCGGGCCTTGTTTCCGCCCATTGCAAAACCGGTCAGGTCGTCTCGCTTAATCCAAATGTCTCTGTTCATTCTACGCGAAAGTTCTTCGAGTTTATGGAGTGGGGTCGGTAAGGTGCATAGCGAAACATGTTCAGACAAATGTTGACTCAATTCTTGATCTATCTCCATCGCGAGCTAGCTTGTTCCCTCACATATCACCGTTGCTCAGAATATGTCGCAGAATAACAGCAGTAATTGTGACCGCGTTACTCACTGCCAGAAATTAATCGCTCTCCGAGCAATTGTTCCATGCGAGCTATTGGAAACCGATAGCGTACTCAACGAAGTTCGAAGTAGCTGTTGGTGGGCCCGGAGGGATTCGAACCCTCGACTTGCACATGCACAATCACTTGTAGAGTCCGCATATGGAATCAAGCGCGTGAATCTTGTGCGGCAATGAAAATCCGACCAATTCTCTGTATTTCAACACATTCTTCTTCCTGCTTATCTGAAGGGCCCACACTCTGCGCGACTTCCTACGGTAGATAGATGCTTTGATTCCTAGCTTGTCGAAGAGGAACCGGATGTCCGCAAGCCCCTTCTCATTGATTGATTCGACCCTGACGCCTCTTGTGTTTGACAGATCAACAAATCCATCTGCATCCATGTATCCGCGCAATAATCCGCGAATTGAGTTGCTGGAAGCATTGAAGAAAGTCGGTGCGACTTGCCACGTTCCGGCTTTCCACATAGGGTGAAAGTAAGGCATCAGGTCACGTACAACTCGCGGCGAACTTATTGTGAATCGCCATTCGGGTTTGCGCGGTGGAGGTTTCCTGACAACGTATGTGCAGCCGATTAGTCCATACGCGCGAGATGTAAGATCGGAAAGATGTTTGCCCCAACGTCGATGTGTTCCCAGACAGATCTCTATGATTCCTCTGGGTTTGTTGCGTCTGGTCCAGCTCCTATAACGCTTGAAAAAGCCAAACCGGATCTTGTCTCCCAGCAGGGCTCCGATGATTTCGGCATTCTCCGGTGTAAGACCCAACCATTCACACGACGCTGTTGGGACCTCGAGAGATAGATAAGTTATGGAAGTTGAGATGTGGCGGGCCCGCGGGGATTCGAACCCCGGACCTCCGGCTTGCTGTCAGGATTGTTGCGTCTGTCCGCAGGCTTACGCGAGAATGCTCGTGGTTCTCTCAGCGTCCTAATCCTGACTAGACTACGGGCCCTGTGCTGCTGATTACGGGGTGGGGTT
>Ga0187886_1004116_pt1 | contig 10553 bp, 10 predicted proteins | sample June2016WEW_20_1_FD_133001 | JGI IMG/M metagenome (GOLD analysis project Ga0187886, IMG submission 133001) | Peatland microbial communities from SPRUCE experiment site at the Marcell Experimental Forest, Minnesota, USA - June2016WEW_20_150 | ecosystem: Environmental > Terrestrial > Soil >... | reverse complement strand
CCGCCGTAAAGAAAGAATTTCATCGGCGTCGGCATTGAATCCAATTTTGCAATCAGGAAAATTATGCCGAGCAAAAACAGCACTATAAATACCTGAACTGTTAATTTTAACGCCTGCGATTCGTCAAGCAGGTTCATCTTCAGCAGGTCGGGAAACGAAAGCAGGACAGGCAGCGATCCCATAACGATAAGCAATACGCAGCCTGTTATAACTGCGACACGCGGATTTAATAATCGTTTAAACATTTAATATCCCGCACAGCTTAACTTAGAATTTTCCTTTTAATTATTTCCTTCCGCAGCGCATCGGCTCCTGTGAACTGCACCGCCTGCAGACCTGCTTTTATCGCACCCTGAACATTTTCCGTCAGGTCGTCGACATAAAGACACTTTGCCGCTTCGACGCCGGTGTTTTTCACAGCCGCAAGATACGCCTCTTTGCCCGGCTTTTGAAAGCCTGTCTCATAACTCAGCGTCGGCTTTTTTATCAGTGAAACCAGCGGATAATTTTTGCGGATATATTCCCAGTGCAAAGGGTCGGTATCAGAAAGCAGGCCGAGCCGCACTTTGCCGCTGAGCTCTTTGACAAGCTCAGGCATACCGGCCATCGGCCCGAACACATCGCACCAAAGTTTGGAGAACTTTGCAAAATCCCAATCGAGCGAAAACTTTTTCTTCATTTCCTGCCAGAACTGCTCCGACGACAATTTGCCGATATTGAACGCCGTCAGTGCCGGGTCGCGCATCAGCCTTGAAACCGCCTCTTCTGTATCGCCCGCAGACGAATGGTCGAACAGGCCGAATATTCCCCGCGTAATGTCCACATCGACAAGCACGCGTCCCAAATCAAATATCACCGCCTCAATTTTACTCATAATCGCCTTTCCTATAGTATGTTGTGTCGAGATAGAATACCAAACCTGTCCTGAAAGGCAAGATTTTTTACTGATGGCTTTACATCGCTTTCAATCTGCGTATCTGGAACTTTTTTAATTTAAAACTTCACATCTCACCATTGACTTAGGGTATTTGAAACTTGAAATACCGTGTTGTAAGTTTACTTCGCCGCCTTTCTATTATGAAACTCCGTATTTCAAGCTTACTTCTTCGTATTTCACATTTGCTTTGCCTTGTTCCATATTTGATTCTTTGATTTTCAAGTTTGCTTTTTCGTATTTCAAGCTTTATCCCTGATTTTTGAAGCTTCAGATAAGGCTTATGAAGTTTCATCTTTGACGTTTTAAGCCTGAACTGAGCCTGTCGAAGTTTCGTTATGTGGAGGTAAAATCTAAAATCTGCATTTTCAGTGATAAAAACGACTGTTCCCCCGTTAAAGCTTAACCATCTCACCTCTCCACAGAAAGATATCCATTCCTCTGACAGAATAAAACATGAAAAAAGAGCAAGTCTTAATTACAATTATTTATTTGAAGATTTTATGCCGATGATACATACATATACGATTCCTTTTTTATATATAACATCAAAGCAAACTTTCATATTCGAATTTATATTATATTCCAGAGGTTTCATTTCGTCAAAGATAAAACTCTCTTCCCAACTGCCTAATTTGATTTTAGATTCGGATAGCTTGTCATATAGGCACAAAAATGGCGTACATTCATAATCATTTGCGAATATGTCGCAAGAATTCCAAACAATAGAATATCTTTCATTCAGTTTCGATGTTTCATATGTAAAACATTGCTCTACGCTCATTATTACTCCACTACTTCCACGTGATACATTGTTGTAAATGAAAATATTGTAACCTAGTGGATATTTACTAAGTATCTTGTCCTTATAGGGGTCGAAATATGATATTATTGATTTTTTTTGGTATTCTTTATTGATGCTATAATCAGTAAAGCCAAAAAGCACTATTATGCAATCATTCTTGTCGTATAATATTTCAACATCCATTAATAATGACTTTAAGAAATACGATATGGTTTGCAAACAAGGTTCATTTGTTTTTCTATAGAGGATTATATCTTCTGCATATATACCCCTTTCGACAGTAGGTAAATTGTTAAATTTATCATAATCATCTTTAGCAACTACTACTTTTTTATCATTAATATCATATATCGCTGGTGGGGATATATAAATCTTATCCATTGAAATCTCTTTTATTTTCGCAGTTGAAGCATCAATTACAACAGATGCTGTCGGTTTACGCATACTTAATGTTACTATATTGCTTTCGCCCTCTCTAATCATAAGCATGTACCCATATGAGTATTTCTTGGACAATATATCATCATTAACAGCTTTAATGCGATCTAACTTTTCGCGCGGGGAGAGATTTATAAGTGCATTATCAATTATATTAAGCTGCTTTTCACATATATTGGATAATTGGATGTTTTGAGTAGTAAGGTGTTCAATAAATTTGGTATAGAGATAATTTGAGTCGCCATCGTTATTATATACTTTTATAGTTCCTTCATTCTTCTCAATATTAAAAATCTGACGATTATTGTCGCTTGATATTACAACGTGTTTACCGCCAGAGAAGATTGATATAACATAACCTGTCAATGCAAAAGCTATGGTTATTATTGTACCATAGATAAAGTATCTTTTACTCTGAGAAATATTCGATTTAGCCATAGATAAAATCTACTGACATAGAATTAATTATAACCAAGAAATATTATACCGGCTTTTATTATCCAGTGAAAGGCTAATCTTAATAGTTAAGGGCGGTTGGGGGAGCAAAATTAGTCTTTAGTATCTGGTTCATAGTATTTAGTGCCTTAGGGGCTTGGTGGTAAAAACCGTCAACATTTGGGAAGATGCCTTTAATTGTAGGGTTGCCTCGCCAAAACGCTTTTTACAGGTTTTGGCAGGTTTAAATGCGATTTTATTTGACAATTCAGGAGTTTTGACAGATAATATTATTGTAAGAGGCAATTATTTTGGCTGTTGTTGGAGACATCTTTAGAGGTTTGCCTTTTTTTATTTCCGGATTGTAAGTGTATGCAGCTTTGCAGTCCCAAAGGTTGTGCGGGCTCAAATCTGATTTGCACAATAATATTAGCCACAGAGAATATGGAGATTTTAAGATGGTAAAGGAGAAATCTAAAATATGACAGCACCCATACCATATGCCCCACCTAAATATTGGGACGATGCTTTTAATTGTCCATTTTGTCATGCTTATTCTAATCAAAAATGGGGTGGGACATACTTTAACAGAAACGGTCTTTCTCTGGTTCCAGATTATTCCATGTGCCAATGTACACACTGTGGAAGATTTTCCGTTTGGGTAAATGAAAAGATGATTTTCCCGTTAGCTGTTGTCGCATCACCACCTAACCCAGATATTCCCGATGATATAAAACAAGACTATGAAGAAGCAAGAGCAATATCTTCTCAGTCACCTCGCGGCGCAGCAGCATTACTACGACTATGCATCCAGAAGCTATGCAAACATCTTGGTGAAAGCGGTGAAAATATCAACAGTGATATTGCCACACTCGTCAAGAAAGGTCTGCCTCTAAAGATACAACAATCACTTGATCTTATAAGAGTCGTTGGAAATAATGCCGTCCATCCCGGTCAGATTGATTTGAATGATAATCAAGAAATTACACAAAAATTATTTGGCATAGTTAACATAATTGCCGATGTGATGATATCACAGCCCAAACATATTGATGAATTGTACGGCACTGTAGTACCAGATTCACAGAAAAAGGCAATTAATAAACGTGATGGAAAATAATTTTTATGCCCGACCAAAGAATTAAATGCGTGAAAAATAACATGGAAGTTTGATTAGCTTATTTATAAAAAAGGTGAATAAATGGAATGGATTAAAGCAATTGCCGAATTAATTGGTAGTTTCGCTTGGCCAGCGACTATATTCTCTTTAATAATTATTTTCCGTTCAGAAATTCGCAAACGGCTTTTATCGGTAACCAAGGTCACTGGCCCTGGTGGTATTGAATTAACGATGGAAGCAGAAAGATTGGCAGCCAGCATTAAGCAAACACCGGAACCAAAGGTTGAAACAAAAGTAATTAATTCTCTTGCACTTCAATACACGGATCCAAAACTTGCAATTACTCAGGTTCGTATCGATTTAGAACGAGAATTATTTCGTCTTTCGTGGAGAGCCCTTGAACATTCAAGAGTAACTGATTGGCATACATCTCGTCATATTGATGAACTTGAACGAGCAAATGTTATAACTCCTCATTTTGCACAGAATATACGGTCATATATCGACATTGCTAATCAAGTTATCCATGGTACTGAAATACCCAGTGAAGTCGTTACAAGAACAGTATCGATTGCAGGGGATTTGCTTTCAACATTGCATTATAAGCGATTGGTGTACGAAGCACAAAGAGATTTTGAAGGACATGGCCTTTGGCATATGAAAGGCCGTAAAGATAATAAATATTATTTTTTGTCTGCCGTAGCTTCTCAACTACCTGAATTCGCTTATGACTATGATCTCTACAAAGATGCTATCGCACTCTTTAATGCACGTCAACGTTCTGACCGCCCTGCAGCCCCCGGTAGAGAGTTATATATTCTTACTCTTGACGAATTCGTTGAAGCCCTTGAATGGCGAGAGAAAGAACTCGAACGACTCCGAGAGGAATTACCTAAAACCTCGAAATGGGATGAATGTAGCGAAGTTAATATGTGGAAGTGGCCATCAAAATGGGGGGAATTGCAGTGGTCTACATCGATACTTCGGGGTCATGTAAGCATTTTCGATGCAGAACAAGATCTAATGCAAACTCGTGCTGCATTAGAACGGCATCGCACACGTCAACTCTTGGAAAAGCGTGGGCATACGATTTCATAAATGCAATAGTTATGACTTAACCTGTTATTGAAATCCGTGTCAATCTGTGATTAAATACTTTGCACCCTCTCTCGGCCCGATAATTTTTAAAATATTTCTTTCCTTCTGTCCGATAAATGTCACTGAAAGGAAGAGATCCTTCGACAAGCTCAGTATGAAAAATATATAAATATTTTTCATTTTTTATTAAAGCCTTTTATTTATTTATCCGATTAATAAATTCATAAAATTTAATCAGAAGCAAAAAGCATCCATTAGACAAATCACAGCAATCCATTAAGCAATAATACTACGATGATTCTTTAGCCACAGAGTTCACAGAGAACACTGAGCTATATTATTTTACTTCAACAGGCTTAAGTAAGCCTATGTTAAAAGCAAAATAAATCAGTGGAATCGGCGGCTAAGAAGATTAGTGTAAATTTGTGTGCATTAGTGGTTAATTATCTCTGTGCGTTCTGTGTTCTCTGTGGCAAAAAATCGTTTTTATTCGTGTCTTTGAGCCTTAGTGGCTAAAATATTTACTAACTTTTTTTAGGAGAGATTAAAATGCCTCAATTTCCAAACAAAGAAGCAGATGTTGTTGCGCTGGCAGAGACAATGGTTGCAGGCCTTACAACTCATGCGGCCGATTTCCCATCGGTTACTGTAGCGACCCTGCAAACTGCCCTGACTAACTACAAAAACCAGCGCCAAACTCAGGAAAATGCCAAAAGTCAGGCCCAAATCGCAACTGTAACAAAGGATGAAAAGCTCGATGCACTCGTTGAGCTTATGAAAAACGATTTAATGCTTTCCCAGGTCGATGTCGCAAACGACCCCCAAAAGCTTACCGAAATTGGATGGGGGCCAAGGTCGCAGCCTCAGCCTATCGAAGCTCCGGCAAGCCCGACAGAGCTTCACCCGATAGCCGAAGGACAGGGAACTATATGGCTTCAGTGGGAAAAACCGGCAAATGGCGGCCCTGTGTGGAACTATACTATCGAAAGACGCCAGCAGGCTCAAACTGGTGGAGATTTCGGCCCATGGACTCTGGCCAATACAACCTATAACTGCGAGATTAATCTTGCAGACCAGCCTGAAAATGTCCGCCTTGAATACCGTGTCAAGGCAGCCAATACAGCAGGAGAAAGTCTGCCAAGTAATAGCGTATCCGTTGTCCTGCCATAACAGGAACAATGCATATATATGATTTCTCTTATCCCCTGTTTTGCTATCGCAGGGGATAGCAATAATAAATATTAAAAATTGTAAAGAACGACTAAAGAATAATTATGACAAAGTTTCCAAAAAGTGAACCGCAAATAATGGCACTTGTTTACCGAATGGTAGCCGGCTTTGCGATGCATCCGGCTGATTTCCCCCGTATCCCATTTTTAATTCGCATCAAGCTGCTTAACGCAGGTAGAAGTTATTTATTCGCCAAAAAGGATTTGGTAGAGGCTAATGCAAAACTGCGAATTGCGACAAAAGCCAAGAATGAAATGCTTCTTGAATTGATTAATATAATGAAAGCCTCTCTGCAAAAGGCACAGGTTGATGTTTCTGCCAATCCGGAAAAGTTAAAGCTTATCGGCTGGGAACCTAAAACTGCTTATCAACCTACTCAAATTCCCGGCCAGCCTACAAACCTTGTTGCAGTTCACAAACAGGATGGGGTAGTAGATTTAAACTGGAAAAAACCTGCTGATGGCGGAATAGTTTACAATTATATAATCGAAAGACGTTGTTTAGACGCAAACCAATCGGATAATTGGACTTTGGAAGCAATAAGCTATACTTGTCAGGTCAATTTACCAAGCCAGCCGAAAGATATTAAGCTTGAATACCGCGTAAAAGCATCTAATCTCGCAGGACAAAGTATCCCTTCTAACGCAGTAACAATAACCCTTTAATTCCCCCTATCCTCCAATACCCCTTTTGTCCGAATAATAATTGCTTCTGCTCATATTTCCCCTATAATACTAAAGAAAGGAATTTTACAGGTGCAATATGGATAAATTTAATCTCGTCGACGACATTCTGGATTTCGCAATCGATAATGAAATCAAGGCTTACAAGTTTTATACCGACCTTGCAGCAAAGATGAAAAATCTGGAGATGAAAAAAGTCTTTCTCGATTTTGCCGCTGAGGAGCAGAACCACAAAAAACTCCTGGAAGATACCAAAAAGGGAAGGAAAATTGAACTTAGCGGCGAACAAATCACTGATTTGAAAATTGCCGAATTCACCGTCGAAGTTCAGCCGACTCCTGATATGGACTATCAGGCAGCACTGGTTCTTGCTATGCAGCAGGAAAAAAAGGCCTTTCAGCTCTATACCCATATGGCCAATCTTGTCACAGACCCGGCAAATAAACAGCTTTTCCAATCTCTCGCTCAGCAGGAAGCAAAACACAAACTCAGCTTTGAACTTGAATACGACCAGGTTGTTTTAAAAGAAGATTAATCGCGCCTATGCGGCAGTCAAAAATCATTCTCTGGCTGGAAGAACTGCGTGCGCCTTTCTGCACCGCAAGCGCACTGCCGGTAATTGTCGGCACCGCTCTTGCTTTTACACACACAGGACAATTCAACCTAACCCTTTGTCTACTTGCTACTTGCGCAACAGTGTCAATTCACCTTGGAGCCAATATCGCAAATGATTATTTTGACCATATCTCCGGCAACGATGAGCACAACGACAATAAAACGCCCTTCTCAGGCGGAAGCAGAATGATTCAGAATAATCTTTTGTCGCCCAAAGAAATCCTGACAGGCTCATTGGTGTTTCTGACTATTGGTGCCTGTCTTGGAATAGTAATTTTAATAATCACAAAAAGTTTGTTTGTGCTTGCACTTGGAATTGCAGGTATTCTTGGCGGATATTTTTATACTGCGACCCCGATTAAACTCGGCTACCGCACAGCAGGTGAAATAACAATAGGACTGCTGTTTGGAATCTTGCCTGTTTGGGGAGCCTTTTTTATTCAGACGAAAACTTTTGATTCAGTTTTTATTCTGCCCGGCTTTATTGTCGCTATTCTTATTTTCCAGATAATTTTTGCAAATGAATTTCCTGATTTTAACGCCGACAGCGCCGTCGGCAAAAAAACTCTCGTTGTCGTCCTGGGCATAAAAAAAGCCGCTGCTCTTTATAAATTAATACTCATAGTGCTTTGTGTATTATCGATAATTTATGCGTTTGCCGGCCTCAACATTCTTGCCTCTGCAGTTCTGCTGATACCAATTATTTTTATCAGCGCGATATGTTTTAAAAATGCAAATCCTGAAAAATTAGCGCAAAAAGGTTATATCGATTTGAGCAGAACTACCATTTTACTGCACACAATCGGCTGTATAACACTGATTGCGGCAATACTACTTTCTCCGCTTGGGGATGCCTTACGGCACAAGCCGGTCTGAAACATTGCTTTTATATTCCGCCTCTCCCTTGCGCCCGGTTTTGCCGTAAATGATGTAATCTTTTTTTATAATGTCCTGTTTTATGTATTCTACTCTATGCTCCGGATTAGGATGTGTTGAAAGGAATTCTATTTGTCCGCTTTCGCTTTGCCGTTCAAGTATCTCCATCGTTTGCACCATCCCGTAAGGCGTATAACCGGCAATGACAATATAATTCAGTCCGACTTCATCAGCCTGCCGTTCCTGTTCTCTGGTGAAAGACATCCCCTCAAGCTGTTTCACAATACCTGCAACTCTCATCGCCGGCGACGGCACCTGCGTACTTGCGACAGTCAGCCCGGCATTAATAAAAAAGTCTCTCGTGATTTGCTGAGCGATATGTCTTGCTGTTACATGCGCCGTTTCATGCGCTAACACTGCCGCAAGCTGAGCTTCGCTATTGAGAACCTTGAGCAGTCCGGTAGTAATATAAATATATCCGCCCGGCAGCGCAAAGGCATTCACTGATTTGTGGTCGATTGCCTTATAGCTGAATTCCTCATTGGGCGTATGGCAGACGGCCGCTATTTTATGACCGACTGAACTTATATAATCCTGAAGCTGCTGGTCCTGGACGCTCTGGCCAAGTTCTTTTTCAACTTGCGCCGAGGCGTTTAGTCCCATCTTTTTTTCCTGGGCCGGGCTTACCAGCAAAAACTCTTCCTGGCCTGTTACAGGATTCACATCACATCCGCTGCAAATAAATCCTAATACCGACGCTGCCAGCAGCATCCATGCAATTTTCATTGTCTCTTAACTCTATTCAAATAAGACAGTTACATTTCCAGTAAATATACCTCCTTAGCGTAAGATAATATCGTAATCTGTCAATCCTTTTTTATATTGAAATATCTTTCCGTTACCTTAGTATAATGTATCGCACTTATTCTCATGGAGTTAATCTGATGAACAAAAGAATTTACGTTTTAATAATTGTTTTTACTGCAATAGTTTTGAGTTTGCCTCTCATTAGCGGCTGCAACTCTATGCAGGAGCGGCTGCAAAGCTTCAACGAACGTTTTGAAGCGGCGGATTTCAATTCAGCGGCAGACAGTGCGAAAAAACATTTTGATAAAAACAGAAAAAATCCTAACAACGATGACCTTCTCTGGATACTTCAGACCGCCGCGGCAAAAAGAAGTTTTAAAGATTACAACTCCAGCACAAAATATTTCGACAAAGCAGAAGATTTCCTGAAATTCTATGACCTCCGCTGGTCCGGCGGAGATCAATTTGCCGCTATGGCCGTTAATGACAATGTTATTCCTTATCAAGGCGAACAATACGATAGAGTTATGGTAAATGCGTATAAGGCCTTGAATTTTATGGCTCAGGGCAATTTTGACCTTGCGAGAGTCGAATTCAACAGGGCGCTCGACAGACAAAGAAGAACAAAAGAATTTTTCGAAAAAGAAATCAATAAGGAAAAAGAGCAGCTTGACAAGGCTCAATACGGCAGCCTTGCTAAATCGACTCTTGAAGACCCCAAATTAACCCAGGCTCTGCACGATAAATACCCGGAACTTGACGCGTATAAGGCTTACAGCAATTATGTTAATCCTTTTGTTAATTATCTGGCATCAGTTTACTACAACGGCACAGGTCAGATCTCGGAAGCACGGGACTTACTGAAAGAAACCTGCGGCCTTGTTCCCGAAAATAACTCTATAGCTCAGGAATTTAATGAAACAGAAAAACTGCTTGCCGCAAACGGCACTTTCAAAAATACCGTATGGGTAATTTTTGAGAACGGAGTAGGTCCGATTAGAGAAGAATTCAGAATCGACCTTCCGATTTTCATAGCGACCGGCAGAGTATTCTACGCGGGAATTGCGCTGCCGAAACTCAAATACAGAGACGGCGCGGTTACTTCCCTGCAAATCGATTCTGACGGAACCCTATATAACACCTCTGTTGTCTGCAATATGGACAGGGTTGTCCACAGCGAATTTAAAAAAGACTTTGATGCCGCCTTATTCAGGGCGATAATTTCAACAACCGCAAAAGTAGCCGCTCAATATGTCCTGACAAGTCAGGGTTCCACTGGGGCCAACCTTCTTGCTATGGGAATAGCTGCCTATTCGTTCATGACCAATGACGCCGATATCAGAATCTGGACTGCCCTGCCGAAGGATTTCCAGGTTGCAAAACTGCCAAAGCCCGGGAATAATATACTTAAGGTTACACCTGCCAATTGCCAGACATTTGACATTCAATTGCCAAATTGTAATAATGTATTGGTTTATATTAAAATCGTGCAAAGAAATGCGAAACCTGTTT
>Ga0187886_1004114_pt1 | contig 10553 bp, 14 predicted proteins | sample June2016WEW_20_1_FD_133001 | JGI IMG/M metagenome (GOLD analysis project Ga0187886, IMG submission 133001) | Peatland microbial communities from SPRUCE experiment site at the Marcell Experimental Forest, Minnesota, USA - June2016WEW_20_150 | ecosystem: Environmental > Terrestrial > Soil >... | reverse complement strand
GATATAAGCACGATTCGACTCATTCCATCCTACTACGTCGCCGTGCTGCTAGGCGAACTTCCTTAGAGCTGAGGTAACGAAGCGGCCGTTGCATCGAGTCAAAGGAAGCCTCAATTTCTGCAGCCTTGCGGAAGCTTTCTAAGAGAAGCTGAGAGACATGGTCTCAACTTAGATTAAAAACGGGAGGACTGAGCATGTGCGAGTATGGCTTGGGCAAGGACTGTCCGGTTCACGGAGGCAAGCCGCGCTCTACGAACTGCCCTTGCACTGAGTTTGAGACCTGCGTTGCCGAGTATATCATACCACTATGTTACGGATGTACAAGGCGCCGAACTTGTCCGCTTGAGTATACCGCGGAGTGTGACCTCTTCAAGATGGAGGTGAAATGAGTATGGGACTTGAACAAGAAGTTGCAAATCTCAAAAAGCGAGTGCATCTACTAGAGACCTTGAGAACAAGCCGCTTGAAAAAGATTGGCGTAATCTTTAGTTGATTAAAAGTCTACGCCTTTCCAATATCGCATATAAACGTCGTAAACGTGGTCAGGTAGTGGATGCCGATAATTACTCCACTCGATTCCTCTAGCCCCGTGCGTGAGAATGTAAGCCCGATTTGATTCATTCCACCCGATGACATCGCCGTGTTGTTCTGCAAACTTCCTTAGATCTGAGGTGACGAAGCGGCTATTGCATCTATCCAAAGGTATTCGTTTCTTCTGCAACAATTTGCGGAAGCCCTCTAACATGAACATTAGTTCGCTCCCATCTCCGTCCTCACACAGAATCTCCATCTCTTCAGCAAGCCGTAGGTGTAGTGGCACATAGTGTTCCATCCTTATCTTGTCTTGAGCTGATTCGACGAGAATAACAGGCTTTTTCAGCTTGAGCGCTTCTCTGAACTGCTCTACCCTTAACTGCTTGATTGTGCTATAAGGCCGCTGACCCGTAAAGCCCCAAACAACACAACCCCTGCAAACTGCCGGGCGTGTTCCTCGTCGATCGAACCCTGTAACATCTGCTGCTTGATAACTGCCAGCGCGTTTTCTATATCGTCCTTTGTGACCACTCTCGCCGTCATTTTTTTCTTTATCTTTCGCACCCTTGGTTTTTCTAAAAACATGTCGAAAGCAAGATAGCGCGGATCAAGCGTGAGCTTCGCCTGATATTTCAGAAAGCCTTTAGCAAAGTTCAACACCTTACCTTGAGCATAGAAATCGTCGTACTTCTTGAACAAAAACGCGCGAAGCTGATCCAGACTTGGTTTACTTATCGTGCCTTTGGTATGTTTCCAGAACACCTCTCCCGCCTTTAAGGTCCACACGCTAGATTTGTGACTTAAACCAGCTGTCCGCCAAGCTAGAAAGCTGTCAAGCTCTTTCTTCGTGTACTTTAATTCTAGGGTTGCAAGTGTCTGCTGCAGCTGAGAATTTGGTGCAGCATCTGAAATATTAGCTTGCTGACTCTTATTCAGCGACCTTCTTTAAGCTGTCGAGGCTCCGACTCGGGTTCAAATCCCGACTCGGGCGCTCCTTTTTTGATATAGGGTAATCTGCGTCGTTATTTGCTTCTATGAATTGTAAACTACGCTTTTCTAAGTCGCTATCCTGCTTATCGCCCTCTATCTCGCGTGGCTGGTCCTTTGCGTTTCGTATATCCAAAGCTAACCTTAAAGCGTCTATGTTTCGTTTTTACTCTTTATAAGTTTGTCTTTACCCTCTAGTCGTGCGTCCGATTCACGATGCCGCCCGTGGGAGCCGATTTTGAAAAACTATTTAAGCCTCACTCTTAACTTAAATGCGTACGATGTTTAATCTCACGGCCTTTTTGAGTGCGCAGGCGTGCGCCAGATCTGGTGCAATATTTGCCACCGGCCTAAGAAACCTATGAACACCAAACTCATCTCCTTGGTTATAGTCGGAGTATTGCTTGGATCTTCTTTCGGATGCATCATCGTTATTACTGAAACGAAAGTAGCTGATGCGATTGAGGTATCGGCGCAATCTCCCCATTTTGCTCAACCAAATCCGGATTTTGTGAAGTACCAGCAGGATTTAGTGATCGGCAACGCTTCCTATCGAGCAAACGCGCACGTTGCGGCCGGTTTCATTCCTCCTCCTGTTAGTGTAAAGCAACTTACGGGACAATCGATTCGCGGCGCTTTGGTCGGTGCCCCCTCTGTTCCAGCATCATATGATCTCCGCAAACAAAATAAGCTCACGCCAGTGAAAGATCAAGGGGAGTGTGGCGATTGCTGGGCCTTCGCAACCTTTGCCTCGCTGGAGTCATATTTGAAGCCAACCGAAACGTGGGATTTTTCCGAAAACAATATGAAAAATACCCACGGTTTCCACATCGCGCCGTGCGATGGCGGCAACGAGTTCATGGCGACGGCGTATCTCGCTCGGTGGAGCGGGCCGGTCAGTGAGGCAGCTGATCCGTATGGCGGCACCTCTCCGACTAACCTTCCCGTCCAAAAGCACGTGCAAGACGTTTCCTTCCTTCCCGATAGAGCGGGCCCTACTGACAACGACAACATAAAGATCGCCCTCGTTACATACGGCGCAGTTTACACGACGCTGTATGTTGGGAACATGGACTCACCTCAATTCAACTCCGCGACAAACGCGTATTATGATTCGCAGTCAAAGCTAGCCGACCATGCGGTAGCGATCGTCGGGTGGGATGATAGCTACAGTCGGACCAATTTTAAGGCTGGGAATCAGCCCCTTGGCGACGGGGCATTTATCGTAAAAAACAGCTGGGGTACGAGTTGGGGCGACCACGGTTATTTCTACGCGTCCTATTATGACGCGAATATCGGCAAGTACAACGCGGTCTTCACCGCTCAGCCGACGACGAACTATAACAGCATCTATCAGCATGATCCTCTCGGCTTCACCGCGCCTTTCGGTCAGGGCACGTCCGACTGGGGGGCCAACATATTCACTGCCTCCGGAAACGAAAACCTCGCCGCGGTCAGCTTCTACACGCAAGACCTCAACGCGCCGTATGACGTGTACGTGTATACCGACCCCACCGCGGGGCCCATCAACCCATCGGGGCCCGTTGCGCACGTGACGGGAAGCACCCCTCTGCCCGGCTATCACACCGTCCCGCTCGGGTCGAGCGTCTCTCTGCGAGCCGGACAGCGGTTCTCGGTCGTCGTGAAGTTTACCGCAAGCGGCGGAACGCCGATCCCGACAGAGGCGCCGGTCATACCTCCAATCGTTTTCAGCAGCCAAGCTCGAGCGAACGTCGGAGAGAGCTACTACCACGCGGATAATGCCGACTGGCAAAAGGGCAGCACGTGGACGGATATGACTTCTTATCAAGCCAACACCAACATATGCATAAAAGCATTTGCCACGACCGCCACGACTGGACCTGGCTACGAATCCCTCGGCGGGTACCTCACCTCATCACCGGCTGCCGTCTCCTGGGGTAACGGGCGCATCGACGGCTTCGCCCGTGGCACCGACGGCGCCCTCTGGCATCAAGGCTATCACGGCACGTGGGACGGTTGGGAATCACTCGGCGGATATCTCGCCCCCGGCACCGGCCCCGCCGTGAGCTCGTGGGGCGCAGGGCGGCTCGACGTCTTTGTCGTGGGTACGGACAACGAACTCTGGTACAAATACTACCAATCAGGGTCAGGCTGGTCCGGCTGGTACCCCCTCGGTGGCTACCTGACGTCATCACCGGCTGCCGTCTCCTGGGGTAACGGGCGACTCGACATCTTCGCCCGTGGCACCGACGGCGCCCTCTGGCAGAAGCATTACGAGAACGGCTGGTCCACCTGGACACCACTCGGCGGATATCTCGCCCCCGGCACAGGACCTGCCGTGAGCTCGTGGGCGGCAGGGCGGCTCGACCTCTTTGTCGTGGGCACGGACAACCAGCTCTGGCACATGTAGTAGCGTAGTGCTGTTTCATTATCGCGTGGGCGTCGAATAGGTGACGAAATCGGGAATCAAAAAGTAGCAGTTATTGCGCTCGCTATAATCGTATCATTATCGATAGGGGGTTGCACAGTTGCGTTTCCAGTACATCATCACCGACGCCAACAACCCACATAAAACCTACCTCGACACCGACATTCGATTCCCTGACGCGTGCGCGTAACAGCATCTTGTTACAGCAGCTTCATTATAACTAAACGCATGATTACACGTTTCTAAAAAGCGTCGAGGGAGGCCCTGCGAGGCTTGGTAGTCTCTAGAGGTTCCTCCTCTTGAACGTTCAATACAATGAAGAACCCTATGTAAATGATGATGTAGATAATGATGTCTCGAGAGAGGACGTCAGCAGAGATGTTAAGGACGTTCTTGAGTATGATAACTAACCCAATTAAGCACGCAGCGGAAACGACGGCAACTTTAGCCTTATCCGTTGGCCTCATCGCTTGTTGGAGCGGCGGGGGGTTACCTAACCCTTCTGGATACTTCGTTTTTTATATGTGACTACGGTATAACTGAATTTAACTTAACGTAACTGATAGGGAGTGTGTAGATTTCTATGACAAACCAATTCACACACATCGCCGACGTAAAAGTTGGCAAAGTAAAAGGCAACAGCAAGATTTACCCTCAGCTTCGCCTGCCGAGTCGATACGCAGAACTCGCCGGTAAAAAAGCCAGTATTTACGAAATAAGCGGGCGTGAAGGGGATATCGCTTTCATTATTCGATTCGACAGCCAAAACCGTGTAGCGGCCTATCATGGGGACACACAGCTGCGCTGTGTGGCCGACGGGCGCGAAGTGCCCGTTAAGCCCTGTCGAGGCTTCCAATTACTTACATAAGAGCTTCTCTTGAGCACAGTCAGGTCAGACGCGGAATAGAATGAAATAATGTTATGCGTCTCCACGCTCAAGCGTTATTCCTGCTACGCAAGCTCTTTCTTTGTTTTATGCTAAGACGGTAGAAATTAGGTGAGTAATTCCCTGTCATTTTAGCTAGCTGCGGCGTCACTAACGGTCTTACCAACATATCTATAAAATGTTAGCCCAGAGACTAATTACCAACGGTACCGTTGTGACAACAATAGCTTCGACGACGAACAGCGGAGTTATTTTTCTTCTTCCGCTCCAGATTACGTAAAACATAACCGCGTCTGTCACAGAGACGATGATAGCACTGATGACAATCGCCCTTAAAAAGAGAATGTTTGGATAAATATGAACCCAGAGATTAATTGCCAACGGTACCATGGTGATAAAAATAGCTCCGACGACGAACAGCGCGTTTAAGTGTCTTCTTCCGCTCCAGATTACGTAAAACATAACCGCGTCTGTCACAGAGACGATAATAGCAGTGAGGACAAACGCTCTAAAAAAGAGAATGTTTGGAAAAATGAACGCATACACGGTTTTACTCCTTCAACTTAAGCGTTTATTCGATTCCCCGCAACATTTTAGTTGCCGGGCTTGGAATTTCGCTAATACTTTATATACCTGTGATAAACGTGCTCGGCACATAATTCGTGCACCCGATTTTCACACACAAAATCGAGCTCGAGCAAAAAGTCGCCAACACTTCGCAGGTTGTCTGATTATTTTACTCCTAAGGGGTAAGAATTGAAATGACAGACCAATTGAAACATATCGCTGATGTCAAAGTCGGCAAAGTAAAAGGTAAAAGCAGAATTTATCCGCAGCTACGCTTGCCGAGTCAGTACATAGAACTAGCTGGCAAAAAGGCGAGTATTTACGAAACAAGCGAACATCAAGGAGAAACAGCTTTTGTTATTCGCCTTAATGATGAGAACCGTGTAGCGGCCTATAATGAGCGAGCGGAGCGAGCTGAAGCAAGCTTTGCTTGCGCCGAGCCCTGTCGAGGCTCCGACTCGGGTTCAAATCCCGACTCGGGCGCTCCTTTTTTGCTTTCTGAGTCATTATAGCTTGCTTTTTCTAAAATAAGTGATTTAAACTTCGAAAATTGAGATTCGAGTTGAGAAATGCGATTCTGAATATCCTGTGGGGAGTCTGGTTGTATAACTTGATTTGATTTTTGTATAACTTCTGAGACTTGTGCATCATCTTCAAAACAAATGAAAAGCCCTCGTTTATTGTAGTCCGTGGTTTCAAATATTTCTGCCGTATTGCCAATTTCATCTTCGTAGGTTTTAGGCAGTCGAATCAGCGGATAGACGATATCAGCTTTCGCTTTCAGTTTGGTGACCTTCGACTTACCAACGCGTTTCACAGTTTCATCCCTTTTTGGTTGCATAAGTCACTTGTAATCTTATACGTTCTCTCTCTAAAAGATTGACCACAAGTAAATGATCGAAACGCTAGCTTCAATGGTTGTGTGAATCGAAGAAAAAAGTTGCTTGGGTTGCTATACGAGCAAGAACCCAAGCCCAAGAAGTCATTTTGGGATCGGATCACGTTGTGAACCTAATTCGATCGACGACTTTAGTAAAGACTGCGCTATATCTGTGCCTTCTTCACCGCTTCTATCGCCTTTCCAACCATTTCGGAAATAGCCGCTGCGGGAATGAGGGCCGTGAACTCCGGATACGTGCCGAACTTCTTCGACACAATAAGCATAAGCTCCGTCATCTGTGCCTCATTCAGATCGGCCACCATAAAAACAGCGCGCATGCCGGCCTGTATATACGCCGCCTCAGGCGCGAACCGATTCATCATATACCCGAGGATTTGCCCGGGGCCCTCTTCTTCGAAATCTAGGCGAGTGCCTGCTTCTGCGGGAACCTCAATATATACCAAGTAACGCATGATTGATCACCTCTTACATAATTCAGCGTTCAAACATAAGTGCTTTCACTCGGATTTGAGCATATATCTTGACGCACGGCGTAAGCGGAGTTGATTGGAAGCACTACAAGCATCCGTTACCGGAGAACGTTTTTGACGTGTATAATAAAGTATTGGCAAAATACCCAGCTGGGCAACTAAACTGTCGCTATCAGTTTTTGAATCAAATATCAACACTGAAGCGTCCCCTCGAATGTTTCTAGGAATCGAATAAACGGATCTACATACTGTTGGCCAGAGCAAAATAAAAATCTATTTATCTGCTCCGTAGCACGTCCCTCTATGCGATTTCAAACGCTGAAAGGTTTGTCTCGGCTTTTACGCCCATACGGGTGGCTGCTCTGCCTCATCTTCATCCTCTTTATGGTCGTGTTTCAACACGGCACGTACAACCTCTCGACAATGGTTTTAGCCGTCATCAGCGTCGCTTTGACCGCTGCCGGCGGATACGCGTTCAATGACTATTTTGACTGCGAATCAGATGCAATCGAGCATCCGGAACGCCCCCTCCCCTCACGACAAATCACCCCGGCGCAGTCCCTCACATTCGGTGTGCTCATGTTCCTTGCCGCGGCGGCTGTCACGCTACTCCTAAATCCGCTCGCGTTCGCCATTGTGGTGCTCGTCAGTGTATTCCTAATTATATACCCCAGCATCTTCAAAAAGAGGTCAGGATTTTTAAGCAACATCGCCATCGGCTTTGTCGAAGGCATCTCCATACCGGTGTTTGCTGAAGCTGTGCTATTTCAGCGAGTCAGTATCATGTCACTCAGCTTCATAGGCTTCGCTTTTGTTGGAGTCGGCGGCAATATACTGACGGATATCGTAGGAGTCGACGGTGATCGGAAAATGGGCTTATCTACTCTAGCCGTCACGCACGGAACGCGCACAGCATCACAGGTTGGCGTGCTGGTCCTCTTCTGTGCTTCGATAGTTTCAACCCTTCCGTACTTCATTGGCGTAGTAAGCGTCTTGTACCTCGTTCCGATAGTTCTATGGGTCTGCATTCTTTTCTATTTAGCAGTACCCTTCTTTAAAGAGCAAAACGTGCCGCATATGGAAAAACAGATAAGGATGATTAAGGCATCTTTTGTTCTCTTTCTGATTGCGCTTATCTTGGGTACATTTGCTTAAACTGATTTAAGCCAATGAAACTGTGGACACATTGGATGCAGAACAATTCACAATCCGGCAACTGCTTGCACACCAGGCCGGGCTTTTTGCATTCGACGAAATGGCTGACAAGAGCCTCATAGTAGATATCGACCGTTTGGCTCCGGTTCTAGCGCGGCAGAAACCGGCGGGGCCAGGAACGCGGCAGATTTATCACGCCCTGACGCTGGGATATTACGAAAGCGAACTGCTGCGTCGGGTTGATCCCCAAGGCCGCAGCATAGGACAGTACTTTCAGGATGAAATTGCCGCTCCGCTCGGACTCGATTTCTATATTCGACTTCCTGAAGAAATTCCAAATACTAGGCTGGCTACACTCCGACAGGCCAAGATTGGCATGTCGGCGATTTTCACCATGCCGTTCCCCATGGTTTTGGCGGCGATGAACCCGCGTTCAGCGCTCCGCAGATCACTGGTAGGATCGCTGTTCCCCCTGGACGAAGAACGTGTCTACGCCAGGAATTTTGAAGTCCCGTCGGGAGGGGGCGTAGGAACAGCTCGCACCATTGCCCGTGCATACAGCGTCTTTGCGACGGGGGGAAAAGAGCTTGGGCTGAGAGAGAAAACACTTCAGCAATTGCTGGCGCCACCTGTCGCACTGCTCCACAGACTCCCCGCTGAGATGCAATTCTCACTCGGTTTCGCAAAGCCCAGTCTTAAGAACCCCTTTGGTCATCCGAGCTCCTTTGGACATCCGGGATCGGGAGGGTCATTTGGATTTGCCGATCCGAGCGCAAGGATTGGATATGGGTACGTCCTCAACGGTATGGGGCCGTATTTAATTGATCCTAGAGACATCGCCCTGCGCAAAGCAATGTATCGCTCGATTGGCGAGACAGATCCGTACCACGAGCGAGGAGAGCAATCGAACAATGGGCGGGATTCGAGACGGTAGAAATTGCACGCACCGATACGCCAAGAAAAAAAAACAGAAGCTTGAGCTAATGCGGGGGCGATTGTTGCCCTTTGTTGGCTCGCCATGCTTCAACAAACGTGCCGATAGCTAATCCGCCTATTAGGCCGAGAACGGTGCAAATCATTATTATTTCGAAGATCACAAGAGGCCCGTCTGGAGCTAACTGGAGGTGGCCCTGAAAGTAGAAATAGGAGTACACACCCGATACGATTGCCATAAAGAGCAAAAAAATTCCGAAAGCTAGGAAGATTACTCTTGCTAGTGATGCCATAATTCATGCCTCGTCGGTATTTTGAATCTCAATTATTTGACTTAATATGCAATGTTCCCCAAAAACGTGCCCTATGCAGTCATCCGATTTTTTTGAAGCAGGCCCCGAGCAGTTCTTATTAGGAGAATAATTTCTCTAATTAACGTCACACAAGAGGAAATTTTAAGCTCACCCAACACTGAATTATTTTTTGGATCTATTTTTCCACGACCACGAGAAGGAGGGAAAAGGCGTTGGTTGCACTAGCTGGCGTAGCTTTTATAATCGCGGGTGTGATTATTACTGCTATAGCGTTATACTCAGTAATGTCAATTCACTGGGCATGGGGAGTGCCTTTTGTATTCGTTGGTGTGATATGCCTAATCTTTGGATTAGTTATCCCTCTACAACAATAGCGCTTCCTTCTTTTTTCCCTCTGAACAATGCGAAGCAGGTCCTGAACAGTTTTTATTAGAAAAATAGCACACAGAGGATATAGTTCATTAGACATTGAATACGTAGTGTAGCGCTCGTCACGCTCGTGGCGCTCGCCTTAGTATCGGGTGCAGGCACGGTGAAGCCGAGTCTCAGTCCTTTTTTCTCCTTCTTACACTTTTTGTCAGATTTTCTTTAACTCTGAACCTGACCATCTCCCTTACAATATCTAACGGAATCGGCCCATCGATTGGAAATTGAACCGCTCCTTTTGATTGCTTATAAACGGATAATTTCTCCTTGAAAGCAAGAATGGCGGAAGGGGTTGGATAGAACCCGATATGCTTCTCATAGGCGGCAAAATGTACTAAGTTACCATTGAGCTTGAAGGTGGGCATTCCATAACTAATGGTTTCTTCAGCTTCAGGCGCCGATTCTTTGATTGCACTCCTCAGCTCCCTGAGCGTGTGCTGAACATTCTTAGGAAACGTAGCGATGTAATCGTCGATATTTTTGAATTGCCTTCTTGACCCATCACTATCCATATTCTGGGCTCCTAACTCATTATCTCTTTTGCGGTGGTGGAGATGGAGCGAGATACTATTACAGCTGGCTCGGAAGCACGCCAAAATAGATGCCAACACCCCAAATGACAAGAATCAGCACGAAAATCAGCACGACTGCGGTCATCGCCTTTATCCACCTGTCATTCATCCCAGTATAGGTGATAGGCATACGTACTTTGTTATAGCCCCCGCTTATCGTAATTCTTTGTGACACCAAATGTAACAAACGCCCATTAAGCTATGTCAGCTTTTCACGCGCAGATCCACATCTGCCCAGCACTTTATATACACATCATACACGTGCTCTGGCAGCGGATGTCGATAATTGCTTCATTCAACGCCCCGACTCTGTGAGTTAGGGCGCAAGCGCTATTCGAGCTAGCTCGGTCCCAATCTGCTTGAACTGTTCTTCCGTCCCCTCTTTCAGTGGCCCTTCT
>Ga0187886_1004112_pt1 | contig 10555 bp, 5 predicted proteins | sample June2016WEW_20_1_FD_133001 | JGI IMG/M metagenome (GOLD analysis project Ga0187886, IMG submission 133001) | Peatland microbial communities from SPRUCE experiment site at the Marcell Experimental Forest, Minnesota, USA - June2016WEW_20_150 | ecosystem: Environmental > Terrestrial > Soil >... | reverse complement strand
GAATCCTGAAATTTATTGAAAAAGGCCAAGTATCCCATGAGGAGTTCGCCTTCCGTACCAAGTCGGGCGAGATACGCACCTGTCTTATGTCCGCAGAATCAATCAATGTCGGCGGTGAAAATCGCATGATAGTCATCGTACAGGATATCACCGAGCGTGAGCAGATGGAGACGGCATTGAGGGAGTCGGAGGAGAAGTTCTCCAAGGCTTTTAACGCCAGCGCCAATGCTATCTGCATCACTACCATGGAGGATAGACGCTTCCTTGAAGCTAACGAGAGCTTCTCACGCTTCACTGGATATTCCCATGACGAAGTTATCGGCCGCAGCGCCGCCGAACTTAACCTCTGGGTAAAGGAAGACGAAAAACAAAAAAGCCTGGAGAAACTCGACCAAGATGGGAGAGTTTATAACCGGGAATTCAGCTCTCGCTCGAAGTCAGGTGAAATACGCGTAGGCCTGTCATCAGTCGAGGCTATCAATATCGGAGGACAGCCTTACCGGATGGTGGTGATAACCGATTTTACCGAGCGCAAGAAAATGGAGGTGGCATTAAGGGAGTCCGAGGAGAAGTTCTCCAGGGCATTCCTGGCCAGCACCAACGCCATCGGCATCGCTTCTTTTAATGATAACCGCTATATCGAGGTTAACGATAGTTTCATACGTTTTACCGGGTATTCCCGCGAGGAGATAATCGGTCACAATTCCCAAGAACTTGGCCTCTGGGAGACCGAGGAAGCACTACAACAATTTCGGAATAAGATTAGCGAAGACGGACGATTCCATAATTTGGAGTTGCGTTCACACATGAAGTCGGGCGAGATACGCGTAGGAATAGCCTCCGCCGATATTATTAATATCGGTGGCGAGCCTTACCGGATGGTGGCGATAACCGATATTACCGAGCGTAAGAAGGCGGAGGAGGCACTCAAGGAATCGGAGGAGAAGTTCTCCAAGGCCTTTACCGCCAGCGCCAATTCCATCTGTATCACCACTCTGGCAGATAACAAGTTCATGGAAATCAATGATAGCTTTGCCCGTTTTACCGGTTACAGCCGCGAAGAGGTCATCGGCCATACCGCCGCGGAGCTAAACCTCTGGGTAATCGATGACGAGTTTAAGAAATTACAGGCTATTCTCAATAAAGACGGCAAATTTCAAAATATAGAATTCCACTCCCGCTGCAAGTCAGGCGAGATACGCACCGGCCTGGGCTCCGCCGAGATAATTAACATCAGCGGCCAACCCTGCCGGATTGTCGCAATAATCGATATTACCGAGCGCAAGAAAGCGGAGGAGGCGTTAAAGGAATCAGAAGAAAAGTTCTCTAAAGCGTTTCTCGCTAGCCCTGGCGCTATCGCTATCTCGACAATCGAAGGCGGAGAGTTCATCGATATTAATGAAAGCTTCACCAAGATGATGGGATACAGCCGGGCGGAAGCCATCGGCCACACATCATACGAATTGAACTTATGGCCGACTGCTGAAGAGCGGGAAAAGCTGATACGCATTTTAAGAGAACAAGGCAGTGTCCGCGATGAGCCGTTCAGGTTCCGTAATAAGTCAGGAGAGATAGGCCTGGGGCTCTTTTCCTCGGAGCCCATCACAATCGGCAATAAGCCGTGCATGATATCCGTTAACCTCGACATAACCCAGCAAAAAAAGGCGGAGGAACGCTTGAGGCTGCTTAGCTCGGTTACGCAGCAGGTAACCGACTCCATTATCATCACCGACCCGGATTTTAAGCTCACCTACATGAATAAAGCGGCACAGGAATTATTCGGGTATACCATAGATGAAGTGCTGGGTATAGATATCGGATTATTTAACGTAGGCCCTCTTTCCAAGAAGGTCCGCAAAGATATGCTCGGCTCCCTTTCTGCGGGTAAAACCTGGAACAACACGTTAACCAAGCGCCGGAAAGATGGCAGCATTTTCCTTTGCGATTGCCTGCGCTCCCCGCTTTTTAACGAGGACGGCAAGCTCACTTCGTTCATCATCGTTCACCGCGATATCACCGAGCAGAAAGAAATCGAGGCCAAACTGCAGGCCCAGAAACAGCTAATCGAAAGTATTTTAACCTCAATGCCGGAAGGCGTGCTGGTGACCGATAACTCCGACCGCGTCATGCTGGCTAACGAGTCTTTCCGCCGGATTTTCCATACCCGCAGAAAAGCTATCGAGAATAAATTAGTCAATGAAGTCATACGGGTGGAGCAGCTTTTTGATTTATACACCTCGATAAAAACGGGCAATACAGAGAATCATTCACTGGAATTCAGATACAAGATTAAAAACCTGGAAAAGATAATCGATTGCGCCATCATCAAGATGGATAATGAGCGGATACTGCTCATCTTTTCCGATGTCTCGCGAGAGAGAGAAGAAGAAGACAAGCTGTACCTCATGGACCGGCTGGCCTCACTCGGCGAAATGGCGGCCGGCCTGGCCCACGAGCTCAATAATCCGCTTACGGGTATTCTGACTCTGTCACAGCTGCTCGTCAATAGCGATATTCCGGAAGAGCACAAAGAAGACCTGCAATGCATTTACAGCGAGGCCAAACGTGCCGCTAATATCGTGAAAAACGTACTCTTGTTTACCCGCAATAACAGCTATGAAAACGGCAAGTCATCGGTAAATGAAGTCGTCAAAGAAGTATTCAGGCTGCGCGAGCACGAAGAAAAGGTAAACAACATCAACGTGGTGACCAATCTGCAGGACAACCTGCCCAATATCCAGCTGGACAAGTACCAGCTGCAACAGGTCTTTTTGAACATCATCTTGAATGCCGAAGCTGCTATCCAGGAAATGAAACGCCCCGGGACAATAACCGTAACGACGGAGAGAGCTAATAACCATGTCCATATCATGTTCAGCGATAACGGGTGCGGGATAAAGAAGCACGTTTTACCGAGAATCTTCGACCCATTCTTCACAACCAAAGAAATCGGCAAAGGGACGGGCCTCGGCTTAAGCATCTGTTACGGGATAATTGTCAAACATAACGGAAAAATCAGCGTTAAAACCCAGGTTGGCAAGGGTACTACCTTCACCGTCAAGATGCCGATAGCCAATTAAAACGGAACGCGGTCAGTCACAAAGGGGGGAATAAATGGTTACAGCACTTCAGAAAGAGAATATCCTCATTGTGGACGATGAGAAAACGGTAAGGCGAAGCCTTAATAAATGCCTGACGCTTAGAGGTTTCTCATGTTCCGAAGCCAGTAATGCCAATGAAGCACTGGAATCCATGGAAAAAAACCCGGCGGACCTGGTTATCCTGGATATAATGATGCCCGGCACCTCGGGGAGTGAATTTCTGCCCCAGCTGAAAAAGACCTTCCCGGATACAGCCGTAGTCATGGCTACGGCCGTCGTCGAGCCGGATACGATTGTAGAGTGCATGAAGAACGGGGCCCACGACTATATCACCAAGCCTTTCGATGTCGACGAGCTTGTCGGCAATATCAATACCGTGCTGGAAAAAAGGAGGCTGGAGCAAAACCTTAAAGAGAAAAGGCAGGTACTGGAAGGAAAAGTTGAGGAACAGGCCAAGGAACTCCAGAAACTCTTTATCGATGCCGTGGAATCGCTGGTAAGCGCCCTGGAAGCCAAAGATAAATATACCGCCGGTCATTCGCGCCGGGTAACCAAGATAGCCATGGAAACTGCGGTAGCCATGGGGCTGAAAGGCGAGGAGCTGGACAATTTACGCTGGGCCGCCCTGCTCCACGACATCGGGAAAATAGGTATCGACCCGAGTATTCAGAATAAACCGGGTGAGCTTACCCCGGAAGAATACGACTATATCTTAACCCATTGCGTCATTGGCCCCGGCATCGTTCAACCTCTGGTCAACGAAAAAATAATAGAAATAATTAAACACCACCATGATAGCTATGACGGCAGCGGCCTGAACCAGAAGGTTGCTACTGACGCCATCCCTCTTGGCGCCAGAATCCTGGCCACCGCGGATTCCTTCGATGCCATGACGTCAGACAGGCCATACCGGTCTTCCCTGCCGGTTAATGAAGCCATCGCCGAAATTGTTCGTTGTTCCGGCACCCAGTTTGACCCGGTTGTGGTGAAAGCCTTCCTCAAAACGCCAATAGTGAATTCGTTGAAGGCCTGAACACCGGCCTGGCCGGGTAGATAAACGGCCGGAATGACCTTAGTACCGGGCAGCTATGACGAATTAACTATTTACTACGGTCACTCGCCAGAGAATAATAATCGTAGGGAAACTCTGCCTGTGTATTGACTATTTTTTAGCGGTATTTTACGCCGCAGGATAATTAACCGATGAGAGGCGAAAAGGGATTTACACTGCTGGAAACGATATTGGCCCTGGCCCTCCTGGGCATTATCAGCGCGTCTTTCCTTGGCGCTACGGCGACTACATCTACGTCGCGCGTAACCGCCGATGAAAAAGCCTCCGGAAAAATCCTGGCTGAAAGCCTCATGGAGGGCATTAAAAAAGACATTTACGCCCCTTCCTATAACGTGACGATACCGTCCGACTTCGCAGGTTATACCGCCAATATTACCGTCGATGAAAACAACAATATTCAGGATATAACCATCAGTGTCCTGCGCCGTAATCACGAAGTATTTTCGCTGGAAAGCTATAAGGTGAACCGGGAATGATGATGCGATTGATAAAGCTGCTTAATAAAAAAGAGGCCGGCTTTACGCTGATTGAAGTCATGGTCAGTATCGTGATTACGGGTTTCATCGGGCTCGGCGCCACGATGGGCAGCGCCCAGGTGCTTAATGAGACAACCCGGAACAACGATTATACCACCGCCTCCCGCAACGCCATGAATGCTGTTTACTGGATAAGCCGGGACGCCCAGATGGCCCAGGTTATCAGCGGCTCCGTAGGGTTTCCCCAGACATCAGCCCTCTCTCTGGCCTGGACAGACTGGAACGATAGCTCGTATAACGCTACCTATTCCTTAGCGAACGGGAGACTCATTCGCAGCTATAATGTCGATGGGCAGGTAACCAGCACCTTGATAGCCGAATTCATCAACTCCAGCGCGAATATGACCGGTTGCGTTTCCGTAAATGGGACGCTTACTTTGACGATTACCAGCAGCGTCGGTGAAGGCTCCAAAATCGTCGATGTGACCAGGGTACGCGAAATGACCGCCCGGCCGCAACTGTAATATCCTGATGAGAATATGAAAAAACACATTAGATTATTCCGTAACAGATTAATATCCGACCAGTCGGGCCAGGCGCTGATACTGGTGTTGATATTTCTCCTGTTGGGCAGCCTCATGCTGGTTCCGGCCCTGGACCTTGTCAGCACGGGTCTTAAGACCGGGGTGAAATACGAGAAAAAGACCGATGCGCTTTACGCGGCCGACGCCGGTATCGAGGATGGTATATGGCAGATAAAATACGGCGGTTTGCAAAGCAAGTTCGGGGGCGAATCCGATTATGAGTACGATTTCACCACCAATGCTTCGTATAGTCTGGAAAACCCGGTAAACGGCCTGACGACGAATGTCAATATCCAGAATATCTGGATTCCGAGCAATATCACGCTTGCCGACCTCGGCTTAAGTTCTCACAATGCACAAACAATGATTGATTCAAATAAACTGGTAGTGTCCGGTACCGCGGGCGCGGTGGTTGGCCAGCCCTACCGCATCAAGATAGATTTCGTCCCGGCAGCAGGTGATAACCTGACCATCAAATCTGTGGGAGTCTGGCTGCCGCAGGGTTTCACCTTCGTGAGCGGGAACAGCACGCTGGAACAAACCGGCCACACTTACACCAAAATTCCGACCGTCTCTGACCATGCCGGCGGGCAGGCCATCGTCTGGAGCTACAACGGGTCTTATCCCCTTTTCACTGCTTTCCCCAATTTTGTTTCCCAGAACGGAACGATGACATCCACCATGTACTTCAGCTACACGCCGCCGGCAAGCAACCCCACCAAGATGCCCAGTGCCATCGCGTGGGTAACGACCGAAATGCACAACGCTGACGGCACTACGAAAACGAATTGGGAGGACACCTCTAACGTCCCCCTTGCCTGGGATGTAGACACCAGCATCTATAAAATCACCTCGATAGCCGGCGGCACCAAAGTCGAGGCTTATACCTCGAAGCTAGAATTGCGTACCATGGGCGATGCCGCCTCCGGCGACTACGTGGCCGTGGGCAACTCCCTGATGATTGACAGCGACCATAAACCACCACCCGACCATGGCGTAAGGGACCAACTGCTTGCCTCAAGCGCCGCTACCGTCTCTACAATTCCTTCTGATGGCGATGCTCTTTACGCATATCTCTACTGGTCCGGGTGGCGCAATGATGCAGCCACGGTGTTCAGCGATTCCTGTAGCAGCAGCACCAACCTCACCAACAACTGGGTCAATGGCGGCGATTGGGCGTATTCCAGCTCAAAATATGAGGGCCAGCACAGCGGGGCAGATTCCCGCCGCTACCTAACGAAAAATACCGGCCAGAACTTGAGTTCCTACCCATCGGGAACGTTGATTACCTTGTCCTGGGACCAATCCGTGGCAAACCTTTCGGATATTTTCTCCGATGATTGCTCCAATCTGGATACACACTGGAATCATAGCACTCCAACGGCCTGGACAAACGGCTCCGGTTATTATTATGCAAAGTCCACCACCGCTGACACTGACCCGGCCAGGGTCATCACCCTGAAAACCGGCCAGAACAATTATGGCTACTCCCTGGTTACCGTTTCCTGGCAACAGCGGGTTTCCGGGGGTACGCCGGGGTCTGGTGACGGGCTTGACTTTGCCTTTTCATCGGACAACGGCAGCAACTGGAGCACGTACACCCAGGCCTTCCGGGGTAATATCGGAACCACGTGGGTGCAAAAGAGCTACACCATCCCCGGTGATTTCGTCAGCCAGTACCTGACTAATGGTTTTATGATAAAGTTCAAGGTGGTCGGCTTTACGGGCTCTGACTCCTGCCGTATCCGCAATATTAAAATAACCCCTTCTTATACTGCGTCGGACGGACTTTTTTTCGCTCTCTACGATGGCACCAGCTGGAGCGGTAATATCCAGGCGTTCAGCGGCGATATTGGTTCAGGCGATACTTTCAGTTACCAGATTCCCAACGGCAACCAGTATTTAATCAACGGTTTCAAGTTCAGATTCTACCTGGCAGGCATGGGCGGCAGCCAGCAATATTGCTACCTGGATAACATTAAAATCATCGTCAGTCCACCCGATAATTCAGTTACTTTCAGCATCAACGGCCAGCAGGTTTCTCTCGATGCCGGCGGCAACCCGCTGCTTGGCGGCGAGGTAACTGCCTCTACATCCTCGGTTCTCATAAACACTACCGGCTATTCCTATGCCTGCAAACGCGATGTCTCCGCCCTGGTGAAAAAATATCCCATAGTAGCCGGGGAACAGCACCATACCGGCAACGCTATATACACCGTCGGGAGTGTTACGGCTACTACCAGTAATGAAATATCCTACGCCGGCTGGTCGCTGGTTATCGTTTACTTCAGCCCGGAGACGGCGGGGCATTATCTCTACCTGCGCGATATCTTTTCTTATAACTCCGGCGGCCACGACCTAGACTTCGATAATGACGGCACTCTGGGGGGTGACGTCTCCGGCTTCGTCATACCGGAGCCGATACGGGACGCCAACGGCGTCATCACCGAGATCAATGCTGCCAAACTTACCTGTTTTGTGGGAGAAGGCGACTGGTGCTACGCGGGTGATTACGTCGCCCTTAACGCACCCGATGGTCTCCGCACCAATCCCACCGACTACACCAGTTACGAAAGCTATAAGCTCTGGGACGGCATCACGCTTACGACTCCCAGCCCGGTAAACAATGCCAGCACCCCCGATAATGTGTGGAACGGAAGGTCCTCGGCTACGGGAGGAGCTATTGTTGACGGCGTGGACATCGATACGTTCAATGTTACCTGGACCAGCCAGCTGCTGAAGCCCGGCGACACCAAGTTGCACCTTGATCTATACACCCAGACCGATAACTGGAACCTGGTGTATATAATTATATCGGTGCGCAGCAAAGTGGTGACCGGCGGGACGGGACATTATATTATCAGCGACAGCCAGTAAAGCCACTTACGAGGTGCTGGCGCGGAAGCGCCAGGCAGCTATCGTACCGAAGATAACCGCAAAGACCAGCAGCGCCAGCATATTGGGTACGGCGGCACTGAAACCGGCGCCGAAGACCATAATCTTATTAAAGCCAGTGGTAGCCCAGGCGTGCGGCGTGACCCTGGCGATATTTTGAAGCCACTGCGGGTAAAGGAAAAGCGGCCACCAGCAGCCGCCGAGGGGCGCCAGCACCAGCGAGGTTATAACGGCCAGCGAGCTGGCGCTGCGCTGCGTCCTGGCCAAAGTCGCCAGCATCAGGGAAAAAGCCGAGGACATTATCACCATGAGTATTGATAAAAGGATAACCGCACCCGGCGAAAATCCCAGGTCAACGCGAAATACCAGGATACCAATCCCCCAGAATATCACTATTTGAATCAGCCCCCTGACGACCGCGCCGGTAAAAATCCCCCCCAGGATAGATCCCCTTTTAACTGAGCTGGCCAATAGCCGCTCCAGAGTGTGGTTCTTGCGCTCGCGGACGATGGATTCCGCCATGATGGCAGCGGCAAAGAACACAAACATCACAAGATAGCCGGGGATAACGAAGTTCGCGGGGTTTTCCGCCACCACCGCTCCCACTTCCTGTGTCCGGAATGCGATAAAAGATGAGGGAGCGCCGGCAGCCCCGCCCGAAAAGTACTGGGCTATCATCCGCTGGACGGCCTGGTTGATGCTCGCGCTATCCGTTGAGGAGATGGTGCCGCTTTCAATGAGCAGGGCGACACTGGCCTTTATTGTGACCAGCTGCGTATCAATTTGTGAGGATAAAGACCCGGCCAGACCGTTTAAAGCCGCCCGTACATTAACGTTAGACGCATCGGCGATAACCTGGAGACTGGTGCTGTTTCCAGACATTATTGCCCGCGTGAAATCGTAAGGGAAAGCCACGAAACCGGCCAGTTTTTTATTTTTCACTGCCTGGAGATCCGCATTGTAGTCCTTATCCCAGACTATTTGCGAGTCGCCGGCTTTAAGCAGGGACACGTCTTTGGTCTCCATCGCGCCGAGTATCTGATAGCTCAAGCCGCCGGCCGGCTCCAGTGTGAGGAGGTGCAGCTCCAGCCTCTGGTCGCTGCCGCCGATTCCCTTCATGACGAAGTTGAACAGGACGATAAACATGATAGGGAAAATAATGAAAAAGAACGTGGCGCCGCGGTCTGCCATAAAGATTTTCAGGTCTTTAATGGCGATGAGCCATGCCTGTTGTACCTGCTTCATGCTTGTTATTTGCTCCCGGGCACGGCCCTGAAAATGAGCCGGCTGATCACCAGCCCGACGATGATAACACCGCCCATTACTATAAAAGCGGTCCCGGTGCCGGAGAGCGAACCGCTGTGATTGATTACGTCCCGGATGGCGGTATTGGCATAGGTGTTGATAGAAAACTTGCCGATTAATTCCAGCACGGAGCCTTTGGCGACCGAGAAAAACGTGCCTCCCAGCATGGTCATCCCCATGGTCAAAACGACGCCTATCCAGGTGGCGGCATCTTCGGTGCGCGCTATCGAGGCGATAATCATCCCCAGCGCCGATGCCGCCGCCGCAAACACAAGGACGATAAAAATAGAGACCAGGAAAGACAGGGGCGTGAAAAGCCGGAAAACAGCGTAAGACAGAGCCAGGAGAATGACCGTCTGGATAAAGCCCCTGGCGATACAGGCCAGGAACTTGCCGAAAAACAGCTCGCCGGCATTGAGTCGGGTGGTCAGCAGACGCTCCAGCGTGCCCCGCTTGCGTTCCTCGACAATAGCCCTGGCGCTCAAGGCCAGAGAGAAGAGGACATACATGGTGACGATGCCGGGAATGTACTGGTTAACGAAGTCCGGGCTGCCGCCGAATACTTCCTCGGTGACGCCTATCGCCGGGTGCTGTTGTTCGGCCTTCAGCGTTTGCTGCACGGTGATATTGATACGGTCCTGTGAGATGCCGGTGTTTTTCAGGTTATTTTTAACCTGGTCAGTCACCTGGAATTGCTGGTTCAACCCCTGGGCGATACTCCGGATGATGCTCGCCAGGATCTGCCCGTCCTGCCCGCCGTTGCCACGCTGCAAAAAGACCAGCTCCGCTTTGCCGCCGGACGCCAGGGCATTCGAAAAACCGGCAGGGATATCCAGCACCAGGGTCAGGTCCGACCTGTCCAGTCTGGCGTTGGCCTGCTGGAGGGTAAGTTTCTCCACGCTGATACCTTTGACCTCATCCAGCTGATTTATGAGGAGGGTAGAATAGGCGCCTTTATCTTCGTCGACCACGCTGGCGGTAGCTTTGAATAAGGTCTGCCCGCCAAAGGCGCCGTACATCAGGGCGAAGGTCACGATAGGCAGGAGGATGCCAAAGGCAAGGTCGCCCTTGTCCTGGATATACAGGAGTACTTCATTCCAGGTGATGAATAATGCTCTCTTC
>Ga0187886_1004110_pt1 | contig 10558 bp, 20 predicted proteins | sample June2016WEW_20_1_FD_133001 | JGI IMG/M metagenome (GOLD analysis project Ga0187886, IMG submission 133001) | Peatland microbial communities from SPRUCE experiment site at the Marcell Experimental Forest, Minnesota, USA - June2016WEW_20_150 | ecosystem: Environmental > Terrestrial > Soil >... | reverse complement strand
GCCGTGAATCTGCGCATCCTCAAGGCGGTGCGGCGGAATTTGGCCGGCCTGCCGGAGGAGTAGCCGGGTAGCGCAGAGTTGCTCTTCAACTCTGCGGCAGTTCTGATTTTGGATTTTGGATTTTGGGGGCCCCACCAGGTGGGGATTTTGGATTGGGGGATATCGAAAAATGGCCACTGACAAGAAGGCAATCATTCGCGGCAAGATCCTGTACTACCTGGCGCTCATCTATCCCCAGGCGGCGACCTTGCCGCTCCTGCAAGGCGAACTCGACCTGTTCGGCTACCCGATGCCGATGGAGGATCTGAAATTCCACCTCTGTGTGCTCGTCGAAAAGGAGATGGTCTCGCTGGAGGACCATATTTTCCCAAAACATCACGGCAGCAGGCCTAATGGCCAGGGCCGCAAGGTCACGCTGGTGAAGATCACCGCCAAGGGGATTGATTACCACGATGGCCGGTTACCCGCCAACCCCGGCATCTACGTGGACCCGAAGGCATAGCCGGGTAGCGCAGAGTTGTTTTTTAACTCTGCGGTACTTCTGATTTTGGATTTTAGATTTTGGATTGGGGAACGACCATGAAAATCCTCATCGTCGATGACGAAATCGAAACAGCCGGGCTGCTGGGGGAACTTCTCCGGCTGGAAGAGGGGAAGAACAGGAATCAGGATTCAGGAGTCAGGATTCAGGGACCAGGAGGCAGGATCCAGGGGGCAAGAGCCAGGAATCAGGAGCCAGGATTCAGGATTCAGGAGGTCTTCCTCCGCACGAATTTGGAAGAGGCCTTGAAGGTGCTTCCCGAGTGCGATGCTGTGATCTCCGACGGGAACTTCCTCCAACATCCCGGGTCGCGTTTCACCTTCGACCTTTGGACGTCGCTCTTCGCTGCCGCGCTCAAGCAAGGCAAGCGGTTCGTGCTCTATTCCGGTGATGGGCGATGCGTGCAGCAGGCCGCCGCCCTTGGCATCACAGCGTTTCTCAAACCGGCCTCCGGGGCGGAACTCTATCGGGCGGTCAGGGAAGGGCTGGAAGAGGATTCAGGATCGAGGATTCAGGATTCAGCCGGGTAGCGCAGAGTTGTTCTTTAACTCTGCGGCAGTTTCCGACGCGACGGGGGAGCCGTAGCGGCGGCGTAGCCGGGTAGCGCAGAGTTGTTCTTTAACTCTGCGGCACTTTTCGATTTTGGATTTTAGATTGAGGAAAATGGAATGGCCGGAGAAACCTACCAGGAATTTCAAGCGCGCACCATCCGGGAGGCGCGCCGCGCCCAGGAGCGCGCCGACGCCGAGTTCGCGGGCCAGCGACTGAAGGCGCGCGGCGGGGGATGGACGGCCGGGTATCAAATAGGCCGGGACGAGGAAGCGGCGCGCCGCCGGTGGGACTGGCTGGCCTGGGCGGTGATTGGCGCGATCGTCGGGTTCGTCCTGGGCGTGTTCTTGCGCCCGCAGTTTTGGGGGTTATGAGAATTTTAGATTTCGGATTTTAGATTTTGGATTGGGGGACCGCGAACAATGGCCGAGACTCAGATTCACACGCAGGAACTAATCGACCTATTCAACGACCTCCTGCAGGAATTCATGCTGGCCCGCCAGCTTCATAAACAGTTCGGGTCGCCGCATGAAGGGTACGCCATGATCCTGGAGGAACTCGACGAGCTTTGGTTGGAAGTAAAGAAACGCAAAGCGGAGCGTTCCCCCGAACGGATGCGCAAGGAAGCCATTCAGGTAGCCGCGATGGCGATGCGGCTTATCTTCGACCTGGGGTACTGACGTGCCTGAACCTTACAACTCGTCGCCCGAACGGCCCTGGACGCCGGTGGATTCCATTCCTCTGGCGGAGGCGGTATTGTGCGAGAACTGCGGCTGCATCACTCGGGCCAAAAACGGCCACTGTCCGGTCTGCGAAAGTGTCGCCATTGTGAATCTGGCCCTGCTAATCAATCACCTGATGGTGAGATGAATTAATGCCTCGATGGCCTGACAAACCGGTGAATGCACCAACCGATCTCGGCGCCTGCGCGCCTTGCGCGCGTCGCGGCCGGCCGAACATTCCGGCCGTGCGGGAAGTAGCCGGTGAACTGTTCTGTGCGCGGTGTTTTCACGGAGCGGATGGTTCGCCAGTGACCTACATCTCGCCTGCCGCGGAGATCAAATCCAAACCACTGCTCCGGACGGAACCAGAACGGGCCGCGGCTATCGTGGCTGATTACGCGGCGGGGATGCGGCTCGAGGAGATCCGCGAGAAACATAATTGCGCCAGCCATACCGTGTTGCGGCTGGTGCGCATGGCGCGAGGGGAATTGCGCAACGCGGGTCGCCCGGCCCTCGACAGGCAACAACTGGCGCGTGACTATCTCCATGGCTGGCCCTACCGGAAATTGGCCGGGAAATATCACTTGCCGGCCTCCAGCATTGTGTATTACTTGCGGCGCGTGGGTATCGAACCGAATCGGAACCAGTGCCGATGAATGGATTTTGGATTTTAGATTTGGGGGGCCCCACCGGGTGGGGATTTTGGATTGGAGAAGAAGCCGGGTAGCGCAGAGTTGTTCTTTAACTCTGCGGCAGTTTCCGAGGCCACCCGAGAGCCGTAGATTTTAGATTTTGGATTGGAGAAGAAGATGGAAATCAACACTTGGCAAGACGCCGACCGGGCGCTGGAGAGATTTGCGGCAGCCGAGGCGGAGTCGGACGCTCAATTGGCCGCGCTCGACCTGGCGTTCGCGAACGTCCGCGCCAGGCATCAGCTTGACAGGGACTTGACCACCGCAGAACTTGCGAAACTGGAAGCCGCCCTCAAGAAGTTCGCCGCCGCCCACAAGGCCGAATTCAAGGCCGCGCCGAATGGTGACGGCCGCTCTTACGAGCACGCCGGGGCCGTCCTGGGCTTTCGGCAATCACCCGGCCGGGTCGAGATCCGCAAGGAAGAGGAGACCATCGAATGGTTACGCGACTTCCGGGAGGGCACCTTCGTGCGAGTGGTCCACGAGGCGAATCGCGAGATGTTGCTGGACATTCTCCGGCAGGGCGTGCTCGCCAAGGACAAACGCTTGGTCGAGACGCTCGCCGCCCACGGAATCACGTTCCGGCAGGCGGACAAGTTCTTTTTGGAAGTCAAGACGTAGCGGCGACCTTCAGATCGCCATATTCGAGTGTCGAGTGACAAGTAGTGGGCTTTAAACACCGGCGGAAATATCGCAAGCAGTTCTGGACGGCGGGGGAAGTGGCGGACCTGCGGCGGCTCTATCCTAACCATCCACAGAGAGAGGTCGCGACAATTCTCGGCCGAACATTGCGATCCATCCAATCCAAAGGGCTTGTCTTGCGCCTCAGAAGGATTCGGAACTACAGGCGATGGACATCCGCCGAATACCGAGAATTGCGGTCTCTTTACCCGGACCATCCCACGGTGGAAGTGGCCCGGAGATTCGGGCGCACGGTTCGAATGATCTACATGGCGGCGAGCCACGATGGCGTGAAGAAGTCCGCCGCATTTCTGCGCGACCACTGCCAACTGAAACCCGGTACCCGCATCGGCATGGCCTTCGAATTCCAAAAGGGCCACGTTCCGGCGAACAAAGGATTGCGGCGCCCGGGCTGGTTCGCCGGCCGCATGCGGGAAACCCAATTCAAGAAGGGCAATCGGCCGCACACCTGGCTGCCGGTGGGGACGATCCAGCCGAACGCGGACGGATATCTCCGCATGAAGGTGCGCGACGACGCCCAAGCAATCTCCGGCAAGGGGGCCAGCAGCACCAATTGGATGTTCGTTCATAAGATGGTCTGGGAATCGGCGCATGGGCCGATCCCCCGGGGACATCGCCTCTGGTGGACGGACGGCAACCACAACAATTGCACCCTGGAAAATCTCGAACTACTGACCGACCAGGAGCATATGGCGCGCACGACGATCCACAATCTGCCGCCGGAATTGAAGCAGGTGATTCAGCTCACCGGCGTGCTCAAACGGAAGATCGCGAGGTTGGAACAACATGGCGAAAAACAAAATCTCGGACCTGCGGGACCACCTCTTCGAGACGCTCGAAGACTTGAAGGACAAAGACGCGCCGATGGACCTCGACCGCGCCCGGGCGATTCGCGACGTGGCGCAGACCCTGATCAACGCCGCCAAGGTCGAGGTGGATTACCTGCGCACCGCCGGCGAGCTACTCGGGCAGACCGTGGACTTCAACAGCGAGTTCTTCCCCGGTCATCGGCCCGCGCTTCCGCCGGGTCCTCCCGGAAACGGCAACGGCGGCAACAAACGCTGAACGTCGAATGATGAACCTTTCGATTTTAGATTTTTGATTTGGGCCCCCACCAGGTGGGGATTTTGGATTGGGGGAACACTGATGGCTGACCTTTCCGAATCTCTTGTGTGAAGCGCGTTGCGGGCGCTCGACTCTGTGATCTGCTTCTGCGGTCAAGTGAAGCAGCGGCGCAAGTCCTTTTGCTCCCGGTGCTACTTCATTCTCCCCCAAAGGATGCGAACGGCGCTGTACAAGACCGTCAGCGACGGATACGCCCAAGAATACGACGCGGCCAAAGATTACTTGCGGTTCGAGGCGGGGATTCAACCCTCGCAAAGAACACTGTGAACTGCACACTGTGCGACAACACGGGCTGGCGGCCACGCGATCCCGAGGAACCGAGGCGCGGGGTGGTGCGGTGCACACACGGACAGACGGGCTTCAAGGCGGTGGGGCAAGTAATTCAGGATTCAGGATTCAGGATTCAGGATTCGGGGTTCAGGATTCAGGATTCAGGATTCAGGATTCAGGATTCAGGGTTCAGGATTCAGGATTCAGGGTTCAGGATTCAGGATTCCCAAAACGCCGCCCTGACTCCGAACGATAAAAAGATCGGGGAAATCATTCAGCGCCACGTCGGCCGGGCGAATGCCATTCGCGGGCGCGACCTGGCCGTCAAAATCTGGCCCGAGGAAATGGCGTACCCGGCGAAATACGAATCCGCCGTGCGCCGCTGGCTCGAGGAGTCGATCTACCGGTTGCGCCGCTTCGGCCATTTGCCCATCGCCGCGTCGAAGTCGAATCCCATGGGCTACTACATTCCCAGTACTGCCGAGGAATGCGACGAAGTCCACGACCGGCTATTCCGCGAAGGCATCGAACGGATCCGCGATTCGCAGCTCTTCCGGCCTGACCGCGACCTGGTGGAGCGGCTGAGAGGGCAACTGCAACTGCAGGATTCAGGAGCCAGGAGCCAGGATTCAGGTAGCGCAGAGTTGTCCGCTAACTCTGCGGCACGTCCGGAGGCACGGTGAACGAACGAATCGTAGTGGTTTGCCCGCACTGCCGGAAGCCACACATGACTTGGATGCTCTATGTCGAATTGAATATCTGTCCATCCTGCGGGAGACGTTATGACAGGAAGGACCTGGTTCTGGCGCGTAAACCGGTGATGGCGAAGTACGTGCCGAAGTCAGGTAGCGCGGAGTTGTCCGCTAACTCTGCGGCACGTCAGGGGGCGCGATGAACAAACAGCGCGGCAACATGTATCCCTGGGTCACACATACCTGGAACCCGATCCGGGGTTGCCGCCACGACTGCTCGTACTGCTACGTGCGCCGACTGCGTGGGTACGACATGACGCCGCGTTTGAGCGAGAAGGCGCTGGCCGAGAACCTGGGCAATGGCAACACGATTTTCGTTGGCTCCACGGCAGACATGTTCGGCAGTTGGGTGCCAAAGGAATGGATTTTCCGCGTGTTGGGGAAATGTCTTGACTTCTCCGGGAACATCTACCTGTTTCAGACGAAGAATCCAGCGAGAGTTGATGGCTTCCTTCATCCCGTAGACTTCTTCCCTCCGCGCCGGGTTCTCGGAACGACCCTTGAGACAAACCGCTACCTTGATGGCGGTGCGCCATCCCCGCAAGCGCGATTTCTCGCCATGCGCGAGCTCTTCGGCGTGCGGCGGATGCTTAGCATCGAGCCGGTGATGGACTTCGACTTAGAAATCTTCGTGGCCTGGTTACGGGAGATCGCACCTGATTTCGTCAGCCTCGGCGCGGATTCCGGGCACCACAACCTGCCCGAACCTGGCCCGGAAAAACTGGAAGCATTGATTGCCGCAGGGCGCGAATTTACTGAGGTGCGATTGAAGCCCAACCTGCAGCGGCTGAGAGGACAGCTACAACTGCAGGATTCAGGAGTCAGGAGCCAGGAGCCAGGTAGCGCAGAGTTGTCCGGCAACTCTGCGGCACGTCTTTCGGGATCTTAGATTTTGGATTGAAGGAGAACAAAAATGAAGGTTGCTACTGGCGTCGCACCGCAGAGGGATGACCGAGGCGACTACGGTCTCCTGGTTAGGCTGCAGGGAGACACGGAACTGGAATCAATCTTCCTCAGCCATCTACAAGTAGGCCACACGGTCGAGTTCTTTGATTCTGCGAGTTATGGCCACGGTGAACTTCAGCTCATTCTCCACAACGAAGAGGCGGAGAAAAGTGCGAAACCAGTGACTCGCCGCAGGCGCAATCGAAAATGACCACTGCGACACAGACCGCCGATCGCCCGATGGGCCGATCAACCGACGGGCCGATGCGTGACCCCCTTCCCGCGCACTTGCTGCGCGCCTTGCACGCGGAATGGCGGAAGCTGAGCCCGAACCTGGCGGTCGAACCAGGGGAGGGCGAGACGCCGGCGCGGGCCGAGCGCCGGGTGCGGATTGAATGGTCGCGCCGAGTGTTGCACGCCAAGCGCCTGGATAAAGGCGTGCGCGATATCGAATCGTGGAACGATCTCAAACCCGGTGAAGCGAAATTTCTGTTGAAGAAGATGCGCGACGAGTCGGGCTCGAATTCCGCCTACCGCGCCATGCTCATTGCTCAGTTAGCCGTGGAGTTGTTTGGCCCTGATTGGAACGAGGTACTACGCGAGCGGCTAGTCCAGCGGTTCCGAACCCCTAATCCCCAATCCCTAAACCCTACGGAGGCGCACGAAATGATCGAAGAATTGCTCTCCCGCCTCGCGCGGCGGGATGGGGTCGGGATTGAGGAAGTCCGCGCGCGGTTCGGAAGGAAGAAGGCAGAAGCCAGCCCTGTACCGGACGGTACAGGGATCAGGAGTTAGGAGTCAAAATGAAGGATCAACCAATCATTCTTTCCGGGCCCATGGTGCTGGCGACTCTAGAGGATCGCAAGACGCAGACCCGCCGGGTTATTATTCCTCAACCCCCGCCAGATCCCGATGAGGTTTTTTTCTGGGTCCAGTCTGACCCTGTCTCCGCAAAGATCGCCCCTAGCGGCTTCTGGGCGCGCAAGCACGGAGCAGCCGGCTATCTCCGCTTCGTTGCCAAATGCCGCTACGGTCAGCCCGACGATCGCCTTTGGGTCCGGGAGACTTGGCGAATCGGCGCATGGGATGAGGATGCTGGTAGAATTTGCGTGGACTACCAAGCCGACAATTCTGCGCGCCGTGATTGGCTGGAAGTTTCTGACGACCACGATGGTGAGAAGTTCAACCGCTATTGGATGCAGACATGCGATGAACTTGAGGCGAAGGGAATTAAGCGCGATGGCAACGGCGACTACCATTGGAAGCCGGGCGAATCGCCATGCCGCTGGCGACCGTCCATCTTCATGCCCCGCTGGGCCTCGCGGATCACGCTGGAAGTCACGAAGATTCGCACCGAGCGGTTGCAGCAAATCAGCGAAGAGGATGCCAAGGCCGAGGGAGCCAAACCTGCGTTTGAAAGCGATGATGACGGTCTTGTGGACCGACATCCCTCTTATCGAAACGGTTTCAAATGTCTGTGGGATTCGCTCAATGCCAAACGCGCCTTCGGTTGGGACGTGAATCCCTGGGTCGGCGTATTAGAGTTCAGAATTCAGGAGAGCGCCGCATGAAATGTCCTGACTGCGGATCGGCACGGATTGAAGTCACGAACGTCTGGTTGGCCGGGCAGGTCATCCGGCGGCGGCATCGGTGTCGGGATTGCGGGAAGGTTTTTCACTCCCGCGAGGTCCTGGAAGCCCCCAATCCGGAGGGCCGTCCGAAGAAACTTGCTACCGGTAGCAACAAAACGCATTGCCACGTCAAAAATAGCTAGTTTACTGTTGACAACGGTAGACGATGGGACGGCACAATGGTGGCTGGAGATAATGCGGTGATCGACGGCAAGAGAATCGTAATCGACGTTCCGCTTACCACGTCACTCGATGAAATCCTTAACGAAGTTATCCGCCAGGCCGTCGCGCTGTGCGATGGGAATATGGCGCGCGCGGCGCGGCGTTTGGATATTGGCGGGCCGCAGGTAGCCCGCAGAATGAAAAAGCTTGCCCGCCTGGAAGAGCAGAACCCGACTGGCGCGGGTCATGGAGCCCAAACTCCGCTGAGTCCGGGCGGGCTTTGATTTTGGATTTTAGATTTCGGATTTTGGATTGCCGGAAGGGCAAGCCGAAGCAAGGTAGCCAGGTAGCGCAGAGTTGTTCTGGAACTCTGCGGCAGTTCTTTGATTTTGGATTTTAGATTTTGGATTGCCGGAAGGGCAATCCGAAGCAAGGTAGCGCAGAGTTGTTCTTGAACTCTGCGGCACTTCCCGCCAGGGAGTGTGCCCCTGGCGGAATTGACCCGACCTGATCAGCCGGGTTGAGGGTGGTGGTGGCCATGGCACCACCATCACCCGAATGGGTCAGGGTAACAAGGCAAAACCGAAAAACGAAAACACCGCCTCGGCGGGCGCGGAGCGCCTCCTGATGGAGTGCGTCCACGCCCGCTGGCACTCGGCCCTTGTCGAAGCCTGCAAATATTCTTCCATCGACCTCGCGTTTTTTGCGGCCCTGATTGCCGGGGAATCCGGTGGGGACGCAAGGGCCCGGCGCTTCGAGCCGGGCGTCTTTGCCCATCTCCAAGCGGTGCGCGACAAGCGCCAGGCGAGTTACGGGTCCCTGCGCGCCCAGGATTTGCGCTTCAACGACGAAGACCTACGCGCCCTAGCTAGTTCCTGGGGCCTGACCCAGATCATGGGTTACCACACTCTTTCCTGGGAACGTCAGCCGGGCGATCTGCTCGATCCCAAATTCAATCTGACTTTGGCCGTGCGCCTGGCAGCGCAATTCGTCGAAGCCTTTCAACTCGATGTGCGCCGCGACGGTGGCGAGTATGCCCAACTGTTTCGCTGCTGGAATACTGGCGGGCCGTATGGCAAGACGCTCGACCCGAAATACGTCGAGAACGGCCTGGCGAGGATGGAAATCTATCGCGCCCTGGGCGCGTAGAAGTCAGGATCCAAGATTCAGGATTCAGGAGCCAGGATGAAAGACTTCTTCAAGCAACTCTTTTCCGATTCGCCAGGCATGAGTTTTGGCCGGGCGGCCAGTGCCTGGCTGATTGTGGCGGTGACCGTCTGGATCAGTTTCTTTCTCTGGAAGAACGGCCACTTTCCTGATGTCGTCACCATCGCAGCCTTGAATGCGCTGGCGTTGAGTCCCTATGGGCTCGGCAAAACCCTGGGCAAGGCGGGGGAGATCTTCGGAAAACCGGGAACGACGACCACCGGAGAACAGAAGCCAGAATGAACCTCGACTGGAAAAAGCTCGTCAGTCTCGCGCCGCTCGCACCCTATCTGGCGCTGGCCCTGGTACTTGTCGTGGCGGCCCTGGGTATTACCTACTACGCCTGGAAATCGGCGATTCGGCGCACGGCGCAGGCGGAACTATTGAACCAGCAGCAGGCGGCGCAGATCGCGGCGCTGCGCGCGGCCGGGGCCGCGAGCGAGGTGCAGGCCAAGGCCCGCGACCCACGGATTCAGGACCTGGCCGGGCAACTGCAGAAGTCAGAAGCCAGAGGTCAGAAGTTGGCTGCCGACCTGGCCGCGGCCGTCGAACGCGAGAAGAAAACCCACGCGGAGATCGGGCAGTTGCCGCCCGCCGAAGTCGTGAAGCGTACGGAGGATTCAGGATTCAGGATCGAGGATACAGAAACCGGGCGCAAGGTGCTTGACCTGATTGCCGACCGTGACGGTTGCCGCGAGCAACTGGGAATCTCCGAGGCGCAGAACAAAAGCTGCGAAGACCGGAATTCAATGTTCGCTGCTCAGAATTCTGAATTGACTGCCCCGGTCCGGGAGTTCAAGCAGGCCCTCGACTTGGAGAAACGCGCCTTCGCCCAGCGCGAGGATTTGGCGAAGAAGGAAGTGAAGGCCGCCCGGGGTTCCTGGCTGGGCCGCGTGGCTGGCAAGGCGAAATGGTTTGCCGTCGGCGTGGGCGTGGGCGCCGTGGCCGGCGCGATCGCGACGAGGTGAATCGATGGCAATGTTGTTGGCTGACATCGCACCCCTTAGTCTAGCCGGGGTATTGGTGGGCATCGGCGCTCTGGCGGCTGGGATCGGAATCTTCCGCGCCGGATTCGCCCTGGGGAATTCCTTCGGGCGCGTGGAGCTGGGAAAAGATGAAGGGAACGGCAAAGTGACTTTGGATTTTGGATTGGGGATTTTGGATTAAGAGGCGAGGCCGGAAAGGGACGATGTTCGACACGGTGATTTTCTTGCACGCGGGCGGCGGGATTGCGATGACCATGGCGGGAGTGGGCGCGTTG
>Ga0187886_1004109_pt1 | contig 10559 bp, 6 predicted proteins | sample June2016WEW_20_1_FD_133001 | JGI IMG/M metagenome (GOLD analysis project Ga0187886, IMG submission 133001) | Peatland microbial communities from SPRUCE experiment site at the Marcell Experimental Forest, Minnesota, USA - June2016WEW_20_150 | ecosystem: Environmental > Terrestrial > Soil >... | reverse complement strand
TGTGGGAGTGCGACTCGAACACGTGGCTGTCCGGCCTGGCGCTGGTCACCGCCCAGCTCGGCCTGCGGGAGAAGGGCCGCATACGCGCGGTGGTGGTGAGCGCAAACGGCCCCACGCTGGTGCCGGTCGACACGGCGGGAGAGCCGCTCGACTTCGCGATGATGTGGATGGACCGCCGCGCGCGCGAAGAGGCGGATTTCATCTCGGAGTTCTCCGATACCCCCCTGGACGCCTCTTTCTACCTCCCCAAGGCGTACTGGATCATGCGGCACAAGCCGGAAATCTATGCGCGCACACGCCACTTCCTTCCCTGTGCCGAGTACGTCTCATTCTTTCTCACGGGCAACGCCGTGCGCATCGTGCCCACGCAGCTTTTCAGGGATTTTTTCTGGAACGAGGCGGCGATCCCACGGCTGCACATGGACCAGGACAAGTTTCCGCCGTTTGCCGAGATCGGCGAGCTCCTGGGCACCGTGAGAGCCGAGGCGGAAGAGACCCTGGGAATTCCGCAGGGACTGCCGGTCATCGCGGGGGGCCCTGACTTCATCATGTCCATCCTGGGCACGGCCTGCATTCATCCGGGACGGGCGTGCGACAGGGCCGGTACTTCGGAGGGAATCAACCTGTGCTGGTCCGCCCCGGTGCACGACCGGCGGCTGCTCTGCTTTCCCCACGTAGTGCGGGGCGCCTACAATGTGTCGGCAATGATCTCCTCATCGGGCTCCGCCCTTGACTGGGCCGCGCGCACGCTCGGTCATCGCCACGCGGACATTGACTCACTGGTCAAGGAAGCGCAGGATGCGATGCCGGGAGCGCGCCGGCTCCTCTTCCTCCCCTTTCTTGCTCCGGAGCGTTTTCCGCTCTGGGATCCGGATATCCGGGGCGCCTTCCTCGGTCTTGGGCTTGAGCACGGCAAGGCGGAGATGATGCGCGCGGTGGTCGAATCAACGGGCTTCGCTGTGCGGACGGTCGTTGCGGCAATGGAAGCCGATGGCTGCCAGGTGACGGATCTGCGCGTCTCGGGCGGCCTTGCGCGGCTGCCGCTATGGTGCCAGACACGGGCCGATATCACGGGCAAGAAAGTCCTCCTTCCCGAGCAGGAAGATTCGGATCTGGTCGGCAACGCGTGCGTGGGGTTCTACGGCGTGGAGGAGTTCGAAAGTCCCACCGAGGCGGCGGAGAACCTCGTCCGGTTCAGGAAGACATTCCATCCCGATCCCGGCGCGCGCCAGATCTACGACGAGCTCTTCGGCCTGTTCGCAAAGGCCTGCGCCGAACTGGGAGATCTCTTTCGGGGCCTGTCCCCGCGCACATAGGCTCTCATCGCCTGTCCCGCGCTCAGAAATACACTTTCACATCGAGGGCGGCGGAAAGCGCCGAGGGTGCGTTGCCGAACTCCGTCCCCTCGCCGCCATGGGCCCAGTTCACCATCAGGTCGACGGACGAGTCCTTCACGAAGGTCGTGGTGATGCCGCCACTGGCGAAGAACGAAAGGTCGGTCAGGCTCAGCAGACAGGTTGCCGTCAGGCCGATCTTGTCGAATACCGGGTCGCCATTGTCGGTCACTGTCGGCTGGCTCAGGGAAGCGAATAGATAATCCGGGGCCTGTCGGCCGGGCCGCCGGGCAAGCTCCGCGTACCAACCCTGCGATTCGTTGCGTACGAGAGGATTCGTTGACCGCAGCGCCTGGTACACCGCGTCCAGCTCGCCGCGGGAGAGTCCCTCGGAGAGGTGGTAGTACTCCACGAGAACGGTCGTTCGGATCTCGGGAATCTGGGCGGAAACTCCGGCGAGAAGATTGTACTGAATGCCGTCGGCAGTGCCCGTCGCCACCGCTCCGGGATTGGTGCCTTGCGCAAAGGAAGCATACTTGCCTTTCCCATAGAGGGACCCCTCGAACCAGACCTGAAGAGTATCCCAACCGGGGACATCGTAGAGGGGCGCGATCGACGCATTGAGCGCTCCGGTCCAGGACTCGCTCCGGCTCCAGTACCCCGAGAGCGAAAGGTCCGTACCGGGGATGGCCGAGGTGGAGACCTTGGTGCCGAGGCCGGTCTGTCCCACGGCGTCGTACAGCACGCCGAAGCTCATGAGGGAGATGTATTTCGTGATGAGCTCGAGCTTGAGCGCCGTGACTCCCTCCCGCACGGCGCGCATGGCGGTGGGATCTTTTGGCGGATTCACCGGGTCGGAGGGATTGAAGACATAGCCGGCGCCCCACTTGAGCCTCTGCTTGCCCAGGCGGAGGTAAATGAGGTCGCCGAAGCTGAGGTCCGAATAGAGCTCATTCACCAGGAAGGAAAGGTTCTCCATCTTGGCGCCGTCCTGGTGGGCGAGAACATTCGCATCCTGAAAGGTGAAGTCCAACAGCCCGAGCGTGGTGTACTGCCGGGAAAACGTGAGCTTCCCGTCGACGAGTCCCCCGGCGGCCACCTCCGTGAAGGGGCCCGGGTATACGGACGTCTCGTTTCGGGCATTCATGATGACCTGCCCATCCACGTCGCCGGTAAGCGTGATGAAGCTCTTCTCCTGGGAGAAGAGCGCGCCCGCGGTGAGTATCATGACGGCAGACAAGACGATGAAGCGTTTCACTGTGCGATCCTCCCCGGTGCGATTTCAGAAGTCGTAGGGAAAGAGCCGGCCGGACTCCAGGTACTCTTTCGTGAAGAACTGATCGGGAATGCTCTTGAGCGCCGTGATGTCGTAGATGCGCAGGCTGCTCGTATCCTCGGGCTTCAGAGCGTCCACGTATTTCATGTCGATCACCTTGATGCGCCCATCTGCAAGCTCAGCACCGGTGACCGTGTAGTACTTGAGCACCTTTTCCGACACCGCATAGAACGCCTTCTTGAGGGTCATGCGGGTTGATTTTTCCACCCATTGCTGCACCAGGCTGTAGGCAAGCTTTCGGTTCTTCGCGCGCAGCTCGAAGCGGTAGCACGCTTTGCCGTCCACCGTCTCCTCCCCCTTGTAGCTCACGGTGTAGTCGAGGTTCGTGTTGAAGCGCGTGAGGTCAAGGTTCGAAGTCTCGCCGCCTCTCGCGTTGGCCGTGGCCGAGGTTTTCACGACCTTGTTGGTGGTTGCGAAGCGCTCGTAGAAAATGTCCTCATTGCGCAGCAGGGCGAAGTTCTTCTGGGAAGCGGGTGCCGTGGCGACCCAGACGACCTTGTTGTCCTTGCGCACGAAAAAACCTTCCGTCGCCCGGTCCCCGCCGCTCGCGAAGGTATCCACAACGGCCATCTTCGCCTTGCAGTTTACCGGGAGGTTGACGGCATCCACGGCGTCGATGTACGCGACGACGTCTCCCTCCGGAAAGCTTTCAGCCGCCACGGGCAGCGCGACCGCGGCAAGAAGGACAAACAGCGCGGCGCGGTACTTCGCGCCATTCAGCGCGGCGCGGTACTTCGCGCTATTCAGCGCGGCGCGGTACTTCGCGCCATTCAGCGCGGCGCGGTACTTCGCGCCATTCAGCGCGGCGCGGTACTTCGCGCCATTCAGCGCGGCGCGGTATCCCGCGCCATTTTTAAAGATTCTTTTCATTGCATTCCTCCGATGGAAATTTCGCGTCTCAGCGGTTGGCCATCTGGGCCGCCGCCTGTTGTTCCGTTTCGCGTCCCACGGTCCGAAATGTCGTGGCGAACAGGAGCAGGAAGAGGAGCGCGAGCGGAACAAGCAGGGTGAATCCGTTCAAGGTGATGCCCATGCGGGTCATCCCGAACATGTACTGAAGCATCAGGAGGGGCGGACGGACGATCCGCGCCTCGAATACCGCCCCGATTACGGCGACCGCGCCGCTGCCCAGCAGGTAGCCCAGGAACAGGGCGGCAAGGGCCTCCCCGAAAAACAGCATCCGGACGGTTCCCCGGGGAAAACCGAGCGCGCGAAGAGTGCCAATCTCATCCCGTCGATCGAATATGTTCGTCAGGATGATCGAGCGGATCCCGATGAGAAGAGCGAGGAAGATGATCATGGCCATGAAGCCGAACATGAGGACGTTGCTCGTGCCCAGGCCGAGGAGAAATCGGACAAACTTGTCGTCGCGGTAGCCTTTGACCGGGAAGTCCTTCACCTGGGCGGAGAGCTCCCTCACCATGGAGGGAATCCCCCGCTCGTCCTTGACGTACGCCTTGTAGAAGGGCGAGGCATCGCCCAGCTCGGACATGGAGAGGTAATCCTGCACTCTGACGGTGATCCCGTCCTCGTACCAGGGCGCCGAAGCCCGCACAATCCCCGTGACGATGAAGTCCATGGCATTGCGGGCGCCGAAAGCGGAAGGAATAAAGAGGGTGATGCTGTCACCTGTCTTCAGCTTGTGCTTGTTCGCCAGCGCGGTGGTGATCAGCAGGCCGTACTCGTCATCGGGCCCGGGGAACCTGCCCGCCACGAGCTCGGTACTCTTTTTGTAAGGCTGGTCCGCCTCGAAATCCGTCGCGGTCAGCATGAGATACTCACGTGCGGTCCCCGCCTGTATCTCGCACCCGCTCATGACCCATGGGACAAGGGTCGCCGTGTTCGGATGGCGGGAAAAGTATTCCCGCACCCGGTGCGCCTGCTGCGTGTAGCTGTCGATATTCTCCGCCTTGAACTCGAAATCATCCTTCTGGGAGACCCAGAGGTGTCCCGTCCATTTGGCGATGGTATCCGTGCGGATATGCTCCGTGGTCCGGGCGCCCAGCGCGAATGAGAACACCAGAACCGCGGCGCTCAATGCCCCGGCAGCGATGATGAAGCCGGCGCGCATGGGCCTCTTCAGGATGTTGTTCAACAGATAGCGAATCAGTTCCATGCCGATTACCTCTTCTCCAGGGTCTTGAGGATGGACAGTCTTCCGCCCTGGATTGCGGGAAACAGGGGGGCCAGCACGGCGACGGCAAGAAAGATGCTTCCCACGACAACGATCTTGGCGGCGTGCAAGGCGGGCCGGAAACCGTCCCCCACCACGTAGGCGAAGAAGGTGAGGCTGTTCTTTACGCCCGTGGCGTGGAAGAAGGCGATCACACCGGTGCTGAGCAGGAATCCGAGAACTGCCCCGGACGCGATGATCAGGAAGCCCTCCAGGGCGAACTGGAACGCGATGTCCGCGCGCGAGAAGCCGAGAGCCCGCATCGTGCCGATCTCGCTGTAGCGCTCGATGATGGAGAAGGTCGTCAGCTTGACCACGAGGAGCACGCAGATTGCCATCAGGATGGCCTCCACGGCCTTCATCATCACGTCGAAGCCCAGCACTATCTCGGCGAATATCGGGGCATACTCCCGCCATGAAACCACCTTGAGCCGGGGATGGCTTTCACGCAGCCAGGAGGCAATGCGGGGCAGGACCTGGTCCGCCGTGCGGGCATCATGGAGAAAGCCGACCACTTCCGAAGCCAGGGGCTGCGTGTAGCCGACCATTGAACGAAAACCTGCCAGGTCGAAGTACATCGCGGAAAGCCCGAACACGTCCTTGGGCATTGTGCGGTAGTCGATGCCCCCTTTCACCGTGACAAAGCGATCGACAAACTCCCCTTCCCGGTTGGGCAGGAGGAAGACGTATCGACCGCCGACGTCCACGATCTTGTCACGCTGGTAGTCGTACCATGATGCTGCGCACGCCCCTGATTCACCCGACTCCAGGGGCGAACCCTTGGCGTAGAACAGGTCGGTGAACTCGCTGTTGAAGGCCGCCATGTCCATTGCGACGCCACGGAATCCCTTTTCCGCGTCGTTTGCCCCGAAGAAAAGACCGTTGAACACGATCCGTTCCTGGGCGCCGCTCACCTCCGGCAGGCCGGCGAGATACTGCTTCACCGAGTCGATTTCCTGCGGCTGGAGCATCTCTTCCGGCTCGTAATGGTAGTAGCCGAAAGTGTTTTTCGTCTCGATGTCCTTTCCGACTATCCTGAAATGGCCCGAGAACGAGCGGCCGAACATGTCCGACTGTTTTCGGGAGATGTCCTCGCCGATGTTCTCGGAAAGGAATGTGAGAAACGACCCGAAAAGGGCGATGAGGAGGAGGATCCGAGTGCGCCAGCCGTGGCGCCCGAGGTTCTTGATGCAGAGCTGGAGGCGCTCTATCATGCTGCCTCGACCTGGCCGTCATGCAGGCGGATGACGCGCGCGGCGCGGCGCATGACCCCTGGATCGTGCGAAGAGAAGATGAATGTCGTGCCTCGGGTCTTGTTGATGCTCTCCATGAGCTGGAGAACTTCGTCGCCGGTGACTGAATCAAGGTTGGCAGTGGGCTCGTCTGCGAGCACGATCAGCGGGTGCGTCACCAGGGCGCGCGCAATGGCCACGCGCTGGCGCTGGCCGCCGGAGAGCTCGAAGGGCTTGTGACGCAGGTGATCCGCCAGACCCACCGCGCTCACCAGCTCCATGACGCGCTCGTGCTTTTCCTCCTTCGGGAGCTCGCGGTGCAGGATGAGGGGCAGGCGGATGTTCTCATACACGTCCAGAACCGGCAGGAGATTGAAGGACTGGAAGATGAAGCCCAGCGTCCTGTTGCGGTAGCGGGTACGAAGGGCCTCCGACAGCGCCTGAATGTCCTCACCTGCCACCCGGACGGTCCCCCCGGAGGGCGAGTCGATCAGGCCAATCATGTTGAGCAGAGTCGTCTTGCCGCTCCCTGACGGCCCTGCAACGCACACAAAGGAGCCGCTCTTGATTTCCAGGTCAACGCTTTTAAGAGCTCGGACAACCGTCTTGCCGAGATGGTAGTCCTTGCAGAGCTTGTTGATGGTGATTCCATTCATACAGACCTTCCTTGTCGAAGAAGTATTTGAATCGAAGACTAATTAGTTCAAATAATTTTGTCAATATGTTTTAATAAATTAATTTTGTATTAATTTTCTTAACCAATATCACCTCACCAATCGCGTATATCCTTCTAACACCAGTCGAATAGCTGGTGATTACCATGAAATCGTGAAATTTCGTGAATATGGAAGAGCCGGTAGATTCAGGTTTTTGGTTGCGGGGTGATGCTGATTACATGCGCCGCCGACTCTCTCAGAGGCTCGCTCAGGCGGATGTGGATGTCCTTGCCTTCTTCGAACCAGGTAACATAGCTGAGTGAGCCCAGGATCCTGACGCCCGCATAGGGCAGAAAACGGAGGGCGGGCAGCACGATGGTCCGGCCGGCCGGCGTGCCCAGGAGAATCGCGTAGACGGTCATTCCCTTGCAGGTGTAGCGCACCTCGATACCATCTTCAGTGACGCTGCCGGTTTCCCCCCAGGGGCGGGTGCCGAAAATGGCCTCGCCGTTCACCTTCAGCCAATTCCCCAGACCCTGCAACCTTGCCTGCTGCGCCCCGGAGAAGGAGACGTCCGACCGGGGCCCGACACCGAGCAGGAGATTTCCGCCGCGAGCAACCACGTCCACGAGCAATCGCACCAGCGCAGGGACGGAAAGCATGTTCTCCTCGTTCTCCTCGGTCGTGCAGCCAAAGGAATAGCCCAACCCGCGGACGCATTCCCACTTGCCGGTGCCCTCCATCGGGGCAGCCGCGTACTCGATGGTGTGGACATCGGCGTGAGCGCCTGGAAGCGCAGCCATGCGCCGCGCCGGCTGCCCGCGCGAGCGAGGAGCGAAGACGCGAGCGAGCGCCATGACCGCCCGGTGGGGGATGCTGCGCGATTCCCCCGGGTCCGCCTGGCCGAACCTGTCATTGATCACGCCGTCAGGCACGGCATCGTAGTAAAAGGACAAGAGCTTCCGAAGGTCCTCGCCCTGGGGGCTGCCGATGTCGTTCCAGAGGAACGAGGGCTTGTACCGCGCAATCAGCTCGCGCCAATGCGCATCCACATAGGGTGCGTAGCCACGCGCGCGAGGTGTTGCGGAAACCAGGTCTTCCAGATTCCGAATGGGCGTTCCCCCGAATGTCCAGTCCAGGCCGCCCGAATAGTACACGCCAAGGCGCAGTCCTTTATCGCGCGCGGCCGAAGCGACCTCACCGATGATGTCGCGGGAAAGCTGCCATCCCCGCTTGCGCGGATTGCGCAGGCGCGCGGGCCACATCAGGAATCCGTCATGGTGTTTCGCGGTGACCACAATGTAGCGCGCGCGGCACGCCAGGATCGGCTCGATCCACTGGGAAGGGTCCCAGTCCTTCATTTCCAGACGGAATGTCCTGGCAAAAGCGTCATACCCTGCAAGACGGCCCCACTTTGCCCTGTGGTGCTGCTGGGTGGGGCTGCCGGAGATGAGCATGCTGTTGGCGTACCATTCGGCGTAAGGGTTGTTGGCGAACCAGTAATCCCACCCGTGTTCATCGATCACGCGGGGGAACTCACCTGTAGAAGGTGCCCACGCCGGAACCGAGTAAGGACCCCAGTGGATCATGATTCCCAGCTTCGCGTCGTCGTACCAGTCAGGCACGGGACGCGCCGCGAACAGTTCCAGGCTCACGCGATCATGCCAAATCCGCTGGGTACTTCGATGATCTCATCGGCCTTCGCCGTCTTCCTTAGGGGCGATCCGCCAGGTACTTGTAGAACGCGTACCGCTCCTTGGCGTCCCTGCGCGCCACCTCCAGGAGCTCCGCCGCCCTTTCCGGTCCGGACTGCTTGAGGGCCCTGAACCTGATCTCGTTGTACATGTACTCCCCGATGTCCACGGTCGGTTCCTTGGAATCGAGGATGAGCGGGTTCTTTCCTTCCGCCTTCAGCTTCGGGTTGTAGCGGAACAGGGGCCAGGCGCCGGACTCCACGGCCAGCTTCTGCTGGCTGATCCCCTTCCGGAGATCATAGCCATGGTTGATGCAGTGGCTGTAGGCGATGATGAGCGCCGGGCCGCTGTATTCATCTGCCTCCGAGAATGCCCTGATCGTCTGCAGCCTGTTCGCGCCGAACGCGACGCGCGCCACGTACACATTGCCGTACGCCATGGCCATCATCCCGAGGTCTTTCTTCCCCATGGGCTTGCCGCCCGCCGCAAACTTGGCGATTGCTCCCACTGGTGTCGACTTGGACATCTGGCCGCCGGTGTTCGAGTACACCTCGGTATCCAGCACAAGGATGTTCACCTTGCGCCCGGATGCAATGACGTGGTCCAGGCCGCCGTAGCCAATGTCGTACGCCCAGCCGTCCCCGCCGATGACCCACACCGATTTCCGGACCAAGTAATCCGCAGCGGCCAGGAGTCGCTTCTCCTCCCCCGTGGTTGCCTTGCCCAGCGCTTTCTTGAGGTCGGCCACCCTTCCCCTCTGGGCTTCGATCCCTTCCTGTGTGGATTGATCGGCCGTCCGGAGCTGGGTCAGCAATTCCTTCGGCGCGGCGGACTTGCCGCCGGCCATGAGCGAGTCGAGCATTTCATTGCCAAACTCGAACATCTTGTCGGCCGTCAGGCGCATTCCGAACCCGAACTCCGCCGCGTCCTCGAACAGCGAATTGGACCATGCCGGTCCCCTGCCGTCGGCCCGCGCGGTGTAGGGAGTCGTGGGAAGGTTGCCGCCGTAGATCGACGAGCATCCCGTGGCGTTGGCGATGACCGCCCTGTCTCCGTAGAGCTGGCTCATGAGCTTCACGTAGGGAGTCTCGCCGCAGCCGGCGCAGGCTCCGGAGAACTCGAAAAGCGGCATGATGAGCTGGGACCCCTTGATCGTGTTCCTCTTGATCAGCTTCGGGTCCACTTCGGGAAGCGACAGGAAGAAGTCGAAGTTCGCCGCCTCCTGGTCCTTCAGCGGAAGCTGGGGGGCCAAATTGATGGCCTTCTTGTCCGTTTTTTCTCCGTCCACCTTCTTGTACGCGGGGCACGCGCTGACGCAGACGCCGCAGCCCGTGCAGTCCAGTGAAGAGACCTGAATCGTAAACTTCCTGCCCTCGAACTCCTTGCCTTTCGCGTCAATCGACTTGAACGCGGACGGCGCCTTGGCAAGGAGCGCCGGATCATAGACCTTCATCCGGATGACCGCGTGCGGACAGACGAGCGAGCACTCCCCGCACTGGATGCAAGTCTCCGAATCCCAGACAGGGATCTCTTCCGCGATGTTCCGCTTCTCCCACTTCGTGGTGCCCGTGGGCCAGGTGCCGTCATCCGGAAACTTGGAGACCGGGAGGGTCTCACCGCGGCCGGAAATGATCGCCGCGGTCACCTCGCGCACGAATGCGGGCGCCTGTGCGGGGACGGGCGGAACCATGTGCAGCGTGCCCTCCGCCTTTGCCGGATAGTCGACCTGCTCGATGCGCGTCCGGGCGGCCTCCACCGCCTTCATGTTCATGGCCACGATATCTTTGCCCTTGTTGCCATACGTATCTTCGATGGCCGTCTTGATGAGCTCCAGGGCCTTGGCCTCGGGAACGACCCCCGAAATGAGGAAGAACGCGGTCTGCATGGTGACATTGATTCTTCCGCGCAGCCCGACCTCATCCGCGATCCGCGTTCCGTCTATCACGTAGAACCTGAGCTTTTTGTCGATGATCTGCTTCTGCACCTCGACGGGGATCTTCCCCCACACCTCGTCCTTCCCGAAGGGCGAGTTCAGGAGGAACACGGCGCCGTCGTCTGCCTGGGACAGCATGTCGTACTTGGGAAGGAAGCTGAACTTGTGACAGGCAAGGAAGCTCGCCTTGGAGATGAGATA
>Ga0187886_1004108_pt1 | contig 10562 bp, 6 predicted proteins | sample June2016WEW_20_1_FD_133001 | JGI IMG/M metagenome (GOLD analysis project Ga0187886, IMG submission 133001) | Peatland microbial communities from SPRUCE experiment site at the Marcell Experimental Forest, Minnesota, USA - June2016WEW_20_150 | ecosystem: Environmental > Terrestrial > Soil >... | reverse complement strand
CGATCATCTCCACGCCGGCAAACCCCGCGAGGGGAGCGACGAGGCGGCGTCTTTCATCAAATGCGTTGTGGGCCAACTCGGACGGGGTCTTGCCTTGCATAATCAGAATGTACCTGTTTCGTGGACAGATTCGTACAGCTGCGGGTGCAAACCAGTGAGGGCACCCTCCGCCTCCTTGAGCTCGGGTGTAAGGGCGGGACCGAAGTCCCCAGGGTCGAACACCTGGCGAATTTCGATCTCGGACTCCACACCGGTGGTCCGCAACCACGTCGTCAAGATTCATGAAAGCGAAGTGTACCTTCCGCGTCGCCCCATTGGTGGCGATTCCGCCAATCAATTCCGATCAAGAACCTCTCTCACCTTTGCGGCCAGCGCATGCATGTCAAAGGGCTTCTGGATGAAGTCTACACCTTCCTCGGGCACACCATGATTCGTCAGCACGCCTTTCGTGTAGCCTGACGCGTAGAGAACCCTGATTCCTGCGCGCTTGCGGGTGAGGAGGTTGTAGAGCTCCAGTCCATTCATGCCTTCCAATATTACATCGGTCAGTAACAGGTGCACATCGCTCTTGTGCTCGGCGGCGATTCGCAAGGCATCCGTCCCGCTGGCAGCCTCCAGGACGGTGTAGCCAAGGCTCCGCAGTTGACGGCCAAGCAGCACTCTGACCGAATCCTGGTCCTCCACCAGAAGGAGAGTCTCCGTGCCTTCCCTGTCCTGTGTCGGACTGGCATCTCGGGAGCGCTGAAGCGGCGCGTCGGTTCGAGGGAGGTAGATCTTGAATCGGCTCCCGTGCCCTGGTTCGCTCTCGACCTCGATGTTTCCGCCGTGCTGCTTCACGATTCCATAGACTGTGGAAAGTCCCAGGCCCGTGCCCTTGCCCTCCTCTTTCGTCGTGAAAAATGGGTCGAAGATCCTGTCCATGGTTTCCCGATCCATGCCCGCACCGGTGTCACTGACGGTGAGAAGGATGTATCGGCCCGGGGCCATGTCTTCATGACGCCGTGCGCGGGCTCCATCCTGGACCGTCTCTGAGGTTTCGTAGATCAGGCTCCCGTCCCGGAGGATCGCGTCCTGCGCGTTCAGCGCAAAGTTCAGGAGAATCTGCTCGATGCGCCCCGCGTCTGCCATGACAGGACAAGGAGTGGAGGCGAGTCGAAACTCAATCGTGACGTTCTCACGGATAGCCTGTCGCAGAAATGTGCGTGATTCCGTGATGACCTGGTTGAGGTCCAGAGGCACGAGATCGAATGTCTGCCTCCGCCCCATTGCGAGGAGTTGGCCAATAAGGTCGCGGGAACGGAAGCCCGCCTTGATGATCTCATCGACTGCCGCCTTGAACTCGACTTCCGATGACCTCTTGTCCCTGAGCAGTTGCGCGTATCCCAGCATTACCGCAAGGAGGTTATTGAAATTGTGAGCGACCCCTCCCGCCAGGATGCCCAATCCCTCGAGCTTCTGCGCCGACAGCATCCGCCGTTCCAACTCGAGACGTTCGGCTTCAGCCTTCTTCCTTTCACTGATGTCGACACTCACCTCGGCCACCATCCACTCGCCCGACTCCGTCTGATAGGGTATCGCGGTGACCTGCGTGGGGCGCGTCGCCACCGCCGGGTTCGTCGACTCCGTCACCTCTACCGTGTGGGTCGCCAGGGCGCGTATCATGGCACAATTGCCACATGGCGAAGACCTGCCCCGGAAGTACTCGTAGCATTTGCGACCTCGATAGTCGCCAAACATCTTCATGCGTGCCGGGTCGATGTACTGCATGTCGTAGTTGGCATCGATGATGTCAAATCCCGTCTGGGTCGCGCCGACGACGAACTCGAGCCTTTGCGTCGCTTCTTCCCGCTCTGCCTCGAGTTGTTTGCGCTCGCTGAGCTCCTTTTGCAGCCCATCGAGCAGGCGTGCGTTCTCCGCCGCAATGGCCGCATGGTTGGCGAAGAGGGACAGCAGTTCAAGGTCGGCTTGGCTGAAGGGATTGCGTTCCTGGTAGCGCAGCACATGAATCACGCCGGTCACCTGACCCTGCCACAGCAATGGCACCGATGCCACTGTCCGAAAAGGCTTGTCCGGTTCGAAAGAAACAGCCCGACGCGACCATGTACGGTAGTCGTCAATAACGAGCGGTTTGCCTGTCTGTGCGACCACGCCGGCCGCACCCTCGCCGTACTTGAGGCTGGTGCCGGCATAATCGCTCGGGGTGTTGTAGCTCACGACGCAGCGCGCCACCTGCTGCTTCGAATCGCACAGATAGAGACCTCCTCCGTCTGCGTGCAGCAGGTAGACCGCGCGCTCGACGATGATCTCCAGCAACTGAGACAGCTCGTGGGGCGTCGTGAGTTCGAGCAGCGTGGACTGAAACGCTCCCATCTCTTCGACCCGTCTGCGTAATGTTTCTTCCGAGCGCTTGCGATCGGTGATGTCTCGAATTATGGTCAGCGATGCGCGTGCCCCCTCGTAGAAAATCGGGGCCGAGGAGACCTCGATATCGAATGTGGTCCCGTCAAAGCGCAGACATTTCTGTTCCCCGCGCGGGGCGAACTCACCTTCCTTTTGTGTCCGGCGGGAGCGTTCCTGGACAATCTCCCGAAAATCGGGGTGTACGAGATCCATCACGTCTCTCCGGAGGAGAGCCCCTGGGTCCGCTGCGCCGAACAGGGCCAGTGCTGAAGAGTTCACAAAAACAATCTTGCCTTCGCGATGAACGAGGATTGCGTCCGGGCACAGCTCGACAAGCTGACGGTACCTTTCCTCGCTCTCTCTCAGGGCCTCTTCCATGCGTGTGCGCTCGGTGATGTCGCGGGAAATGCCGAACGTGCCTAGAATGGTCCCTTGCGGGCCGCGCAAAAGCATTTTCGTTGTCAAGACACGTGTGTCGGGGCGATCGGGCCATGTCTCCTTCTCTTCCTTGTTGACGAGAGGCTCGCCGGTACGAACTATGCGCTGCTCATCTTCGTAGGCTCTGAGAGCATGTTCCTCTGAGAAGAAGTCCGCGTCGGTCTTGCCAATGACCTCATGGGCATCACGCAGGCCGAACATCCGTGCGTGCGCCCTGCTGGTGCGAATGAAGCGACTCTCGGCATCCTTGAAGTAGATATAGTCCGGTATGTTCTCCATCAACGCGTTGAGAAGACTGCGCTCGAGTGCCAGCTCGGACTCCGTGCGCTTGCGCTCCGTGATGTCATGTGCGATCCCCTGCATTTTTCCATCTGCGAGCCTTCTCGCGCTTATCTCGACGGGGCAGACTGACCCGTCCTTCCTTTTCATCGTCCGCTCGAACCGCATTCTCTCGCCCGACTTGATCTCATCGAGGCGCCCCTTACCCACGTCGCGAATCTCCTCGGGATAGGTATCCAGGATGTTCAACTGGAGCAATTCTTTGCGCGTGTATCCCAAAATCCTGCAGATCTCCGAGTTCGCGATGAGAAAGTTGCCATTTTCGTCGAGGAGAAAGATCCCGTCGGCAGCTTGCTCAAGGAGATCTCGGTAGCGCTGCTCACTTCTGCGCAGCTCTTCTTCCGCTTTCATTCCCGCCTCGTTCCTATAGCCTACTCTGTCTGTCCCCTGAGACAATTATGCACCCAAAAGGGTGGAGAGGTCATGGGCAAACCCCGAGACCGCAGATAGCCCTCAATGACCGCGACGTTCGCGTTTCAAAGGGCCGAAACGCGCGCGACCCGCCAGCGGCTACAGAAGGCGGTTGAACCACGTAATCGAGAGCATTCCCATCACGAGGAACAACCCGAGCGCAGCTGCGACGAAGAGCGCCGTGATCTCGATATTCTCCTTTTCCAGCTCGAGCCGGGTGCCAAGGGATTGATAGATGGCGCGAAGCTCCTCCGCGCTGCTCGCCTTGAAGTAGCCGCCCCCGGTGATCAGTGCGATCTTCCGAAGCGTCGCCTCGTCGAGGATGGCGTGGAACGTGAACCCCTCGAGGCTGATATTGGCGCCCTCCCGGGTGCCCACTCCGACAGTGAACACTCGAACTCCGAGGTTGGCCGCCTTTTCGGCTGCATCGAGCGGGTCCGGGCCCTGGTTGCTCTGCCCGTCACTCAGGAGGACGATCGCCGCGCTCGAGTCGCTGCCGGGCGCCACCGGCGGGGGCTCCTGATCCCGGGCAGCCGACGCGAGGGGCGCGTTGGCCGAGTCCGCCGCCTCCCCCGACGGTTTCTGGAAGATTGCGTCCAGCGCCGTGAGCAGGCCGCTGCCTATCGCCGTGTACATCTGGGGCCTCAATCTCTCGATGGCGGCCAGCACCTGGCTCTTGTCGGTGGTCGGTGGCTGAACGAGGATTGCGGTCCCGCTGAAGGCCACGACGCCGAACCGCACTCCGCGCGGCTGAGCGTTCACAAAGGTCCGCGCCGCATCCTTCACCGCGTCCATGCGGGTTGGCTTGATGTCCTTGGCCCTCATGCTGCCCGACACATCGAGGGACAGGACTACAATGCCCCGCTGCGCGGGCAGAATGATCGTGGCGGATGGCCGGGCCAACGCCACGATCGAGACCGTCACGCCCAGAAGGAACAACAGTGCGGGTACGTGCCGGCGAAACCCCGGTCCGCGGCCCAGGGCATCTGTCACGTGAACGAGGCTTGCGTAGCGCAGGGCGTTTTTCCGTCGCCGCCTCAGGACCAGCATATAGAGTGCGATCAGGACGGGTGCGAGCGCGAGCAGCCACAAAATCCCCGGCCAGATAAGTGTCATCTTCGATAAAAATACTCACTCAACAGGGGAACGACACAAAGAACCGCCGGGCTCTGCAAGTCGAGCCGCACACGACGCGCAGGATCGCGCCTCTCGTGACCGTTGGTGTGGTCGTAGTCAGGGTTGGCACCGGGCGGCTGGTCGCATTCAATTCTTCCGCATGCGATCACGGATGCGGTAGGGAGACTTTTGGGGTCACGTCGGTGAACACGAAGCCGTCGCGTTCCACCGTCTCCCCGATCGCTACGGAAATAGGATAGGAGAACATGGGCCCTGCAACGGCTACCGTGTGGAACTCGCCCCGCTCCGCGCAGGGATCCGTGTCCGGTGGGAGCGCAGCGAGGAAGCTGCGGTCGAAGGCCCGTCCCGCCAGGGCGCGTGGTACCTTGCGCGGGTCCAGGCATGTGACGATGGCTTGGAGGCCCGCATCAATCATTCGCTCGGCAAGCTGCTTCGTTTCCATGCCCCAGAGCGGAAAGATCGCCTCCATGCCGAGGGGGTGCAGGTTCTCTTCGCGGTAGCGCCGGACGTCTTCAAGATACAGATCGCCGAAGGCCATGGCGGAAACCCCCTCGCTGAGCGCCTGTTCCATGGCAGACTTCATGCGCGCCGCGTATTGCTCATTCGAGCATGGGAAGGGAATCGGTACCTTCACCAGCGGCAGCCCAACGGAAGCTGCCTGCGCCTCCAGTAAGGACACTCTCACGCCGTGCATAGAGACCCGCTCGAACGGCTCGGTGATCGTGGTGAGAAGCGCGGCGATCTCGACGCTGCCGTTCCGCCGCACCTCATGCAGGGTCCAGGAGCTGTCCTTGCCGCTGCTCCATGAGAGCCACGCGCGCTGCCGGCCCATCGGTCCCCTCCTGTCGCTGCCGAACCACAGTCTACTAGGCCAGCCGGGCTGCTCGTTCATGGGCTTGCGGCTTCGTCCAGTTTCTTCAGGGCCCGGTAACCTCCTTGGCAATAGCGATGTAGCTTGGCTCAAGCCCGGTCGAATACTGATTGAGATAAGTGAGCGCTCCGGAATTGGAATTGATGCTGTAGACCGACACCGTGCCCGGCACGCTGGGGCTGCGGGTGAAGTTCGCGACGTAGACAAACTTGCCCGAGGGGTCCACCACGACGCAGTATGGTTCAATCCCGGTAGCTATCGTACCGCCAACGGGGGATAGTACCCCGGTGCTCTGGTTGATGCTGTATGCTGACACACTGCCTGTCAGACCACTCCCGGTATGATTTGCGACGTAGGCGAACCTGCCGGAGGGGTCGACTGCGACGCAAATTGGCTGTGTTCCTGTGGCAACAGCGGATCCTAATACGAAATTGAGCACGCCGAGGCTACCGATCGAGAAAGTGGAGATGGTGCCCAGCGAGTAATTTGTGACGAAGACAAAATTGCCAGTCGGGTCTGCCGCGATGCCGAAGGCGTTTGTCACATTTGTGAACGGCGAGCTTGACATCTTGGTAAGCGTGCCGTTGCTGCTGGTGTCTATGGTGTAGCCGTACACACCATCGCTGTTCGTAACGTAGACATAGCTGCCTGAGGTGTCCACCACGGCGGACTCTGGACCGGTACCGAGTTCCGCAAGAGTAGCGCCGGATGAAGAAAGTACGCCTGTGCTGAGATTGATGGTATATTCCGACACATTGTTGCTTGTGAAGTTTGGAACATAAGCGAACCTGTCGGAGGGGTCCACCACGAAGATATTTGGATTGGTCCCTGTGGGAACACTGGATCCAAGAACGTAGTTGAGAACACCACTTGTAGGATTGATACTGAGTGTCGAAACACCGCCATTCGTGTTCGCCACAAACAGGAACTTCCCGGACGGATCCACCACGTCGGAATACAAGCCGAGAGATAATCCTGAACCGGTCGGAGCGCCAAAAGAAGTGAGCATACCGGTTGTGGAATTGATGCTGTAAGCCGATATCGTCCCGTCGCCGTAGTTAGTCACATAGAGGAAGTAGTGCGTGCGGGCAGCCAGCTCCGCGGCCTTGAGCGCGGTCAACACTGATATGTCCCCGCATCCCCATAGGGAAAGAAACAGTATAAGCAACGCGGCGCCAACAGGCAGAAACCAAACGCGTGTTTTCATTGCTCCTCCCATACGACGACTCCATTCACTCCGGCTGCGTTGGCCGCTCGTGTGGCTTCCTCCCCTTTCAGGTCCAGGTAGGCGAACTCCAGGGCAAGATCTGGATCCCTTGCCTTCAACTCTGAGTAAGCCTTTTTCGCCGCGAAGTAGTTCTCGAGGTCATGGCTTGCCTTCGCAACCGCGAGAAGCACCCTCGGGTTCCTGGGGTCCCTGGCATACGCGCGGTTGTAGAGGTCCAGGGCCTTTTCTTTCTGGTCGCTCAAGTAGAGGATGTTGCCCATGTTCAGAAGTGCAGGTGCGTACTCCTCTTTGGCAAGGAGCTTCTCGAACTGTTTCTGTGCCCGCTCATACTGACCGTAGCGAGCATAGAGAACCCCCAGCTGGTTGATTGGTTTCCGAGGATCCTGCGCTTTCAAGATCTGACTTTCCAGCGCCGCAACTCGCGGGAGAATCTCCTGATCGATGAACTTTCCCGTCTCTTGTTGAAAGGCGCTCACGATCTTCTCTGAGGCGGGAAGGTTCACAGGCACGTCAGCTCCGGGAAGCCCGACTGGCTCATACAGCTGCCACGCATCATGGAGCGGATAGAAGTCAGCCTGGTTCCGTGAGAGATTTTCCCTCCACTCCCGGGCTCCATCCTGCCACGCCTGCAGGAATCCTGCGCTTTCCGTCACCTCCACGGGAATCCAGCTCTTGTCGCTTCGGAAAACCAGGTCATCCGCATGGGAGAAGGCCTTCCGGGCTTCATCGGGACTGACACCGGTGGAGAAGGCGATGAAGATGTGCCCAGGGATTGTAATGAACGCCGTCTCCACTCCCACAGCCTCCAGAAGCGCGGCATACAGGACGGAGAAGTCGCTGCACTTACCACCCTTGTATTGCAGGGTCTGGCGCGGGAACTGGATGTAGTCCGCCACTTGCCTGTTGGCTGTGTAGGTAGGAATGGGATCTTGCGAGTACGTCAGTCCGTAGAGCTGGAGAGCCTGGAAGAAGGCAATCGCAGTAAGCAGGTTGGGGTTGACCGCACCCTGGATCTTGCCTTTCACCATGCTGCTCACGTTCTTCGAAAAAGTGAGAACCGCAGGGTCCTTGGTGGTGACAAAGGCAGCCGCCCTCTGGTTATCTGTCCAGGTGGTTGCGTTCCTGTCCAGGATGGGGATGCTCTGCACCAGGCTCTGGCGCTGCATCTGCCCGCCAAGCGTGTACTCCACGTCCACCCGTGCCTGCGTCTTGGTTTTCTCCGTCGTCTGCAAAATGGTTGGCAGGAATAGCCCAAAAAGGTCCACCGACTTCGATTCACCAGCACCAAGCTCGGTTGGAGCCGGGCAGTCCTTGGGATCCGACATGAACTCCTTGATCTGGAAGCTCACCTTGATGCCTGTAATCCTCTGGCCCCCCGTATTGCTCAGCACCACTTTGCCAAGTGGATGGCTGTCGTAATAAGAGCGAAACACGGGGTAGACATCATCAAAGGACAGTTGCCCCAGCACCAGCGGACCCGTGGACTGTGCAGGCTGTTCCGTAGAAGGCTTCGCATTCAGCGGCTGAACCTTCACGGGGGGCGAGAGCTGCGTCTTCACGGAAGCCGGTGCACCCGAAAGAGCGAAGTCATACGAGAGCCCCAAGGACGCCCTGAGGCCGCCGTACAGGCCGAAGTAAGAGAGGTAGGAAGCACCGACAATCACGTGCAAAGGCCCGGACAACAGAATCATTCCCGCTTCCGCCGCGAAGAATGGATTTCCGCCTGACGTGGAGAGGTCATTGAGGAAGCTGTAGAAGTAACCTCCCGAAACACCAAAGGTTGCGGATAACCATGGCAGAAGGTCGAATCTCAGGCCGCTGCCCACCGAGACTGAAGTCACCGACACAGACAGAGAAATGCCGTTTGCGGTGTCGTAGTCGTAGCCAAATCCACCGGAAAAGTAGACAAGGGGCAAGGATGGCAGACGGTACTCAGCACCCAATTGCAACCCACCCCCAAGGCCGAACACAGAACTGCTCGTGCCGAGGGGAATACTGAGCCCAGGAATCACCTGCACGGAAAGAAGCGATGCGCGAGGAGCGGGAGTTGCGATGTCGGCTCCGGCCGAGACGGATTGGACCTGGGCGAAGAGAAGGGCCGGCAAGCCAAGAAGAAACAGTCCGGACATGAACCTCTTCATTGACGTACCCCTGTTCGAAATCTATTGCGGTGTGATCAACCCATCATATCATATCTGCAAATCCGGGTCCAACAATCTTTCCTCGACCTTTCACCAAGAACGGTTGCTGCGCAAAACCTCTCCCTCAACCGCCGTCAGACTTGCACCTATCGCCAGAACGGTCCGGGTCGCCCGAATGCACTCTGTATGCGGAAAGTCGAGACAAGGTACTGAGCCGCGCCGGAGTCGAACCGGCGACCCACAGCTTAAAAGGCTGTTGCTCTACCAGCTGAGCTAGCGGCCCGGGTGCGGGGGAAATCTAATCGCTTGAATCTGCTTTGTCAATTCGATGAGGCTCGCGGGTTCGGTCCTTGCGCACGGGCTGCATCAATAGCGAAACAGCGTGCTCACTCTACCAGCGGATCGCCGCGTCGAAGCTCATGCCGGACAGAGGCTGGTCCCCGATGTGCGCGCCGAGCTCGCGGGTAAACAGTGCGAAGTTCAGATCGAAGACCAGAAACTTCAACCCGCCTCCCAGGGTGAGATAGCCCTGATTGATCCCCGTGCGGAGTGCGAAGACGGAGACGAACCGCGTCTCGACGCCCAGGTGAAGAAGCGTCCACAGAGAAGCCGTGCCGGAGAGTGCGCCGACGATATTGCGCATGTCGAAGCTGATCGATGGATCGATGATATTGTTGAAGGTGCCAAAATCGGGATGGAACGACACGCCCACCCCGATATCCATCGGGATGACGTACTGGTCGGCGCTGACGAAGGTCCCGCTGCTCGGAAACTGCAGCGAGGAGGTCAGGGAGCTCTGCAGGACGCTGAAGGGCGTGGTGTTGTACCTGAACTGCGTTCCGGCGAGGTCCCGGATGGAAATGCCTACGTTGAACCAGCCCAGCTCCGCGATGGCGCCGACGTCCAGGCCAATGCCGACCCCGTACAGCGCAGGAGCCGCGCCCAGCTGGGCCAGAACGTCCCCACCGGTGGCCAAAGCATTGAGCATTCCAACGGCTACCGGATTGGTCAGAAGCGCATGGACGCGAATCATCGGGCGCACGTCGCCGCCGACGTGGACCTTGAAGCCTGCCACATCGAAGGGAACGGAAAGCCCGCCGATGAAGCCGATCGTTCCCGTGAGGTCGCCGGTGACGCCGAGGAGGCTCGGGCCGCTCAGGACTGAATCGAGGATGAGCGAGGCACCCAGCCCCAAACCGCCGCCTACGTATCCAATGCCCCATGCGGCGCCTGCCCCGATTCCGCCGCGGGTGATCTGGTTGTTGAGAAAGCTAAAGATGGACGCGGGTGAGCTGGTGCCGTTCGCGAACTGTCCGACGAGCCCCATGAACTCGTCCGGCCGGGAATACACCCAGGAGCTTGTGGAGCTCAGCGTGAAGCTGCTCGGGTCACGGCTGAAACCAGCAGGGTTGTCGAACAGCGAATCGTACCCGCGGGCATCGGCAATGGCGGATCCTCCGCGCCCGAGGACTTCCGGGCTCATGGGGACAAAGGGGATCTCGTTGTACGTGTTGGCGAATGCCATGCCGGCACCCAGGGAGAGCAACAGCACGGCGATGAAATTTCTCATGAAGCGGCGCCTCGTCTTTCCGTTTCG
>Ga0187886_1004107_pt1 | contig 10562 bp, 8 predicted proteins | sample June2016WEW_20_1_FD_133001 | JGI IMG/M metagenome (GOLD analysis project Ga0187886, IMG submission 133001) | Peatland microbial communities from SPRUCE experiment site at the Marcell Experimental Forest, Minnesota, USA - June2016WEW_20_150 | ecosystem: Environmental > Terrestrial > Soil >... | reverse complement strand
TGCAGCGCGATTGCCGAGGGCTTTGCCTGTGCCGGCGCAAACATTATTCTGTGGGATATCAGGCCCGACGCGATGAAGGAAAAGGCCGATGCGATTGCAAAAGTCAGCGGCGACAAAAAGAAGATTTCATTCGTCGAAGTAAATCTTATGGAAGAGGATTCCATCGCCAAGGCTCTGAAAAAATCTATAGAAATCTTTGGCTCAGTCGAGATACTTCTTAACGGCGCCGGCGGAAATCGCGGAAAAGGTCCATTAGTCGATGTAAAGATGGAAGATTTCGATTTCGTCTTAAAGCTCAATCTTCTTGCAGGTTGTATCCTGCCGACCAAGCACATCGCAAAATACTGGATAGACAAGAAAATCAAGGGCAGCATTATAAATATCGCTTCGATGGCCGGCTTCAATCCTCTTTCCGGAATATGGGCATATTCATCAGCCAAGGCAGCCGTTATGAATCAGACTATGGGCCACGCCAAGGAACTTGCCAAATACGGCATAAGGGTCAACGCCATTGCCCCCGGCTTTTTCATCGCAGACCAGAACAGAAAACTTTTGCTCAACGACGACGGCACACCGACTCAGCGAGGCAAAGACGTTCTTGCGAAAACTCCGATGGGCGGATTTGGATTGCCGGAATATTTGGCTGGTGCTACAATATTTCTCGCTTCAGATGCCGCACAGTTCGTTACCGGCGTTACACTGCCGATAGACGGCGGCTATTTGTGTGATAATATCTAATCGGCAGAATTTATTTCCGCCTATTGATTTTTCAAAAATGCCTCGCGATTTTCCGGCATCAGGTATTTTTCCATCCTTGCCGGATGCGTTGCGCATTCTGTGGCATCTTCTCTGCTGATAAAACCTTTGAAAAATAATTCAGCGATGCTCGTATCCATTTCCTGCATACCGAATTTTCGCGATGTACCAATAATATTGGGTATCTCATGAATCCTGTTTTCTCTTATGCAATTTCTCACAGCCGGGTTGCACAGCAGAATCTCCACTGCGGGCACCATTCCAGGCTTGTCGATTCTTTTGAACAGCGTTTGTGAAATTACCGCCTGCAGCGTATTCGAGAGCATTGCGCGAATCTGGTTCTGCTGGCTTGCGGGGTATATATCTATTACACGCTCAACTGTCTGCGATGCGTTTATGGTATGCAGTGTGCTGAATACGAGGTGTCCCGTTTCCGCGGCAGTTATTGTTGCGCTTGTCGTTTCGAGGTCTCTCATTTCGCCGACAAGTATCACTTCCGGGTCCTGCCTGAGCGCGTGCTTTAAACCGCATGCAAAATCCAGGCAATCCGAGCCTATTTCCCGCTGCTCTATCATCGACATATTATTTTCCAGCGAATATTCGACCGGGTCTTCGAGCGTTATTATTCTTTTTCGGCTGGTGTTATTTATTAATCCTATCATCGAGGCAAGCGTTGTGCTTTTCCCGCTTCCGGTATGTCCCGTAACCAGCACCAGCCCTCTGGGCAGGTTTGCAAGTTCTGTAGCGATTTTCGGCAGGTGAAGCTCGCTTATATCCGGCACCTGGTTTGGAATCAGCCGCAGCGAAAGAGCGATTGTCTCTCTTTGATAATGCGCGTTTACTCTGAATCTATGTCCTTCGTCGAGAGCTGTGGAGAAATCTAAATCGCGTTTCTTTTCAAATGTTTCGAATCTTTCCGGCCCTGCGATACTCAGCAGCATATCCGCTGCCTGTTTTGCGCTGACCGGCTCGAGTTTCATAATTATAAGTTCAGTATTGATTCTCAGCACCGGCGGCATACCGACATTTATATGCAAATCGCTGGCCCCGGCCTCAACGGCGGCGGCAAGCAGTTGCTTCATATCCGTTTTCCCGCCTGTCTTTTCAATTACCGCAGTATTGCTCATCGCTATCCTTTTCTATATAAAATACAATATGTTTATCGGCATAATTATTGTGCTACTTATGCAAGGATTTGCGGTAAATTTATAAATGAAATGCGATATTTTAGGACTATTCGGCTTTGAGTTTTCTTGCCATCAAATCTTCTATCGCAGCCGAAACGCTTTTGCCCTCGAACAGGATTTGATATACAGATTCCGTGATAGGCATATCTATTTTATATTTTCTTGCCAGGTCCATAACCGATTTGCAGGTAGCCGCTCCTTCGACAACTGACAGGGTCGCCTCAATAGCCTGCTTGACGGTTTGTCCTTTACCGATTCTTTGTCCGAAGCTTCTGTTCCGCCCTGCCGGCGATATGCACGTCGTAACAAGGTCCCCAAGCCCGCTAAGTCCGGCAAAGGTTTGTTCTTTAGCCCCCATCGCAACTCCCAGCCTTGTAATTTCCGCAAGTCCCCTGCAAAGCAGCGCAGCCTTTGCGTTATCTCCTAATTTTGTGCCGTCGATAATTCCCGCCGCTATCGCGATAACATTTTTCATCGCTCCCGCGAGTTCGACGCCGACAATATCGCTGTTTCGATAAACTCTTAAATAAGGCGCACTGAAAATTTCCTGAACAATGCCGGCAAGTCTTTCGTCTTTCGATGCGGCAGTTGCCGTTGCCGGAAGTTTCTTTGCAATCTCTTCAGCAATCGTCGGCCCGGATAGTGCGATAACTTTTGTCTTTTCGCCAAGCACATCAATCAGCACCTGGCATGGCCGAAGCAGAGTTTCGTTTTCAATTCCTTTTGTCGCCGATACTATCGGCACCGCCGGATTTACATATTTTTTAAGTCTCTGCCAGACCGGCCTCATAAATTGGCACGGCACAGCGGAAATAATCAGCTCGGCATTGGTCAAAATTTTGGAATCATCCGGCTCAAACACAAGCGAACTGGGGAGTTTATATCCCGGCAGGAATTTGAAGTTTTCTTTTTTTTCTTTGATTTGCGATAGCTGTTTCGCGTCATAGCCCCACATCTTGACAGCCAGTCCTTTTTCGCAAAGCAGCATCGAACAAACGCTGCCCATCGCTCCATCGCCAATTATGGATATGTTTTTCATAATCGGTATTTAAACAGAGTTACAGGATTTTTTCAATCGAAATATTAGATGTTGATTTCCTCAATTTTAGTCGGCTTGAATCTCTGCAATTCCGAAAGCTGTCTTTTTCCCATGCTTACTTCCATAATTACTGTGCTGTCGATATATTCCTGTTTGATGACATTGGAATTTGATTTAAGATAGTTTTGAATTTTACCATCGCCTGCGCTTGCCGTTATTCTCAGCAGCTGCATTCCGCCGGTATATATCTCGATTACTTTTTCTTTCAGCATATCCAGATTCATTCCTGTTTTTGCAGATATGCATATCGCATCGGGATAAATCGTCTGCAATAATTCAAAATGTGCCCTGCTTCTGACGATATCTGCCTTATTGAGCAGTACCAGCGTTTGTTTACCGCCACATTTTATATCTTCCAGCACTTTTTTCGCATTCTCCGCCTGGTTCTGCGCGTCCGCACTCGACACATCAACGACATGCAGCAGCAAATCGGCGGTAATCGCTTCTTCAAGCGTTGCCTTAAACGATGCGACAAGCTGATGCGGCAAATTCTTTACAAACCCGACCGTATCGCTGATTAGCGCCTTCCTGCCTCCGTCGAGCGTCCATTGTCTTGTCCGCGTATCCAGCGTCGCAAAAAGTCTGTCAGCAACATAAACGTCGGCATCGGTAAGAGCGTTCATCAGTGTGCTTTTGCCCGCGTTTGTATATCCCACAAGGCAGATTTTAAATTGTCCTCTTCTTCCCTCAATTTCTCTTACGATGCGATTGTCAATATCTTCGATTTCTCTTTTGAGTTCGGTGATTCGTTTGCCTACAAGCCTTCTGTCTATTTCAAGCTGTTTTTCACCTGTTCCGCGTGTTCCGATAGCTCCGACCGCCCCTGCACTCGGTCCGCCCGCCGCGCCGGTTACGGTATCAAGGTGCGACCACATTCGAGTCAGTCGCGGATATGTATATTCAAGCTGCGCAAGTTCCACCTGAAGCTTTGCCTGTTTGGTTTGCGCCCTGCTGGCAAAAATATAGAGTATCAATTCGCTGCGGTCAACGACTTTAACTTCCATAAGTTCTTCAAGTACCCTTATCTGTCCCGGCGAAAGGTCGTTATCGAATATGACGACATTGGCATTATGCTTCTTCACTCGCTGCTTTATCATTTCGACTTTGCCTTTGCCGATGTACATTGATGGATGTATTTTTGTTATTTTCTGCTGAACCCTGTCAACTATTATAGCTCCGGCACTTTCAGCAAGTGCGCTTAATTCCGCCAGTTCGTCGTCGTTTCCCGTTTCCCCTTTAAAAATTGCTCCGACAAGTATCGCTTTTTCTCTTAAGACCGCTATATTTTCACGAAATTTTTCCACTTATCTTTTAAACTCCTTAAATCTTTAGTTAGACACATTTTATTATATCTTAATACGCAATAAAATTCAATGCGGTTTAAATTATTAGCTCTGTTTTGCTACCCGCGGCAGCCTGCCGCAGGCATCTACTTTATACTTGACAGTCTCGGCCGCTATCCCTAAAATCCCTATTCCGAAAATTACAGCAATGGCGGGATAAAACCCTGTACCTGTAAATTGCCGTAAAGGCACATAAACACTTGAGATAATGAGATATTTTTCTCAATAATATAAATCTTTATTTTTAAAGGAGTTTTTCGATGGTAACTAAAGTTGGAATTAACGGTTTCGGCCGAATCGGAAGATTGACTGCACGGGTTATGGCTATGCGGCCAAAGCAGTTCCAGATTATGGCAATTAACGATTTATTTAACGCCGATATGCTGGCTTATATGTTCAAGTACGACTCGACACAGGGAAAGTACGCCGGCAAGGTTGAGGCAAAGGGCGATTCAATCGTGATTGACGGCCAGACGATACCGGTACTGAACGAAAAAGACCCGGCCAAATTGCCCTGGGGCAAAATGGGCGTTGACGTTGTGCTCGAATCGACTGGCAAATTCACCAGCAGAGCCGCAGATGGCAAAGCCGGATATGATACACATTTGACCGCAGGCGCAAAATACGTTCTTCTTTCCGCACCCGCAAAAGATAAACCGGACGCCACGATTGTGCTCGGCGTTAATGACAACACTCTCAACAAAAGTATGAAATGCGTATCGAACGCTTCCTGCACGACAAATTCGCTTGCTCCTGTTTGCAAAGTGCTGCATGAAAAAATCGGCATCGTAAAAGGCCTGATGACTACGATTCACGCATACACAAACGACCAGGCGATTTTGGATATGCCTTACAAAGACAAACGCAGAGGCCGTGCCGCTGCTTTGAGCATTGTTCCTTCAAGCACAGGCGCCGCAAAGGCTCTGGGCGAAGTTGTTCCGGCTCTCAAGGGCAAACTTCACGGCTACGCTCTACGAGTTCCGGTTCCCGATGGTTCGATTACCGATTTGACATTCCTTGCCGCTAAAAAAACATCGGCTGAGGAAATCAACAATATAATTAAGGAAGCCGCCGCAGGCCCGATGAAGAATATCATTGAATATAACACCGACCCAATCGTCGGACGTGACATTATCGGCAACCCGGCAAGTTCCATTTTCGACTCTACTAACACTATCGTCCTCGACGGCGATATGGTCAAAGTTACAATGTGGTATGACAACGAGTGGGGTTATTCCTGCAGAAGCGCAGACCTAATCGAAAGATTAGCCAAACAGTAAAATTAAGACAATGTGCCGCGGCCAACCGCGGCACTTTTTTTTAACCTTTGTTAATAAAGGACTAAGATATGGCAAAGAAAACTGTTGCGGATATTGACGTAAAAGGCAAAAAGGTTCTGATGCGGGTCGATTTCAACGTTCCGCTTGACACAAATCAGAATATCACAAGCGATTCAAGAATCGTCGCTGCCCTGCCTACAATCAAAAATATTCTCGATAACGGCGGCTCAGTTATCCTGATGAGCCATCTCGGCAGACCTGACGGCGAGAAAAAAATGGAATTCTCGATGGCACCGGTTGCTAAAAAACTGAGCGAGCTTCTGAAGAAAGATGTTATCTTCGCAAATGACTGCATCGGACCTGATGTAAAGAAAAAGGCAGCGGCTTTAAAGCCCGGAGATGTAATGCTGCTCGAAAACGTGCGCTTCTACAAAGCTGAAGAAATAAAAGATAAAAACGCAAAAGAAGACCCCGCCCTGCGAAAAGCAAAAGACGACTTCGCAAAACAAATCGCAGCACTTGGCGACGTCTATGTCGATGATGCCTTCGGAACAGCTCACCGTGACAACGCATCGATGTATACCGTGCCTGAAATGATGAAAGGCAAAGACCGCGTTATCGGATTTTTGGTCGAGAAGGAGCTTAAATTCCTCGATGATGCTCTCAATAAACCGAAAAAACCATTCGTCGCGATTCTCGGCGGCGCTAAAGTTTCCGATAAACTGAAAGTCATCGAAAACTTAATGAAAAAAGTCGATAAAATCCTCATCGGCGGCGCGATGGCTTACACCTTCTTTAAGGCCAAAGGCCAAACAGTCGGCAAAAGTCTTTGCGAAAACGAATTCGTCGATAAGGCAAAAGAGTTGATGGCAACAGCCCAAAAAGGCGGCTGCGAATTAGTCCTGCCCATCGACACTGTCATTTCTCAGGAGATAAAGGCTGGTGCGGCAAATAAAGTTATCACCGGCAATATTCCTGACGGCTGGCAAGGCGTCGATATCGGCCCCGAGACTATTAAGCTGTTCGTTAAGAAGCTCCAAGGTTCAAAGACAGTCGTATGGAATGGCCCGATGGGCGTTTTTGAAATCCCGCCTTTCGATATCGGCACTAAAGCAGTCGCTAACGCAGTGGCCAAGGCAACCGATGAAGGCGCAATCAGCGTCATCGGCGGTGGCGACAGTGCTAGCGCGATTAAGAAAATGGGACTTTCCAAACGCGTCAGCCACGTCTCAACCGGCGGCGGTGCAAGCCTTGAGTTTATGGAAGGCAAAAAGTTCAAATGCCTTGAAATTCTCGACGAAAAATAAGAATTCTCATTAGAACAAATAACAAAGGGCGAGTTTTCACTCGCCCTTTTTTTCTGGCAATAATTTCCATTATATTTTAAGATGTTTCGGATAGGTAAATCGGAAAGGAGCGGTCAATGACAAAAAAAACGGATTTAATTGGTTACTGCGGACTTTATTGCGCAACGTGCCCGGGATATACGCAAATCCCCGCTAATCTCGCAAAAGAACTGATGGCGGGACTTAAAAAATGGAAAATAGATAAGGCCGCTAATCTTCTTGCGAAAATGCCCGCCTTCAGCGGCTTCAAATACTATAAGCAGGGATTTGAATTATTAGGTGCGATATCGAAGATGCGATGCCCAGGCTGCAAAAAAGGCGGAGGCTCATCCGCCTGCAAAATTAGAATATGCGCAAAACAAAAGAAATTCGCCGGCTGCTGGCAATGTGATAAAATGGAGACCTGTGAAAATTTCGCTTTCCTTCTCGAAGACAGCGGCAAAATGTATCTTAAAAATCTGCGAACGATTCGAAAATCAGGCCCTGCCGCATTTATCAAAAAAGCAGACTCGGCTGTAAAATAATTATTTTCAGTTAGGATTTTATGCAAACCGACTTATGGCTTATCGGCGGTCTGGGAACCATTATGGGTCTGGTTCTGCTGATGCCCTTTTTGTCAAAAAGAGTAGAAGAAGACCTCGAAGCCTTCCTGCTGATAATGGGAATCTTTTCCGTAAGCGTCTCAAAGCTCTGGTCCTGGCACCTGCTGCACGAAGCGGTATTAGACCCGATTAAAATTACTCTTGCGGTTCTGATTGCCGGCTTTCTGTTTCGCCTGGTTCGGCCGAAACTGCATAATTGGACATCGGCGATAGCAAAGCGGTTTGGATATGGAGCGCTGATGTTTCTGGTCGTCGTTGTGCTGGGTCTGCTCAGCAGCGTTATCACAGCCATCATCGCGGCTTTGATTCTCGTCGAAATTGTCAGCGCAATGAAGCTCCACAGAAAAACCGAAGTCAGAATTGTTATCATCGCCTGTTTCGCTATCGGCCTTGGCGCAGTTCTTACTCCGCTGGGCGAGCCGCTGGCAACGATTGCCATCGCAAAGCTTAAAGGCCCGCCGCACAACGCCGATTTCTTTTTCCTGCTTCGAATGCTGGCAGTATGGATAATTCCGCCGGTTTTCGCACTTGGAATCCTCGCGACATTTTTGGAGAAAAAAGTTATCAGCAGGACAGAACTGAAAGAAGACAAACCCGAATATATCAGAGATATTCTCGCCAGAACTTTGAAAGTTTATATCTTCGTCTTCGCCCTCGTTCTTCTCGGCACAGGTTTTACTCCTCTGGTCGAACGATATTTAGTCAATGCCTCGCCAAAGGCTCTTTTCTGGGTCAATATCATTTCCGCGATACTGGACAACGCAACGCTTACAGCCGCCGAAATATCGCCCAATATGCCTGCCGCTACAATCCAGTGTATTCTGATGGGTCTTTTAATCGCAGGCGGTATGCTCATCCCCGGCAACATTCCGAATATCATCTGCGCAAACAAGCTATCCATAAAAAGCAAAGAGTGGGCCGTTTTCGGCGCCCCGTTAGGCTTGGCCATAATGGTCGTATTTTTTATAATTATCCTCTTTGTGCTGTGACGAAATTTTAATATAATAGCAACGGATATATTTAATCGCAGATTACACAGATTTTACTGATTATTATAAATTTTTTAATCAGCGTAATCAGTGATTCAAGGAAGCGTAATGATTGGAAAACTGCCAAAAATCGGAACTATTGAAACTTGTCCGCCGTTTAGGCGGATCGCCCCCACATTTTATATAATTATTACTTTTACGTAATTATTCGGTTTAAGGAAGTATAATGATTGGTAAACTACCCAAAGCAGGTACAATTGAAATTGCCCCTTCGATATTAAGCGCAGACTTCGCCAAACTTGCCGACGAAATCTCGCAGGTTGAACGTGCTGGCATAAAGATGGTTCATCTCGACGTTATGGACGGCCATTTTGTGCCCAACATTACCTTCGGCCCCCCTGTCATCGCCAATCTCCGAAAATATTCGACCCTCTTTTTCGACAGCCACCTGATGATAACCGAACCTGCCAGATACGCCGACGCCTTTATTAAGGCAGGCGTTGACAATATTACTTTCCATATCGAAGTTGAGCCCGACCCCAAAGGCCTTATCAATAAACTTCACGACTCCGGCATCTCCGCTGGTCTGTGTCTTAACCCCGAAACGCCGGTCTCGAAAATCGAAAAATACGCGCACCTTGCCGATATGATTCTCGTTATGACAGTCCACCCCGGCTTTGGCGGCCAGAGTTTCATTCAGGATGCAGCCAATAAGATTAAACCCATTCGCCAGATTGTCGGCCCGAATATCAGGATTGAAGTCGATGGCGGCATCGACCCCAAAACCACACCAATTGTTACAAAATTAGGCGCCGATACTCTCGTTGCAGGTAATGCAATTTTTTCAAAACCCGACCGCGCAAAAGCAATCGATGCCATTAGAATGGCATGTAAAAATAATGCTTAACCCCAATGAGGGATCAATATTATGACGGAAAACAATAAAATCAATTCTGCTGGTTTTTCACGAATTCAGCAAGTGTTTAACGAGACTTTTGGCATTGGCCCCGTAGCATCGCTAAGTGCCATAATTTTTATGGGTCTCGTTATAATCATTGCCTTATTCTGGTTTTTTCGTTCAGCTCCGCCCAAGACTATTATCTTTTCCAGTGGCGATGACGGAACCAGCTTTCAAAGATATGCTGAAAAGTATGCCGCAATACTCGCACGCAATGGTATTCAGCTAAAGATACTGAAGTCCGAGGGCTCCTTGGAAAATCTCGAAAGGCTGAACAACCCTTCATTTAAGGTTGATGTCGGTTTTGTACAAACAGGAGTGGCCAAAGGACAAAATATCAGCAAATTGATATCGCTGGGAAGCATTGCTTACGAGCCGTTGCTTATATTCTACCGCAGTGAGAAACCTCTTGATTTGCTCTCTCAATTTGCGGACAAAAAATTAGCCATCGGTGAAAAAGGCACGGGAACTCAAGTGCTCGCATTAGAACTTTTGGCCCTGAATGGCATTAAGCCGGACGGTCCGACGACTCTTCTGGAAATAGACGATGAAGAGGCACAAGCTGCTCTGCTTGAGGGGAAAATTGACGCGGCTTTTATGATGAGCGATTCGGCATCATCAAAGACCGTGCATGTATTGTTGCACAAACCGGGAATAAGACTTTTTGATTTTTCTCAGGCCGATGCTTATATCCGCCGCATAACTTACTTACACAAAACAGTGCTGCCTAAGGGTTCTATAAATTTCGGGGAAAATATTCCCGACCATGATATAAGTCTGGTCAGCCCGACTGTTGAACTTATTGCTCGAGCCGACCTCCATCCTGCGCTGTCCGACCTGTTACTGGAAGCGGCAACCGAAGTACATTCGCGCGCAGGATTAATTCAAAGTCGCGGCGAATTTCCTGCTGCAATCGAGCATGAATATCACATCAGCCCGGATGCCGCACGATTCTATAAATCAGGCAAAAGTTTTCTCTATCGGTATATGCCGTTCTGGCTG
>Ga0187886_1004105_pt1 | contig 10569 bp, 7 predicted proteins | sample June2016WEW_20_1_FD_133001 | JGI IMG/M metagenome (GOLD analysis project Ga0187886, IMG submission 133001) | Peatland microbial communities from SPRUCE experiment site at the Marcell Experimental Forest, Minnesota, USA - June2016WEW_20_150 | ecosystem: Environmental > Terrestrial > Soil >... | reverse complement strand
TTATATTCCTGTTGATCCACGGGTTAACGCTGTCAAAGAGGGATTGTTGAATCTAATGCGGAGAGTTGCCATGAAAAAGCTAAGCTACCTTTCCTATACTTATTATTACTCGTCTTTCTACAAGATTATTGAAGTGTTTTTTGACGCATTAAAGAGTGGTATGGAGTTTCCGATTTCTTTAGAGAAACAGTTGGATGTTATGCGAATAATTGATTCGGCTTATCGCCTAAATGAGTTTCCGATTTCTTTAGAGAAACAGTTGGATGTTACGCAAATAATTGATTCGCCGTATCACCTAAATGAAGTGAAATAAATGGCAAAGGTTGTTATCACATCGGTCAAGAATCAACCGTTCGCTAGCAGTGAAATCGACAGTGCGGTAGAGAAAGCAATTGATAACTTGAACTATGATTTCAGCAACATAAACAATGTTGTCATTAAGCCAAACCTTTGCTATTACTGGAATGCCTCAACAGGCGAAACCACAGACGGACGAGTGGTTTGTGCAATTATAAAATACATTCGAGAAAGAATCGGCAATGATGTTAACATTACCGTGGCTGAAGCTGATGCGTCTGCTATGAGAACAAAGTTTGCCTTCAGCATCTTGGGTTATGATGAGTTATGTCAAAAAAACAGTGTAACATTGAAAAACCTAAGTGAAGGAAACGTGATTGCTAAGACAGTTAACGTCGGCAAAGCTGAAGTAACCTTGCCCTTTAACGAGGTTCTTTTGAACGCTGATTTAATCATTAACGTGCCTAAACTGAAAACGCACAATTTTATCGGTGTCACGTGCGCAATGAAAAACATTTTTGGTGCAATATCTAAACCAAGAAAATACACTTATCATAACAACATTGTGAATGTGATTGTTGCTGCAAACAAGCTTGTACAATCGGATATAGTTGTGGTTGATGGTTTAATTGTTCGCGGGTCATGCCCGAAAAAACTAGGCGTTATCATGGCGGGAGACAATTCCTTATCAACGGATTTTGTCGCTGCAAAAGCTATGAGTTTTAACCCCAAAAAAGTTCCATACTTAAATTTGGCTGCTAAGGAAAAAATCGGCGAAACAAAAAACATCAACATCATCGAAGACGGCATTAAACTGGCTGAAGTGAAAAAAAACTTTCCGCACTACAGTCACCGAATGCACGCAATATCCTGGGGATTACAACTCAAAATGCTAAGAGCATACACCACAGTATCAGGCGATGTCCTGCCTCCATTCCTTGAAACGTAAGTTGCTTGTAAAAGGAGCTTAAAGCATGGATTTAATATTAATCGCTTGGATTTCTCTATGCGTATTTTTCTTTGGCATTCCAGCAACTTACTTTGTATACATGAAAAAGCGTTCATCAGCAATTTGGGACCTAAATATAAATAATAGCTATTTGCCCTCAACCGCCATATTGATACCTGTATATAACGAGGAAAAAGTTATACGGTTAAAACTAGAAAACTTGTCCAAAGTATTATATCCCCCTGATAAAATGGAAATCATTGTAGTTAACGACTCGTCAACAGACAACACTTTAAAAGAAGTAAACCAATACATCGCATATAATCCATTGCCAAAAATTAGCATATTTGATAGCAAAGAGCATCTAGGAAAAACCGGGTGTCTTAACAATGCCTTAAAAAGCATTAAAGCTGATGTTGTAATAATTTCGGACGCTGACTGCTTTTGGCCGCATGATATTCTGGTAAAAGCTTTATCTTACTTGTCTGATCCAAATGTGGGCGCCATAACTGGAAGGGAATTGCTTTTAAATCCCCAAGATACGTGGGTCACATTAGGCGAACAATTTTATGACAACACAGTACAGTCAATAAGAATCGGCGAATCAAAGCTGCATTCAACAATCTTTTTCCAAGGCGGTTTTGCAGCATACAAACGAAGTATACTTAATGAATTCAACCATGCAACTGACGATTCGGGAACAGCATTAGACATCGTTCAAAGAAGCAAACGTGCTATTTTAATTCCAGAAATAGGATTCTACACGATTAGTCCTACTCTTTGGAGAAACAAAATCTCAATAAAAATAAGGCGAGCAAGCCAACTTCAACAACTTTGGGCAAGATGTTTAAAATTGCTAGTGCATAGGAAATTAGTTATTCCAAAACGCATAGCAATCCCAGAAATCCTCTTGCATATTTTTAATCCCTTGCTGCTAATTGCTATAGGTATACTGTCTGCTTTAGTTCTGTTTCTTTATCCCGTGCCTATGCTGGCGCTTTTTTTAGCAATTTGCACTATATTTCTTATTAAGAAAACTAGGACAACAACCCTTGAAATTATACAGAATAACTTGATCCTACTTGCAGCTTTGACTTCGTTTATTACAAATCGGAAATTTAAACTTTGGAAGCCGATCCAAGAATCTCGATTTGTATTAAACGAAAAAATGCTTAAGGAAAAAAACTTAATATAAACTAATACTTACTCGATGACAATTTAATTTTAGAATCCTGTAAAACTAAAGTTATAATTTGCAATAAAAGCTGGAAAGCGCTTTCTTTACTGGTCTGTTATGCAATTTTTTTTAAGAAGGGTTAGTTATGAAGGCTCTTGTTACTGTTGGCATTTGCGTGCGTAATGGCGAGAAAATGCTTCGCAGCGCTGTTGACAGCGTTATCAATCAAGATTTCCCTCATGAACAATTACAAATAATCTTTGTAGACGATGGCAGCAAAGATAGAACACCGGAAATACTATCAGATTACGTCTCAAGGCTTGGTGATCAAGCAAAATCCATCAGAACCACTTGGAGAGGACTTGGAAGTGCTAGGCAGACCGTTGTCGAGAATGCTTCCGGAACCTATATCGTTTGGGTTGACTGCGACATGGTCCTATCCAAAGACTTCATCCGCAGACAAGTTGAATTCATGGATGCTAACCCCACAGTTGGAATTGGAAAAGGACGGTATGGCGTAAATAAAAAAGAAAATTTAGTTGCCGCTTTAGAAAACATGGAGTTTCTTATAGACTTCCCCGGTGAAGTAGAAGCAACCTCAAAATCGCTTGGCACGGGCGGCTGCATATATCGCCTTCAAGCAATAAAAGACGCAGGCGGTTTTGATAAGAACATTAAAGGTGCAGGGGAAGATACGGATGCTGAGAATAGGGTTAGGGAGAAAGGCTGGAAACTTTACATTACAAACGCTGTTTTCTATGAAAAACGCCGGGAAACTTGGAGGTCTCTTTGGGATGAGTACTTTTGGCGTGGATCTAGCTGGAATTTGCTTGTTAACAAAAATAGAGAAATGGTTAATCTCGCTAAGTTACTGCCGCCAGTCGCTGTGATGGTAGAGTTCACCAAGGTTCCTAAAGTATACAAGCTGACGCATCAGAAGAAAGCTATCTTGTTACCTTTTCACTACATCTTTAAAAGAGTAGCTTGGTTCCTCGGTGTTATGAAAAGCCGCAGCTAGGCTGTCACAAAATGTAATGCAGCCGGAAAGCGCTTTGTTCCCTCGCAGGTCTGTTATGCAGCCTTTTTCTGTCTGAGAAGGATTATTTATGAAACCTCTTGTAACCGTTGGCATTTGCGTGCGCAATGGCGAGAAAATGCTTCGCAGCGCTGTTGACAGCGTTATCAATCAAGATTTCCCTCATGAACAATTACAAATAATCTTTGTGGACGATGGTAGTGAAGATAAAACTCCAGAAATAATTAAAGAATATTTACAGTTTTTTGGTGATCGAGCAAAGTTTTTCAAAACTTCTTGGAAAGGTCTGGGTCATGCAAGAAATTTGATTACAAATAAGGCTGATGGAGAACATCTATTGTTTGTCGATGCAGACGAGATATTAACAAGCGGTTACGTGAAAGCACAAGTAGAGGTCATGGAAAAAAATCCTCAAGTTGGAATAACCTCAGGAATATTCAAAACAGTTCCGGGTAACTTGATTTTGAACCTTGAAGTAGCTCCCTATATTGTTAATCAAAGAAACTATGGTAAACCCAAGAATTTGATTTGGGCAACTGACAAATTAATAGGCACTGGTGGCACAACATTTCGGGTTAAAGCCTTAAAACAAACAAATGGATTTAATGAGAACATCAAGGGAGCGGGCGAAGACACTGATTTAGTTCTGCGAATTAAGAAGGCAGGTTGGTTGATTCAGCCCAACATGGCAGAACTATATGAACTGCATGGTGGATTATCTAAACCAAAAGATTTATGGAAAAAATACTTTTGGTATGGGTATGGTTGCCAAAAGACTTTCCTGCAAACTAGAGAAGCATTTTCGTTGCCTCGTATGTCTCCAATAGCAGGTTTGGTTACTGGTGTATTTTATTCTTTTCCTGCTTACAAGTTTTTGCATCAAAAACAGGTTTTTCTTTTGCCCATTCATTTCGGGATGAAACTTACCGCTTGGACTTTTGGTTTTATGAAAGGTCAAATTGATAACTCAAAATTTTCTTGATTTATTAAGTAAATTATTTTATATCAAAAAAAGGAAAGGGAATTTTTCAAGCTTTTAGCGGAAGTAATAGAACCATGCGTTGAAGCGAGACCAGCTAAATGTTTGCCATTCCTGTCTGTAGCTATGGCGATAGTAGATTGGTGGTTGTGTCGGTGTTGGCGATGGTGTCGGTGCTGGGGTTGGAGTAGGTGCTGGTGTAGGCTGTGGAGTCGGCGTTGGTGTTGCGGTCGGTGTTGGCGTTGGGGTTGGAGTAGGTGCTGGTGTTGGTGATGCGGTTGGTTGTGGTGTCGGTGCTGGAGTAGTTGGAGCGTAGTTGATGAAGGTTTGGCCAACAGTATTTGGTGTTGGTGATGCTGCACCTTGAGACCATGCTCCTGTAACTAAGCTTTCACCGCCGTATACAGGTCCAAGGTCAGAGTCAGACATCCAGTAATATGCAACGACGCCTATGCCCATGTCGCGAGCATTGTGTAGGATTGCATCCCAAAAGCTGTATTCGGCACTGTCACAGTACGATTTAAGAACACCCATTTCATTGAAAACTAATGGAACGTCAAGAGTTGAACTTCGAGTTATCGGAACAAAGGTCGGTGAATTAAGTTGGCTTTGAACAGCAGAGTAGGTTGTTGCCCACTGTGTATTCGGGTAAGGTGCATATCTGTATGGGTGAGTTGTGAAGACAACGTTGACTGGTGTTGAGCCAATTGTGCTTTTCAGTTGATTGTATAGTTGTGGAACCCAGCTGAGTTCGCCGTTAACAGTTGGCGCGATGCCACAGTACCATTGCATGAAGATTAAGTTTTGATTCCCTGAGGCTCTAATTGTTTGGTACATATCTATCATGTAGCTGAAGAAAGTCGATTGAGTGTCTCCAGGCTCATTCCACATTTCAAGGATAACGTTTGGATACTTACCTATTCTTTGTACAACGCTTGTCCACCATTGTTCCCAGAATTGCATTTCGGTTCTGCCTGCAGCTGTTGTTACACTTTGTATGAAGTTGGCGCTTGCTGATCCAGAGACCCAACCTGAGATTGGTTCGCCTTGCCATGTGCCGCCGTATGAATATGAGTTGACAGCACTGTATGGACAGAAGTCAACGTAGATGCCGTATTTGGCAGCTTCTTGGACAACTGTTTCGATGTATGTGCGGTAGCTTATCGGAGTTGTGTATGATGGGTAGTTGGTGGGGTCAACTTGTGCTGGAACCACATTATCCTGCCACCACCAGTCAGCGGGAACGAATACTCGTATCATGTTTACATGCCAGTATTGCTGGTAGGATTGGAATGTTGCGTCCATCAATGGTATGTTAGAACTTATTGGCTGCCATTTTTGGCCCCAATTTGCTACAGCCATACCTGGACCAGACCACATTCCTGAGGCTGATTCAAGGTCGCCTGTACGTCCTATACCGCGTAGATAAACTGCGTTGTTGTTGTCATCCAGTATTTGGTATCCTGAAGTATGCAATGCAGGCGGAGCTGTTGCAGCTTGAACTGCGGTTGACGATAACACTGACAGCATGCTTATGATGAAGAGTGCGCTGATGCATAGAACTGCTGGTTTTGCGAGTTTCCTGAAGTTTATGGTGTGGAGTGTTTTCCCTAAGTTGTGCGTTTTCATTTTTCTCTCTCTTCCTGAATTTTGAAATTCTATTATCAGGCGAATCGGTTTTATAGGTTTTTGAAAAATCCATTAACGTTGATTGTCAACTTTAATGCAAGGTTTGCAAAGTCAACTTAACAAGTTTGCGAAGTTAACGTTGCACATTTAGCAAGTGCCTGCTCCCATGCTTAGTGCAAACGAAACCATGAATACCTATCAGATAGGCGAACAAACCATGGAGCTGAAAGTCGGCGTTTTCTGTCCCACATTGAACGTTTACGGCGGAGGCGAATTCGTGGCAATAGCAATTGCCAACACCTTAGCCCAAAACCACCAAAATGTAGTTCTCTTTACCAATAATGAAGTGAATCCCCAAGCAATCAAAAGCTTCTTTGGAGAAAACTTACATCCCGCAATCCAAACTATCAAACAACCAACCCACTTCAGCTCAAGGGGATTGGCGGATTTCTACCAAACCATCTTTCACTCTTACATAGCCAAGTCGAAATGTAATTTGTTTATTGACACTTTTACAAACTGTGTATTTCCGTGGACAAGCATCAGCTACATTCACTTTCCTTTCCTAAACCGGTATTCTTTCAGCACAAAGTTCCCTTATCTTGGCAGTCCACATCTTTTGCAAGTCGGCACAGTACCTCATGTGCTCTTCGAGAAAAACCTGATGAATTATGATAAGAAACTGGTTCTTGCAAACAGTTACTACACTGCAGAGGAAATAAAAAAATACTCACAGAAAACCGTTGAAGTGCTCTATCCGCCTTTTTCATCAAGCATTTCAGCAATCGGTAAAGACACAATTAAAAATTCTCAGGACAATTTAGTGGTTACTACTTCACGTTTTCAACCTGACAAACTCTTAGAAAGAATCCCACACATCGCCTCTCAAACCGATTCAAACATACAATTCGCAATAATCGGTCGCTTATACAGCAACGGAACCCTAACCAACCTACAACAGATAGTAAAAAAACTGGGTCTAACTGACCGAGTTAAATTTTACCCCAATGCTTCTGCCGAAAAGAAAATTGAATTGTTGAAAAGGGCAAAAATTTACTTGCATACGATGGTCGGGGAGCATTTTGGAATTTCAATCGTTGAAGCTATGGCTTTAGGCTGCGTGCCCATAGTTCACAATTCGGGTGGAATGAGAGAATTTGTTCCAGAACAGTACCGCTATGAGACCCTGCAAGAAGCCGCCAGCAAAATCGACAATGAAGTCAGTAAGTGGTCAACCCGAGAAGCGGATGAAATGAAAGAAATCTCTGAGCGCTTTTCCATCTCTAACTTTTCAAGTAGGTTCATGGAACTTTTCTCTAAATACTAAAGTTAATATAGAAAATCTTGATTGAGGTTTTTTGTTTGCATGTTTGCCATGTTTGGGAAAGATTCTGGCCCATAGAAATAGGGGGATTAGAACGTTATATTCTGTGGTTAACTAATTACTTAGCTAAAAATAAAGAAATAGATTTTTCATTAATAACGGGACGCACTAAAATTCTTCTTGTAACTAAAAACATCAAAAAATTTGAGGATGCAGGTTTTCTAAAAGTTTACCGGCTTGGACCCAGCCCAGTTGACTTGGTTAATGGCGTTTTCATGTACGCTTTTGGTTCAAAGCCTAAACTTGTTGAAAAAATGAAGTTTGCAAGTTTATGCCATGAAGCGGCAAAATGGAAAGTTGCTCAATCAGCAGACATTTTCCACATTCACGGTATTTGGGACGATTTAGAATACATCAATCTTGGCGTTTACTTGAGTCGGCACTTCCATAAGCCTTTGGTTGTAACTTTGCACGGGGGATTTGTCGGTGATGCTTTGCATGGGGGAATGCCCCTGGAAAGTCCTGCGGTGAAAAGCATACTTGAGAATGATGCCGCTGCAATTACTACGTATTCTAAAGAGGTTTTAAGTGTCTTAGAAAGGATGGGGCTTGGCAAAAAGAGTTATCTTGTCACAAATTTTGTTGACACAACGCACTTCAACAATTCTAGCGCTTCTGTCTCACCGCATGAGACCACAGTGATTTATGTTGGCAGACTTGAACCAGTGCAAACTCCAGAAATCATAATTCAGGCTTTTAAGCAAGTTAATACTCAATTTCCAAAAGCTAAACTCAACATCGTTGGATACGGTTCACTTTACAAACCTCTGAAGAGTTTAATTAAAGAGTTGAACCTTGAGGACTCCGTTTCTATGGTTGGCAAACAAACAGATGTTAGAAAGTTCCTTTGGAACAGCGACATTTTCGTTGCTACAAACTTTGGGTATATTGCCTCTCTTGAAGCTTGGTCTGCTGGGCTTGCTGTTGTCGCTCCGAACTTTGGAATATTAAAAGAAACGATTAGTCATGGAAATAATGGTCTTCTTGTAGAGCCTCCAAATGTTGATCAGTTAGCTTCTTGCATCATTAGTCTAATTAGAGATAAAGAATTCAGAAAAAAACTTGCTTTGAATGGAGCTCAAACAGTAAAAAATTATGATATCCGAGAAGTTGCTCCTAAAATCGTTGATATCTACCAATCGGTAATAAAAAAATAGCTAAACTTTTTGGCGAACAAAAGAATGGTTAATTATAATCAAAGGTATCTTTCCCAGCACTTTCTAGGCATAGTTGTGTTTCTGCAAGTTATAATGTACATTTCGCTTTTTCTTAATTTTCCGCTTGTTAGGCAAGTTGTAGGCATTGTTTATCTTACTTTTATTCCAGGCTTAATTTTCATTAAACTTTTGAAACTAGATGACCTTGGCACGCTTGAATTCATTCTTTTCTCGGTTGGTTTTAGTGTTGCTTTCTTGATGCTGTCTGGACTGGTTATAAACCAGTTTGGATATCTAGTTGGGCTTAGCTTTCCGCTTTCAACTTTGCCTCTATCACTCTTTATTAATACCTTAATGATTGTTGGCGCTGCAGTAGCGCACCTAAGACAAGGAAGTATAAAGCAACCTGTGGGTGTTCAAAGTGCTAATTTTAATCCATCTGTCTTGCTTTTGGTTTTGATTCCTGTTTTAAGTATTGTTGGCACATACTTTGTTAACACGACAGGTGACAGTTTAGTTTTATTAATTATGATTCTATCCATTGCCGTGTTGTTTACTATTAGCGCGTTTTATGAGAAATCAACAAAGTTTTACTCATTCGCCGTATTCATGATTGCTATAGCATTATTATTCCAAGTTTCTCTAATATCCAATTACATCCTTCCCTATGGTGGCGATTCTCCTGTTGAATTTTATGTTTTCAGAACTACTCAACTTAATTCTCAATGGAATCCTATATTCGCATTTCCCTCAGATCAAGGATTTGGCCGATTCAACGCCATGCTCAGCATCACTGTTCTTCCAACGGTGTACTCAAACATGCTTGGAATGGACCCTACCTGGGTATACAAAATAGTTTTCCCTCTCATTTTTGCTTTAGTTCCCGTCGCATTATACCTGCTATGGCAACCTTACATTGGCAAAAAATCGAGTTTCTTCGCTGCTTTCTTGTTCATGGCACAGTCAACGTTTTTCACAGAAATGATTGCATTAAATCGCCAGATGATTGGTGAATTATTCTTCGTTTTATTACTACTCGTACTTTTAAACAAAAAAATCAAGCGTGAAGCCAGATTCCTAAGCTTCTCAATCTTTGGCTTTGGATTAATATTTTCCCATTATGCATTAGCAGAAATTTTCCTCTTTCTTATTTTCGCTGGATGGGCTACATCGGTTTTTTATCTAAAACGGCCAAGCTTCAATCTGCAATTGAGCCTGATAATATTTTTCTTTGTATCAATGTTCGGCTGGTATATTTACACTTCTGGCGCTGTTGTCTTCGACAGTTTTGTGACGTTCACAGGCTATGTTACTAGTCAATTGGGCGACTTTCTCAACCCAGCATCCAGAGGACAAGTAGTTTTGACTGGGTTAGGCTTAGCGCAGTCTCCTTCAATTTTAAACACTGTCAGTAGAGCGTTTGCGTACATAACAGAACTGTTCATAGTTCTTGGCGTAGTTGCTTTGATTAGAAAAAAGACTCATTTCCGTTTCGAAAGAGATTTCACAGTATTCAGTTTGATTGCCGTAGTTCTTTTGGTAACCTTAACTGTTGTCCCAGGGTTGGCTAATACTTTATCCATGACACGGTTCTACCATATACTGCTGATGATTTTAGCGCCTTTCTGCATAATTGGCATGTGGGCATTTTCCCAGCTTATTTTTAAACATGAGAAAAAATTACTAGTTTCCTTGTTAATTGTTGCTGTTTTGGTGCCTTATTTTCTTTTTCAGACAAACTTCACTTACGAAGTAGCTCAAACTGACAGCTGGTCTATTCCACTAAGCGAATACAGAATGCCCCCCTTGCGTTTATACGGAGACTACGGATACATAGACAGTTACAGCGTGTATGGCGCCGAATGGATTTCGACGAGTGTTCCCTATCAAAATAATACTGTTGCAGATAATGCACTCTATACAGCGTTAACTGCTTACGGGCTTATCTACCGAGGCTATGT
>Ga0187886_1004104_pt1 | contig 10573 bp, 20 predicted proteins | sample June2016WEW_20_1_FD_133001 | JGI IMG/M metagenome (GOLD analysis project Ga0187886, IMG submission 133001) | Peatland microbial communities from SPRUCE experiment site at the Marcell Experimental Forest, Minnesota, USA - June2016WEW_20_150 | ecosystem: Environmental > Terrestrial > Soil >... | reverse complement strand
TGCGGCTGCCTTCGCGCCAGCCGATGTTATCGCCTTCTTTAACCAGATAAGAAGGTATATTGGTCTTGTGCCCGTTCACCATGATGTGCCCGTGCCGCACCAGCTGGCGGGCCTGCTTACGTGAATCGGCGAAACCCAGCCGGTAGATAACGTTATCCAGCCGCCTTTCCAGCAGCACCAGGAGATTTTCATCAGTAATTCCTGTCTGTCTTTCCGCCAGGGCGAACGTCTTGCGGAACTGTCTTTCCAGAGTCCCGTAGGTAAAGCGCGCTTTCTGTTTTTCACGGAGCTGCAAACCGCGGTCGGAGATTCTCCGCCGCCGGCGTCCGGTCCCCTGTCCCGGCGGTTTATTGCGCTTATCAATTTCACATTTAGGCGTATAGCACCGGCTGCCCTTGAGGAAGAGCTTTTCCCCGCTGCGCCGGCACAAACGGCATACTGCGCCAGTATATCTTGCCATAATGTTCCCCTTTACACCCTTCTCCGCTTGGGAGGACGGCAGCCGCCGTGAGGTATCGGTGTGACATCTCTGATGCCGGTAATATAGAGGCCGGTGCCCTGCAGGGAGCGGATAGCCGCTTCACGGCCGCTGCCCGGACCTTTAATATATACCTCGACCTGGCGCAGACCGTGGACCATCGCTTTGCGGGCGGCATCGCGGGCCGCCATCTGCGCGGCGTAAGGAGTGCCTTTGCGCGAGCCTTTGAAGCCGGCCGTGCCGGAGCTTCCCCAGGCTAAAGCGTTCCCTTCCGGGTCAGTGAGCGTTACGATAGTGTTATTGAAGCTGGACTGAATATAAGCCTTCCCGGTAGGGACTGCCTTTCTTTCACGCTTCCTCGTCTTGGTTTTCTTCTTCTGTGGCACCCTTGCCTCCTTAGTAAGTCCTGACTACTTCTTAGCCGTGCCGCGCTTCTGGCCTCTGCCGGCTACCGTCTTACGCTGACCGCGCTTCGTACGGGCGTTGGTGCGCGTCCGCTGCCCTCTGACCGGAAGGCCGCGGCGGTGACGGCTGCCGCGGTAGCTGCCGATTTCAATCAGGCGCTTGATATTAAAGTTAATCTCTTTCCGCAGCTCGCCTTCAACGCGGTACTGTTTATCGATAATTTCGCGCAATCGGTTGACTTCTTCCTCGGTGAGGTCTTTGACCCTCACTTCCGGAGCAATCTTGGCCTTGGCCAGAATCGTCTGGCTTAAAGCCGGGCCGATTCCAAAGATATATTGCAGCGAGACCCAGGCCTGCTTGTTTACCGGTATGTCTACTCCAGCAACGCGTGGCATTTACAACCCTCCTTGTACCGATGAGACCATGTTTAACCCTGCCTCTGCTTGTGCTTGGGGTTTTCACAGATTATCCTGACGACCCCTCGCCGCTTAACGACTTTACACTTTTCACATCTTACTTTTACGGAAGCTTTTACTTTCATTCTCTAAAACCTTTATTTTACTTGAGTCGGTAGGTGATTCTGCCCCGGGTCAGGTCATAAGGGGAGAGCTCTATAAGTACCTTATCACCGGGCAGCACCCTGATATAATGCATTCTTATTTTGCCAGAAATATGGGCCAGCACCTGGTGCTTGTTAGGAAGCTCGACGCGGAACATCGCGTTAGGCAACGCCTCGATTACTGTCCCCTCGACTTCGATGGCCTCTTTCTTGGGCATAAACTTATCTGGTCAGTACCTCCGGTTCGCTATTATTAATCGCAATCGTATGTTCAAAATGGGCCGAAAGGCTGCCATCGGCCGTGAGCACCGTCCAGTGGTCATCGGCGACGCGGGTACGCCAATCTCCGGCGTTCAGCATGGGCTCCAGGGCGAGCGTCATACCATTTTTCAGCACCGGGCCTGTCCCCGGTTTGAGACCGTACGGCGGTTCGGTGCTGTTGGGTATTTGCGGGTCCTCGTGCATTTTCCGGCCGATACCGTGGCCGGTATATTCACGCACTACGGAATAGCCTCTCGACTCGGCATAGGTCTGGATGGCCGCGCAGACATCGCCGAGTTTTGCCCCGGCTTTGGCCGCGGCGATACCACTTTCCAGCGAGCCCCGCGTCGCCTCGATAAGGCGCATCGCCTCCGGGCTGACCTCCCCAACGGGCACCGTCGCGGCGGCGTCGCCGTGGAAACCATGGTATATCGCGCCGAAGTCCAGGGCTACCATGTCGCCGTTTTTCACGACCCTGTCCCCCGGAATCCCGTGGACAATCTCGTCATTGATGGACACGCAGACCGTAGCGGGGTAGCCCCGGTAGCCTTTAAACGAGGACTCGGCACCACGCTTTTTCAGTTCCCTCTCGGCGATGATATCTAGCTCTTTGGTTTTCATACCCGGTCTCAATTGGTCGGTCATTATTTTCAACACTTCCGCGACGATGTGTCCAGCCTGCCGCATTGCGGCTATCTCCTTTTCCGATTTTATTTCAATGCCCATCTCTCATCCCGGTTAACCTAGGGCGGCCAATATCCGCTGGTTAATCTCCGTAGCGTCCCCTTCCCCGTTTATCTCCAGCAGCTTGCCCGCCTTGTGATAATAATCGATGAGAGGCGATGTCTCCTTAAAATAGACCTCCAGTCTCTTTTTTACCGTTTCCGGCTTATCATCGGCGCGCTGGTAAAGCTCGCCGCCGCAGCGGTCGCACCTGCCCTTCACTTTAGGAGGAGAGTCCACCTGGTGATAGGGCGCCTGGCAGTCGCGGCAAATCCAGCGGCCGCCGAGCCTCTTTATAAGTTCTTCCTCCGATACTTTAATATATACTACCCGGTCAATGGCTCTGGACTGTTTGGCCATCGCTTTGTCCAGCGCCCTGGCCTGCTTTAAATTCCTGGGGAAGCCATCCAGAATCGCCCCGGCTTTTAGGTCCGGTCCCGCCAGCCTCTCCAGCACCATCTGTATCGTTATTTCATCGGGGACAAGCTGCCCCTTCTCCATGTAGGCTTTGGCCTTTTTGCCAAGAGCCGTCTCCTGCTGGAGCGCTTTCCGGAACAGGTCGCCGGAGGCCACCTGCACCAGCTTCATTTTCTCCGCCAGCATGACGGCCTGCGTGCCTTTCCCCGCCCCGGGTGCCCCCAGAAGAATAATATACACCTAAACTCCTATTTAATAAAGCCTTCGTAGCGCCGCATGACCAACTGGGCTTCGAGCTGCTTCATTGTGTCCAGAACAACACCTACCACAATCAACAAGCCCAAGCTGGAAAGCTGTATTTGCTGGACATTGGTGACCGTCCGCGCCAGGAAGGGCATCACCGCGACAAAAGCCAGGAAAAGCGCCCCCGCCCAGGTTATCCGGTTGATGACGTTGCTAAGATAAGTGGCGGTGTTCTTCCCGGGTCGTATCCCGGGGACAAAGCCGCCCTGTTTTTGCAGCGTGCCGGGCAGGTCCTGCTGCTGGTAGGTTACCGCGGTATAGAAAAAGGTAAAACCGACCGATAATATAAAGTATAAAATCCAGTAAAATGCCCCCACCGGCAGGGCGGTGCTCGGGTTGAACCATTGCGTAATGGTATGGGCAAACCCGCTTCCTTTATCAAAGTAGCTGGCGACGATGCCCGGGAAAAGCACGACCGACATGGAGAAGATGAGCGGTATCATGCCGGCGCTGTTGACGCGCATCGGGATATGCGTGGTGCCGGACTGGCGGTACATGCGGCCGCCGCGGAAAACGCTACGCGCGTACTGTACCGGGATACGACGGTGCGCCTCGGTAAAGATGACAATCAGTATTACCGTAGCCAGTGTGATTACAATATAGACGACCAGCCCCATGGGATTTCCCTTGGCCAGGAAGCCCTGCTGTATCAGTGTCGGGTACCCGGCGACAATACCTCCGAAGATGATAATCGAGATGCCGTTGCCGATGCCGTACTCGGTAATAAGCTCGCCCAGCCACACCAGGAAAATGGTGCCGGCGATTAGCGATAACACGATGGTGAAGGTAGCCAGGGTGTTAGAGGCGCTCACGGCGCCGGCCCGCTGGAGTATAACCAGCTGCCCGTAGCCGGAAAGCCCGGCCAGCGGCACCGTCAGCCAGTGGGTAATTAAATTGACCCGGTTCCGCCCGGACTCGCCCTCCTGCGAAAGCGCCTGTAGCGCAGGTATAACCGGAACCAGTAGTGTCATGATAATCGACGCGGTAATGTACGGATAAACGCCCATGGAGGCAACGCTGAACTGCCGCATGGCGCCGCCGCTGAACAGGTCGAGCATACCGAGCAAGGCATTGCTCTGGAATAGGTTCTTGAGCGCGGTGACGTTTACGCCTGGCAGAGGCACATGGGCGATAAAACGGAATGCCACCAGTATGCCCAGGGTAATCAAAATGCGCTGCCGAAGGTCGGGCAGGCTGAAGGCATCGAGCATGGCCTGTAGCAATCTTGGTCTACTGGGCCTTTGCTGCATGCTCTCCCTCCTCAACCTTGCCGCCGGCGGCTTCTATCTTGGCCTTAGCCGAAGCGGAAAATCTATTCGCCCGGACCGTGAGCGGGCGGTCGATTTCGCCATCGGCCAGGATTTTAATCGGACTGGTCGCTGATTTAATAAGACCCGCAGCCAGCATGGTTTCCCGGGTTACCTCGGCGCCGGATTCGAACGCGTTGAGCGCGCCGACGCTTACGATACAATATTCTATCCGGAAGATGTTGGTGAAACCGCGCTTCCGGGGCAGGCGCTTGATTAAAGGCAGCTGGCCGCCCTCAAAGCCGGGACGCACCTTATTGTTGCCGGCGCGGGCCTTCTGTCCTTTACAGCCGCGCCCGGAATAAGTGCCGTGGCCGCTGCCGTTGCCGCGGCCGACGCGCTTCCTGTTTTTCCGTGAGCCCGGTGCCGGGGCGATATTATTTAGTTTGAGCAACTTCTTCCTCCACTTTGACCAGGTGTCTGACCTTGATAATCATACCGCGCACGGATTTCGTATCTTCGTGGACGACGCTGTGGTTCAGCCGGTGCAGTCCCAGTGACCTTATGGTTAGCCTCTGGCTTTCAGGACAGCCGATATAGCTTTTGACCCAGGTGACCCTTATTTTAGCCACTTGCCGCCACCCCCTCCGCGCTGACCGTCGCCCGGCGCCTGGCTATTTCTTCCTTGGGGATTTTCAGCTCGCTAAGCGCCAACATTGTCGCCTTGGCGACGTTGATATGGTTGGAGTTGCCGAGCGATTTGGTTAGAATGTCTTTTATCCCGCTCGCTTCCACCACCGCCCGGACACTGCCGCCGGCGATGACACCGGTGCCCGGCATGGCCGGTTTCAATAATACGTCCGAAGCGCCGAAATGCGCCCTGATTTCATGAGGAATCGTGCCGCCCACCAGCGGCACCTTGATGATATTTTTCCTGGCCTGCGCGCCGCCTTTGCTTATCGCGGCGGGCACCTCGTTAGCCTTGCCGATGCCGAGACCGACATGCCCGGCGCCGTCACCGGTGACGACCAGGGCACTGAAGCGGAGGCGCTTGCCCCCTTTCATTACCTTGGCCACCCGGTTGACATCGATAAGCTTGTCGTTGAGGTTCAGGTCGGCCGCGTCAATATGACTGATTGCTTGCTTCATCCCGCTTGCCTCATCTTCTTTAGAACTTGAGCCCGCCCTTGCGCGCGGCATCGGCCAGCGCTTTAACGCGGCCCTGGTACTTAAAGCCGCCGCGGTCAAACGTTATCTGACTGATTCCCTTCTCTACGGCTCGTTTAGCGACCAGCTGGCCGACCAGTTCGGCCCGGCCGGTCTTTTTCTTGCCTTTAGAGTCTTTCTTGATTTCAGTGTCCAGTGTCGAGGCCGCGACCAGGGTGCTTCCCTTTTCGTCATCGACAACCTGCGCGTAAATATGGTTCAGGCTGCGGAAAACGCACAGGCGGGGCCTCCCGGCCGTGCCGCTAATCTTCTGCCTGACCCTGATATGTCTTCTCTGGCGCGCTTCTCGTGTATCTATTTTACTCATCTTTATTGCGTCCTACCAACCGCTTTACCGGCCTTGCCCGGCTTGAGATGGACAACCTCTCCGGCGTATCTGATACCCTTGCCCTTATAAACATCGCGCTTGCGGATGGCCCGGATTTCCGCCGCCATCTCGCCGACGACCTCTTTATCGATGCCGCTGACCTTAATCCGGTTATTGCCTTCCACGCCCAGCGCTATGCCGGGTAAAGGTTTGACTTCCACCGTGTGCGAGAACCCCAGGCGAAGCGTAAGGTTATTCCCGGTTTTCTCGGCGCGGAAGCCCACGCCGACTATTTCCAGTGTCTTCTCAAAGCCCTTGGACACCCCCTCGACCATGTTTGCCAGGAGGCTGCGTGTCAGGCCGTGAAAAGCACGGTGTTTTTTGCTGTCATCAGGCCGGGATACGAGCAGGCTATTGCCCTCCATTTTCACCGACATATCGGGGGGCAGTGTACGCTTAAGCTCGCCCCTGGGGCCTTTTATCGCGATAGAGTTCCCAATGATATTCACCGTCACCCCGGACGGTATGGTTATTGGCAATTTTCCTATTCTAGACATTCATGTGACTCCAGGATTGGTTACCAGACATAACATAACAGTTCGCCGCCGGTACTCTGGCGCCATGCCTGATGCCCGGTGCGGAGACCGCCAGGTGTGGAAATAATGGCGATACCCATGCCGCCGTAAACGCGGGGGATCTCCTTCTTTTGCACGTACACACGCAGCCCTGGTTTGCTGACTCTCTTAAGCCCGGAGATAGCCGGCCGGTTATTTTCCAGATACCGGAGCTGTATTTTAATCTCACGGTGCGGTTTGCCCTTGACCACCTCGTAGTCGATAATAAAGCCTTCCTCCTTGAGGATTTTGGCGATGGCCAGCTTCATCTTGGAAGCGGGCACGATGACGCTGTCGTGCTTCACCATTCCGGCATTCCGTATCCGGGTTAACAAATCGGCGATTGGGTCAGTAACTGTCATAACTGATATTTTCCTTCTTTAGCTACCAGCTAGATTTTCTTACTCCGGGGAGCTGCGCTTCGAGGGCTAGCGTCCGGAAGCATATCCGGCAGATGCCGAATTTACGTATGTAGGCGCGGGGCCGCCCGCAAAGTTTACACCGGTTATGCTTGCGTACCGGGTACTTGGGCGTGCGCTCCGATTTTAAAATCAACGATTTTTTAGCCATAGTTAGCTCGCTCCATCTTTGGCGAAGGGCATCCCCATCAGCTCGAGCAGGCGTCTGCCGTCTTCGTCATTCCTGGCGGTGGTGACAATTACTATTTCCATCCCCCGGATTTTATCCACTTTATCGTACTCGATTTCAGGGAACAGTATTTGCTCTTTAAATCCCATGGTATAATTACCGCGCCCGTCGAACGAGTCCGTCGGGACCCCCTGGAACTCGTGCATGCGTGGCAGCACCGCGTTCACCAGTTTATCGAAGAAGTGGTACATGCGCTCGCCGCGCAGCGTCACCTTCAGCCCGATGGGCATGCCGGCCCTTAGCCGGAAGTTGGCGATGGATTTCCTGGAGCGGGTAATCACCGGGTGTTGCCCGGCGATGGACGTCAGGTCGCCCTGGGCCGCTTCCAGCGCCTTGGCATTCGTTATCGCTTCGCCCAGGCCGATGTTGAGCACGATTTTTTCTAGGCGCGGCACCTGCATGATATTTTTATATCCGCAGAGCTCCATCAGGCGGGGCACGACCTCTTCGCTGTACCTGTCCTTAAGTCTCGCCATGTTATTCAATCACCTCGCGGCATACACGGCAGAATCTGACCTTCCGTCCGTCCTCCAGTGTTTTATAGCCGAGGCGGGCGGGTTTATTACATTTACCGCACAGCAGCATGACCTTGGAAACGGCTAGCGGCGCTTCGAGGTCGATGATGCCGGCCTGCCTGACCGCCCCCTTGGCTTTGGAATGCTTTTTCACGAAGTTTAGGCCTTCCACTATCACCTGCTCTTTGCGCGGATAGGCAAAGCGGACCTTGCCCTTTTTCCCCTTGTCTTTGCCGGCGATGACCAGCACGTTATCGTCTTTCCTGATTTTCATACCTTATCTGCCTTTACAGTACTTCGGGCGCCAGCGAAATAATCTTGGTGTAGTTTTTATCTCTTAGCTCCCTGGCTACCGGGCCAAAGATGCGAGTGCCTTTCGGGTTATTTTTTTCGGTCAGTATGACCGCGGCGTTTTCATCGAACCTGATATACGAGCCATCGTTGCGCCGGTACGGGTAGGCCTGGCGCACGACAATAGCGCGCACGATATCGCCCTTCTTGGTGGGCGCGTTGGGTATGGCCTTTTTCACCGAGGCCACGATGACATCGCCTATCCGGGCATATTTCCGGCGGCTGCCGCCGAGGACGTTGATGCACATGATTTCGCGCGCGCCGGTGTTATCGGCTACCTTGAGCATGGTCTGCATTTGAATCATTTCTGCTTCACCAAAATCCTAAGTCGTTATCTCACTGGGTTTAATGACCGCCACTTCTGCCTTGTTCATCACTTCCGCGATGCGCCATCTCTTGAGCCGGGAGATGGGGCGGGTTTCTACAATCATGACCGTATCGCCGGTCTTGCTCTGTTTCTTTTCATCGTGGACGTAATATTTTACGACCCTTCGGACGGTCTTGTGGTATACCGGATGGCGCCAGGGCGTATTCACGGCGACAATGACGGTCTTATTCATTTTATCGCCAATGACTTTGCCGACTCTGGTCTTGCGTTTTTCTTCCATAATGTCCCAACCTACCTTATACCCAGCTCTTTTTCCTTGAGAAGGGTCTCCAGACGAGCAATTTTCCGCTTCACCCTCCGCACCTCGCGGTGGTTCACCAGCTGCTTGGTGGCGAGGCGAAAGCGCAGGTTAAAAAGCTCCTGGTGGGTTTCTTCCAGATGCTTTTTCAGGTCATCGGCGCCGAGTTCTCTAAATTCTTTAAGTTTCGTATCCATAATTTTCCTACTTGGCCGGCTCGCTGGCGAGCGTACCGAAGGTTTCCCGGTAGACGAACTTGGTTTTTAGCGGCAGCTTGTGGGCGGCGAGGCGTATCGCCTCCCGGGCGACGCTTTCCGCCACCCCTGCCATTTCAAACATAATGCGGCCGGACCTGACCACGGACACCCAGTGGTCTGGTAGGCCTTTGCCGCTGCCCATGCGGGTCTCGGCGGGTTTTTTGCTGACGGGTTTATCCGGGAAAACACGTATCCATACCTTGCCGCCGCGGCGGATATGGCGCGTGATGGCACGCCGGGCTGCCTCCAGCTGGGCGGCGGTAATCCAGGCCGATTCCAAAGCCTGCATACCATAGTCGCCGAAGTCGACAGCATTGCCGGCCTGCGCCGTGCCGTTGCGCCGCCCTCTCTGCGACTTACGATATTTAACGCGCTTAGGCTGCTCCATCCTTAGCCTCTTTCTCTTTCTTCTTCGTCGGCTCTTTGGTCTTCTTTTCAATAGCCGGCTTTGGTTCTTTCACTTCAGCCGCGGGTTCCGCCTTTTTCCGCCGCTTCGGCGCTGCGGGTTCTGCTTCGGCTTTAGGCTCAACGGTCTTTTCTTCGGTTGCCTTGGCCTTAGCGGGTTTTTCCTCGGCTGCTTTGGCTTTAACAGCCTTTTCTACCGCTGCTTTGGGTTTAGCTGCCTTTTCCTCGACCTCTTTGGGTTCCGCGGGTTTTTCTTCGGCTGCTTTGGCTTTGACAGGTTTTTCTACCGCAGCTTTGGGTTTAGCCGCCTTTTCCACGGCTACTTCCGCTGCCGCCGGCTTTTCTTCAGCCTCTTTCACGACTTTTTTGGCCTTAGGTTTGGCCGGTTTAATCTCGGCTATTTCAGGTGCGGCTACCGCGGCCGCGGCCTCCGCCAGTTTTTCTTTAATCTGGGTTTCTACTATGGCCGGGGTGGCCTCTGGGGCCACTTCCGCTTTTTTAGCCTCGGCTTCAGGTACTACCAGTTCCGGAAGCACCTGTCCCTTATATATCCAGACCTTGACTCCGATGCGACCAAGTGTCGTATGCGCTTCAGTAAAGCCGTAATCGATATCGGCCCGGAGCGTGTGCAGAGGCACCTGTCCCTGGTGGGACGTCTGGCGGCGGGCGATTTCCGCGTTGGCCAGCCGGCCGGCACAGCTCACCTTGATACCTTTGGCGCCCGATTGAATGGTGCGGAAAATGGCCTGTTTCATAGCCCGCCGGTAAGCGACGCGCCGCACAATCTGGTCCGCCACCGAACGCGCCACGAGGTAAGCATCCAGCTCCGGCTGGCGGATTTCCTGGATGTTCAAACGTATCTTTTTCCCGATGAGGCCCTCGAGGTGCTGTCTCATTTCTTCGACTCTCTGGCCACCCCTCCCGATGACGATGCCGGGCCGGGCGGTATGCAAAGTAATGGTCACGTCCTTGGCCTGACGGTCAATTTCAATTAAAGAAATTGAGGCTTCCGGGTACTTATTTTTTATCTCTTCCCGGAGCTTATTGTCTTCCCTGACGAACTCGGCATAATGGGTATCGCTGTACCACTTGGACTGCCAGTCTTTGATGACACCAAGCCTGAAACCCGTCGGGTGAACTTTATGGCCCATTAACCCTCCTGCTCCGCGACGACGACAGTGATATGGCTGGAATGTTTCCGGATGGGGCTTACGCGCCCCCTCGACCGCG
>Ga0187886_1004103_pt1 | contig 10577 bp, 8 predicted proteins | sample June2016WEW_20_1_FD_133001 | JGI IMG/M metagenome (GOLD analysis project Ga0187886, IMG submission 133001) | Peatland microbial communities from SPRUCE experiment site at the Marcell Experimental Forest, Minnesota, USA - June2016WEW_20_150 | ecosystem: Environmental > Terrestrial > Soil >... | reverse complement strand
AGGCACTCCCTTGGGAAGACCTGTTGTGCCACCCGTGTAAAGCATTTCAACCATTTCTTCAGGCTCTGCCTTCAAGGACGGCAGAACAGAAATGGGGCCACTTTTAAGCAGCTTCTTAAAGCGAAAGATATTCCCCCCGGAACCAAACTTCCCCATCGGGATTTTATTAAAACTTCTCCCAATCAGCCATTTCCACCAGGGGAGGAGCTCAGCCAAATTGGTGACGATCACTCTCTTCAACCCGGTTTCAGGAAGAACCTGGCTGACATACCCAAAGTTGGTATCCAGACAGAAGATGGTCTCAGCTCTGCTGTCATTGGCCATGTATTCGAGATCAATGGGCGTATAGATTGGCGAGATAGGGATGGCAATAGCACCGATGCGTTGCAAAGCAAACCACGTTATGACCCACTGTGGACAATTAGGGAGATAAAGGACGGCCTTATCTCCTTTTGATACACCCATTCTGTGCAGACTAGCAGCCAGATTTTCAGTCGCCTCCCGGAGTTGAGAAAAATTGTATTTAATGCCCAGGTAGATGAGCGCTGGCTTCTCCGCGTAATCCCGAGATACTTTATCAAACTGCTCGTAAATAGAGGCAGCGGATATATCCATTAATTTAATCCTTAACCGAGCGTAATACCATCGATACTGAATTCCAAATGCCAAATTCCAAATGTCAAATGAATGACAAATGCCAAATATCAAAAAATTTTCAATTTGAACTTTGAAATTTGAAATTCATTTGAACTTCGAGCTTTGACATTTGACATTACCAGGCTATATTCCAAAGTACGCGGCTTTCACCTCCGGGTTATTCATCAGTTCCTGTCCTGTCCCGAAAAGGACAAGGGTCCCATTTTCAATGACATAGCCCCGATCAATGATCGGCAACAGGGGCCTGGCGAACTGTTCCGTAACCAGAATGGTTACACCTTCCCCCCGAATTTGCTTTATTGCTCGCCTCAGATCGCGCTGGAGAACCGGAGAGAGCCCAAGCAAGGGCTCGTCCATCAGGAGCAGTCGAGGCTTGGTCATCAATGTCATCCCAATCGTAAGCATCTGCTGCTCTCCTCCACTACAGAATCCGGCTTTTCTTTTTTTTATCTCTTTCAGATGAAAAAAGACGGAGTAGACGAAATCGAAGGTTTTCTTTATCTCAGAATCCCTTCGAAGGTAGGCAGCGATCCTCAAATTTTCTTCTACACTGCTGTCAGGGAAAATAGGATGTCTTTCTCGACTTAAAACGATCCCTTTTTTAACTCTTTTGTCAGGTTCAGTGTTGGTGATATCTTCACCTTCATATTTTATCTCGCCCAATACGGTGATTCTCTCGCCTCCTCTTCGGTCTTCTTTCCTCTTGATGTCAATCATCAAACCGGAAATCGTGTTCATCAGGGTTGTCTTACCAGCGCTGTTTGAACCGAGAACACCAACGATCTCCCCCTTTTGGACCCCCAAACTGAGATCATTGATGGCCAGGGAGTTTTCGAAAAAGACCAGCAGGTTCTTTACCTCAAGCATCTTATCCCACCAACTGCAGAAATAGGCTCATAAAAAGTAGACAGGTATGCTGGAAAAAGCTTTACAGCGACACCTTTAAAGGATTTTTTAAACACGACCATTTGTGATATCCAGGAACATCAGTCATAAAATTATAATGACTCGCATTGTAAAGCTTTGGAAGCATATCTGCCTGCTTAATTTTGTAACGTTTGAGTTATCTCAGTCCTCATCCTCACTTCCAAGGTAGGCTGCTTTCACGGCCTCACTCTCCATCATCTCGCGAGGAAGGCCGTCGGCAATTTTAGCTCCAAAATTTAGTGCAATGACTCGATGAGCAATTCGGAACAGTTCTTTTAACCGATGCTCAACCATAATGATGGTGAGACCCTCAGCATTAAGTTTTTCGATGATGGGAAGAGTGCTGGCAACTTCTGACATGGACATCCCTGAAAAGAGCTCATCCAGAATGAGCAAATCCGGTCGAAGGGCTAAACAGCGTGCCAGTTCCAGACGTTTCAGATAACCATGGGGAAGGCTGGAGGCTACTTTGTAGGGAACAAAAGAGTCGCGCTCAAAACCGACATCTTCCAGGAGATCAATGGCCACATCATCCCGATCACCGTATTTCCCTCCCCTCAATTTTTTGACCCGGGAGGAATATAAAGGGATGATGAGATTCTTGAAGGCAGACAATTGATAAAATGGCTTCACCATCTGGAAGGTCCGGGCAATTCCCAATTCAGCTATCTTATAAGGCATTTTACCGGTAATATCCCTTCCCCGATAAATCACCTTTCCAGAATTAGGCCTCACAAAACCTGTCAGCAAATTAACCAACGTGGTTTTTCCAGAACCATTTGGGCCAATAAGACCGAGAAGTTCCCCTTCTTGCAATTCAAAGCTTACCCTGACGATGGCCGCCACTCCACCAAAATTCTTAGTGAGCCCTTCAACTTTCAAAAGGGTTTTGTCTTCCATCTTATCCAACATCCACCATTCTTTCCAATTGATGATACTTCCTTCGTATATAGTGAAAGATGCCTTCAGGAAGCCCCACAACGCAGATGATCAGAATCGCAGAGTAGAAAACCACTCTCAGTGTTCCAACAGCACGGAGGAGTTCAGAAAGAGGGATCAAAATAAAAGCACCTATGGTTGGACCGGCAAACGTGCCCACTCCACCCAGAACCGCGCAGGTCAATGGTAAGATAGAATAATCCATTGCAAAGGCAGGCATTCCTACAAACCGGTAGTAATGGGTCATGAAAGCACCTGCAAATGCCCCTGCCACACCAGCAATGAACACAGCCTGGGCCTTGAACCAGTAGATATTGATCGCTCCACTCATGACCGCCCGATCATTATCACGGATTCCTTGAAGAACCAGCCCATAATCCTCATTGATCAATCTGCGAAAACCGAAGAGGCATAGGAGTAGCGCAAAAACAGGAACATAAGTTTCAACCCATATATTGGGAAGGGGGGAAAGGGCGCTCATTCCCTCTGTCCCACCAAGAATTTTTGTTGTTTCAATAAATCGCATGAGCAGTAAAGGTAAGGTTAAAGTAACGATAGCAAAATACACCCCTCTTAATCTCAGAACTGGCAATAGCAAAAGAGTACAGAAAAATGCTCCACCCAGAGTGCCCAAAGGAATGGTTAAAATGGGTGGCAATTTAAAGGTATAATTTAAAAAGCCTGTTATATAAGCACCTGCACCGAAGAAAAGGGCTTGACCTAATGATATCAATCCCACTGAGGCCATCAAATCCCAACTCAACGCAAGCAAGGCGATGACACAAGTGATCATCAAGACCTTCTCCCAGTAAAGCCCAATAACTCCTTTCATGAGTGGAAGAATGAGCAAGATAAGAACTGGCAAAACCCTGGGGAGCATCAGATAGACTATTTCTCTGTAAGATGAAAGGGCGAAGATATCCTCACATCTCGCCTTAATTCCCCGATCCAACCTTTCTCTACGGAATTTCATAGATTCACCAATCTGAACAGGGTTGCGGAAAGGGTTTTACATTCCGCATTCCGCAATCCGCAATCCGAATTTATTAAACCCTTTCCTCCAACTCTTTGAACTTACCAAAAAGACCTGATGGTTTAATCGCAAGAACTAAGACGATCGCTGCCAGATAGACAACCATCATCCATTCAGGCTTAAAGTATGTACCGGTGATGATTTGGGCATATCCGAGGATAAGGCTTGCTACAAGAATTCCTGGAACGCTTTCCAGTCCTCCTACAATCCCAACTGCCACTGCTACCAGCAATACCTCATATCCCTGATTGATTGAAATAATACCAAGAGGAAGAATGACAATGGCAGCGACAGAAGCCATTGCCGAACCAAAGGCTAAGCTGAGCGCAGCTGTCCAATCCGATCTTATACCGAGGGAGATCGCTGTGCGCTCATTCTGGGCGATCCCCCTAAATGCCAAGCCAATCCTTGTATAATGGGTAAAAAAGTACAAAAAAAGGACTAGCGCCAATCCAATTCCAATCATGAAGAGACGTTGATAGTCGACAGGTACTCCGGCTATCATCACCATGCCTTTTTTAAAATAGGGCAGCGTGAACTCATATGTCACAAAACCCAAGAAGCGGAATAACTCAAGTATCCCAACCCCCAAGGCGAATGTGGCAATCACCTCGGATAAGGGTATCCCCCGTACTCGCAAAAGGATGACCCAATAGGTCAGGAAACCGAGAAGCCCCACAACACCTATGGTCACAATGATGGCGAGGATAAAAGGAAACTTGAGATAATTGAGGAGCATCCAAACAAGGAATCCGCTGAGGATATAAAAACCTCCGTAGGCAAAATTAGCCACCCCACTGATGCCGAAGGTGAGGCTGAAACCTAAGGCGATTAGGGCTAAATTGACACTACTCACCAGACCGTAAATAATAATGCTGGGTAACATTTTTTTCTAGACTCGTTTCCCTCCCCCTTTGACGGGGGAGGGTCTGCCCTGTGGAGTAAAATCCTCTACTCCACAGGGTAGAGGTGGGGGTGACAAAAATTTCCCCCTCCCCTTTATCCCCTCCCGCCAAGGGAGGGGAGGATTTTTTGTTGGTTATTTTAGCAATAAAAGGGGCGATCTTGAGTAAAAAGATCGCCCCAAAAGTCTAATATGGAACTTACCTCTTCATATAAGGAGGAAGCTGAATCTTCGCCTCTGCAACGCCCTCCGGAAAGATAACCACTCTCTTCCCAGGCTTTACCCATTGAAAGCCAACACCCAGGGCTGTTTCCTTTGGGTCATAGCCGTAGACGACCTGATGATCTTTGCCGAACCTTATCCTTCCTATGGCTCCTTGCATGTCTGTTTGTTCAAGAGCCTTCACCACCGCATCAGGTTCAACGGTTCTGGCACGCTCAAACGCATTGGCTAAAATATAGATCGAGTCGTAGCTCGGTCCTGGACCGTGGCCAGAGAGTTCGGTCCTGGCTTTCTCTCCCCACTTTTTGCCATAGTTTTCATTGAAAGCCACTGACTTTGGCACTGCCTTCACCGGAATTGGCCCGACTTCATACACCATGTTTATCATCCCATCCACTTCTCCTTCAAATACCGGCCAGGCATTTTCACAAGAAACCGGGCTTATAAAACCAGCAAGCAGAGCCGGAATTTGCATCGCACGCGCCTGTTTTAGCAAACTCCCACTCTGGGGCATGTCAAATATGGGCACAAGGAGTTGGGCATTTTGAGCCCTCACCTTAATCAGAGAAGGGGAAAAATCGGAAGCCCCTGTAGCATAAGTATCGAAAGCCGCTACCTCCCATCCATTTTCCTTGAACCACTTTTCCAAGCCACCCCCTGTGCCTTTAGCCCATAGCACATCTTGCGTGATGATATATGCCTTATTGAAGCCAAATTCTTTTTTTGTAAACCCCATGACGCCGCTTAGATACATAGCAAGGTAGGGGGCATTGATGCAATTTCGAAAGCAATATTTGTATTTGTCATATTCGTCCACGATCTTTTTCTGGAATATCGGAGTCATAGCAATACAACAAATGTAAGGTAGTTTATACTTGGAAATCAGGTCCATGGACGACAAGAGAACCTCAGATCGGAAATTACCCAGTGCAATCGCATGGGGTTTCTTTTCCAGGATCAGTTTTTCCGCCGCCGTCAAAGCATCATGGACAGGAATTCCTGGTTCGTGCTCTCTGGTATCGATCGAATAGACCTCGATTTTGTGTTTTGTACTGCCTACCTGCACGCCCCCTTTTGCATTGATCTCATCCCTTGCCATCTGAATCGCCATCCAGCCATCCCGCCCCTCAATAGAACCTAAGGCAGTGGGAACCCCAATAACAATCGGGTCACCGGGTTTTAGTTGGGCGACGGCAGCATGGGGAAAACTAATAAGAACCGCTAAGACAAAAAGACCAAAAATTAAATATGCTCCTTTTTTCATAAGTCCCCCTCCTTTTGGAATAATTTGAGAAAAAACGCACTTAACTATTACAAAAAAAAGCATTTCTTGTCAACGGCAAAAAATCAAAAAATTCTCAATAAGATTTGACCTAACGTGCAGTGCCCTGACGGAGACTGGATGTCTCTGTAAACAGGGAAGAAGGCTGGGCAGGGCCATTTCTGGCCCTGCCCTTGCTCTCTGAATTCAATATATTTATTCCTGAGTCCTGTAACACCCATTACTTGAGTTTAGAGAGGGCTTCCTACTATCCAAGGCAAAATTCGTCCCCCTAAAACCCTGCTCACTCTGAAAATGTCAATCCATGTCATTCATTTGTCACTGTCACTTCCGTTATCGTTCTAGGGGGCACCACGGGTACCAGAAGATAAGAGTCATACTGTCCGCCGGTATAGATCGAACACGTCCCGTGGTTGAAGTGCACGAAGTGGTGCCGTGTGTTAAATACTTGAGTATCCCCTGATATAATCAGTCTCAATGTCTCACCTGCATGGAATAAAGTGCTTGAGGATATTATCTCTATTTCGGCGGGAACAATCTCACCCGGTAACACTGGATCTACTTTCAACGATTGGATGGGCTGCCACGGGGTGGACAGCACCGGATCCAGGTCTCTCATGGATAGTTTCAACCATCCAAGGGCCACGGGAAGTCTTCCCGGGGAGTCGGAGCAGTCAAAAAACACTTCATTGCCATTAACATCGAGCTTCTTCACCGTAACAAAAAGCGCCATGTCAGTAGATGAATCGGCAGAAACCCATACCTTCAGCGCCATGTGCCCGCTCAGCTCGGTATCTTTGTCAAATGTATAATCAAATACCGCTCTACCGGGGGCGTTCCAGGTAGAGGATGTTTCATTTAGGACTGAAGGCTCGTAGCGGGTGTCGTTAAAGGCACTTGTATCGGTAATTGCGACTTCAGTTACGGTCGAGTCGTAACTGATTTTTCCTGTACGGTCCACTTGATCAAAATCTATAGTGCCAGTCACTGCATCGAGATACAACTTCCTATACTGGGTTCGAGGAATCGGCCAGTCGTCTTCATAGCGAACTTCGTACTTGTCAAGGGTATCCCGTACCTCTATCCGAACTCGCGGCGTTTCCAATATCCTGCTGTCCGTGCCCTTCAGGAAATGATCGAAGAACATCTTTTGAAAGGCTTGTCCATCAGTACCGTAAAATCGACCCCATTTCTGCCCGCCGTGGTTATATATCCACTTATGTCTGGAAGAAACATGTCTCCAACCCCACTCCGTTCCCCGGGTGTGCACAAATTGATCTGACGAGCTGACGCAAGCAAGCACCGGTACGGTAATATTTTCTAATACTAGTGGTATTGCGTTTGGTGGCACATATCCCTTACACTTATCGCTGTCAGGATATGGAGTACTTGATGATGCACGAATTGTGGCACCAAATCCCCAATCTGTGAGGCCTCCAAACATAGGGGTGGGGAGATTGGAAAAGTTGAGCTCGGGGGTTGATTCCCAGGGAGAAACGGCTTTCAGGTGCGGCGGTCGTAATGCACCTGCCTGCCACGAAAACATGCCAAGAGCAGAAACGCCAATGCTGCCTACGTTTCCATTACTCCACGCTTGTGTCCCGGCCCACTCAGTCGCATCATAATAGTCTAACGCGTCGGGCCCCCCCCTTCGGCACCCATGTGATTTGTCACTCCCTCTGGGGTCTACCACAACCACTACATAACCTTCGGGAACAAAGAAACCTGGATCAGGGCCCTCAAATGTTGTGTGATCCGAGTAGCGATTAGAATCGACGCCCCATCCTTTCCCCGTTCCAAATACATCTTTGCCATATCCACTAAAAGTCATGATAACCGGGTATTTCCCGGGCTTACCAGGGCGAAAAACGTTGGCAGCCAGTTGAACGCCGTCGCGCATCGGGATAAAGACTTCTTCAGTAATTGTTGAGTTGTCCCGCCACTCTCCATCAAGACAATTCCCTTGAGGAATAGGATATCCCATGTCGTTTGGGTCGCTATAAAACCCATGCCAAACTAATGGGCATTGACCCGTAGGAGGCCAAGGTGTAACGGGGATTGTGGGATATAAGGGAGAAGGAGTCTGAAACTCGGGTAATATTGGAGGAGGTGAATCTGGCCATTGTTGGCCTTTGACTGCTGTCGGGGATTGCAATACTAAGAGAGATAGCGCCATTAAGCAACTCACGATCAAGAAAACAATTTTCTTCTCTTTTTTCATTTCTTCTTACTCCTTTCTTGCGTATTTCCTGAGATCTACCTATCCCGAACCACGAAGACCACTGTTTCTACCCGTGGGTGAATTAGTCTTCTGGTACGGGATGTTTGCCCCTTGTGGGGCGTTTCTTGGGAACCACGGGCTTTCCCCGTGGGGCTCAATAAGCCAAGCTATGTTCCAGCATAGGCACCACCTCCCCTACAACCCAAAAAAACCCCCCCTTTCCAAGGCAGATTTCCTTACCCAGGGCTTAATAGAGACTGTTCCGGAAAAACCCATAACTACCCTAAAAAACAAAGAAAAATGATGAAATTTTGATCAATCCAACAGGAGATAAGATTCCCATAATAAGGCATACAATCATCGACCAGCGAATATTTTTGGGCCTGTAAATATTAAGGATTCCGATTTCTTTTGATTTCTCAATATACTATTTTCAGTTTTTTTCGGAACAGTCTCTAATAGGAAAAAATTGGTATATCTTTTATTTTGATATACCAATCAAATTATTTTGTCAAGTATTTTTTTGAAAATATTTGTTGAAAGATATTTTTTGTGGTATACTAATATTTTGAGGAGGTAAAAAATGCCGCCCAGCTTCAAACCTATCAGGCAACTTCGAGTTTCGGAACAGGTTGTTGAGCAGCTTAAACGTTCGATTACATTGGGTTATTTTAAGTCCGGAGAGAAACTGCCCTCTGAAAGAGACTTAGCAAGAGAGTTTCAAGTAAGCCGAGTGGCAATTCGTGAGAGTTTGCATGCCCTGCAGATTTCTGGATTCATAATTACTCGTCAGGGTGCTAATGGTGGCACTTATGTAACTGATCTAACATTTGACCATTTAGTCGATACATTTGTTGATTTATTTTTAGCTGATAAAATCTCCATTCCTGAAATGTACGAGTTAAGGCTCCTTCTTGAACCCGAAGTGGCACGGCTGGCAGCCTTAAGAATTACCCCTGAATATGCTCAAAGGCTGAAAGAGGCTGCGGATATTGAAGAACTTCCTGTAACATCCTTGTCAGAAGAGGTGGAAAGGAAGCAAACAGTGCATTTTATTTTGGCTGAGATGTGCGGAAATCGCTTTCTTGAAGTTCTAATGAGATCCTTATTGGGATTAACTAAAAAGGTGATAGAGGCAGTACCTGACCTTGCTTACGCACATCCGGCAGGAATGCATCGCTCTGTTGTAGAGGGAGTGTTGGCTGGTAATGCTGAAGGTGCAGAAGTGGCTATGAAAAAACACGTCATTGAATTCGGCGAAAATTTTATCAAAATGGAAAAGACCTACCGCCAAAAAAAATCCCTGAAATCAATTTAGACTAATTCATCCAAAGCTCTGCCTTTTATCTTATCTTTTCTACAAAGACCCTTGCAGCTTTTATTGCATCTTTGACCACGTCCACATCATGCAAAAGTCCTCTGTAATAGCCCGCGATGTGGAGTTGGTCGTAAAGTCTCTCAAATTCTCTTAAAAGTTTCCTATCACGCATTGATAAATGTTTCTGTAATGCCTTCCTGTAACCATCAACAGATCTGGGAAGATCTTTTTTGCTTAAACCCCTGTTCAGTAAACATTCATCGATCGCTTTTAGTACTGCAAGATAAGCGGTGGCACAAGCTTCCTGGACAGGTTTAACATCTGCATATCCGTTATCTTCTATGGGAGCAGACCTAAGAATTTCTTTCGCATTGTTTAAGTATCGCAGTGCCTCCTTCATTTCAACAAGACCTCTTGATCCTTAATTATTCACATTTCAAGGACGATGTCAAGGACTGCAGAAAAGGCATAAAACAGGTAAAAAATGTTGACAAATTTTTCTGCCTTGGTAATGATTAGACCATTATACCAATGGAATTAATACAAACGCATTAATTCATGATACCCCCCACCCTACCCTCCCCCTCAAGGGGGGAGGGCGAGGGTGGGGGTAGGGTATTTTAAATTATTTAAAAATATAATGGCCAGATATTTATAAGCATATACCCTGTTGTTGCATTAAATTCGGCGCTCGGATTCATCAAACCTTTACCAATTGAGGAACGCCCCTTAAATCAATGTCATCTGCTGGATCAATCAATTGGTGGCCCTGTGGAATAGGTTTTATATCTTTTCTGGAAAGATAAAACTCCCAATAGTGGAACAAATAATACGTGATGCTATCGAATATGATTCTTATTCCACAGGGGAAGAGATGACCAAAATGCTGAAAAACCGACTTTTTATGATAGTATCCAGTTAATTCAACCGAATCTTTATGCAACAATAGGGTAAATAAGGCTTAATCTTGTAGTGAGGTTCTTTTCTTGGGAGGAATTTGATGAATTTGGCTAACAACTTGGAAAGGTCAGCATTCTTCTTTCCGGATCGGCCAGCTGTCCGCCAAAGCAGCTT
>Ga0187886_1004102_pt1 | contig 10584 bp, 15 predicted proteins | sample June2016WEW_20_1_FD_133001 | JGI IMG/M metagenome (GOLD analysis project Ga0187886, IMG submission 133001) | Peatland microbial communities from SPRUCE experiment site at the Marcell Experimental Forest, Minnesota, USA - June2016WEW_20_150 | ecosystem: Environmental > Terrestrial > Soil >... | reverse complement strand
TGGTGGACCGCATCTTGGAAATTGAACCCGGGAAGAAGGGCACGGGCATAAAGAATCTAACGGGCAGCGAGTGGTTTTTCCAGGGGCATCTTTCGTACCCGCCCACGCTTCTCTTGGAATCGCTGGCCCAGGTGGGCGGCATCGTGCTGGCAAGCAAGGCCCGGGAAGAGAACCCCCAAAGCCGGTTCATCGGCCTCTTCGCCGGGGTCTCTGATTTTCAATTTCAGCGTTGCCCGATCCTGGGAGAACAGGTTACCCTCAAGGTCGAGGTTGCCCAGAGCCTGGCTTCCCTATACCGAATCGCCGCCGAGGCCTATGTGGGGGGGGAGAAGATTGCGGGCGGCCAGATTCTCCTCTCTTTTGTCCAGAGCCCTGCGGGAGGGCCTGGGAAAAGCCCTGCGGAGCAGAAATGACCCGCAGGAGTTCCGCTTTCCTTTTTCTTCAGCTGCTCCTGATCTCCTTGCTCTTCGCGCCTTTGGTTTTTGGCCAAGAAAATGGCCCAGAGGTATGCCGCGCTCCTGACGAAACCCCGGTCTACCCGCAAACGATATTGATCGCCGGGGTCAAAATTCATTTCGTCGAGATGGGTCAAGGCCCGCCGCTTCTCTTCCTCCATGGGTTGGGGGGATCCTGGAAAGACTGGACGGCCAACCTCCAATCTTTCCACCCCTCTTACCAAGTAATGGCCATCGATTTTCCCGGATTCGGAGATTCGGATAAGCCCGAGGTGGACTATTCGATCGAATGGCTCACCGTGGTGGTAGAGAGGTTTTTGCAGGAGCGGAAGCTAAATCAGGTCAATATTGTTGGCCATTCCATGGGAGCGCTCGTGGCCCTTAACCTGGCTGCCCGGCCGGACTCCCGGGCGAAGACATTGATGATCATCGATGCTGTGGGAATCGGGGACAAAGCGGAGTTTTTGAGTCACGCCCTGACCAAGAGGATCATGGGGCCGGATTCCCGCTGGGAATCGATCGAAGAAGTCTTGAAGGATGAGTTCAAATCGATGATTGAGAGCTTCATAAAAGGGCAGAAACCCAAGACATCCAAAGAATTTTTTGAGTCCGTCCCCAAATCTCCTTTTACGGGAAGGCCGCTCCTACCCATGACCCCGGCTGTCCAGATGTCTGCCAGCATCATGGATTTCGACGTCCTCCCCAAGCTTTCTCTGATCCGACAGCCCACTCTCATCCTCTGGGGAGCCAAGGACCCGATTGCCCCACCCCAGGGTGCTTCCTACCTTAAAAGCAAGATCCCCCAGGCCACCCTGATGATGCTGGAAGGCTGCGGACATTCCCCCATGCAGGAGCAGCCCGGACGCTTCAATCAGGAAGTGTGGAATTTCCTTCAGGCGGCAGAATCGGGCTCTTCCAGGTAATCGAAGAGCGGTTGAAATCTCTCGCGCAGGTCTTGGGGAATAATGTAGAGCATCCGGCCGTCGAGGGTCAAAAGAACCTGGGTTTCTTCCCCCGAGGCCAAGAGCTTTCGGTCGCTCCTCCGCAAGACCTGGAAGCGAAAAGTGAGCGCGGCCTTGGTCGGCTTGAGGACCGTGGTGAGGATAAGAATCTCTTCATCCAGACGGGCGGGTTCCTGGAAGACGCACTTCAAATCCACGACTGGGGCGATGTAGCCCATTTGAGCAAAGTCTCGGGGGAGCAGGTGAAACTTTCCCAGGAGGGCCATCCGGCCCGCTTCAAACCAGGCGATGTAATGGCCGTGCCAGACCATTCCCCACGAGTCCACCTCGTTAAATCGAACCCTAAGCTCTGTCTCGTCGTATTTCATGCCTTTTAAGCGATCGGCGTTCGGCGATCCGCTTTCAGCAAAATCAAATATCTGCTGATAACCGACCGCTGATGGATATCTATTATTTGGCTGATTGCTGTTTGCCGCTTGCGGATTGCTCCCGCACAAACTGGGCCAGGGTATTGACGGAGCGGAAGACGCGCTCCCCCACTTCGGAATCGGGAATCACCACCCCATAGGTTTTCTCCAGGGCGACGACCAACTCCAGGGCATCGATGGAATCCAGGCCCAGGCCATCCCCGAAGAGCGGTCCATCGTCCTCGATGTCCCCCGGAGTGATCTCTTCCAGCCTCAACGTCTCGATGATCAGTTTTTTAAGCCCCCAAACTGAGTCGTCTGCCATCCCAAACCCTTTCCAAGTATTAGAGCACGGAGCATGGTGCATAGAGCATGGCGTCAAGCACAAACTCTATGCTCTCTGCGCTTAGCGCTATGCTTTGTTTCAAACCATTCCTCCATCCACACAGATCACCTGCCCGGTGATATAGGAGGCTTCGGGAGAAGCCAGAAAAAGCACGAGGGAGGCAATTTCCTCTGGCCGGCCGAAGCGTTTCAAGGGAATCATATTTAAAAATTCCTTCTTGAGTTTTTGGTCAAGCTTGGCGATTAACTCTGTTTCGACGATCCCGGGACAGACCGCGTTGACCAAAATGCCGAAAGGGGCTACTTCCCGGGCCAGGGATTTTGTGAGGCTGATTACCCCGCCTTTGGAGGCGGCATAGTTTGTCTGTCCTGCCCTGCCGGTGATGGCGCTGAGGGAGGCCAGGCTGATGATCCGGCCCCGCTTCTGGCCAATCATAGGCCGGAGCGCTGCCCGACAGCAGTGGAAAGTCCCCTTCAAGTTCGTGTCGACGACCTCATCCCAGTCCCTCTCAGACATAAGCATCAGATGGCCATCCCGGATGACCCCGGCATTGTTTACCAACACGTCGAGCCGCTGGAATTGGTCGAGGATTTTCTTGAACATACGGCTGACTTCCTCCACGCGGGTGATGTCTGCCTGTTGGGTCTGCGCCTTTCCCCCCGCTCGCTGGATGATGGATTGGGTTTCCTGGGCCGCGCCTTCATCGTGGCCGTAATTGATGACCACGGAAGCTCCCCTTTGAGCGAAGGCGTCGGCAACCGCTTTGCCGATTCCCCTGGACCCGCCTGTGACTAAAACCACCTGATCTGTGAAGGTCATCTTCCCCTCCATCTTCAAATCCAGAGGGACTTCTGTCCCAAAATTTCAGCGGGCGGAATATTTCCCTTGGACAGGATTTCTTCTGCGTTGAAAGTCAAGGCCTGGCGGCTCACCCAGCGGACCATCTGGGCCAGTACATTCCCGGGGCCAACCTCGATGAAGGTACCGATCCCCTCTGTGATCATGCGTAGGAGGACTTTGTGCCAGCAATTCGGTTGCGAGAATTGAGCGCTCAGTTCCTCTTTGATCTCTTGGGGAGTTTTTAAAAAATCCGCCCGCAGATACCCGAGGACGGGGAAACGAGGAGGGTGAATCTCCCAATCCCTAATTATTTCGGCGAAGGCCCGGGATGCGCGTTCCATCAAGGGGGTGTGGATGGCCCACTGAATGGCCAGGCGCTTGGCCATGAGGGCTCCCCGTTGGCGGCATAAGTCGATGGCCTTTTCAACGCCCTCTTCCTCTCCGGAGATGACCACCTGCCTGGCGGTGTTTATCGATGCCACAAAGGCCGAAGGTACCTCTTGGCAAATGGTCTGTACCTCTCTTTCGGATAATCCGAGGACGGCGGCCATGGCGCCCCGATGGTACCTTCCCTCTGCGGACATTTTCTCGGCAGCGATCCTCACTCCCTCCAACCCTTGCTCGAACGAGAGGGACCCGGCGGCGACGAGGGCGGAAAAAATTCCCAGGCTAAAACCACTGCCCAGCCGGGGGGTCACCTTCATCTCCTTAAGGATGGCCGCGTACGCACAGTTGGTCACGTGGACAGCCAATTGGGCGTACAGATCCCGGGAAAGCTTCTCTTCCGGCCCGCGAAGGCAGAGATCGTAGAGATCGAAACCGAGAGTTCTACTCGCCTGATGGAATACCGCCAACGCCTCGGGATGAGGCGCCAATGCGCGAACCATTCCTATGGATTGGGAGCCCTGGCCGGGAAAAAGGAAAGCGAGGTCAGGCATGGGGCTCCTTTTGGGCAGCCCGCCGCTGCCGAACGATCTTCATGTGTTCCCAGAGAGGTCCTTTGACCCCGACCCGGCGCAGTTTGGATTGCAGACGCGGAGAGATATTGATGCGCAGTCCCGGGAAGATCCAGGTGGGATGGAGGGCGGCCGCTTTCTGGGCCAATTCCACAAGCTGCGCCTTCACCCCGGGAGCAATGTAGAAAGTCGGCTGCAGAAAATCATGGGAGGGGGAGATCATTTCTTCCCCTTCGGCCAAACGGGCCAAACCCGTTCCTGGAAAAATGCGCAGGCCCAGCATGGCGATTACCGCGGTCGGAGAGATCTTTTCCATTAATTCAAAGGTATCTTGCAGTGTTTCCTCTTTCTCCCCGGGGGCTCCCAGGGAAAGGCCATGACAGAATTCCAGGTCGGCTTCGCGGGCCCGACGGGAGGCTCGCTCGATGTCCTCAGGGGTAAAGTTCTTCCCCAGTTTGGCCAAGACAGTAGGAGAGCCGGAATCGGTGCCGAACTCAACGCCCGTGCAACCGCCCTTTTTCATATCCTCGGCTAAGGCCGGGCTAAAATAAGCGGGATGGACATAGCAGCTCCACTTGAGTGGAATTCTTTTTTGGATGAAAACGCGGCATACCTCGTGGGCATGGGTTTCCGGGAAATTGAAGATATTGTCAACGATGAAGGCATTCTCGATCCCCCGCTCGACGAGGACCTCGGCCTCTTGGGCCACTTTGGCCGGGGAGCGAAGGCGAATTTTTTTTCCTTCGATCAGGGGGTAGGTACAATAGATGCAGTCAAAAGGGCAGCCACGCTTGGTCTGGAGGTTTCCCATTCCCCCCTGGCTGAAATATTTCTCCAAGTCCAGGCCATTCCAGTCCGGCAGAGGAAGCAAGTCCAAGTCCTGAATGCATGCCGGCCGGGAAGAAATTCCCGCACCGCGGAGGATTAAACCTTCGATGCTTACGGGCGCATCGCTGGCGATGGCCATCAAGGCTTGCGGAAAAGCTTTCTCGCCTTCCCCGACAATCCCCCCATCCGCATCCAAATACTTGAGAATGGGATGGGGGATGAGCGTAAATCCCGATCCTCCAAGAAGTATCGGCGACGGGGAAAGTTCCCGGCAGTGCTCGATCAGCCCTTTATAGAAAGGGAGATAAGAAACGGTATGCGGGTAAGACACATTGTCAACGTTCCTGAGAGAAAGCCCGGTCACCTGCGGCCGAAAATTCAAGAGCGCTTTCTCCAGCGATCCATCGATGTCCTCTTCGAAGCAGAGATCGAGGCACTGAACATCATGTCCTTCGTATTTAAGAGCTGCTGAGAGGTAAGCCAGGCCTAAGGGGGCAACCGGGTCGGGGAGCTTTTCCACGTTTGCAGAGATCAGCAGAACGCGCATATAAATTTAAATATCACAGGAAAGGGTGGGAGTCAAAAGGGATTTGGTTCTTGATTTTGTAGGTCAAAGAGTAATTTCAGAAATTTGTCCATTTGCTGCTCAGGCTTCAGCGGCCTACGACCGGACTGCCAGACATACTCTGAAAGATAGAAGGGTAAGCGTTTTTTCCGGCCACCCCTTCTCCCGGCCAATTTTTGCCTCCAGGAGTCCCAAAAATAAAAAACCGGATTTCCCATTTGTAAGCTCAACCACGGAATTTGGCTTTATGGATAGATATCCTTTTGGATAAGCCTGCAAACCCTATACCAAATGAAATGAGACGAATTATTTCGACTTATACAAACGAATTAATTTTTTTTACCCCCCACCCTCCCCTCCCCCTCAAGGGGGGAGGGCTTGCCCTGTGGAGTAGATCTAACTACTCCACAGGGTAAAGGAGGGGGTGATGTCACTTTATTTATTACGTTTGTATTAAATATCGGCTATTCAGTCTCCAAACATAAGTTCACGTAGAAATTTTGATTAGTTGTCTACCGCCGGGGATTAACGGATTAAGCTTTTTTCCACAGCTGAGGCTATATATGGACAAAACTTTCGAGATCTGATAATCGGCGGCGTCAATTTTGACGTTTAAAATCCTTGAGGATGTTCCTGAAGCGCGTTAGGCAGGAATGAAATCAAAGCGGTTGACTAAAACGGTAAAGCAATGCGGATGATTAAAATCATCAGGGCATGAGGCTCGATCAGGATGGATATCTAGATTGGGCGGGGGCGGTTTGAGAGAGTTTCCCAAAAACTTTTTTTTAATTCCTTTCCCGTTTTCTTCAGCGCTTGCCCTGTTTTTTTGAATTCTTTCTTCGCTTGATCCCGTAATTGTCTGCCCGATTCTTTGAACTCTCGGCCCGCCTCTGGGACATCCTTTTTAACCTTTGGCTGCGCCTCCTTGACATTTTCTTTCATCCTTTCTAAGGCACCCTTCTTGGTGATCTCTTTTTTAATAGTTTCGTCCTCTTTCCCTACACTAGGGCCTAGAGCAGCGGAAAAAATCATCCCCCAAGCAAACAGGATCACTGCCGCGAATTTATATGGTTTTCTCGTTTTTTTTTTTTCATCTATCGCCATCCGCCAATTCAACCTGCTTAATTATTCTACTCAGATCTTGCAAGAAGATCAATGGGAAGTCCTGATTTCCATTTTCAGCCTGGCTTAGGTGCAGGGGAGTAGAGAGCCGGATCTAACTGTTAAAATCTATTTGACGGGTTCCTAAAATGTTTATAAGATTTTATGAGGATTCCCTTTCCCTACCCGGAGCGATAGGGTCGGGAAAGGGGGGGTTCAATTTATCAGCAAAGGAGGATGGGTCATGGTCCATGGAAGAGGAAGGAGCATATTCGCAGTCACGTTGATTTGCTTCTTGCTGTACACGGGGACAGAAATAGCCCTGGCCAATGGGGCTCCCCGGATCAGCAAGGAAGAGCTTAGAGCGATGCTCGGCAATCCAGACCTCATCATCGTGGATGCTCGTACCAGTGGATCTTGGGAGGAAAGCAAGGTGAAAATTCAGGGGGCAGTCCGGGAGGATCCCAAGTATGCAAAATCCTGGGCAGAAAAATATTCTAAAGATAAAACCATCGTCCTTTATTGCGCTTGACCCACCGAGGGAACGAGTGCCCGGGTGGCACAGGAGCTCATTTCCATGGGATTCAAAAAAGTTTATGCCCTCAAGGGTGGATGGAAAGAATGGTTCGATGCAAAATACCCTGTTGAAGAGAAGTAACTTGCTATCCGATCCTCCACCTCGCGGGATGAGGGGCGGGGATTCCATGTACATCAGGCCCAACAGGAATTTAGGAAATTTTTGAAGAGGAGATGGCCCCAGCGACTTTTTATAGAAAAGGACAGACGAATGGGAAGAACAATTAAAGCCGCATCGGTCCAGGCATCGCCGGTCTTTATGGACAAGAAGCGGAGCGTGGAAAAATATTGCGGGTACATCGAGGAGGCTGGAAAAGAAAAGGCGGATTTGATCGTTACGCCAGAGACGGGCATCCCGACCTACCCTTACTGGAGAGGAAGTTTTGGATACACAAATCCGGAGAAGGCCAAAGCCTGGAGGGATACGGTCATTGCCTTCTTTGAAAACTCCATCAAGATCCCCGGGCCGGAGACCGACCAGCTATGCCAGGCGGCCAAACATGCCAACGCCTATTGCGTGATTGGAATCAATGAACAGGATGATCGGATGGGGAGTCAAACTCTGTTCAACACCCAGCTCTTCATCGGCAGAAATGGCGAACTATTAGGGCGGCATCGCAAGACTATGCCAACCCACCAAGAGAGGTTTTTTTGGGGAATGGGAGATGCCCGGGATATCAAAGTCTTTGAGACCGATATCGGCCGCATCGGCGGTCTGATCTGCTATGAGAACCACATGATATTGATGAGGGCGGCCATGGCCATCAAGGGAGAGGAGATCCATGCCTGTTGCTGGCCCGGGTATTGGACCTTCAACCACCAAACAAAGGTCCGGGACATGAGTGGGAAAGTTGGACCCCTGCACACCTGTGATCAGGATTGTTGTGTCCGTGAATATGCCTTTGAGACCCAGACTTTTGTCGTCAGCTCTTGCCTATACCTCCCTTCCAGTGAGGTACCCGACAGTTTTCCCTTCAAGCAGACCTCCAATTTTAACTGGGCCATGGGAGGGAGTTGTATCGCCGGGCCTTTTGGAACTTACCTGGCTGAACCCGTTTTCAATAAGGAGACGATCGTCTACGCCGAGCTGGACATGGATGACCGCCTCATCGCCAAAAATGTCTTTGACTGTATGGGCCATTACACCCGGTGGGACCTGGTTTCGCTCAACATCCGAGAGGAAGGATGGGAGCCGCTCCAGACCTTTGATCGGAGACCCATCCCAACTGGAATTTCGTCCGAAAAATTAGAAAAGGTGGCCCAAAAATTCAAACTCAGTCCAGATAAGCTGGAAGCCATCCTGAAGGAATTTCAAGTCATTTCTTGAAGGAGAAAAGAGGATTGAATACTTCCCCTATTGCTTTTATGACGGCCGCCGCCTTCGAAGCGCTGGCTCCGTGGCAGGATAAGAAACCCCCAATCGCGGAAGAATAGATGGGGAGATCGTAAGAAGCGGAAACATTATAATTTGTCCTTCCGTCCCCTCCTTCATCGCTACGTCCCCTGCTTCCAAAGCAATAAGATTGACTCCAATACGTCCGCGGAGATTGACAGGCCGGCTCTCTTTGGGTACCTTGAGGTTGGCATAGCAATCCATTGCATGAGAAAGGAAGGGGAGAAAATGAAAGGCCTGATGAAGATCCACTCGGGGAAGGGATTCGTGGAGATCCAGGAACTCGCTGAACCTCAGCCTGGCCCGGGGGAGGTATTGATCGAGGTTAAGGCAGCCGGGATATGTGGAACTGACATCCACATTTGGAAGGGGGAATACAATTCCATGCCCCCCATGGTGATGGGTCATGAAGGAGGCGGCGTCATCGCCGCCTTGGGTCAAGGAGTGGAGAGCTTTTCAGTGGAAGATTGGGTGATCACGGAGACCTTTGCCAAGTTCTGTGGACACTGCCTCTTCTGTCAGCAGGGAAAGCCAAACCTCTGTCTGCAGGGGAGAGCGAAGCGCACCAATCTCAATCGACGGGGGTCATCTCGATCCGAGACAAGAGGTCCCCTTCCAAGTATGGGGTAATATTAGCGGTATACAGAATTTCTCCCTCAGGGCTAACGATCAGGCCAGCCAGATCGGGGCATCCCTGCAGGAGCCCCAGGCCCCTTTTCGGGCCCAGAAGGAAGAAGACGACAGAGGGAAGGTATTCCCGGCCCAGTTTTCTGGTGAGGATCGTCACTTGGGAGCAGCCGGAGACAGGATATCCGGATCGGCAGTCCAGAATGTGGTGATACCTTTCCCCCTTTATCTCGAAATAGCGCTCATAGTCCCCCGAGGTCAGAACGAACATATCTCGAAGGCGCAGGATCCCAATGAAATCCCCCTCTCTTCGGGGATGGCGAATCCCGACCCTCCAGCCTTTTCCTTCCTTTCCTTTACCCTGGGCACAGATATCCCCTCCCACGTTGACCAGGAAGTTATCCAGGCCTTCCTGCTGCATCACCTCAGCAGCTTGGGCCAGGGCATAGCCTTTGGCAATCCCGCCCAGGTTCACCTGCATTCCCGATAGGTCCAATCCTACCTCTTGGGTCTCTTCCCATAGGCGGAGCTTTCAGTAGTCCACCAGGGCCTTGGCCTGCTGTAGCTCCTCGGCGGAAGGAAGCCTTCTCTCCTTGGCACACCGCCCCCAGAGTTGCCAAAGGGGAGCGAAGGTGATATCGAAGGCCCCCTGGGTCAAATCGGAGAGGGACCTGGCGTGTTTGAGAAGGGCAAACACCTCCGGGCTCACCCGCACCCTATGTGGATGGGCATCTCGGTTGATCTGGGAGACTTGGCTCCCCGGTCGGTAGAAGCTCATGAGTTCCTCGATGCGACTGATCTCCTGAAAGACGGCATCCATCCCCCGCCTGACTTTGGATTCATCCGGGCTGAGGATGGTAATCTCCACGACCGTGCCCAGGAGCGAGCGACTCTGCTTGAGGAGGGCATCACAGTCGAGGGGAAATATAAAGAGGGAAGCCAGCCAGAGAATGACAATGGGGAATAGGCATCTTGTCCTCATGGGCTATTTCATTCCCCACTCCTGCTTGAAAGTCCGCAGGGCTTCCTCCACTGCACTTATGATGGCCCTGCAGGTGACGGTAGCCGAGGTCACCCCATCCAGGTTGCCCTCGGAATCGTCTCGCTTGAGAATGAACGGACCATTTTTTCCCCGGAACTGAGCCCGAAACTCCTGATCGGCCGGCTTGGTCCAAAGCCCCAAGGTTTCCTGATGGGAAAGAAGGAGGACCTCCAACACCTTGCCCCGGGAATCGATCCCCACCATAACCTGTATGGGACCTGCATATCCCTTTCCCTCGGTGTAGATAGAAGGCGCCGCCGATCCGTTCGGCGCCCTTATAAGCTACATCATATTTTGCGTATCCCTTATCCACGGCTCAAAGCGATCCGCTGAGGAGAAGATCTTCTGCAGAGCCTCCGTCCTCTCTATGGGGGACCTTGATCGACGTGCGGCGCGGCAGCAGCCGCTCCGTCCGAACGACTTGGCGCCGCTGGGGTCGATTCCTGCCCGGTTTGAGCCGCTTTCGAACCATACTCGTGCGAGTAC
>Ga0187886_1004098_pt1 | contig 10599 bp, 10 predicted proteins | sample June2016WEW_20_1_FD_133001 | JGI IMG/M metagenome (GOLD analysis project Ga0187886, IMG submission 133001) | Peatland microbial communities from SPRUCE experiment site at the Marcell Experimental Forest, Minnesota, USA - June2016WEW_20_150 | ecosystem: Environmental > Terrestrial > Soil >... | reverse complement strand
GCATGCGCCCAGGTTCCGGAGTAGGCTGCATGTAGTCCCAGCCGCCGGGGCCGGCCGCCTGTTCCATGACCCAGACGTTCCGCTGCTTCAGGCCACGCATGAAAGCGTGCGGGAATGCCGAGGGAGCTCTTTCTTCGCCCTTCAGCTCGAAAAAAGGGTAGTTGTCCCAGGACACGACATCCAACTCCTGCGCGAGACAGAAGTAATCGATATCGAAAGGGCCCTTCATGAGATTGTGCGTGATCACCGCCCGGGGGCTTGCCTTCCTGATGTTGGATGCCTCTTCGGCGAGGAACCGTATGTTGGTCTCTGAGGAGAAACGAGCAAAATCGAGAAGAAGTCCCGGGTTTTGTCCCTGTTTCCCCATACGGTCGGCGGGCTCCCGCGGGACACTCACCTCCTGGAATGCTCGATACTCCTGAGACCAGAATGCGGTCCCCCAGGCGGAATTGAGCCTATTGACGTTGTGCTCGAAACGACCGGCAAGCCATGCGCGGAAGGCGGACTCGCAGCGCGGGCAGAAACAGCGCGCCGTTCCATGGCAGCCCAGCTCATTGTCGATCTGCCACGCCTTGACCCGTTCATCTCTGCCGTATCGTGTCGCCATCAGCCGGACCAGCTTCATGACCGCCCGCCTGTAACCGGGATGGTTCTTGCAGGCATCCTGGCGCATTCCATACTCTTTGAGCAGGCCGTTTGATCTCACCTGGTGAATGTCGGGGTGCTTCGCATGAAGCCAGGGTGGATAAGCGGCGCTCGGGGTGCAAAGGATTGTGGCAATATTATGCGTGGCAAAGAGGCGCATTGCCTCATCCAGCATGCTGAAATCGTACTTTCCTCTCGAAGGCTCCAGAACCGACCATGCGAACTCGGCCATGCGCACGAGGGTGATCCCCGCTTCAGCCATGAGTTGCGCGTCGGTCTCCCATCTTTTACGGGGCCATTGCTCGAAGTAATATGGCACGGCCAGACGAAGTCTCGAAAGCTCACTTTCATTGTGCCCCATGCAATTACCCCTTGACCGCTCCTGCGGTCATGCCTGCGATGAATCTGCGGGATGCGGCCCAGAAAACCAGCATGACGGGAGCGAGGGCAACCGTCGTGGCCAGCATCAGGACCCCGTAATCCATCCCGCGGTAGGGATCCCCGCGCAGCAGGTTGAGCGCAAGGGGAAGCGTCATCATGTACTTGTTGGTCAGGACAAGAAAGGGGTAGAAGAAATTGTTCCAGCTCCCCAGGAAGTTCATGATCCCCAGCGCTGCATAGGCGGGGCCAAGCAGAGGCGCGACGATCCTGAAAAAGATCAGTCCCTCGGGACAGCCGTCGATGCGCGCGGCGTCAATGAGCGCCGGGTGGATCGTGGAGGAGATGTATTGACGCATCCAGAATACACCGAAGGCGCTTGCCGCCGCGGGGACGATCACGGCGAGGAAGTTGTTCGTCCATCTCAGCCTCGTCGTGACGATGAACCAGGGAACCAGGTCCACCAGCCAGGGGAGCATCACTGTGCCCAGAATGGCGGCGAAAATGAGCCTCTTCAAGGGGAAATCGAGCATGGCGAACGCGTACCCGCCCAGGGAACAGAGCGCTAGGGAGAGAAAGGTAATGGCCGCGGCGACGATGACGCTGTTGAGATAGTTCCTCCAGAAAGGCACTGTCGCGATGATGCTCGCGTAATTCTCACCTGCCCGCACCCCTGGGAATAGCGGCGGCGGGGTCTGTAATATTTCGCTGGAGCTGTGGGTGGCCTCGATAAGCATGAAGAAAAACGGAAGGAAGATGATGAGCGAGCACGCCCCGAGGAAGAGGTTGACCGCAGTCCTTGCGCCCGCATCACGCACGGGCCGACTCCCTTCTCTCGGTCAGGAATCGGAAGCTGAAAATGCTCAGGAGAATGATGATAATCATGAGAAAATAGGCGATGGCCGAGGCCTGACCGAAAGCGCCCCTTCGAAATCCCGCCTCGTAGATCAGGAGTGCGATGGTGAGCCCTCCCTGATTGGAACCGCCGAGGTACCCGGCTCCCTGCCCGCCTCCCGTGAGGATGTATGCTTCATCGAAGATCTGCATGCCCCCGATGAAGGAAAGGATCAGTGTGTACAGGATGATGGGACGCATGAGTGGCACAGTGACAAAGCGCAGAATGTCCCTCTTGTTCGCACCCTCGACCTCCGCGCATTCATAGAGCTCGCGGTCGATTCCCTGCATCCCTGCAAAGTAGATGACGCAATTCCACCCGATCCATTTCCAGACGAACAGGATGATGATCACCGGCTTGATCATGCTTCCCGTGCCGTGGAACCAGGCCACCGGTGACACGCCCAGCCCTCCGAGGAGAAAGTTGATCATGCCGTATTTCTCCCCGAAGAGCGTCGTGAAGACGATCGAGACCGCGATGGTCGACGTTACCATCGGGGTGAAGAGCAGGGCCTGGTACAGATTCTTCTTGCGGACATATGCGGTATTGAGAACGTAGGCAATAAGGAACCCGCCGGGAAGGATCAGGATGTGCGCGAACACCCAGATGTAGGCAGTATTGTAGAGAGCCTTGAAAAAGGTCGGGTCACGGATGGTTGCAATATAGTTGTCCAGAAAAACGAAGATTGGCGCGCCGATGCCCTTCCAGTACGTGAAGCTGAGGAAGAGCGAGTAGAGGATCGGAAAGATCCCGAATGAGAGAAACAGGACGATGAACGGCGCCAGATAGAGATAGGCAACTGCGCTTCTGCCTGCCTGGATTTTGCCCCGTCTCACCGGTCTCTGCCTTCCGATCCTCAAGAGGGGCGGCCGGCACCGGCCGCCCCGCGCAACGCTGCCTAATTGTTCCCCATGAGATGGAGAACAACTTTTCGATCCGCCTGGGTCTTGGTGTCGATAGCGTCTACCATGGCCTTGACGGTGCCGGGAATATCGAGGTTCTGGTCGAGGAACTTGTCCAGCTCGACGTTGAAGGCACTCTCGGCAACCGCATCAAGCGGGGTCACCACGAAGGGCCCCTGGGAGGAGGCGATATCAGCCCAGAGACGCCGCGTCTTCTGGCCTCCGAAGAACGGGTCAGGTTGGTCGTACAGGGCATCCTTCCACGCAGGAATCAAAGCAGGGAAATAGTCAACGGTCTTCATGATCATGTTCTGCGCCTTCGCGTCTGCGCAGAGATACTCCACGAATTTCCATGCGCCCTCGGGGTTCGTGGATTGCTTTGTCACGGCGAGGAATGAGCCTCCCCAGTTCTGGAGGGGCTGCTCGGGAACTGGAATGATTCCCCACTTTCCGCCCGTGTCCTTCGCGATCCAGCTCTTCAGGAAGCCGCCGAACCAGCAGCCGGATATGGTGGTGGCGATCTTGCCCTGGTTGAGCATGGTATACCATTCGTCGGTCCATGCCGACGACTTGGCATCCATTCCATCATTTCTGAGTTTCTGCGCGATGGCGAGCACACGGCGAGTCATCGGATTGTCCACCGCGACGTTCATTTTCCTGTCGAAGAAGTTCTTGTGCGAATAGTAGATGTAGGGAACGCCGCGGGCGTTGTCAATCCACCAGACCTGGTTCTTGGGATCGTTCACTTTCTTTCCAACCTGGATGTAGTCGTCCCACGTCCTTATCAGCTTTGCGAGCTTTGCGGGATCGGACGGCACTCCGGCCTTGTCCAGCAAGTCACGGCGATAGAAGATGCTCGCCGGGCCGATGTCCCAGGGGAAGGCGAAGAGCTTGCCGTCAGGAGACAGGGCCAAGTCCCACTTGTAGCCGACAAAGTCCTTCTTGTACTTTCCCGCGTTGTACGGCTTGTCCAGCAGGTTCACGAAGGCGTCTGTCAGGGCGAAGGTGCCGATGTCGTTCACCTCGATAAGTGACACGTCGGGCGCGCCCGAGCCCGCCGCCAGTGCGGCTTGCAGCGCGTCGCGGGTCCCTCCGGCCTGGCCCGGTTTCATCTCCCAGCTCACGTCGATCCCGGGATACTTCGCCTTGAAGCCGGGCATGATGGAATCGAAGGCCTTGTCCGCGGATGGCCAAGCCCAGACGGTAACCTTCCCCGTCACGCTCGACCCCGTGTCCCCCGCGAAAGCGGTTGCGGGAATGAGCAGCAGTGCCGCGATGATGATCGCGGCGGTCAGACACAGAGCTTTCTTCATGATCAGCCTCCTTAGTTTTTTTCCGACGCAGGGGCGCCGGCAAGAGTCTTCACAGAGCTTCGTTCCACGACCACCGGGTCGATGCTGATGGTGCTGCGGTAGTGAACATTCGGGGTAATGACCCCATCCAGAAGTATCTGGGCCGCTTTCTCCCCGATGAACTGGTTGGGGTGATCTATCGATGTCAGGGAGATACCCGGCAGCTGCGCGTAGTCCGAGTTGTCCACGCTGATGACCGAAAAGTCAGACGGTATCGAGTACCCGCGCGAATGAGCCGCCCGGTACAGCGCAATCGCCATCTCGTCGTTGCAGCAGAAGAAACTGCTGGGCAGCCGGGGCCGCGACTCGAAGTAGCGATCAAAGAACGCGTTGCACTCCCGTACCTGGCCGACGGCGAGTAAGCGGTCAGCAGGCATCTCGATGCCCATCCCTGTGAGGTATTCCACCGCGCCCTGGCGACGCAGGCGAAAGGGGCGATGTTCCTGGGAGTACACGATGGCGATGTCCCGGTGTCCCCGTTCGGCAAGGTAATGCGCCGCCATTGCTCCCGTGGCGATGTCATCCAAGACAATCGCTGGGAATCGATTGTCGCCGAAGGTGTTGTCCATGAGGACGACCTGAATGCCGGATTCCTGGATCTCGCAAAGGAGCTGGTAGTTGGTATATTCCAGATCGCGGGGCGCGATCCCATCCTCCGAGCCTGCGATGACGGGCTCGATGGCGATGCCTCTCACGCCGCGTTCTCTGAGCTTGAAAAGGACTCCCCTCTCCTTTTCAACGCTCGCTTCCGTCTGGTTGAGGATCATGTGAAAGCCGCCGCGTTGCGTGGCTCTTTCAAATCCCGCCGCAATACGGGGGAATATGTAAGAGCTCGCGTAATAGCAGACCAGGGCAAAGTCATCGGCCTCCGGGCTTCGCCTGGCGAGGCAGTAGGTGCCGATGCCTTTCCTCGATTCGACCCAGCCCGCGTGGGCAAGATTTGAAATAGCCTGTCGGGCGGAGCTCCTCGAAACTCCGAACCTGACACAGATTTCACTTTCAGATGGCAACTTATCCCCGGGCCGAAGCCGGCCGCTCTCAATCTCCTGCTTGATCCAGATCGTTATTGCCGAATGCTTTCTTGTAATAATATGCTGTTCGGACATATATCACAGAATAGCATAAACAAGCAGTTTGTCAAGATATTTTTTAAAATTTGCAATATTTTTATATTATCTTGTAATTATATGTTGTACGATCAAATAAACCTCATCTCGAAGCCAAGAAAACGGGCAAATCATGCAAGAAAAAGTATGCTTGGGAGGACGCTCCGGATCACTCGACCCTCGTGAGAATCTTCCTATGGGAAAAGGATGTCGAAGCTGCATGGCCGGAAGCCATGAAAGGGGGATGCTCATGGAGCTGGCGGGAGATTGCTTCGAAAAGGGAGAAGGATCATCCAGAAGATACGCTTCCCATCTATCAGAGACAGATCAAGCCGACGGTGGCGCGAAAGCACATCGAGGCGTACCGGGAAACAGTCCGGGATTTGAAAAAAGTGCGCGATCTCATGTCGCGGCTTAACCGCAAGAAGGATTTTGATACCTTTCTGAAGTTCGAATCGCGCACAAGGCGAAGCGCAACTTCATGAAGCTCCTGGAGCAAGCAAAGTGGCGTTGACCTGACTATCGCACACTTGCGCTCTGGCAGGATCCCGCCAAACGATGGAGCTAGACTGCAGCTGCGGCAGGGCATCAGCCCGGCCCTCACCAGAAAAAGTTATCGCTCGATTTCCCTGCGCTCGCGTTTCTTGCTGTTTGAAGCTCGTGCTGCTGTCTCAAACGCCTTCATGCAATGCTTTTTCACGCCAGGATCAAAGGTCTCAATGACCTCCTTCGAGAACTTGGAAAGGTTCCTGCTGATGAGCTCGTATACATCGCTACGATCCTTTGAAGCAATATCTTCACCGTGATCTCGGAGCTTATCAAGGTAGACGGCTGTCTTCAGCTGCACGAGTGCGTGCAAGCCAATGAAGTAAGCCCCCAACTCCTGGTCGTACTCCCTGACTTTTCGAGGATCGGGCATTCCCATAGGCATGTGCCAATCATCATCAGCGAAAAGGATGTCAATCGTCACCCCTGTCTTGTTGTCCACGCAGCTTTCAGGCCCCGCGCTGGAGATTTCTCCTTCAAGCGGCAACAGCTTGCGCCAGTCCTTCTTGAAAGTCAGGATATCGACGTCGATGGTGGTACGAGCATAGCCGTTGCGAATAACGGCCATGCCGCCGACGACGCAGTACGGCAACTCCCGAGAACTGCCTAGAATATGGAAGCGGCGGACGACCTCCATCAGCGGAGAATCTCGCATATTTCCGTTGAGCTGAAGAATCTTTGCCGGTGTCATTTCCATACGCCCCTCGTTCCGATCTGCATGCGATTATACCACGAGAACAGCAGATAGGATCTCACCTTGGCCGCCGCACGAGTCCGGAGATCCGCTTCCCGCGGACGACCAGGACTATCTTGACAAGACTGTGGTTCTGAAGTTGGTCCATCGGAATCTCCTCGCTCATTGCGATGCACTCGTCGTTCCAAGACGCACCTGACGGGTGTTCCGGGTGTGAGCTTCCGTCGGATAAACGATCTTGAGGGCGAGTGCAACACCCTGCTGACGGTGTTCCTGCCCACAAAGGAGATCGCCGAGAAAGTGGCGGAGAAGCTCGGCACCGTAACAATGAACAGGTCAGGGTGGCACGTGTATAACAACATGGAGTAGATCCTCGGTAAGAGGATGATCATCGAACATGGCTGCCCCTCCTACCCCTGCGGGCAGGAATATCGAAAAGGCATGCTGCCCGCTACCGACCGACTCCTCGAGAAGGCGATCAACATCTCCGTCGGCGTTGTAGACAAGGGGCTTGGTTCCGGCTTTGGGGCTCGTCCTCATTCCTCGGAGCAGGAAATCGACCAGAAGGCCAGGCAGTTCCTGTCGGCGCTCAAGGAATGCATGTAGTTTGCTACTCCTGACGGCGAGTCCTTCAGCGTCCTTGCGGGGTCAGAGTGAGCGAGGTAGAGGCGAACTACCTCCGCTTCTCGTGCTTCGCGGCGACCTTTTTCGCTGGCGCGTTGCGAGCCTTTCCTGCCGTCCGGCGTGCTGATGACTTACGGGTGGCAAGGATAGGACTCGGATGTCGTGGCTCATACAGGCCGAGCTTTTCACCGCCGCCAAGGCCAATGGAGGACCATCTGCCCCAGCTCTCCCCGCTCACCGGTCCGGTCGCAAGAATGCCTGCTCTTTCAAGCTCGTTGAGCGTTTTGTCCAGGTTGTCGCACATGAGCCAGAGCTCGTGCGAGGGAGCCCCGTCTGTCGGGTGTACGGCGATCTCCGCAGGCGGCAGGGCGATGATGGGCCACCCGCCGCCAGCATCGACGGTACGCGTCTTGAGGATCTTCTGCAGAAGCGCCCGAGTCTCTTCGGGAGCGCGGGAATAGATCAACGCATGAATTCCTATGATCATAGGCGTTCGTCCTTTCCGTGAGGAATAGAGGCTGCGTATTGTTGTGGTAGAGTGCAGGCGTCAAGCGACCAGAATTGAGAAGGTCAGAACGGGGATAGGGTTCCGTCATCGAGGTGGGGAGAAGGATTACTTCACTCGGATCGATGTGGTGACCGCGCGGTCCTGCATCATTTCATCACTCGGCCGCCATCAACGTTGACCGTCTGTCCCAGCATATAGTCAGAGTCGGAAGTCGCGAGGAAGACCGCTATTCCCGTGAGGTCTTCAGGCTTCCCGAACCTCCCGAATGGCACCTGCTCTTCCGTGCCGCGCCGTGTCACACCCGGCGCAACTCCTCGCCATTTCCCGAAGAGCCTGTCGACCTCGATCCACATCGGCGTATCGACAACACCGGGAGAAATCGCGTTGACGTTGATTCGGTGCCGTATCAACGCGAGCGACGTCGTCTTGGTGATGCTGATCACCGCAGCTTTCGTGGCGCTGTATGCAATCACCATCTCGTCAGCTCTCTGGCCGGCTTCGGAGGCGAGATTGATGATCTTGCCGCCTGTCCCCTGGTCGATCATACGTCGGGCCACCGCCTGCAGAGTGAAGAACAGGCCTTTGACATTCACGCTGAAAACTCGCTCCCAGATTGACTCATCGATCTCGAGAAGAGGCTGGACTTCGACGACGCCCGCATTATTCACGAGCACGTCGATTCGCCCCGCGTTGGCAACAACTGCTTCCACCATCGCGCGGATGCTCCCCGATCGGGTGACATCCAGCTCCACGGGAAACGCTTTCCCGCCTGAGTCCTGGATTGCCATGGCGGTTCTTTGCGCGCCGCTGAAATCTATGTCTGCAACGGCGCATGTCGCGCCTTCGCGGGCATATCGTTCGACGATCGCCTTCCCGATGCCGCTGGCGCCTCCCGTGACGATGGCGACCTTGCCTTCCATTCTCATATCCTCACCCTGCGATTCGTAGCCTCAATGTAATAGGATCCGGCTGCACGTCAATCCGTAAATGACATTGGCGTTCAGGTCACGGAAGCGGGCTTGACCGCCCTCGCGCACTGGCCGTACCTTCGTTCGGGGCACGGGTTCAGGTCGGAAGGCGGGAACCATGGGCTATGATGTCGTCATCGCGGGAGCGGGAGCGGCGGGCTGCGTGGTCGCATCGCGACTCAGTGAAGATCCCAAGCGTTCCGTCCTCCTCCTCGAAGCTGGACCTGACTATCCGGATCCCACCATGGTGCCGCCGGAAATCCTCAGCATCGTCTCCCCCGCGCACACCCACGATTGGGGATACACCAGCGAGCCTTCCTTTCACGGGAGGTCGCTGCGCCTCCCCCGCGGTAAGCTCGTCGGCGGCTGCTCCGCAACCAATGCAGCGATAGCTCTGCGCGGGGCTGAGGCTGACTACGACGAGTGGGCGGCGTTCGGCGGCCCCGAGTGGTCGTTTCGCGAGGTGCTCCCCTTTTTCCGCCTGCTGGAAGACGACAGGGATTTCGATACGGAATGGCACGGCCGGGGGGGACCGCTTCCGATCGGCAGAACCAGGTTCGAGGATCCCGCCCCGGTCCATCGCGCGTTCCTGGAGGCATGCCGGGAGGCGGGCTACCCCCGGGTGGTAGACCACAACGCTCCGGCAGCAGTCGGCGCGGGCCCGCTCCCCCTCAATGCCCTCGGCGGAGTCCGGCAGAGCACTGCGCTCACCTACCTCGCCCGAGGGCGCGTGAGGCCGAACCTGACGGTCCGCGGGGACGCGATGGTGGACCGTGTTCGGCTCGTGGGGAACAGGGCGGTCGGGGTGCGGCTGGCGGGATCCGGTGAGGAGATCTCAGGCGGCTCCGTCATCCTCGCCGGGGGGACCTACGGGAGCCCCGCCATCCTCATGCGCTCGGGGATTGGTCCCGCGGAGCATCTGCGCACTATCGGCGTCGCGGAGCGGGAAGATCTCGACGGTGTGGGACGTTCCCTGCGTGATCATCCTCTGCTCGGCCTGCGGTTCGCCGCGGTTCCGCCCGTGCCCCAGGCGCCCTTCGCTCAGACCGCCCTGTCCCTGAAGAGCTCGCAGGAGAACCCCGGCCAGGACATCCAGATCTTCCCCTCCTCCGTTCTCGCGACAGACGCGGGGAAAAGCCCGACTATGGCCCACTTCATTGTGTTCGCCTCCATCGTGAAACCCCTCTCTACGGGCCGGCTCACCCTTCGAAGCGCTGACCCGTCGGACGCCCCGCTCATCAACCCGGGCTATTTCACGGATCCTGCCGACATGCCCTGCATGATCGATGCGGTGCGCAAGGCCAGGCTGCTCTCGCGAACGCTCTCGCTATCAAGACTATCCGCCGGTGAGCTTTACCCGGGTCCCGGAGTTACCGACTCCGACTCCGATCTGCAGGCCGCGATCCTCGCGAAGGGAGAGACATACCACCACGCGGTCGGGACCTGCCGCATGGGGTTTGCCGGCGACCATCGGGCGGTGGTGGATTCTAAGGGCAAAGTGCATGGCATGGACCGTCTGTACGTCGTGGACGCTTCGGTATTTCCGATCATCCCGGCGGCGAATACCCATGTGCCGGTCATCATGACCGCGGAACGCTGCGCGGCCTGGCTGGCAGAGACAGTGTGACTCCGTTTGCCTGCTTTTCCGAGAGCAGCTTCACCCGCTGTTTGCCGCAGCCAACTCAGGCTCAGACAGCAGTCCGATGCAGCTGTGCCGAAGAGTGGTTGTTCGACTAGAAGACGCTCTGAAGCCCTCCCCTTCCCGTTCAATCCTGTGCGTCCTCTGCCATCCTGCTGGCATCGCACCCGATCTTTTCCAGGCATTCGTATCGATCAATCCTCGAGAATAAAGATTTCAACACGCCTGTTTTTTGCCATGTTTTCCTCCGTATCGCTCGGCGCCACGGGCTCGGTTCCTCCTCGGCCCTCGTAGAGGAAACGCCCGGCGCTTATCCCGTGCGAAGCGAGGAAATCCACGACT
>Ga0187886_1004097_pt1 | contig 10600 bp, 4 predicted proteins | sample June2016WEW_20_1_FD_133001 | JGI IMG/M metagenome (GOLD analysis project Ga0187886, IMG submission 133001) | Peatland microbial communities from SPRUCE experiment site at the Marcell Experimental Forest, Minnesota, USA - June2016WEW_20_150 | ecosystem: Environmental > Terrestrial > Soil >... | reverse complement strand
ATAAATAAATACCTCGGCTCGGGTTTCGAGGTAAAGGCGTCGATGGGGCACGTGCGGGATTTGCCGCCAAAAGAGTTCGGCGTTGATTTAGAGAAAAATTTCGAGCCGACATACGCGATAATGCCGGGCAAGGCAAAAGTGGTTAGCGCACTGAAGGCGGCGGCGAAGAATTGCAAAGACGTTTACTTAGCGACAGACCTTGACCGCGAGGGTGAGGCGATTGCCTGGCATCTTTCGCAGGTTCTGGGCGTGCCGGAAGACAGGATTTACCGCGTGATATTTAACGCGATAACGCAGTCGGCGATAAAGCAGGCGTTCGCGAACCCCGGCAGAATCGATATCGACAAGGTTATGGCGCAGCAGGCAAGGCGCATTTTAGACCGGATTGTGGGTTATCAAATCAGCCCGCTGTTGTGGAAAAAGGTCGCGAGGGGATTGAGCGCGGGGCGAGTGCAGTCGGTGGCGGTAAAAATAGTTGTCCTGCGGGAGAGGGAAGTACGCGGTTTTAAGCCGGAAGAGTATTGGCTGATACCGGCGATTTTCACAACCGAATTAGCGAATAATTTCGGGCCGCAATGGCATAGTTTTATGTCCAGCGGTGAAAAGCCCGAACAGGGCCCAACAATCGAGCTGCAAAACAAGTGGCTTACCGAGCATAAGGCGTTCAAGGCCGAGCTTTATAAAGTAGGAAACGAAACTTACAAGGCGTCGTCGGCTGAGCAGGCAAACCGGATTTACGAGACAATTAAAGACGCCCGGTTCAAAATAGGCAATATCGAGAACAAGGAATCATCATCCCGGCCGGGGCCGCCGTTTATCACATCGACTTTACAGCAGGCAGCGGCAAATCGACTGGGCTTCTCGACCAAGCGAACAATGTCAATCGCACAGCAGTTATACGAGGGCGTGGACTTAGGCGCTGAGATGGGTTCGCTTGGATTGATTACCTATATGAGAACCGACAGCACTCATATATCGCCAGAGGCCATAAACGAGGCGAGGAATTTCATAGGCAAGCATTTCGGCAGCGAGTATGTGCCTGAAAAGTGGAACGTATTTACCGCAAAGAAAAGTGCACAGGCCGCCCACGAGGCGATAAGGCCAACCGACGTTGATATGACACCTGAGGATATCAGGTCGCTTGTGCCGGAGGAACAATACAGGGTTTACGATTTGATATGGCGGCGATTTGTCGCCTGCCAGATGGCGGCTGCGAAATGGGACGTAACGAACCTTGATGTCATCGCGGATACGTCAATTGGTCAATGCCTGTATAAGGCGGGCGGCAAGGTGCTGGTTTTCGACGGCTTTACGAAGGTCTGGTTAGTGCCATCCTCGGAACAGGAATTGCCACCGGTCAAGGTCGGGCAGGAATTATCGGCGGTCGATATAAAAGCAGAACAGCACTTTACAAAGCCCCCCGCCAGATTTACCGAGGCGTCATTAGTCAAGCAGCTTGAAAAAGAGGGTATCGGAAGACCCAGCACATACGCAAGCATCATAAGCACAATTCAGGACAGGGGTTACGTCGAGCAAAAGGAAAAGAAACTTTACGCGACTGACCTCGGCGAAGTGGTAAACGACAAGCTCGAGCAATACTTCCCCGTGATAATGGACGTGGCGTTTACACGGTATATGGAAGAGCAGCTTGATAAAATCGAGGAAAGCCATCTCGACTGGATTGCCGTGCTTAACGAATTTTACGGGCCTTTCAAAAAGAGTATCGAGACGGCGAAAGAAGACATGAAGCTTACGCCTAGTGAATATGAATGTCCCCAATGCGGAGAAAAACTTGTATATCGATTCGGCAAAAATGGCAAATTCTTAAGCTGTTCAGCGTATCCGAAATGCAAATTCACTTGGCCTTGTGACAAAGATGGCAAAATGATTGAGAAAAAGGTCAGTGATCAAAAATGCCCAAAATGTGGTAACCAACTAATTTATAGATTTGGAAAAAATGGTCAATTTTTGGGATGTTCTTCTTATCCGGAATGCAAATATACTGAATCTTGCGAGGAAGAAGTTGAATCTAAAGAAGAAATAAATTCTAAAAACAATATATATTTTAGAATGCCTCTTAATCGTGTTAGAACTGATGCGGAATACGGTGTAAAATTAGCTCAACAAGCATTGCGACACATGGCTCCTGATGAAGAACCTTCTAATAAATATTTTTGCCCAAAATGTGGTAAGCCAATGCTAAAGAAAAGAGGCCGTTTTGGTTCATTTCTTGGATGCTCAGATTATCCTAATTGCAAAACAATACAACGTATTGATAAACAGGGTAATATCTTGCCGCCCAAGCCGCCGCCGGAACCGACGGGACTAAAGTGTTATAAATGCAGAGAGGGTCAGCTTGTCATCAGGCAAAGCAAGAAAGGCCCGTTTATGGGCTGCAACAGGTATCCCCGCTGCAGAACCATTGTCAGTATCAAGCAGAAAGACGAACTGCTGAAATTACAAGCCGAAGGCAAATGGCCGCCCAAAACCGCCGAAGAGGCAGATGAGATTCTGGGTCGTAAAAAAAAAGCCGATAAACTCGTAAAAGCAAAGACATAATCCTAAACTAAGAACCTCTAACAAAAAGAGATTTATTAGCCACGAAAAAGCACCCCGCCCTTAAAAGCGGGACTCCGCAAGGCTACGCAAAAATCACAAAATATTTTAACCACGGATTCTCACGAATTATCACGGATTTTTAGACACTGATTAACACGGTTTTTGCTCGGCTTGGCGTTCTCGACGAACCTTGCCCCACAAGATGGGACTCCGTTACACTCCGCTTTTTAAGCGAGCTTAGTCGCAAGATTCGTCATCGACCGCCGTGTGGCTAAAAGGCTCCACATTTTTAAGCCGAGCAAAAAACACGGATTATGCCACAAAAAAGCATCCGCCTCGCCGAATAGCGGCGGGCGAGATCTCGCCAAAGGCGGACAAAATATTTACCACATAAATTTTCAATACAAAGAGTATATAAGTATATGCGTCCTACCAGAATTTTTCGAAACGAAAAATATCAAAAGACGGCTGGACATAGTATATACTTATATACTGCTATATCAATCGGTTTTTTAGACGAAGGGGTTACGACGGGCAAGCCCGTAAAGGCAAAAAAGTAACCTTATACTAAATCGGCAAACATCAATTTGAACAGGTTATTGCATCCAGTTTTCAGCCATTAACGCGAAATCAAAAAAGTTCACAATGCCGTCGCCGTCCGGCATAAAATGCCTATACAATCCGAAACTACACGAAGGCCGAGTAAAAGACACCCCCATAACCTCGTTGAAGCGAGACTCCGCATTTTCCGCAAAACGGAAAATACGGCGCGAGGGCTTCGCAGAGAACACAGAGACCACAGAGAAAAATGAATCAAAATCAATAATTGGAAATTGTTTCCCGTGTTTCCCCAACTACAGTTTATCAGTAATTCACATGCCAATATGCGGCAAGTCTAGAGAAATCTGAAAAATCAACATCATTATCCCGATCGATATCTGCTCCGTTACAGTGTTCTCCAAGGTTACACCCAGTTGATAACCAATTCTCGAATAAGATAAACAAGTCGAATTCATTTATAGCCCTGTCACCATTTATGTCTGCGTTAGTAATTGTAACGAGATATTCCCAAATACTAGGATTGATTGAATCTGTAATATTATAGAGTTCGTCGCATAGCCCATTGAAATTTCCTGATTTGTTAAAAATCAAGCAGATATTTATTTCATCCCAACGCCTCTGCAAAGTATATGAAAATGTGCCTGCCATGCCACCATAAAATATACCACATCCATTGTCATGTCCTGTCCCTGCTAAGTCCCACACACCATTCTTATACATTGATCTACCTGTACCTAGATGGTATCGCCGCAAAAATTTTACCATAGCATCACTCGAAGCGTTCAGAGCAAGAAACTCCTCCAAGTTTACATATCTATCATATGGAGCATCGATATCAGCATACCACAAATCGTCAGGATTATAGCCAGCAAGTTCTTCATAAGCGATCGCCACCTCATTACTGTCGAGTGGCGCAACAAATATGTGTTCCTTGAGGTAGGAAACCAAATCAGTGCCAGAAACAAGTTCAACTATATACCTAAGTAAAAAATATCCCGAACTACAATATTGATCCTGTGTTCCAGGTTCAAAATGAGTTGTCTGTCTTAATATCCATCTGGCATTATCCGATTTTGTAATAAATCCTGAGGTAATACCCAAATTGCTATAGATCTGAGTCACCCATGGCAATTCATAAATTCCGCTTCGGTGATCTATCAAATGCCCCACAGTTACTTTTTTAATATTTACATCAATTATTCCATCCGGACGATCTTCTATACCATATAACTGGAATATTTTATAAATGAGAGTGTCACGAGAAAGAGTATTACCATCAGGTAAATTGGGCAACTGATCCATTAAGTGAACAATCGCAGCTTTTGTGAGAAGTTTGTCATTACTTGCCAATCTTAAGACATCTTTGCCGGTATTTTCGTTTATCCTTTGATTGTCCGCCCATCCAAATCGCCTTGATAAAACTATCTTTTCGCCTTTACTAACTGAAAGTGTTCCTGCAGGAATTTGATTTTCGCTCATATATTGTTGTACTGCCGAAGAATATTGTTCCAAAGCAGGATGCAATTCATATCCTGTGGACGGGATATTGTTGAATATATTTTTAGAAATACCGACATCCACAAAACCCTGACCGCCGCCGTTATGGCAGTAAACAGCAATGAGATTTTCGCCTTGTCGTATAGTTTGAGCGGCTGCTGGCGATATTTCATAGTAATCATAACCAGCAGTCCATCCGTTATGCTCGAATGCCAGCACCCCGTTTATATAAACTTTGATATCATCATCCCATTTTGCATAAAGCAACAAATCCTGGTCAACATCTGAATCTAAGTTGAACGTTTTCCTAAGCCAGATGTCATACGTCCACTGAGTATTGATCAGATAATCAAGTTCCGGATACCACGCTCCGAATAATGGCTGACCCTGCGGCCAGTTTATGTCATCATATGCAGGCGTGTACCAATCGCTTGCCTCCGGAGTATAGAGACTATACTTCCACGGTACCGGCTCCTGCCAGTCGGTCTTAAGAATGAAATCAGGCCTGAGATTGCCATTACGAGTAGCTCTGGCCTCTATCGTATTATTTGTTCGCTGATCGGTTCGTGGGTAAAAATAATATTTACAGGATGAGCACGGTTCATGTAGCCAATAATGCAACAGATATGAAAGGTCTTTTAAGTCACAGTCGCCGTCGCCGTCCAAATCAGAGGCAAGACCGGATATTGTTTTGCCATAATCTTCAGCAAATATCGAATAATCAAGAAAGTTAACAAAATTATCTCCGCTGTAATTAAAAACCGAGAAGTTGATTGTCAACGTATTGTCATTCTCATCCGATTCGGCTATGACGTTATCCGCATCCAGTGTAACAGTTGCCGAATATGTCCCTCCGTGGTCCATTGCCCAACATCCCCAGTATATCCACCAATAGGTTTCTCCACTATACCCGCAACCCCAATTCAGTACTGCTTGAAGGGGCTGGCCGTTTACCGTGAATCGAATTGTATAATCTGTGCAAACAGGGTTATCGTAAGTATAGACGGCTCGCACATAGAAATTTTCTCCTGCAACCGGCGTAATTGGATTTGCATTGCCATCTACAATCTGGACGCTCTCAAGATGCAAATTTGGCAAGGAGTCGCCGAAAGCACTGCTTGTCGCAAGGGTTAGTACGATAGCAAGGGAAACAGTAGATGTTATTATGGCTTTCATTTTCATCTTCTCCTATTCGCTTAAAAAACACAATAAGTCCACCATCCTCCAGCGGTGTGTGTCCCTGCTGCTAATATAAGTATAAGCAAATAGCTTAAATTTTCAAGTAAATTTTTGAGTTTTAACGGATTTCGGCCGTCTGTGTATTGAGATAATGCTCTACTGGAACGACTTCGCAAGTGGTATAATTATTGTATGCCATACAATATTCGGATAGTCAGCACGTATGTTCCGAGGCGATGCGGGATAGCGACGTTTTCGAAGAACTTAGCCACGGCGTTATCGCATTTTACAGGCGAGGTAGGCCACATACGAGTCGCGGCGATTGAGAACAGCAGCGGGCCATACGATATACCCGTCGATTTGGTCATCGAGCAGTATAACCCCAAATCGTGGACCGATACGACCAGGCACATAATCACAAGGGCAAAAGAAAGCGCAAATCCCACGATTGTGCTTTTGCAGCACGAGTACGGCCTCGACCCGGATAAGCAGGGTAACGACGGGCAGGGAATGAATTACGTCGAAATGGCGCGGGCGTTTACGAAAGCCAAACTGACGACCGTGGCGTATTTACATACGGTGCTCGATAATCCGGACAGCCATCAGAAGCAGGTAATTCAAGAGCTTGCCAATACCTGCGACGGCCTGATTGTTACGACCGAAAGCGCAATCGACATACTCGAATCGGATATTTACGGCGTCAAACACGACAAGCTAAAGCATATCGACCACGGCATACGGATGCACAACCTGTCGCAATACGACAGGCAGGGGTTAAAAAAGGAGCTGGGCCTTGATAACCGGTTTTTGATTACGTCGATGGGACTGCTTGGCCCCGATAAAGGGCTTGAATACGGGATACGCGGCTACGGGCGGTTTTTGGAGGAATCGTTGACGGCACAGCAGCGGAAAAGCATCGTTTACCTGATAGCAGGTGAAAGTCATCCGGTTTTTGTTCAGGCCGAAGGCGGCGAGCCATACAGGCAATTTCAGGAATCAATCGCCCGTGCGCTTGATAAAGCAAAATTAAAGTGGTGCAGGGTCAAGCAACTCGAGGGGGCGAATTTAGAGGGCTGCGACATCGTGTTTTTGGACACCTATATTGATGAGCCGATGCTGCTGAAATTGTATGGGGCGACAAACGTGATGCTTTTGCCTTACTTGAATATGCAGCAGATATCCAGCGGCATACTGGCTGACTCGTTAGGCGCGGGGAGGGCCGTGATTGCGACGAAATTCAGATACGCACAGGAATTGATTTACTCGAACAAGCAATGCCCGCCGGGGCTTGTGATGGGGCGATACATCAGGGGGATTTTAGTTGACCCGGGTGAGCCGGCGGTCGAGCAAATCGCAGCAGGACTGGATTACTTAGTTTTCAACAAGCACCGGCGCCTATTTATGGAAAAGCAGGCACATCAGCGGGGTTACCAGATGAGCTGGAATAATACCGCCTGGGCGTTATTGCAATACATAGATTTTCTGCGGGAGGAGCAAGAGATAAAAACGGGCAGGGGGATAACTTTTACGCGGGAAAAGCCGTCGAAATACGAAAATGCAAAACATACCAGGAACGCGGAATAGCAAGTGCAAATCCTAAATCCTAAACACTAAATTCTAAACAAATTCAAATGTTCAAAACTCAAAATCCCAAACGATGTCACCGATCATTTGGAACGTTTGAAAAATCAGGATTTAGAATTTTATACCCTGCGCTGTAAAGGACGGCCATTACAACCATAACCGCCGCGACGGAGCAGATTATCGAGATAGTTCCCATAAGGGCGATGAGGTAGTAGCCGGTGGCAAATGTGCCCGCGATGCTGCCTGCGGCGCCACAGGCGTAAACATCGCCGATTGTATGGCCGGTGGGAAGACCTTTCTCGAGCGCCATTTTGGCGACGACGGGACTGATTGTGCCCAGAAACGCGGATGGCAGCAGGAACACAACCGTAACGTGCAGAAGGATTCTGGCGGGCCAGTTGAGATTCCACAGCCACGTCCAGTTGCCAATAAGGGTGTTGAGACCAATGATAACAAGGCAGGCGACGGCGCAAAGGGCGAACAGAATCGCGAGGGTTTTTACGGGTTTGAAGCGGTCGGCCAGACGTCCGCCGACGTAATTACCGATGGTGATACCTGCCAGGACTACGCCGATTATGCTCGTCCAGGTGTAAAGCGATGAGCCGAGGAATCGGGCGATTATGCGGCCCGCCACAAGCTCGATAACCATAACGCAAAAACTGGAGATGAATACCGTCGCACAGGGGAGCACAAGCGATTTTTTATCAAGCATAATAAAGTCCTTCAAATTACGTATCAGCGGCTAAACAAGTCATGCAATGCAATAATACATTATTAGAAACCTTAAAGAAACCATAAAGTTACGTTGCGGAGAGCGGTAAAATGTGTTATAAACGGCCGAATTATGGAAGTAGCACAATTAAAAAGCGGGATAGCGGAGCTGAAGGCCCGGGTTGAAACAATCCGGGACTGGCTTTGACATAGCAGGGAAAAAGGCGGAGTTTGCGCAAATTCAGGAGAAAATGGCAAGCCCCGGTTTCTGGGACAATCAGGAAGCAGCACAGGGGGTGGTTTCCCGGCTAAGCGCGTTAAAGGCGAGCATCGAGCCGGTAGAGGAATTGATACGCGAGACGAGGGATTTGGCGGAGCTGTTCGAATTGGCGGTCGAATCGGACCCCGATGAGCTGGCTCAATTGGAAAATGATTTAGCGGGGCTTATCAAGCGATGTGAGCAGGCGGAATTGGCCGGTCTTCTCAGCGGGCCTAATGACAGCAAGAACTGCTTTTTCAGCATACACGCGGGAGCGGGCGGAACCGAAAGCTGCGACTGGGTAAGTATGCTTTTACGGATGTACACGCGGTATTTCGACAGGAACAAATTCCAGTATGGCGAGCTTGATATAACGCCGGGCGAGGAGGCGGGAATCCGGTCGATTACGCTGCGAGTGAGCGGGCCTTTCGCGTATGGGAAATTATCCTGCGAGACGGGTGTGCATCGGTTAGTGAGAATCAGCCCGTTTGACGCGAATAAAAGGAGACATACGACTTTCGCGGCGGTGGACTGCCTGCCGGAGGTCGAGGAAGACATCGATATCGAGATAAATGAGGACGACCTGAAGATTGATTTTTACCGCGCGGGCGGGGCGGGGGGCCAACACGTCAACAAGACAAGCTCGGCGGTGAGAATTTTGCACAAGCCGACGGGTATCGTCGTCCAATGTCAAAATGAGCGAAGCCAGCATAAGAACCGGGCGTCGGCAATGAAAGTGCTAAAGGCGCGACTGTATATGCTCGAACAGCAGAAACGCGACGCCGAGGTCGCCAGGCAATACGACGCAAAAGGTGAAATCGCCTGGGGCAACCAGATACGCAGCTACGTTTTACAGCCATATCAATTGGTAAAAGACCATCGAACCGATTTCGAGACCGGCAACGTTGACGCGGTTTTGGACGGCGAGATTGAGGAATTTATCGAGGCGGACCTGCGGCATCGTGCCAAAGGCGGGGCAAATGTAAGGGGGAAAACCGGAGGGCAGAAAAAGGAGGCACAATGAAACAGATAATTGAAGTCGAATTAAAAACAGCGGTCAGTGAATTTGCCGAGTGTAAAACGCAAATGCTTGCCGTGGGGCACTTCTCAGACGCAAAAAAGCTTGACGCCGTTAATAGCGGTATCGACAAAAAGTTAAACGGCAATATCGAGCAGGTGGTAAAACTTGGTGATTTTAAGGGCAAAGAGGGCTCGAGCGCAGTCATTTACAATAATGGACAAATCGGTGCTGAGCGGGTGCTTCTGGTCGGCTTAGGCGAGCAGAAGAAGGCGACTATCGATACCATAAGGAAGGCCGCGGCGCTGGCCGCCAATAAGGCCGTGGGGATGAAACTTAAATCAATGGCCATAGCGGTTCATCAAACATTCGGCGCGAGGTTCGATTTGGGGCTTACAGGGCGGGCGATAGCTGAGGGGATTTACCAGGGCAGTTATCGCTACGACGAATACGTTACGTCGGAAGAAAACGGCAGGACCGATGTGCTGGCAGTTGAGGTTATCGATAACGACGCATCAAAGGTCAAACGACTCGAGGCGGGATTATCGACGGGGATTGTCATAGGCAAAGCGCAGACATACGCCCGGACGCTCGCCAACAGGCCGGGCAACGTGATAAACCCGCCTGCGCTTGCTGCGGAGGCCAAATCGCTTGCCAAACAAACGCCTGGACTGAGGTGTGAGGTTTACGATGAGAAGCAATTGGCCAAATTAGGGATGGGCGGAATACTGGCCGTGGGAAGCGGCTCAAAGACGCCGCCGAGATTTATTGTGGTAAAATACACACCCAAAAGCGGGGCGGCTAAGAAATTACCAACGGTCGCTCTTGTGGGTAAGGCGATAACGTTCGATTCGGGCGGAATCAGCATAAAGCCGGCGCAGAATATGGAGCAGATGAAATTAGACAAGACCGGCGGCATAGCGGTCCTGGCGACAGCCAAAGCGGCGGCTGAATTGCAATTGCCCGTGAACTTATACGCTTTAGTGCCCTCGGCGGAGAATATGCCCAGCGGCACAAGCTACAGGCCCGGCGATATAGTTACCACATTCAGCGGCAAGACCGTCGAGATTGAAAACACAGACGCCGAAGGCAGAATGATACTTTGCGACGCGTTACATTACGCGGTCAGGGAAAATTGTGACATAATCGTCGACATAGCGACGCTGACAGGCGCGTGTATGGTTGCTTTGGGAAAACACAAGGCGGGGCTGATGAGCAGCGACGACAACCTT
>Ga0187886_1004096_pt1 | contig 10602 bp, 9 predicted proteins | sample June2016WEW_20_1_FD_133001 | JGI IMG/M metagenome (GOLD analysis project Ga0187886, IMG submission 133001) | Peatland microbial communities from SPRUCE experiment site at the Marcell Experimental Forest, Minnesota, USA - June2016WEW_20_150 | ecosystem: Environmental > Terrestrial > Soil >... | reverse complement strand
CCCACGCCTTGCTGCTCAAATCCGGCTTCCACAAAAACATGATCACGTCCGCGTCCTGCTCTAACTGGCCCGTGTTCCTCAAGTCCGACAACCTCGGTCGCCGCGTCGTTTCCTTGTCAATCTCCCTGTTCAGTTGCGCGCAAATCACAATGGGAATGTTCAACTCCTTGGCCAGCCCCTTCAGCCGCATCGAGCAATGCTCCAGTTCGTCCGCCCGGCTCCATTGCTTGCTCGGATGCCGCACATAAAGCAGTTGAAAATAATCCAGAAACAACACCCCCAGCTTGTGCCGTCGCACCATCCGCCGCGCCCGCACCTCCAGCTCCTCAATGCACATGCGCGGGCTTTCGTCAATAAACAGCCCCATCTTCATCATGTCCGCCGATGCGCACGCAAGCTTTTCAATGTCGGCGTCAGACATGAACCCATTCAAAAACTTCGTCAGGTCGGCGCCCGCGCGCTGGAATACCGCGCGCACGCCCAGGCTCGCCGCGCTCATTTCCAGGCTGATGATGGCGCACGGTATTTTCTCCACCAGCGCGATGTGCTCCGCCATCTGCATCACAATCGCGCTCTTCCCCGTCCGCGGCCGCGCCGCCACTACAATCAACTGCCCGTTTCCAAACCCCGGCAAAATGCTGTCCAGATAGTTGAACCCGGTCTGCGGCCCGATGCGGAACTTCACGCCGCGCCTGAATTTTTCCAGATACTTTTCACTCACTTCCACCACCACTTCGCGGAAAGGTTTTTCATTGGCCTCCTGTCCCGTCTCGCACAGCCTGAATAAGTCCTGGCTCACCTCGTTCGTCAGCGCGTCCACTTCCCCCTCGTAATCGTAAATCCGCCCGACGACCTCCGTGCACAGTTGGATCCATTTCCGCAGCAGGTATTTTTCCCGCACAATGTCGAGATAATAGGCAAGGTTTGCCGCGCTCGGCACCGCGTCCTGAATCTGCGACAAATAGGCGATGCCGTTCACCTGCTCCAAAAGTCCTTTGTCCTTCAGCCGTTGTTGCAACGTGATAACGTCAATCGGAATCTTCCCGTTGAACATTTCAAACAATTCGGCCTGGATGATCTGGTGCCTCAAATCGTAGTGCGCCGCCGCGTCACCCTTCAACTTCAACAGCACTTCCTCAACGCATTCAACCGGCGCGATTAACTGGCAACCCAACACTCCCTCTTCCATTTCCGCATCGTGCGGCGGCAGCCGGTCCAGCTTGATTGGATCGCTGGCTGGATTGCTTTTCCGCCGCGCCTTCTTCAATCCCATGTCGGCACCCGCCTGTTCTGAAACTGAATCAATCATGCTGTCACTCCGGTTATTTGCTCCTCACAGTGTTGGATTTCCTCTTTGAGTTTTTCGTAGTCATCCCAGTCTTCTTTGGTGGGGTCTCCAAGATAGGCTGCGGAAAGTTCATTCGCAGGGTGATTCGCCGCCCGTTTTTTTAATAATTCAAGCCTCCGCGTGTTGGCCCACACTCCGCCGCCGTTTGCCCCGCTGGTTTCCGCAGCGGTTTTTTCACGCGTCAAATACACCCCGTCCTGCCACTCCATTTCAAAACGCCAGTAGATTTCAGTCTTCCAGTCCGCAGTCCATTTTTTAAGCCTGAACGTCAACCATCCCCAATACTTTTTTGACCACCTATCCGGAATCCTCGCCGGAATGCCCTTGGCCATGCTTCCCGGATAGGATCGTGCAAACTCCAAAACCGTCTCCTCGCTTGGCCACTCCACTGCACCATCGCCTATTGCTGCTGCTGTCTTGGTTCCTGACGGTTGGTGTGCAACTTGACCCATGCAATTTGCACCCCCCCCCCCTAGCACGGGTGCAACCTTCTGCACTACCCCCGTGCAACTGTCTGCACCCCCCCGTGCAGCAGCTTGCACCCATGCAACTGTTGCACCCCTTGTCACCAGCGGAATGATGTATCGGTTTGTGAAGTTCGGTCCCATGTTTCGCTCCACGACGATCTCCCCCAATTCTTCGAGTTTTTGAAGCAGGCTTACAATGCTGCGACGGCTCATTCTGCTTTTACGGGCCAGATATTCAATGCCAGGCCAGCTTACGCCGGTGTCATTTGCGCAGTCGGCAATCGCCAACTCAAGCAACAACAACGTCCCCGTCGCCTTGCTGTTGTCCCAAACCGCCTGTAAAGCGCGCAAACTCATGCCGCCACCCCGCTTTCCAAACTTGGAACTTTGTTCCCCGTGGAACTCGCGAACACAACCAGACCAATGTCTGTTTCAAATGTCTCCGTGTGCAGCCCGTATTTTGAAAGAATTTTGGACGTTTTTTTTGCGGTGCTTTTTTGAAGACGCCGCCAGCGGTTGTATTCCTCCGACCATCCCAAAGCTTCCATCTCCTTCTCGGTCAAATGGGGAAACAACCGCCGGCGCGTCCACATTCCACGGCCCGGCGTGTTGTTGAGCACCTGACACACGTGCGCCCGGCTGCTCCCGATCTCCGCCGCCAGATAACCTATCGTCATCCGCGCTCCGGTTTTTTCATTCCGGCGCCCGTGCAACAACCTGTAAAATTTCCAGTTCTTCATCGCTCAAAATTCCTGTCCGGCCCGCGTCACCCTGCCGCCGCCGCGCGCTTTTTTGCGCCTCTTTAAGCCCAACCTGCCCGCCGCCAAGCCCGATGCGTCCTGCACGCAACCAGACCGCTTTGCCCAAAATCCGCTGTCGTCTGACCCATCAGTAAAATCAACCAGTCGCCGCCCGTCATACCCCCCCCCGGTCCTCCCAACCTCACCGATCCCCGACCTCCCACGCCTGCTTGACCGCCGACCGAAACAGAACTCCACCCGCATCACCGCCCGCATCACCGCCGAAAGCATGTTGATAATCAACACCTTGCCCGCGCTTCCCGTTTGACTGTCCATCAGCGCAACCAGCCGCGGCCATCACGATCGCCACCTCCTCGCTGATGCCCCTTTTGCCCAAACTTTTTCCCCCGCCCAAACCCATCTCCGCGCCGCTCTTTTTACCAAGACGGCTACTTTTTTCCACACTCACGCCGTCACGAATCACGGGCGACATCTCGCCGCGCCGGACCAAACCCGTCACGAACTCCGGCGACCTGCCGAGCAGCGCGGCCACCTGCACCGCCGAGTAATGCTGTTCCACCGCGCCAGGCAGCAGCCCATCATCACGCAGGCGTGCAGCAATCCGTCCGGCCACCGCGTTCTGCTCTCTCATTCTGACAGACACCATCCAATTCTAAAAAAATGGCGCGCCTTGCATCCTCCAACACGCCAAAATTGACACGCACTTCCGTCATGCCGCCTCCTGTCTGAAATCCTGCCAACGCACAAAAAACCGCCCGCGCAGCAAATAGACCGCGCCTCGCGGCGAGCATAGCGCTGGCGCATTCCCGCGTCGCGGGTCAGCGCCCCAGCGCCAGCCCGAGCGCAACGCGCGCATTGCCACCGACAGCCTGGCTTGATGAGATTTACCGTTCATGACGTCCTCAAAACCCAGCGCACACGGCGGCCAACAGCGTGTTCGCTGTCCCGCCAAAGTGAATTGCTCAACAAAAAAAGCCGCGCAGCCAGCAAGTTTGACTCCTCTAAAGTTGGAAAAAACTGCGCACGGCACGCCGGGCAAATAGTGTGACTCGTCCACCGTTGCCGGTTGCGGCAAAACATCGTCAGCGGCGCCACACGCAGCCAGCGCCGGCACCAACTGCATTGAGTGTGCAGCGTGAGCCACTTCACCAATGATGAAAACAAACCGGCAGCGCCCATGGATTTTGATTGAAAACACGCCGCAGGAGATGCGGGCTTGAGGACGGCGCTGCCGGTAAAAGTGTTCATGCTGCCAATGCCTTTCTGTCAATCTCGGCAAACCGCCGCGACAGATTGACAAGCGTCACCGAATCAGACGGCTTCCACACACCCGCGTAAGCGCGCGCCGGCCCGGAATGAATGCGCGCAAACTTCACGCCGCCACCGCCTTTCCGTTCCTTCGGTCAAAGTATTCAATCAGCGCTTCGCGCATAACATCAGAACGGTCTACGCCATGCCCTTTCGCGCGGCGCGCACGAACCTCGTTAATCAATCTGCGCTTGATTCGGCGGTCAACTCGCACTGCTATTTGTTGCGTCATTCCCATTTCAAAACGAAATGTCGCACAAACGTCACAAAGCATCAATAATTATTTTTATCTATTTTCAGTTGACAATCAACCGCTGTTGTGAGACAAATGTGTGATGACAAGATTGCATATACCAAACAGATTACGTTTTGAAATTTTTAAGCGTGATGCGTTTAAGTGTGTCTATTGCGGCAATGGCCCGCCGGATTTTCGTCTCCATCTCGAACACAAAATTGCAATAGCAAACGGCGGGACAAATGCATCTGAAAATTTGGTGACAGCTTGTCACAACTGCAATTTAGGAAAGAGTGATATTTTGCTGGACGAACCATGTCCAGTTTTACTAACGAAGTCAGGACTGTTGCCGACAAACGGGAATCGGCTTCCTCGTGAGCATTTCAATCATCGCGGCAAACGCTGGCGGATGTTCAAGCGCCGCCCGCTGACCATCGCCGAGATTGCCAACCACCTGCCCGGCCCGCCGTGGCAACTTCACTTCGAGGAAAACCATCGCCGTCATCCTTGGTCGCTCAAGTTCGCCGACAAGAAAAGCGCGATTGCCGAAGCCAAGCTGAAGCTCGATCTCCACTTTGCCGGGCGCGAAGCGGAGTTGCGCGCCTCCATGTCCCGGCCAGATCGGGCCGCTTGTTCCACGTTCGCCGAACTGCTGCCAATTGTGAACAGTCTCACCATCACCGCCGGCCCCAAGGCGCGCGGCGGGTATCTGTGGGGCGCGCGCTATGTGCTGCGCCTGGCGCTCGGTGCCGAACTGGAAACACTCTCGCTCGCCGTTCTTACCGCCGACACTGGCAAAAAGTTCTTTGCCCGCGCCACCACGGAATGCGCCAAGATCGCCGGCCAGACCGAGCAAAACAAATTTGCGCGCAACGTGGCCGGTGCGTGGAGCGCGTGCTGTGCCCTGTTCAGTCCCGCCGCCGTCTCGTCCATGCACGATCTTGGCCTAACCGTGCCGGCGTCCGTCGCCGACTTCCGGCGCGCCGGCAAGGTCAAGCAATGGTCCGCGCCCGCCGCCGAATACAGCCCGCCGCTGCCTGGCGTGCTGCGGGCAACATTTCGCGCCTGGCTCGAGCTGGGCCGCACCCCCGGTTACAGTGTTATCGGCGGCGCGGGCAACTCGCGCCGGAAAACCGAGCCAGCGCCGCTCAACGAAATTGCCCGCCGCAATATGTTCATCGCCGCCGCCCTGATGCTCGCCTGCGGCCTGCGCAAAAGCGAAGTCACCCAAATTCGCTGGCGGCATTTTACTTTGGACGAACTTGGGAATCCGCGCCTCATTGCCAAAAATGTCAAAGTAAAAAATCATTCCGGCAAAATCTCCGTGCGCCCGCTGGACCCATTCTGGCGGCTAATGCACCGTGTCATTGACCGCAACGGTTGGGCCGGCCAGCCCGACGACTTGGTGTTGACCGCCCGCGCCCGCGCGCCCCAAGCACTCGGCGGACTGCGCTACGTTGTAGGCGGTCATTGTGACGCCACATACTGGCCGTTCTACCACATCGGCAAATGGCTGCGGTCCCTCGGCTGGAATTTGCAAAAAACAAACCACGCCCTGCGCGACTGCGCCTGTTCCTACGTCACGATGAAATGGGGTTTGGAACGCGCCAAGCTGTTCGCGCGGCACAAACATTTGGCCACGACGGAAAGCCACTATGGCCGGTTCGTGCGCGAGGAAATCATGGACAATCCACGCGCTTTGAACTGGCTCAACTGGGCAAAAATATGAGTGAAAAAACTGAAATTGCGTGGTGCGATAGCACGATTAACTTCTGGCGCGGCTGCACCAAAGTGTCGCCGGGCTGTGCGAACTGCTACGCCGAATCACTGACCATGAACCACATGGGCGGCGGCAAGTATGTCAAGGGCGTGCCGCGCGTGAAGTTCGTCGGCGCGGTCAAGTCCGCGCTGGCGATGAATCGCCGGCCATTCGTTTGTGATGATTGCGGTGAAGCCAGGTCAGCGGATTACCAGTGTTGTCCGACATCTCAAATCGGGCATCAATCAACTCACCGCCGCCGCGTCTTCACCAACTCGCTGTCGGATATGTGGGACGATGCGGTTGAAATTCCGCTGCTGGCGGAAGCGATTGACACTATTGCCGGCTGTCGGGAGGTTACTTGGATCATTTGCACCAAACGGCCGGAGAATGTATTACCACGGTTGAAAGCCGTCTCGGACTACGGCATCACGAATGAAGATTGGCTGGAAAGCTGGCTTGATGGGCGTGCGCCTGTTAATATCATTCTGCTCACCAGCGTCGAGAATCAGGGCTTTCTGTGGCGTGTTGACGAGTTGAACAAAATTCCATGTGCCTGTCGCGGAATCAATTTCGAGCCGTTGTTGGGCGAGATTCGCGCTGCCCCGTTGCATGGAATTTCATGGCTCATCATCGGCGGCGAGTCCGGCCCTGGCGCGAGGCCGTGCCATGTGGACTGGATCCGCTCGCTGGTGGCGCAGGGCAAGACGGCCGGCGTGGCGATATTTGTAAAGCAGTTGGGTGCAGAAGTGATTGGGCAATCGTCCGACTTTCAAAGTCTGTCCGCAACTGAAAATCGTAGGATGTTTCCGGCAAATTCCAGCAAGGTTTATCTGCGCGATAAAAAAGGCGGCGACCGATCCGAGTGGCCGGTGGATTTGCCGCGTTTGCGCCAGTTTCCTAACCCGCCGCCTTCAACTCAACCAAAGGAACAAAAATGAATAAAACTCTGCGCTCAGGCGGGAAGATGCCGAAGGGCTGGCGAACGTGTCCGCATTTCGGTGCCAAGGATTTTGAATGGAATCCGCACTACAAATATCCGCTTGTAAAGCTCTCACCTACTGAGCGGAAAATTTGGGAGGCGATAGTAGGTTATACGCTTGATCCGCATTTGGCTTTAAGAATTGTAAATCGTTTGCGGAGCACGCTCATCCAGCGGCTCGCTTCAACCGTTCCGCCGTCGGCAGCGGGTCCGTCGTCCACGTAGCTCCCCAATCATTGGCTTTCTTCACCACGTCCAGCATTTTGCTGATGCTGTCCGTGGCGATCTCCACCTGGTTGCCATCCACCGCCTGCGCGTGCTCGCCCATCGCCGCTGCCGCCTCCAGCAGCGTCTTGCCCGTGCCCACAATGCCCGCCAGGTTCGTCGGACTGCCCTGCGGCACCGCATAACGCTTTCCGCCGATGGCATACGGATTCCGGAGCTTCACCCATCTGTCCATGCTCGGCGGATACTTGAGCGGCTGCCAGTTCTTTCCGCTGTTCTCATTATACGCCATGGCCACGATGCCATATTTCGCCACCGGCTTCGGCGAAACCATTTTGCCCTCCGCGCCCCACCACAACGTCTCCGCCCAGCCATCGAACATCTCCGCCAGCAGTTCATTCGACGGCGAGCCGAGCCGCACGCACGGGTCCATCGGCGTGTATTGCCGCGCCTTGTTATACAAACCTTCCATGCAGAAAAACGTCCGGGCCGTGTCCGCCTTGAACACCTTGGCCAGCTTCGCGTTGAAATCCCGCAGGCATTGCGGCAACTGCGCGTAAGGCTTCACGATGCCTACCGTGCCCAGCCCCTTGATCTCCATGCCCTGCATGATGAACTCCGGCCATTGCCCGTCCACCGTGAACAAATCCTCGCCCAGTTCAATGGCGTCCTTCTGTTCATCCTCCACCAGAAATTCCGTGTCGTCTTTGAAACTGCCCAGGTCATACACCTGCTGATCCAGCCGCGGCGTGCTGATGAATTCACCCTTCCACTTCCACGTTTCCATGTCGCCGCGATTAATCCCGCGCGCCATCTTCACAAACACATCCTTGCGCTCCTGTAGATACGCGCGCAGCGCGTCCGTGCCCGTCACCAGCTTGGCCGGATTTAGCTTTAATCCGTTTCGCTCGCACCACTGGCGAAAAGCCCAACGCTCTAGCTCCACGTCCTCGCTATCACCCATGCCCCACACCCGCCGGCCCTGCGCGCGCAGCCGCGCCTGCCAGTCCGCTTGAAACAGATCCACGAACACAAAAAGGTCAATCTCATCCTCGACGGCCTGCGGATAATTGCACCGCTCAACTCCGGCGAAGCCATCACCCAGCCGCGTCTGCTTCTGGCTGGGAAAGCCCGATTGCCACGGCGAATAATAGAGCACGCGGCCAAACGACTGCGCAAGCTTGAGCGCCCAGTTGTGGAAAAGTCCATTGTCCACCAGCAGGACGGTTTTGGTTTTAAGATTGTCGCTCATTTATAAATCGCGCTCTTCCCAGTCGGCTTGTTTGTCCCGGCGGGCGCGTTGGTATATTTGGCCGCCATCTGCCGCTTGATCTGTTCCGCCAATTGCGACCACAGCGCGGCGCGCACGTCAGGCGGCGTGCCTTTGGGAATGAATTTGCGGCTGAAATAATCCACCGCTGGCGCCACGTCTGCCGTTACCCGCGCAGGCACGTTCTGGCGCAGGCCCGGCACGCCCATTTCCACCGTCTGCCAGATTGTCTCCGGCTTGCGGCTGATGGCGTGCGGCGCGAGAAAACTGCCCACCGTCATCTTGCCCGGCTGGTCCAGTTCATTTGCCGTGAACTGCAGCACGCCCGGAATCATGCTCTTGAGCGGCTCGCCAATCACATTTTGCGGCGTCTTCTGGCTGAACATCTGCTCCGTGCCCTGCATGAACGGCACCTCGCTCACCAGCCCCAGCATGGCCGCCCACGCGCCCGCGCCAATGCCCTGGCTTTCCCGGTCGCGCGGGCGCATCCGGCTGTCCGCCACCCGGCGTATCGTCGCGCCTATCTGCAACTGTTCCAGCAGCGGATTATGCACCAGATAACGCGGTATCTCGTGCCCAAAGATTTTAATTCCGCCCAGCGCCACATCACCGGCTTCCCGCTTCTGGCCCGGCGCATAGTAACCGCCAATTTCGTTTGCGTTAAAAAATCCCAGCGCCAGCACCGCCGCGCCCAAACTGCCGCGTTTCAAATTGCGCATGATGGCTTCCGCCTCATCCGGCTTTAGGTTTTCGATTCCCTTGTGGTAAGCCCACGCCGCCCGGCCCAGTCCGGTGGGCAAACCAAAGCTGTATTCAAACGTCCGCTTCACAATCGTCGTGGGAATGTCCACGATGGGGAAAGTGAACCGCAGCGCCGTTTCCGCAATCTTGCCCGTGCGCGTCTGGTTGCCGTCCACCTGGTCCCGCGTGGCGGAAAGCGCGCGGCGATACATGCGCGCCACCAGCGTGTTCTCCTTGAAAATCGCCTTCTGCGCCAGCACAGAAGCTTCGTTGCTGATCCGCAACTGCACCAGCGGCTCGCTAATGTCCACGCCCCGGTCCGCGTTCGCCCGCATCAGCCGCGTGAAACTGCGAACATATTCGTTGCGCAACAGCGGCGTTTTGAGCGCAAAATGCAGGTTGCCCACGTAATCCTTTAGCTCGGGCGGCAGCAGCACCGGCCGGTTATGCACCAGCGTCACGTCCGTTTGGCCCGTCTTGAGGCCCTGCTTGAAATCTGTCACCAGATGCACCACCGTCTCGCTTATGGCGTCCGCCTCCGCCCGCAGGTTCAACCCGCCGCCATGCCGCGGCGCGCGTTCCGAGATGGCCGGAAACAGCCTCGATGTGCCGCTGCCCGCCGCCTCCTCCAGAGGGATGATGGCGATGTTTTCAATAGCCGCCGCCACCAGTTTGCCCAGCACCGTGGGCCAGGATAGCACAAACGTCCGTTTCCATTTGCTGATGCCGTCCATACCCTTTTCAAACTGGCTGCGTTTGGACTGCCGGTCGCGCACAAGTTGCCGTTGAAAATCAATTCGCGCCGCCTGGTTGGCGGCTTTCGCGGCCATCGCCTCCGTGCTGCCCGTCCAGCTCCACACCCGTTTTGGCCGCGCCGTAAAATCACCCCGCGCCGCGCGCTCGGCCAGATCCGCATTCTGCTGCGTCAACCGCGCCAGATACGCCTTGAGTGCCCGCTGTTCCATCGTGGCCTTATAAGCCGGGTTCTGCGCCCGCAACTCGTCGCGTTCCGCCCGCAACGCATCCCGGCGCGCCTTCAAAGCGTCCAGTTTGGCACTCGTCAACGCCGGGCGTCCCGGCTTGGGCAGCACGTCATTGCCGGCAATCCGCTGTTCAAGGTGTTCAATCTCCGCAGCCACCCGCGCCTCGCTCTGCGCCAGCCGTTGCGCGTCCGTCAGGCCCGGGCGCGGCGCAATCTCATCCAGTTGCTGCTTCAACTGGTCCCGCTTGAATTCCAGCAGTTGCACCTCCGGGTCGGTCTTCGTCTCCGTCTTCGTCTTTACAAACCGTTCCTTGCGGGCAATCTGGAATTCCAGGTCCGCAATCCGGTTCTTCAACCCCGTCTTGCGCGCGTCCAATGCGCCCTTGAGTTGCTTTGCCGGGTCGGTCACCACCACGCCGTAACGCCGCTTGGCCTCGTTCACCTGCTGCTCCAGCAACCGGCCTTCCGTGCTGGGCGTGTGCTGTTCCACGCCGCTCTTGGGCAACGGCTGGCGCGCCGTGATG
>Ga0187886_1004094_pt1 | contig 10607 bp, 7 predicted proteins | sample June2016WEW_20_1_FD_133001 | JGI IMG/M metagenome (GOLD analysis project Ga0187886, IMG submission 133001) | Peatland microbial communities from SPRUCE experiment site at the Marcell Experimental Forest, Minnesota, USA - June2016WEW_20_150 | ecosystem: Environmental > Terrestrial > Soil >... | reverse complement strand
CCAAACAATCTCAGCTGGCCCAGCCGCAGCAGCCCGGCGTCAATTCTCAATATATTGAGTTTGTGCCCGTAGATGCCAACAGTGTCAATCAGCCACAGTATGTTACTCCTGCCGCTCCGTCCAAGGCTAATTCCGCGATAATTGAGACAAATAAAGTAAATCAACAGCCGATTCAACCCAAGACTCAAGCAGCTCCAACCCCGCAGGAACAGGAAAAAGAAAGTTATATCGAGGTTGTTAAACAAAAACAGCGAATTCAGCAAAGCTACACAAAAGCTATAGTCAATGATGCAGTAGCCAAGGCAAAGGAATACGCGGACAAAGAAAACTTCGCAGCAGCCAGAGATGAGATTTCCCGTGCTACTGCGGTAGTAGAAAAAAATAAAATGCTTCTCGGTGAAGTAGATTATAAACAATATACAGATACATTGCAGCAGCTTACGAATGAGATATCAACTCGCCAGGCTGACATAGAAAAGCAGAAAGCCGAAAAAGCTAAAACCGAGGCCAAGGCTTCGCAGGAAAATCTCAGAGCTCAGCAGACCGCCGACAAAAATAAAAGGATTCAAGACCTTCTGACGCATTCGGCGGAATATCAGGAACAGCAGAGATACGAGGAAGCTCTCTCAGAGATTGATACTCTTTTGGCCATCGATCCGACAAACAGAGAAGGCTTAAGAAATAAACAGATGCTCGAGGATATTATAAATCTTCGAACACAGCTCGAAGTAAAACATGAAATCGGCCAGCAGGAAGAAGCAGTATTGACGGATACACAAAGGTCAATGGTCCCTCATGCCGACCTTATCACATATCCTCGCAACTGGCAGGATATTGCAGCAAAAAGGAAACCCAGTATAATCTCAGGTCTTCCGCCTGCCGATGCGGTTGTTACTAAGGAGCTTGAAACACCGGTTGATTTATCTGCTCTTACACCGGATACGCCGTTAAGCGAGGCAATTGAGACAATAAAGAATTCTGTCGATCCGCCGCTGAAGATAGTCGTTCACTGGAAAGACCTTGCCGATAATGCATACATTGAGCAGGATACTGCAATAGGAATGCAGGGTATGTCCGGTATTGCAGTTGGCAAAGCCTTGAAGGAATTGCTGAACACGGTTTCAGGCGGAGTTGCAAACATAAGTTATGCTGTTGGAGATGGTATTATAACCATAGCAACTAAGGCATCACTGCCGACCAATCTTGTTACAAATGTTTACGATATTGCAGACATGGTAGGAACACCGTCGGCCGCACAGACTCAATTGAACGTTTCAACATCTGCTGTTTCCGGTGGCACCTCATCAAGCTCAACGACGGCTACAGGCAGCCCTGAGCAGAATGTTGCTACTATAATTCAGTTGATACAGGAGACGATTGATCCCTCGAGTTGGTTAATCAATGGCGGTGAAGGTACAATCAGCGCTAATGGTAAAAGACTTGTTATAAACCAAACTCCGCAGACTCACGAGATGATTCAAAAGCTTCTTGACCACCTTCGCGAATCGCTTGGCCAGCAGGTTTCTATTGAAGCCAGATTTCTTTTTGTTACCGAAAACTTTCTTGAAGATATTGGTATGGGTATAAGCTCAATATCCGTACCGCAAGGGGTAATTTCGGATAAACTTGGTACAATGCAATTTAGTTTCGGCTCGGCCGCCAATACTACAACAACTCCGACATCCATTGAAGGCAGTTTTGGTAGCAGCACTCTTACCCCGATAACGCCGTCAGTGAATCTCGTCAATGGCGTGGGATATAATGTTAATAATGTTCTTGATGAATTGTCTCTTTCATTTTTCTTAAAAGCGGTTCAGGCTCATAGGGACGCTAAGACGCTTACGGCGCCAAGAGTTACAGTTCTCAGCGGCGAACAAGCTTATATTAGTGTTACCAAAGATACGGCATACGTTTCGAATTATACATTCACGGATATTACAACTACAACCGCCTTAGGTACTGGTGGTAACACGAAAACTGTTGCCAGTCCTACCACAACGATAGCCGGCGGCGGTGTTGTGCTTAACGTGACGCCGATAATAAGCGCCGATAAAAAATATGTTATCCTTACAATTGGCGCCGATTATACCAAGACAACCCTTGAACCGTCTTATGTTTATGGCACAACTACTGCCGATAAATACCCGATTTCGCTTCCAACTTTCGAAATTTCGCAAGTTGAAACCCGTGTGAATGTGCCGGACGGCGGTACATTACTTGTCGGCGGCCAAAAACTCGGCGCTGAAATTAATCTTGAATCCGGTGTGCCGGGCCTTTCAAAGGTGCCGATTATCGGCCGCCTGTTCGACAGCCGAAGCAAGGTTAAAGACCAGGAAGTTCTGCTTGTACTTATCAAGCCGACAATTCTCCTGCAGCAAGAGAAAGAACGTGAATTCCTGGCTCCGCTTGAAGAGTAATTGAGGAATAATTATATAAATTAAAAAGGCCGACATTAGTCGGCCTTTTTTTTATGATATTATGTTATTCGAATTTTTGTTTTATCGCCTGGTAACCGTAATGTGCCATCAGGTTATCGAGGATAATCATAGCGGTATAATTTTCCGCAACCGGCCAGATTCGTGCCACAATTGTCGGGTCCCGTCTTGTAATCGCGGCCAGCATTTTATTTTCAAGAGTATATTTATCGATGGTTCTTTGCTGTTTATCTATTGTGGGAGTAGGTTTCACCGCCAGTCTGACAATAATGTCCTGACCGGTTGATAATCCGCCGGTTATGCCGCCTGCGTTGTTGGAATCAAATACGACCTTGCCTTTCTCAGAATGCATCTGGTCGTTGTTTTGCGAGCCGGTCATATCCTTTACGGCAAAGCCTGCACCGATTTCAACGCCTTTTACCGCTCCGATTCCGAGCATCTTTCCAAGCTCTGCATCGAGCTTATCGAAAATCGGCTCGCCAAGACCGACAGGAACGCCTCTGACGACAACTTCGACAACGCCGCCCGCTGAATCGCCGCTTGTGGAAATTCTGTTGCAGGCCGTTACCATTTCTTCCGCTGTTTTTATGTCGGGACAGTTGAGAACGTGATGAACGCCGTATTTTTTCTCTATTTCAACGGCATTGGTTTTTGGCGATTTGTCGCGAATCTTGTCGATATCTTTTTCGATTTGGGCAAAGACCGCCATTTTTTCCAAAAACCTCATCTGGTTTGTTATTCTGCCGTTTACATAAATTTGCTGATAAAACGGGTCTAAGTCCCGCCTCATCTTTTTGTAATTTTGTGAGTATTTAAGAATTTTCGCATTGTCAATTTGTCCGCATCGAATACCGGCCAGTTCCCTGACAAAGCTGAAAACTTCTATGCCGCATTTCTGAAGCACTTTCTTGGCGATGAAACCGGCGGCTACGATTGTCGATGAATATCTGCCGCTGAAAAATCCGGCGCCGATAGAGTCATCTGATGGGCCGTATTTAATAAATGATGCATAAGAAGAATGTCCCGGCCGGGGAGTGCGGTTAGTATCCTGATACTGTTTGATATGTGTGAAGTGCCTGTCGAGATTTGGAATCAGGATAGTCAGCGGCGTGCCGTTGGTCAGCCCTTTATTTTTCGCGTTCTCGACGGTATCTTCGGCGTTGACGCCGGTATAAATTATCGGCAAATCAGGTTCTTTGCGGGGCGAGCTTAATTCATCGGTTCCCGGCTTTCGCAAAAGCAAATCGCCATAGATTTCCTGCTCAGTTATCGGCATGGCAGGGGGATGACCCTGTATTACAGCAGTCAAGCCGTCCTGATACGACCCGCCCGCTACGGTTACCTGAAACAATCTTCCAAAATGACAACCTAACATCGGATTATATCTCCTATATATTTTTTTCAGGTGTGTAGTATATATTATTTGTGGAAAACTTCAAATCTTTCCCAGAAATCAGGAAAAGATTTTGCCACGCATTTTTCATCTTCGACGGTCTGTCCGCCTGTAACAAGCCCTGCAACCGCGAAACTCATCGCAATTCTATGGTCGTTATGCGGGTCAATTTTTGCCCCATGAGCCTTTTTAGTGCCTTCAATTATCAATGAGTCCGGCGTGCATTCGGCAGTAACGCCCATTTTATTCAGTTCAGAAGCCATAACCGCCAATCTGTCGCTTTCTTTTAGTCTCAGATGGCCGATATTTGTTAATCGGCTCCTGCCTTTGGCAAAGGCTGCCGCTACAGCCATCGGTGGGACCAAATCGGGAATATTACTCATATCCTGCTCAATCGCGGCAAGTTCACCGCCTTGAATGGAGATTTTATCTTTCGAGGCCGATACTTTGCAGCCCATTTTTTCGAGAAGGTTCAAAAAGGCCTTGTCTCCCTGTTTGGTATCGGTCCGCAGTCCGCTGACGGCAACTTTGCTTTTGCAGATTGCCCCGGCCAGGAAGAAAAACGATGCGCTGCTGTAATCACCTTCAATTATTAATTCTCTTGCTGAATATTTTTTCCCGCCGGGGATAGTTATCTGTTTGTAGTGATTGTTTACGGCGTTTACGCCGAACTCAGCCATCATTTGCAGACTAATATCGAAGTATGGTTTTTCTGTCATTTCATCGGTGCAGTTTAGTGTTACATCTGTTTGAGCGTAAGGCGACGAAATCGTAATTGAGCTGAAATACTGAGAAGTCTTTGACCCCTTTATAGAAGCCTGACCTCCTTTAATTCCGCCGCCGTAAATTTTGACAGGCGGAAACCCATTTTTGTCGAGATAATCTATTTTGCAGCCGAGTTGTCTCATACCGTTTATAACTTCACCGACAGGTCTTTCAATAAGTCTTTTTGAGCCTGTAATAATGACAGGTTTATCCGACAGATTAGCCGCCGAGCAGAGAAAATTCATTCCAACGCCGGATTCGCCGACATTTAATTCGCTTTCGACAGGGCTGTATTTGCCTCCGGAGCCTTGAACAGTTATTTTATCGCCGCTGACGTCAATTTTTACGCCAAGTTTTTTAAGGCAGTTTATTACATTTAACTGGTCTTCTCCGAGAAGTGCGTTTTTTATGACAGTAATGCCTTCGGCAAGAGAGCCGATGATTATGGCTCTTAAGGTATGCGCCTTCGAGGGCGGGGCGGTCATTTCTGCATTAAAATTTTTTATTTTTTCTACTGTTTTCATTTTTATTTTATAAATCCGAATTCTCTCAGCCAGTATTCCGTTTCGGCTTCGCTAATGCCGATGAATTTGGCCTGCGGCTCGGCTACTTTTTTCTTTTTCCTCTCAAGCTGTTTTATCACCTCTGTCCAGAAATCAACACAATCTACTGCCGTTGCCTTTCTTTTTTCCGCGGCTTTTTTAATTCTTCTATCGCTGCTAACAACAATAAGATCTTTCGCGCCGGTGCTTTGGAGAATTAATTTTTCAATAATATCATCGGCTTCGTGACTGGTGCCTGAGAAAATGATTTCCAGATTAAATAAATTATTAAAAGCGTCTTTTATCTTCGGGCCGATGCCGTCGAATACAACACAGCCCTTCTTTTTTGTTCTGTAAATGTAGTCGTTTATAATCCGGCAAAGCTGAATATCGGAAATTTCAGAGGATTGTTCCAAAAGGCCCTGCACAGACCTGAGCAGATTGTATCCGTCGATTATAAGCACTTTAATTTCCCCGTGCCGAGTATCTGATTTCTCCGCCGACGATGGTGTATTTGGCTTTCCCTTTCAATTTCCAGCCGGCATAAGGACAATTTTTGCTTTTCGACCTGAATTTATTCACATCGACAGTGTATTCAAAATCAGGGTCAATGATAGTTATATCAGCCTGTTTACCTTTGCCCAAAGTGCCTTTATCGACGCTGATTATTTTCGCGGGCCTTTCAGCCATAATCGAGACAAGCTGCGGCCAATCTATTATTTTCGGCTCAATCAGCGCCTTGATATAAAGTCCCAGCGCACATTCGAGGCTTGCTATTCCAAACGGCGCCGCCAGAAATTCCAGGTCTTTTTCGCTTTTCAGATGCGGCGCGTGGTCTGATGCCAGTGCGTCTATTACGCCGTCTTTTATTGCCTGCTTTATTGCTTCGATATCTTTTTCCGTTCTCAATGGCGGATTGACTTTATAATTTGTGTCATAATCGCGGCAGGCGTCATCGGTCAAAAGCAAATGATGAGGCGCAGCCTCGCAGGTTATCGGCAGGCAATCATTTTTGGCTTGTCTTATCAGCTCCACCGATTTTGCCGTTGAGACGTGCTGAACGTGGTACCGCATATTTGTTTTTCTCACCAGTTGAATATCCCGCCACAGCATCATTTCTTCCGCAAGCGGGTCAATCCCCGGCAGTCCCAGCACCGTTGAATTATAGCCTGCGTTCATTACACCTGAACCGGCCAGCGAATTATCCTGGCAGTGCTGGCTTATAACGATATTTTTGAACATCGAAGCGTATTTCATCGCCCTTAGCATCACTGCGGTATTTTGTACGCCGCTTCCATCGTCGGTAAAGCCGACCGCGCCAGCCTGAGCCATAAATCCCATTTCTGCCAGTTGTTCGCCTGCCCTTGCTTTTGTGATTGCGCCCATCACATAAACGTGAGTTTTTCGTGTTTGTCTGCCCATTCTGTGGATATACTCAACGCTTGTAGCATCATCGATTGCCGGGTCGGTATTCGGCATACAAACAACTGATGTAAACCCGCCCGCGACAGCAGCGGCGGAACCTGATGCGATTGTCTCTTCTTCCTCATCGCCCGGTTCGCGGAAATGAACATGAATATCAATCAGGCCCGGCAGCACAAGTTTTCCCTCGGCATCGATAACCAAATCTGCTTTGGGCTCATATTTGCTGACCTCGGCGATTTTGCCATCGACCGCGTAAACGTTGGCCTTTTGGTTAATCTTATTGGCCGGGTCGATTACTAAACCATTTTTTATAAGTATACTTTTAGCCATATTATTCTTTTGTCATCGCGGCTTGGTTGACAAGAAACAGCACTGCCATTCTTACAGCAAGGCCGTTAGTTACCTGCTGCAAAATTACGCTGTTTGCTCCGTCAGCCACTTCGCTTTCTATTTCCACGCCTCTGTTAATTGGTCCCGGGTGCATAACGAGTATATCTTTTTTTGCCTTTTTCATTCTCTCGACCGTCAGACCGAAATAATGAGAATATTCTTTTATGGATGGGAAAGGATTTGTTCCCATTCTTTCAAATTGTATTCGCAGCATATTAATTACATCGACCTGGCCGATAACAGAATCCAGCGAATAGCTCACCTGCACCGGCAGCTGATTGATTTTCGCAGGCATAAGAGTCGGCGGCCCGACCAGTATTACTTCGGCGCCGAGTTTTGTCATCGCGTATATATCGCTTCTTGCAACCCGCGAATGAGCTATATCGCCGACGATTGCAATTTTAAGCCCTTCGAGCGAGCCTTTAATTTTCCTGATTGTGAAAGTATCCAGCAGTCCCTGTGTCGGATGTTCGCAGAATCCGTCGCCGGCGTTGACGACGCAGGCATTGATATTTTTGCTCAAAAATTTTGGCGCTCCGCCTGCGCTGTGTCTGATTACGACGATATCGATGCCCATTGCTTCCAGATTCTTTGCGGTATCCAGCAGCGTTTCGCCTTTGTTTACGCTGCTGCTTTTCTGTGTAAATTCTATTACATCAGCACTTAGCCGGTTTGCCGCCAGCGTAAAGCTGTTTCTGGTTCTTGTGCTGTCTTCGAAAAATAAATTCACTACTACCTTGCCGCGAAGAGTGGGAGCTTTCTTGACACTCCTTGTGCTCATCTGCTCGAAGCCCTGAGCAGTATCGAAAATATATTCGATTTCTTCCCGGCTCAGTTCCCGCAGCCCGATAAGATGTTTACGATTCCAGGTAAATTCTTTATTACTCATATTATAATTACTCTGTCTTTGCCGTCTGATTCGACAAAATTAACCTGCACGGATTTATCCGCAGGCAGGTCAACTTTAAGGCCGGCAAAATCCGCCTGTATAGGAAACTCTCTTCCGGAACGTTCAACCAGGACCGCAAGTCTGATTGCCTTTGGTCTGCCAAGGTCGATTAGTGCGTCCATTGCCGCCCTTGCGCTTCTGCCTGTGTATAGAACGTCATCGACGAGAATGATTATTGTATCGTCAATATCAAAGCCTATTTCGGTGCTTCTTACCACCGGCTGGCTTTGGCCGTGTGGATTATTTATGTCGTCACGATAAAGAGTTATATCCAGTGTGCCGCAGGGAATTTTTGTCTTAAACTTTTTGGATAATACCTCAGCCAGACGTTTGGCAAGAATTTCACCTCTGCTGCGAATTCCGATAACAACGATTTTGTCGCCTTTGGTTGTCTTTGAAACAATCTCATCGGCTATGGCTGTAGTGCAATCAGCGATTTTATCGGAGCTTAAGATAACTTCCATATTATTGCTTAAACCGGACTTCAAAAAACCCGAAATAGCTTAGGAGAGTATAGCAACACCAGGGGCCTTTAGCAAGGTATAATTCGGCCTTATTTTCAGCCGTTAATTGTTTATTCATAAAGACTTAAAAAATAAAAAGGGAGGTCTGGTAAAACTAAGTAAAATGTGGTATAATACAATCTAAGTTTTTTCCTTTTTTAGGGGTCTTTTTTTGGGCCGCAGATTTATAGCTATATTTGCGATTTTTGTGTTTTTCACATCGCTTGCGATGGCCGCCGGTGTCCAGCCGGCCGCTTTTGATGTTGTCGGGCTGTACAAAATTACCGCCATAGACCCTAATCTTACCGGTCAGGGTCTGAGCATCGGGCTTGTCTGCAGAAGCGATACTTATGTTGACTCAGAACCTCAGAACGATTACAAGCCGGACATTTCTCATAAATGTTTCAAAGACAGTAATATGCGATTTTTTGATGACAATTCCATTGACCCCGGCGTTTCAAGTCATTCAACTGCCATCGCTTCAATTCTTATCGGTTCCGATGCGAACGCCTTTTATCCGCCGCTCGGCCATTTTTCTTATAAGTCTGCTGTGCCCGATGCTCAATTGAATGTTTATGAGTTCTGGCACTTTATAACGGACTATGTATTTCCTGCCCGTTGGCCAAAAGACGATTTGCTTACGATGAGTCTGGGCTGGTCTTCTGAATCCTGGTGGACAAGGGGCATTGACAATATGGCCGAGAATTTCGGTTTTCTGGTGGTTGCCTCAATCGGTAATGGAAAAAATTCTTATGATTTACCGTTATTTCCGGCGGCAGGTTCAAATGTTCTGGCCGTCGGTGTTGTCGATTCTGCCGGTAAAATTTCAGAATTTGGCGCCCCTGACGCGAATCATTCCACCGCGGGCCCTACGCTTGACGGCCGCTGCAAGCCGGACATAGTTGCTCCGGGCAATTGTCTTGTTGCTGTTGCGGGCACTGGCGGGCTTTATAAGCCGACAGGCGACTATTCGAGTTTTGCCGCTCCGGTTGTGGCCGGCGTCGCTTCTATGCTTATTCAAAAAGCAAAATCTGACCCCAATTTACAGTTTGCGGCCTCTCCTTTTGCCGGTAATTGCATAATGAAATCCATCCTGATGACCGGCGCCAAAAAGCTTCCCGGCTGGCACAAAGGTTATGCCGGCAGCGAAGACGATTATGAATACCCGCTCGATTTCAAGCAGGGCGCGGGAATGGTTGACGGCCTTGCCGCTTATAAGATTCTTACCGCAGGTATGCAGAGGGACGGCGATGTAAATACTGCCGGCTGGGATATCAATATGATTGAGCCTAATTATGCCGTGGAAAAAATTTACAGATTCCACACCGCTGCCGCTAAAAGTCGATTAGCCGCTACGCTCGTATGGAACAGAATATATGAAAACCAGTATCCGTTTAATCTGCAGTTAAATTTATGGAGCGATTTACAGCTTCAATTGCGGGCGGTTAATGACAAAGGCGAGTATAAGTTTGTTGATTACAGCGACAGCACGGTTGATAATGTTGAGCATCTTTATGTGCCGCTCGACCCTGACACTACTTATGAAGTTGTCGTTTCTTACAGCCCCGGTTCACAGCTTCCGGAAGGTCTTACCTCTTATGGCATTTCCTGGCAGGTATCCGGCGAAAAGCCTTAATATAACGAGTTTCGAAAAATCCATAATTTTTAATTCCTCAGTATTATTTTAGACATTTCCTGCCTTTTTTTAGTTTCATTTTCAAATTATTTTGGCATCACAAAAAAAATTTATTCATAATCCCGCCTGCTCTAGTAACGATATTTTTCTGCCAAAATTGAGGATATTAAAGGACTATGAAATTTTTTTTACCATTTTCTTCAGCAAACCCCATTTTAATTCGTAGTATATAATAACGGGACATAAATACCAGGGTGGGTGTAAATACATATTATTTTTCCTCGGAGGGTTTGGGGTTGGTGAAAACTATTATTAGAATGTTGTTAATTATTGTTTGCCTGCTTAGCGCGGAATGTATAGCCACGCCTATTTACGGCACTGTAACAATGAATTATTCAGGCTTAGGCGCTAAAGATACGATGACAATCTGGGGCGGCGGCCATACTGGTTTGAATGTTTATGCCGGTGTTTATATGTTTAATAAAACAGCCGGTACAGATCAAGGCCAAAGCCTGGCCAACGGTTATATTGGCGGTTTTTGTATGGACCTTTCCGAATATATCGCGCCT
>Ga0187886_1004092_pt1 | contig 10616 bp, 9 predicted proteins | sample June2016WEW_20_1_FD_133001 | JGI IMG/M metagenome (GOLD analysis project Ga0187886, IMG submission 133001) | Peatland microbial communities from SPRUCE experiment site at the Marcell Experimental Forest, Minnesota, USA - June2016WEW_20_150 | ecosystem: Environmental > Terrestrial > Soil >... | reverse complement strand
ACCCAGATAATCATATTCGCCACAAGAAGCCGCTCAACCAGGCCGAACCAGCCGCTTTTTTCCTGGACAATCCGCAGTATTATGGCGAGAAGTACCGCCAGAATGCAGGTCACTACCGAGTAGCGAAAGAGGTTGCTCCAGCCCGGGTCATGCTTAAGGCTGGGTATGAGGGACAGGACGGCAATGGGGAAAATCGAGAAAGACGCGGTAGCTGTGAAGCCATGGATTCTCCCTTCGATAGTCCGCGCCGCCCCAACGGGGTCAGTGTGGAAAGCGCCGATGAGCAGCATACCGAAGCCAAAAAAAACAAGGACAACAATGCCGAGATGGAACCACCTGGCTCCCTTGATGTTGAAAAGGAGCCCGGCGGTAAATATCTCCACCAGCAGGCCGAGGGCCAGGAAACCGATAGTTTGCAACCAGCCGATAGGCATCAGCGCCAGGCTGCTAATTGAATTCCGGACCAGGCTATAACCAGGAGTGGATAAAGATGCCGTAAGGTCGCCAATAGTCAACATTATTGGTCCCAGCGCGCCAGCTATTGCCAGAGCGCTGTGAATATTCAAACGCCCCAAAAAATATGGCAGCCTGGATCTTCTGGTCAGGATAAATATCCAAGACATCATATAATAATCCCTTACACTTTATTATAACGAGGAGTTACAATAGCAGACAATACATTAAGGAGTTTTTTGAGGTTTGTTGTACCTTTTTCGTCAACATTTTGCTGAAACATCAAGTTATTTTTTACAGAATTACCTGAATCCCTTTCCATTAATGGAAAAGGGAATGGTGCGGGTGAATACTACGGCCTTACCTGTCCGTTGCCGAGGATAATCCACTTGTAAGTCGTCAGTTCTTTCAGCCCCATCGGGCCGCGGGCATGCAGCTTTTGCGTGCTGATGCCCACCTCCGCCCCCAATCCGAACTGACCCCCATCGGTAAACCTGGTGCTGGCGTTGACATAGACACAGGCAGCATCCACCTCGTTGAGAAAGCGCATGGCGTTCTGGTAATCCTCGGTGACGATGGCCTCGGAGTGCCCTGAACCATATTTCTCGATATGCTCCAGCGCTTCGTCCAGGGACGCCACTACCTTGACCGCCGCTGTCAGCGCCAGGAACTCCTTTCCCCAGTCTTCGCCGACGGCGGGGACGAGTTTCAGGGCTTTATTTAGTTTCAGTATGGCTATGGCACGCTCGTCGCAGTGCAACTCCACTTTAGCCTTGTTCAGCTCATTAGCCATCTTGGGCAGATAGCTTTTGGCGATATCGGCATGGACGAGCACCGTGTCCAGGGCGTTGCATACTGTGGGCCGCTGCACCTTGGCGTTATAGACAATGGCCACCGCTTTCTTAATATCGGCGCTCTTATCGATATAGGTATGGCAGACGCCGATGCCTCCGCTGACCACCGCCATGGTGGCGTTCTCCGTAACGGACTTTATCAACCCCGCCCCGCCCCTGGGGATAATGAGGTCGATGACGTCATTCATTTTAAGCATTTGGTTGACGAGGGCGTGGTCGGTGTTATCGATAAACTGCACACAGCCTTCGGGCATACCGGCCCTTTTACAGGCATCCTGAATCACTCTAACGATGGTAGTATTGGAGTTTATGGTCTCCTTGCCTCCCCTCAGGATAACGGCGTTGCCGGACTTCAGGCAGAGGGAGGATATGTCCACGGTAACGTTAGGGCGGCTTTCGTAGATAGCGCCGATGACGCCGATGGGCACCCTCTTCTTGCCGATTTGCAGGCCGTTAGGCATGGTGCGCATTTCGAAGGTCTCACCGACGGGGTCGGGCAGAGCAGCGACGGCGCGCGTATCCCCGGCAATACCATCGAGACGGCTCTTATCAAGCATAAGTCGGTCAAGCAGGGCGGCGCCCATGCCGGATGCCTTAGCTTTATTGTAGTCCTTTTTATTGGCGGCGAGGATTTCATCCTTCCTGGCAATAAGGTCGTCAGCTATGTTCTGGAGGGCGTTATTCTTAATATCGGTGGAGAGATAGGCCATTCTGCGCGACGCAGCTTTAGCCGCCCTCCCCTTGACCTTAAGCTCTTCTACGGCTGATTTCATGGCTATATTCCCTTCAACGTGTCAGCGAACCGGTTCCTTCAAGATTATAACTATCAAATGCCAGGCCGAATGAAGAATGCGTCTTCATACTGGTAACGCATGGCCCCCGGCGGCCATCATTTAATTCAATGATATAGTTCCCTGTCAGCATATTACATTTATCGAGTGTTATTTCACCCCACCATTCCCTTCCGTCGGATTCGTCTGGGGATTTCTGGTGAATCTCATAAGTGACTTCGTCTAAATAGTTTTCGTTGCTATCGTAAATCTTGCCTTTACCCTTGAAAATTTGCATATTTTAATAAATCCACACCCACCCTTTATCTCCGGCCTATCGCTCGCAAGAATTCCTCTTCGTCTATGTCAAGCTGTTTAAGAATGTCTGAGAGAAAATATCGGCTGATGCTTTTAGTCGGGTGTATTGGTACGGGAGTCCGGCGACAATCCTGATGATGGAATATAGCGTGACTTCCCTTTTGTCTGACCTTCTTAAACCCTAATGCCTGAAGCCCTCTGACCAATTCCCTGGCTTTCAACACAGGCAATTGTGTCATAGGGCAATAGTGACCTTTTTGGCGTCAATTTCCTGTGGGATTTCCTCATCATGCTCTTGGCGGTATTCAAGGCAAAGCTGAAGCACCTCTTTAATATTAGTCATGCAATCATCGTAGGTCTTACCTTGAGCATGCGCTTCTGGAATTAGAGGACAGCTGGCTATAAAGAAACCGTCAGGCGCCTTTCTTATGATAACCGTGTATTCCATTTTCCTCTCCTCGTCAACTCCATTATAGCACAATAAATTGGTGACCTTGTTCCCTTTTTCCCCTCCCCCAAACTCTCCTTGCTCTCTACTTAAACGGCCCGCTGCCGGCGAAGTGGAAGATATAGCGCGGCGGCAGGCTCGTCACCGCACGGTTTACCCGCTTTCTGAGGGCGCAGCTGGCCTGTCGGCCGTCCTCCAGCTCCAGGGTATAACCGCCGCCGTCCTTGATTTGCTTGTATTCGATAAGCGTGAGTTCCCCCCACCAGCGGTGCTCATCTTCGTGCTGGAACTGGTAGTTGACGTTGGCAATAAGCTGTTCAGTGCTGGAGTGAAAGAGTACTCCTGTGGGCACTTGTTTCCTCCCTTTCCAATAGTGCTAGATTGTTACGGTGTACTACCTCTGGTCCGTAGTCAAAGCTGAGCAAACTGGCGATTTTATTCGAGTGCGACCCTTTGATGATGCTGATATCGCTGGAGCTGTAGTTGGTAATGCCGCAGCCGAGATGAATTCCTTCCGTGTCATAGATATCGATGATATCCCCGCGGCTGAACCTGCCTTCCGCCTTCTGTATTCCGGGCGAAAGCAGGCTGCGGTTCTGCTTTTTAAGTGCTGATGCGGCGCCGTTATCAATAATCAGCTTACCTCTGGTGCAGAGCCCGGAGAGCATCCATCGCTGGCGGCTTTCCAAGTTACCGGCAGTGGAGGTAAAGTGCGTGCCGATGGGTTCACCGGAGGCCAGCTTCAATATAATATCGGGTTCCTGTCCATTAGCAATAACCACATGTACCCCCGAGGCAGTAGCCAGCTGGGCGGCCTCTATTTTGGTTATCATGCCGCCGGTGCCGACATCGCTCGCTGTGCTGGCTCCCAGTCGTTTGATGCTGGCGTCGATTTTAGTCACCAGCGGTATGAGGCGAGCGCCAGGGTCGCGGGATGGGTCGGCGGTATACAGGCCGCCGGTATCGGTAAGCATCATGAGCATATCGGCGTCAACCAGATTGGCGACCATCGCCGAAAGATTATCGTTATCACCGAACCTGGCCTCCTTGATTTCATCGGTAGAGATAACATCGTTTTCATTGACGATACAGACGACCCGTAGTTCCATCAAAGCCAGCAGCGTATTCCTGGCATTGAGATAGCCGGCCCGGTGGGAAATATCGGCTTTGGTCAGCAAGGCCTGGGCTACGGTGATATTATGCTGCCCGAACAGCTGCTCATAGGTATTCATCAGCCGGCTCTGCCCTACCGAGGCCAGCACCTGCTTGAAGGGAATGCCCTTGATAGTCCTGGTCAGGCCCAGCTTATGCCTCCCGGCCGCGATTGCCCCTGAAGAAACGATAACGGTTTCCACGCCCTGCTCATGTAATCGAGCTATCTGACCTGCCAGATTTGCCATTACCTCCTGGTTCAGTTGATGGCTGCCGCCGGTCAGCAGGCTGGTGCCCAGCTTGACCACGATGCGCCGGTAGGCCAGGTCTGGCGATTCTGGTTTACTATTATTCTTGCTCATATTATTAAAAAGCGGTATGTTTCATTATAGCAATCTGCGGCGAGTTGAACAAGGATAACCCATTCATGTCCGTAAACCATAATGTCATTGCGAGACCATCCGCCTGAGGCGGAGGCGAAGCAATCCCTATGGTACTTTATCGGGATTGCCTCGTCCTTCTGCTGAAGGACTCGCGATGACAACCTCCCGTGGGTATTAGCAAAACCAGGCAAAACTTCTTTATGTATATTTAGCCTTATTCCCCGTTCTGTGTTAAAATCTAAGAAACGGGCTGGCCCATTTTTTTGGACGAGCCCTTAAGGTGTTTGGAGGAATATATTGCCGGGGCTCAGTAAATTATTAAAGCTGATTGAGCCTGTGCCTGACTTCCGCCGGCTTCTTGAAGGACTTAAACAGCGGCGCGATAGCACGGTCGTGGTACTTGATGCCGCCAGGCCATATTTAGTGGCGGCTCTATATGAAAGCCTTAACTTACCGATGCTCGTGGTCACGGCGCAACCGGAGAATGCCAAAAAGCTCCAGGAGCAGCTTTTAAGCTGGTGTGCCCCAGGGCAGGTAAGGCTCTTTCCGGAGCCAGACGTCCTGCCCTATGAGCGCCTGGCGCTGGACACTACCACCGAGATGGAACGAATCCAGGTGCTTTCGGGAATGGTAGGTTGTGCCTCCGGTGAAGACGCTACTGAAGCGTCTCTGGTGGTGATTTCGGCGGCGGCGCTTATGTCGAAGACGACGGCGTATGGTGATTTTGTTTCCGCCTGCCACACCATCAAGCTGGGGATGAATAAAGAACCGTTCCGCCTGCTGGGCGAATGGGAAGCCATGGGCTACCGTCTGGAAAACGTGGTGGAGGTGCCCGGTACCATGAGTCACCGGGGAGGCATTATCGATGTGTATCCGCCTACCAGCGAAATGCCTGTCCGTCTGGAGTTTTTCGGTGATACTATCGATAGCATCCGTTCTTTCGACCCGGCGACACAGCGGTCGGTAGATAAAGTCCCGTCGGTAGCAATCGGTCCCGCCACGGAGCTGCTGGCGATACATCGTATGGATAAGGGGTCGCTGGAGAGCATTTTACAGAGCCTTGACCTGTCGGGTTGCACTGCCGAGGTCAAGCAACAATTCCAGAGCGATATGGACATGTTTCTCGGCGGGCAGCTATCGCATGAATCTGACTTCTATGCTTCGTTATTTAATATCGGCAACCTTCTCGATTATCTGCCTTCCGGCGCTCTGCTGGTGCTCGATGAGCCCTCATCTATCGAGCAGACCGCGGCGGAGCTTGATGCCGAGGCACAGCAAATGCGTGTGGAAAAGCTGGAGCGAGGAGAGCTGCCTCGCAATTTCCCGAGGCCTTACTCTACCTGGGATGAGCTGGGGCCGCGAATTAAGGACAGGAAAACCCTGAGCATGACAGCCTGGGGTGTCGAGGAGCAGATGGACTTCATCTCTGCGCCCGCTTATGCCGGGAAATTGCCCGCGTTTTTAAAAAAGATAGTGGACCTGTCAGGACAGCACAAGCGTATTATCATTGTCAGCCACCAGGCCAGCCGGCTTTCGGAGCTGCTTAACGAAGAGGACATTATTGTCACGTCCGTTGAAAAAGTCACCCGGATACCTGAACCCGGCTCCATGGTCCTGGTCCAGGGTTCGCTTCCCGAAGGCTGGGTGATGAGCGGCAATACATATCTGTTCACGGACGCCGAGATTTTTGGCTTCGTCAAGCAAAGGCGGCTCATCAAAAAGCGGCCGGCGTCCCACCATAAGCTCATGGTCGATATCATTCCGGAGGACTATGTTGTCCATGTCGAGCATGGCATCGCGCGTTTTACCGGGGTGACCACATTAAAGACCGCTGGCAGCGAGAAGGAATACTTGGTGCTGCGGTATGCGGCGGGCGATACACTCTATGTACCCACCGACCAGATTGACCGGGTCAGCCGCTACGTTGGCGCCGGTGACAGGGCGCCGGTGCTGAGTCGACTCGGCAGTCAGGAGTGGAACCGCACCAGGCAGAGAGCCAAGGAGGCCGCCGAGGTGCTGGCCCAGGAGCTTTTGAACCTCTATGCCTCGCGGGAGGTCGTGCCAGGTTATGCCTTTTCCCGTGATACACTGTGGCAGCAGGAGATGGAGGCCGCGTTTCCCTATGTTGAGACTCCCGACCAGCTTGAGGCCCAGCGGGAGGTCAAGGAGGATATGGAAAAGCCCAAGCCGATGGACCGTCTGGTCTGCGGGGATGTCGGCTACGGCAAGACCGAGGTGGCTATCCGGGCGGCTTTCAAGGCCGTGATGGATAACCGGCAGGTGGCCGTGCTGGTGCCCACCACCGTGCTGGCGCAGCAGCATTTCGCCACTTTCTCCGAAAGGCTGGAGGCTTTCCCGATTAAGGTGGAGGTGTTGAGTCGGTTCCGCTCCCCGGCAGAGCAGCGAAAGGTTATCGACGGGCTGGCTGATGGCACCGTGGATATCTGCATCGGCACCCACCGCCTGATTCAGAAAGACGTTGTATTTAAGAACCTTGGGCTGCTTATTATCGACGAGGAGCAGCGCTTCGGCGTCAACCACAAGGAGTACTTGAAAAAAATGCGGCGTGAGGTCGATGTCCTGACCCTGAGCGCCACCCCCATTCCCCGCACCCTGCACATGTCCCTGGTGGGGGTAAGGGATATGAGCACTATGGAGACGCCGCCCGAAGACAGACTCCCCGTGAAGACATATGTCGCCGAATATAACGACCACCTGGTCAGGGAGGCCATCCTCAGGGAGCTGGAACGCAACGGCCAAGTCTTCTTCGTGCACAACCGGGTGCAGAGTATCGCCATGGTGACGGCCAGTCTTAGAGAACTCGTGCCAGAAGCCGAGATTGCTATCGCCCACGGCCAGATGCCGGAGGAAGAGCTTGAGAACGTTATGACGGCTTTCAGCCGGGGCAAAATCAATATCCTGGTCTGCACCACAATTATCGAGTCGGGCCTGGACATGCCCAACGCTAATACCATGATTGTGAACAAGGCAGACAAGTTCGGCCTGACCCAGCTTTACCAGCTAAGAGGAAGGGTGGGACGCGGCGCCAACCTCGCTTATGCCTATTTCCTCTATGACGGCGGCAATCGCCTGACGCCCATAGCCCATAAGCGTCTCCGCACTATTTATGAAGCTACTGAGCTCGGCGCCGGTTTCGGTATCGCCATGAAAGATCTGGAAATCAGGGGAGCGGGAACACTGCTGGGGCCGAGGCAGAGCGGGCACATTACTGCCGTTGGCTTTAGCCTTTACACCCGACTCCTTGCCGAAGCTGTCGAGGAGCAAAAAGCCCTGCTGGCCGGTAAGGAAAAACCACCGCCCCGTCTCCCCCCTCCCACCATCGACCTCCCCCTGGACGCCTTTATCCCCGGGGACTACGTCTCTGACGTTGATACCCGCCTTGAGCTTTATAAAAACTTAGCGAACGTTGATGCCGCCGATAAGCTGGACGACATTATGAAAGAATATACCGACCGCTTCGGCAGCCCCCCGCCGGAGGTTCAAAACCTGCTCTACGCCGTGAAAATTAAAGGACTGGCCGCTAAAGCCGGTATAGAGTCAATCTCCGCCGAAGAAAACTATATTATCCTCCGCCGTTTCCAGGGCCTCCCCTTCGATGCTCAAAAACTTGCTCCAGCTTCAGGGGGTGGGATAGAGGTAGGCCGCACCCAGATAAGGATAAACTATAATAAGCTGGGCAAGGGGTGGAAAAAGGTGCTGGAGGAGGTAATAAAGGGAGTAATAAAATGAGGCAATATTATATCTCTATGAAAGATGAACTCCAAGATGAGAAGAAATTCTATACTGAAGAACTTGGAAAGAAAGATTGGAAGCATTTGAAAGAAGCTGGTGAAATATTCCTAATACATGCATATTCACATCTTTTTGTAATTGGTTTACGTGCTGATAAAATTGCTAAGATTATTGGAGCTGACGCTTCTAAATTTCAGGTTTTATTTAATGATGAGTATAAAATAAAATATAGTCAATTCTATCTTAATTTAGCAGTTGGATTAGAATTGATACTAAAATCAATATTACTCAGGAAAGGTGAAAGAATCACTTTAAGTCCAGAAAAGACCATTACATTAGGAACTATCATAGATAAATACTTCAATAAGATATTCCTCAATATGGGTGAAAACACATTTGAGGAAATTAAAAATACACTAAATCTAATAAATTTACGGCGTAATAACATATCACATCGCTCGAAAAAAAGTTATGATTCTTATGCACATGAATACAGATTTTCTTATATAACACTATACATCTATGAGAGATTCTTCCATGGAAGGAATCAAGAACTTACTGCATTACTAATAAAAAGTATAGAAAGGTCAAAGGTAACACAAGGTAGTGATTTTAAGCCGTTAAGAATAAAACCGCGTTCTCTAAGAATAGTTGATTCTGTTTAGTACTTTTTCTCTTTCTTCTATTTCCACCCGTCCGCCTCCATCGGGTCGTTTAAGAGCGCCATCAACCCCTCCCCCTTTCCTCCATGTGCTATAATATGAATAATAGAAAGGTGTGGTTATGTTAATTAAGATAGAAACCTACTTTGACGGCGAGTTCTGGTGCGCTCGTGGCATCGGCGAGGATATTTTCACCCAGGGTAAAACTTTAGACGAATTGCATCAAAATATTAAAGAAGCTGTAGCTGTTCATTATGGCGAAATAGATGAACCTCTCACGATTTTGACCTTGTCCGAGGAGACCCTGGTCAATGCCAAAGCTTCCTCAAGTTAGCGGTAGCCAGTTAACTGGACTTCTCCAGTCTTTAGGTTACGAAGTCATCAGACAGCGGGGCAGTCATATTCGCCTGAAGAAGGTTACTGCTTTGGGTGAGCACGCTGTCACCATTCCGACCCATAAAGTCATCGCCAAAGGCACTCTTGGTGATATCATTGGCAAAGTAAGTCTTTGGAATAACATCTCAAAAGAAGAACTCATTAAGAGAATAAGGCACAGCTAATATCCATCTTGGCTCATAACAAACCTTAAAGCACTCTGAGCATCGCCAGCCTCTCTCCCTTTCGTAAAGGGAGATTGAGAGGGATTTTTGAATCTTTTTCCCCCTCCCTCCCCACGCGGAGGGAAAAAACAGGAGGGATTAATGTAAACTTTATGCTTATTTAATCCATTCTTTACAATCCTGTGATATAATCATGGTATAATCAACTAAACATTTAACATAATTGACTGATTAAGTAAAAGGAAGCCCTTATGAAAATACTCATGGTTTATCCCCAGTTTCCCATAACCTTCTGGAGCTTTAAGCATGCCCTCAAGTTCGTCTCCAAGAAGAGCAGCTATCCGCCGCTGGGGCTGTTGACCGTCGCCGCCATGCTCCCCGCTAAATGGGAGAAAAAGCTCGTGGATATGAACGTGACCCGTCTGACCGATGAGGACATCAGGTGGGCGGACTACGTTTTCATTAGCGCCATGGCCATCCAGAAAGAGTCAGTCAAGGAGGTTATCAGGCGCTGCCGCGAGCTCGGTGCCAAGACTGTGGCCGGAGGACCGCTCTTTACTATGGAGCCGGACGATTACCCGACCGTCGACCACCTCGTTCTCGGCGAAGCCGAAACGATACTTCCCGAGTTTTTAACCGACCTTACCTGTGGATGCGCCCATCGCCTCTATAAGTCGCAGGCCACCCCGGATGTCTGCGCCACGCCCCTGCCTTTATGGTCGCTCATCAAAATGAAGCACTATTCTTCTATGAGCATACAGTATTCCCGCGGCTGCCCCTTTAACTGCGAGTTCTGCGATATCGTCCTGCTGAACGGCCACCGGCCGCGCACGAAAAGTAAAGTGCAGATAATCGCTGAACTGGATGCGCTCTATTCCCAGGGCTGGCGCGGCGGTGTCTTCATCGTCGACGATAATTTCATCGGCAATAAGAAAAAACTCAAGGAAGAAATCCTGCCCGCCATCATCGCGTGGCGCAAGGGCAAGAAGCGTCCCTTCGCCCTGAACACGGAAACTTCTATTAACCTCGCCGACGACGAGGAGCTGATAAAGCTCATGGTAGAGGCCGGCTTCAACGCCGTCTTTGTCGGTATCGAGTCCCCTAACGAAGAGAGTCTCGCGGAGTGCGCCAAGAGCCAGAACCGTAACCGGGATTTACAGGGCGCGGTAAAGAAATTGCACAATTTTGGCCTGGAGGTGCAGGGCGGCTTTATTGTCGGCTTTGACAGCGACCCTCTTTCCATATTCAGGAGCCAGATTAATT
>Ga0187886_1004091_pt1 | contig 10620 bp, 9 predicted proteins | sample June2016WEW_20_1_FD_133001 | JGI IMG/M metagenome (GOLD analysis project Ga0187886, IMG submission 133001) | Peatland microbial communities from SPRUCE experiment site at the Marcell Experimental Forest, Minnesota, USA - June2016WEW_20_150 | ecosystem: Environmental > Terrestrial > Soil >... | reverse complement strand
TCCGTCCCCGCGCAACCGGTTGCCGATGTCCCCCGTCTCCTCGGTGGGAAACGGACCTTCCCCGACTCGCGTTTGGAACGCCTTGACTACGCCGATGATCCGTCCCAGCGACCGTGCTCCGACACCCAAGCCGGCCAAAGCTCCGGCTACACCGGTGCTCGAACTGGTGACGAACGGATACGTCCCCTGATCCAGGTCCAGTAGAGCACCCTGGGCGCCTTCCGCCAGAACCGTCTTTCCGTTTCGCAGGGCTTCATCCACCAGCCAGAGCGTATCGGCCACGTACGTCCCGAGGATTTGCGCGTATCGATAGAACTCAGCGGCAATCGCGTCTGCAGAGAGCGGCGGGCAGCCATAGAGCTTTTCCAGCATCTCGTTCCCGCGGAGGATGTGGGTTTTTATTTTATCGGCGCACTCCTCGGGTTGCGCCATCGCTTCCGCGCGGATTCCGCGCCGGTAACTTTTTTCCGCATACGCCGGGCCGATCCCGCAACCGGTGGTTCCGATACGCTTGGCGCGGGAGGCTTCCTCGGCCTTGTCCAGGGCGATGTGCATCGGGGTTAACAAATGTGCGGCGGGGGAAATTTTAATCCGCTCGGGATTGCACGCTACTCCCTGCGAACGGAGCTGCTCCATCTCCGCCAGCAGGCGCTGCGGATTGATCACCATGCCGCTCCCCAAAACGCATACGGGGCGGGGATGGACGATCCCGGACGGAATTAAATGCAGGCGGAAAATTTTTCCGTCGGCTGTTACCGTATGCCCGGCGTTGTCGCCGCCGGAATAGCGAGCCACAATGGCTGCTTCGGATGCGATGGCATCCAGAATGCGCCCTTTTCCTTCGTCGCCCCATTGTGCGCCAAGAATCACATGCATGGGCATAGATCACTCTCCTTCCGGACCGGGGCCGCCTTCGTTCAGGCGCTAAACGAGGGCGTCGTGCAACGCCCTCGCCTTCGGACCGGACCGATATTCCTCGGGTTCTCTTGGGTTAAGTATGCCATAAAAACACCTCCTCCGCATCCCCCATTTTCCTCCCGCTTCCCCCCTCAAACGGATTTTTGAAAAATGCGTATATATCCTAGGAAGCGAAACCCGCTCCTTTTCTCTCCTTTGCTCCGGGAGGTGCGATACAATACGCAATAGGATTTTCCGCCATTGGAATCCCATCTACCCGAACACGCCGCCCCCGTCAAAAAAGCCGCTCTTCGAATCGGAATTTCCCGCTTTGGGCGTTGGCTGATATTAATCGCGTTTTTTGCGGTTCTGCTGTTCGGACTGTGGGCGACTCCCCCGGGATTGCTTGGCAAAGTGGACGCAATCGGTTACGCCGTCTGCCACCGGATCGATCTGCGCTCCTTCCACCTCGGAAACCGGCAGCTTCCATTATGCGCGCGCTGCACGGGAACTTTTTTGGGCGTCATCATCGGGGTGGCAATTTTGATCGTTTCCGGACGCGGCCGCTCCATCGCCTGGCCTCGGCGGTCGTTGTTCGCAGTGCTGGCTTTAACCGCGGTTCCGTGGGGCTTCGACGGGGTAAATTCCTACCTTTACCTTTTTCCAGGGTTGCCTCACCTGTACACGCCGCAGAACTGGTTGCGCCTGACCACGGGAACTTTTCTGGGATTGGCCATGGCGGCGGTTTTTCTCCCGGCGGTAAATCAGAGCCTGTGGAAAACCGGTTCGCCGGTTCCGGTTCTGAAAAATTTTCGCGAGCTGGTGCTGTACTTTCTGGCGGCGCCGGTTTTGATCGTTCTGGTGCTCCTGGAAAATCCCATCATCCTTTACCCGCTCGCACTGCTGAGCACGATGGGCGTCCTATATTTGCTGACGGGAGTCTATACGTCGATCCTGTTGATGTTGTTCCGGAAGGAAAATTTTGCCGAGACGTTTCATGACGCCTGGCCTGTTCTCGTGGCCGGATTGACGATTGGCTTGCTCCAGATCATGGCGATCGATATCGTCCGTTTCTATTTCACCCACACCTGGGGCGGTTTCAATCTGGGCGGATGAAGCAACGGATAGCGGGGAAATACCAAGGCGCGTTCCTGCCCTGACGGCAGCCCCGCAGGAGGTGAGGAATGGATATTTTTTCAGCGTTCGGATTATCGGCCAGCGCAGGATTGAACGCCTACATCCCGCTGCTCGTCGTGGGATTGCTGGCCCGCTATACCGGTACGATTAAACTCAGCCCGCCCTGGGACACGCTTACCGACCCATGGGTGTTGCTGGTGCTCGCGGTTCTCCTGCTGGTCGAAATCATCGCCGATAAAATCCCCACCGTGAATCACGCCAACGACGTCGTGCAGTCGTTCATCCGCCCTGTGGCCGGGGCCATCGTGTTTGCCGCCAGCTCCCACATCATCACCAATATTAGCCCGGTGCTGGCCTTGATCTGCGGGTTGTTCGTCGCCGGGGCGATCCACGGCGCCAAGGCGCTCGCCATCCGCCCGGCCGTCACGGTCACAACGGCCGGCGCCGGCACACCGGTCGTGAGCACCGTGGAAGACGTTCTCGCCACCGTGCTTTCCGTCGTCGCCATTTTGGTGCCCGTGGCGCTGGGGGCGTTGATTTGCATCGCGGCCGCATGGATCATCTGGATGATATGGCGCAGGATCAACCGCGAAGCCAAAAAAGCCTGACCGTGCGGCGAGGGTACACCGCAATCAACGCCCGAACCGGATGAACAAACCAGCGCAGTCAGTCGACGGGACCGTTCCCTCACCCGGTTTTTATGTCAGTCCCGACAGCATTGATACGCTTTTCCGGATTTTCGGTTACAATGGGATTATCCGCTTTATAGTAATCATCGCACGAAGGAGGATATTTTATGGTACAGCAGGCGCCAGTTCCCGCCAAAAAATCCAATAGCACCCGCAATGTCATCATCGTCGTGGTGGTCGTTCTGGTAATTTGTTGCGCATGCCTTGTTATTGCTCTCGGTTGGGGTTGCGGTGATTTACTTACTGGCGCTTCAAGCAGTTGTCGTTTTATCTAAAACTAGAAATTCCCAAATAATCTCACTTTTTTATTTCCGGGCGGCCCTTTTTCGGCCGCCCTTTGCTTTTTATTCCACGAGCCAAGTCCCTTTGGCTGGAATCCAAACCAGTTGCTCCCCTTCGGGGAATGGTTCAGCGGATGAACACGCGATCTCCCAGGATGAATCGTCCACCAAGAGGATCCGATAGCCCTCCTTCCGCCGGATGGATTCCCTCACCACTCCCCGGATTCCCTTTTGAGCGCCCGTCGTTCGGCGGGTAAATGCACCCCCTCCGGGACGAAGAAGAATCCATCCCTCTGTTCCGATGGCCGGTAGGCGCTCCGGACCATCCGCCGGAAATTCGCCCAGGGAGGTTTCGATCCACAGCGTGCGTCCGGAGCGCACCCGGCCGGGAAGAATATTCCCCAGACCCAGGAATTTCGCGACCCAAACCGAAGCCGGCCGCGTGACGAGCTCTTCCGGAGATCCCATTTGCACTATCCGCCCGCCATGCAGAATCGCCACGCGCGCAGCCATCGCGAAAGCTTCTTCCTGATCGTGCGTAACGTACAGGGACGGGGTCCGCATCGATTTCAGCACGCGGCGGATTTCCTCGATCAATTCTTCTCGTAATGCGCGATCCAGCGCGCCGAGCGGCTCGTCGAGCATGAGCAATCCCGGCCTGGGAGCCAGCGCACGCGCCAGAGCCACTCGCTGCTGCTCCCCGCCGGAAAGTTCCGCCACGCGTCGATGCTCGTAGTGCGCGAGGTTAACCCGCGCGAGCGCCTCACGCACTTCGTGGTGGATGCGATCGCGGGGCAACTTCTTCATGCGCAGCCCAAAGGCGACATTTTCCCCCACGTCCAAATGCGGAAACAACGCGTAATCCTGGAACATCAACCCGAAACCGCGAAGGTGAGCCGGCATCCGCGTGATCGGTTCTCCGTTCCAGAACACCTCTCCACGATCGGGCGATTCCAATCCCGCGGCGATTCTGAGAAGGGTGCTTTTTCCGCTTCCCGAGGGGCCGAGCAGGCAAACCGTCTCTCCCTCGCCGATTTGCAGCGAGACGTTCTCTAGTAGGGGGTTCCCCTCGTACGATTTTCCAATGTCACGCAATTCCAGCATCCCGATCCTCCCCGTCTCCGATTCCAGCGTTCCTCATTCGCGCGTCCGCTCGATGGTTGTTACTGCGACGGCGCACAGCAGCATGAGCAGCGTCGCCATCGCCATCGCCTGGCCGTAGTTCAACCCGCCGGGTTGCGAGAGGAACCGGTAAATCGCAACCGGCATCGTGGGAAAATCCGGCCGGACGATGATGGTGGTGGCGCCGAACTCGCCAAGCGAAACGGCGAAGGCAAACGCCGCAGCCGAAAAAACCGCCCGCGACGCGATCGGAAAATCCACCGCTTGCCAAACCCGGAAAGGCGAAGCCCCCAGCGTGGCGGCGGCTTCCCGCAACCGAGCGGGAATCCCGGCCAAGGCCGGTTTCAAACCGCGCACCACAAACGGCAGCGCGATCAGGCTGTGGGCAACCGGAAGCAAGAGCGGGGAGCGGATTAGGTCAAGCGGGGGGCGGGAAAGCGCCACCAGCATCCCCAGACCCAGCGTGACCGCCGAAGTTCCGAGCGGCAACAGCAGGAAAGGTTCGATCAGGCGGTCCAATCTTCCGGGCCGGGATAGCAGCATCGATGCCGGAATTCCCAATCCGAGCGCGATGATCGTGGTCGCCACCGCCACCAGCAGCGAATTGCGGGCGGACTCGATCGGCGTGGCGAAGAAGGCGGCCTCCCTGCGGTTGATGAACAGCTCGCGATAATAGTCCAGGGTAAATCCGGTCTGCACCGCGGTCCGTTCCCCGCGGGCGGCTTCCGTCCGCAGGAACGACGACGCCACCGGAGAAATCAGCGGCATGAAAAACAACGCCCCCAGCAGGCAGAGAACCGCGGCGAGCGATAATTTCTCCGCCGCGGAAACCGGCTTGCGAGCAGTTTGATATCCCACTTTCAGGGTTGCGGATTCGGCCCGCTGCGCGAGCCGAGTGGAAATGACAACCAAGGCCAGCGTGGAGGCAATTTGAATAATGGAAAGCAGCGAAGCCGCCGGTAGGTTAAATGCCTGCAAGGCCTGAATATAGATTTCCGTTTCCAGTGTGGAAAAGCCCGGACCGCCCAGGATCAGGATGACACCGAAGGATGTGAAATCGAACAGGAAAACGAGCGCCGCCGCCGCAAGCAGAGAGGGAACCAAAAGCGGAAGTGTGACCCGTCGGAAAGCCTGCCACCGGCTGGCGCCCAGCACCCGCGCGGCCGCCGGAAGATTCGGATCCAACCGTTCCCAGGCGCTGCCCACAATCCGCAGGACGATCGAAGTGTTATAGAAAACGTGGGCCAGCAGGATCGCTCCGAGCGAATGCAGGAACGGGATCGGCTGATGGATCAGGCCGGCGGCCTGCAGCGCCAGGTTAATCCAGCCGCTCGGCCCGAGCAGCGACTCAAAACCCGCCGCCACCACAACCGTCGGCAGGATGAACGGAACGATCAGAAACGCGCGCAACAACCGCTTGAGGGGGAATTCAAACCGGGCAAACACATATGCGCCCGGCAATCCCACGATCACCGTGAACAGGGTTGAAAGAGCCGCCTGATAAAAGGTAAAACCCGCCGCATTGAGAATCGTTCGCGCAGAAAAGGCTCCCAATCCCGCACGCAACGCCGCGCCGGCTCCCATGCGGAGGATGGACACCAGGGGAATATAAAAGAAGATCCCGACAAACGCGACGGGAAGAATCCACAGCAGCGCCCTTCCGCCGGAGAAGAATTCACGCGGTGCCGGACCGATTTCCATCCGGCCTACGGCAGCATCGTCTCTTTCCAACGGTTCATCCATTCATCGCGGTGAGCGGTAATCTCCTCCGGCGCCAGAGTTGCGGGCTGGGGGGGAATGGGAGCATATTTTATGAACGCGTCAGGGAGCGCGGCGCCGCTTTTCACCGGGAACATGCTCATCTGCAAGGGAATGTCTTCCTGAAAGGCGGAGTTCAGCATGAAATCGACGAACTTTTCGGCCAGTGCGCGGTTGTGCGTGCCGGCGAGAATGCCGACAAACTCGATCTGGTGAAAGCACATATCCGGCCCGTCGAGCGCGGCGATGGGCGGCTCGGAGCGCGGCGGATCGGCGTAGATCATCTCATAAGCCGGATCGGTAGCGTAGGAGACCACCATCGGTTGCGGTCCCTTGCCGCTGGAGCCGCTGAAATTGGTGTAATACGCCGTCTCCCAACCATCGACGATCGTCACCTCGTCGGCCTTCAAGGATTTCCAATAATCGAGGTAACCGTCCGGTCCAAAATGGGCTACCGTAGCCAAAAGAAAGTCGAACCCGGGAGAGGACGTCAACGGATTCTCCACCACCAACAGCCCTTTGTATTCCGGGCGGGCGAGATCCTCCAATGTCTTCGGCGCGTTCAACCCGCGCGATGCGAACCAGGCGATGTCGTAATTGACGCACACGTAACCATGGTCCACCGGAAGGGCGCGGTTCTGCGGGTCGAGCCGAAACTCCGGCGGAATGGAACCGAGCTCCGGGGAAGTGTAGGGGACAAAAATTCCTTCCTTCAATGCGCGGGTTAATAACGTATTGTCCACTCCATACAACACGTCCGCCAGCGGCGCTTGTTTGGTCAGGATCGCCTTGTTCAGCATCTCTCCCGCGTCACCGCCTTTCAAAACTGCCACCTGGATCCCCGTCGATTGCTCGAATTGCTTCAGGACCGAGTCGCTGACGGCGAAAGAATCGTGCGTCATCACCGTCAGGGTGTGCCCGCTCTGCGGATTCAGGATTTGGCAACCGGCCAGGATCGGCAGGACGAAAAGCAATCCCAAAAGGCGGCTGAAGTTTTCTCCGCTCGCGCTGCGAATTCCCCTTACTGGGCGATGGACCGCGTGTGGATGCATAGCAATACTCCTCGCACAAGGGAAATTTCCGCCTGGCTCGCCGACATGCGATTGCTCACACCGCGCGTCCGGCTGGGAAGTAGGGTTTCTTCGCGCAGGGGATATTGCAGCCCCTTTGTCACCACGCCTTGGGCGGCCATCCCAAACGGAATGAGCGAAACGACGTCTCCAGCGGCGCCGTTCAGTATGGCGCTCTCCCGCACGCACAACGCTTCCTCGCATCCATCGTCGATCCGGATGTCATACTCGCGGAGCGCGGGATCGGCCAGCAGCGAAAGGTTGGCCAGGGTCTGATCGGTCCTCCCGCCCAGGCCGCCGACGATCAAAATGGAAGAAAATTCCTCCCGTAGGGCGAACCAGACCGCGAGTTCAAGGTCGGTTTCGTCCTTTTCGGCGGGATGGGATCGCATATTGGTACCTGCGCGCTCGAGGAATTCGCGGACCGGATCCGGTATCGAGTCCAAGTCGCCGATCAGGAGATCCGGCGCCCGGCCGCACTCGAGCGCATGCTTGGATCCGCCGTCGGCGGCGATCCAAAAATCATCTTCCCGCAGGAGTTGCCTCGCGGCATTCAGGTCCGGGAGTGTTCCGTTTGCAAAGATCACCGCGCGTCTTTTCTGCATAATAAAAATCACCCTCCGCAGGCGGAAGGTGATGGTTTGCAGCTTCATCCCTCCGCCGGCATTATCCGGAGCAGGTTCTGCGGGTCGAAGGCTGTGCGCCTTCCTCTCAGCCCGTGTACGGGCTCCCCGTTCATCTGCAGAAGATTTTAAAGCCGTCCCGCGAGCCAGTCAATCCCCGGGTATTGCGGCGACGGGTTTCAGGAGACGGACGTCAATCCTCCACCAAGTCCCAATCCGGCACGACGTCCATATCGAGCGTATCACGCTGCCCGGACTGGAAACGGAAATATCCGGCGGCGGCTACCATCGCGGCGTTGTCGGTACACAATTCCAGCGGCGGCATGCGCACCGGGCAAGGTGCGTCGCGCTGTAACGCTTCGCGCAACGCTTGATTGGCTGATACCCCGCCGGCCACCAGAATTTCCCCGGCCTGGAATTCCCTGGCCGCGCGAACGGTTTTTTTTGTCAGCACGTCTACCACGGCTGCCTGAAAGGAAGCAGCCAGGTTCTCGACGGGCAGGCCCGGTTCCGGCGGGTTGATTCCCGCCGCCAGATTCGGCTGCCTCCGGCGCACCTCGCGCAAGACGGCCGTTTTCACTCCGCTGAAGGAAAAATTCCACGAATCGTCAAGGAGCGCGCGTGGAAAGCGTACGAACTCCGGATTGCCGGAGCGCGCGGCCGCCTCGATCGCCGGACCGCCGGGATACGGCAGCCCCAGCAGCCGGGCCACCTTGTCAAATGCCTCGCCGGCCGCATCGTCGAGCGTCCCGCCCAATCGCCGGTACTCCCCGTGACCGCTCATGACATACAGATCGGTATGCCCGCCGGAGACGATCAAGCACAACGCGGGGAACCGCTCCGGGCTTTCTTCCTGAGACAGCCATAATGAATAAATATGCGATTCCAGATGATGGATTCCCAGGATTGGCAAACCGGCGGCCAGCGATAACCCCTTGGCCGCGTTCACCCCCACCACCAAGGAACCCGCCAATCCCGGGCCGCGGGTCACCGCCACCGCGTCCAATTCCTCCACGCTTAAATGCGATTCCTCCATCGCGCGGCGGATGGCGGGCTCGATCGTTTCCACGTGGCTGCGCGAAGCCATCTCCGGGAACACGCCGCCGTATTGGGCGTGCAGTTCCCCCTGCGAGATCAGGATGTTGGAGAGGATCCGGGTTCCGTTCTCGACAACGGCCGCTCCGGTATCGTCGCAAGAAGTCTCGATGCCAAGGATGCGGACGTCAGGCGGGGAGGTTTTCGGCGTCATCGGACCTTCTTTCCGCTCTGGCGGATTTTTTTTCGGCTGCGCATCGGAAGGCGGCCGGTTTTCCGCTTGGTGCTGGAGGCTTTCTTCCCAATCGGCGCAGTCTTGGTTTTGGATCCGCGCCCGACCGGAAGAACCAAGTCCAGCGGATACGGTGCAATCACTTCAACCCTTCCATCTGGCCGCATCCACAGGGTGTTCTCCAATCGAACTCCCATCTTGCGGTCGGGATAGTACAGCCCCGGCTCGAGGGTGAATACCGCGCCGGATTGCAGCGTATCGGAGTTGGTTTCCGCGTTCGAAAAATACGGCGACTCATGCACGTCCAGCCCAACCCCGTGGCCGAGGCTGTGCACGTAGCCGCGCTCCGTTTGCGGATCACTTTGGACCGTCGGATGCCCCATCGACTCGAACAACCGGCATACGAACAGTTGAACTTCCTTGGCGGGCATCCCGGGGCGGATTTTTCTTTCGGCTTCCGTATAAACGCGCAACACCTGTTCGTACAACAGCTCCATATCCTCGGGGGCGTATCCCAGGCACCAGGTGCGAGTGATGTCGTAGAAGTAGCCTCCTCCCACTTCGCAAGGAAAAAGGTCGAATACGATCGGTTTTCCCAGGAGTATTGGGTCTTGATCGATTCCGCTCGAATGGGGAATGCCGGCATCGCGTCCCGGCGCAAAGATGAGCCCTTCGGGAGACTCCCCGCCGCGCTCGGCGAGCTTCGTGCGAATGAAGGCTTTCACCCGGCCCACGGTGAGCGGGTTGCCGTCGCGGCCGACGAGAAAATCTCCCTTCGATGTATGGGACGACAGAAACTCGGCTGTCTCGCCGATCACGGCGGTCGAAGTCAATCCGATCGAGCGGATGTGTTCGATTTCCTCGGCGCTTTTCGTGGATCGGGCGCGGGTCAATGCCGGGTCCGCACTGTCGCTGACAAGTTGGACATCCGGCGCCTGAGAGGGCAGTTCGGCCATCACGGCGTAGGCCGAGGATAATTCCACCGTCCCCCCGACCGCGACCCGCCCGCGCACGCCGAGTTCCCGGAACATGCGGGCGATGCGGATCGCTCCGGCGCGAACGGCGTTCCCCTGCGCCTCCTTGAGGATCTGGTCGAGTTTGAACTCGTTGAGGTTCCGGCAACGCAGGCCGGTCCGGGCCGCCTCCTCCCGCTCCATGGGATAGTGGAAGAGCACCGGCGGATCGTTGCGCTTTTTTATCAGATCCGCCCGGGTGATATTGGCAACGCCGGTGAAATAAACCATCGCCGGATTGTGGTTTGCCGGTCCGGTGATCCACAGCGCGTCCAAATCGCGATCGGTCATCAGTCGGTCCAGGTCTTGTTTCATGGAGATCTCCGCTCCCGGGGCGTATCTTCCAAAGCCTTTGCCCCCTCCTCCGGCCGCGCTTAAAAATATATGAAGATTATAGCAGTGGCAGGCGATATCGGCTTCATCCGAACCAACAATTCCCAGCGGGCCGCCGCGGATGCCCCTTGCAATCGTGGTATCATCTTGCCGCAAAACGGATATGAGCCAACAGCAGAAAATCACCATTATCGAAGGACCACCGCCGGTGTTCGAGGACCCGGGAGAAGCTTGGCCCGCCAGCCTGGGCGACAGCATCCGGCCGTTCCGGTCCGCCCTGACCCGCATGCGCACCTTCAACGGGCCTGCGCTGGTCGAACGCTGCTACCACGCCTGGAAAAACCGCGAGCCGATTGTGCTCGAGTTCCGGGCGCCGGACGGGCGGATCACCCAGGCCCCCATTCAGGCCGCGCGGTACGTACCCACGGTG
>Ga0187886_1004090_pt1 | contig 10620 bp, 7 predicted proteins | sample June2016WEW_20_1_FD_133001 | JGI IMG/M metagenome (GOLD analysis project Ga0187886, IMG submission 133001) | Peatland microbial communities from SPRUCE experiment site at the Marcell Experimental Forest, Minnesota, USA - June2016WEW_20_150 | ecosystem: Environmental > Terrestrial > Soil >... | reverse complement strand
GGCGGCAGCGACGGCTAAAACGGTGTTGGGCGATAAAATTGAAATTTATGAAAACGGTTACGACGCATTAGACGGGGCGGACGCACTTGTGATTTTGACCGAATGGCAGGAATTCAGAAATCCGGATTTCGACCTGATTGTTACAAAGCTTAAAAGGCCGGTAATTTTCGACGGCAGAAATTTGTATGACCTCGACGTCGTGAAAAAAGCGGGCATAGAATACCACAGTATCGGCCGGCCTGATGTTATGTGAATAAAAGCAAAAATTAAAAAGTAAAAAGCAAAAATATTGAAGAAGATTAAATTAAATTGCTCTTCTTCCGCATTTTTACTATTTGATTTTTGATTTTTACTTTACTCCCGGACGGAACGAAGAAATATGAAAGCAATAGTTACTGGCGCTGCGGGTTTCATCGGGTCGCATTTGTGCGAACGTCTGCTTAAAAACGGCTGGTCGGTCGTCGGCGTCGATAACTTCGATAATTTTTACGCTCCGCAAATCAAACGCGACAACATCAAGGATTGCCTGGCAAATAGCCGGTTTCAAATGATTGAGGCCGACGTCCGCGACACGGGCAAGATGAACGATATAGTCGGCAAAGGCGCGGATTCGACAAGCTCACCGCCAGCCGAGGTAATCGTTCATCTCGCAGCAAAGGCGGGCGTCAGACCCTCGATTGAGCAGCCGCTTGTTTACGCAGACGTCAATATCAACGGAACAATGTCGCTTCTTGAGGCGGCCAGAAAAAATCGAACCGGCAAATTCATTTTCGCGTCAAGCTCCAGCGTTTACGGCAATAACAAAAAAACCCCCTTCAGCGAGAGCGACAACGTCGATTTCCCGATTTCGCCCTACGCCGCGACAAAAAAAGCCGGCGAACTGCTCTGTCATACCTATCATCACCTTTACGGAATCCCGCTTACCTGCCTGCGGTTTTTCACCGTGTACGGGCCTCGGCAAAGACCCGACCTTGCGATTCACAAATTCGCCCGCCTTATCGAGCAGGGTAAACCCATCCCGGTTTTCGGCGACGGAAATATGCTCCGCGATTTCACATACATCGACGACATAATCGACGGCACAATGGCGGCTATCAGTAAATGTGCCGGCTTCAATATCTACAACCTCGGCGAATCGAAACCGATAAGTGTCAGCGACTTGATAAAGGAGCTTGAAAAGGCGCTCGGCAAAAAGGCAATAATAGAACGCCTGCCGAAGCAGCCCGGCGACGTCGAAAAAACCTTCGCCGACGTATCAAAAGCCCGTAAAGACCTCGGCTACAACCCCAATACCGACATCAGCGCCGGCCTCAATCGCTTCGTTAAGTGGCTCAAACACAACTAATAGTCCTATAAACATCATTAAAGCCACCGCCGGCAGTTTTCCCTTGAAATTCAGCCGGCTTTCTGCTAAAATACATAATTACATCAAATTTATGTCTAATAATGGGGTTGGTGATGAAAAAATTCACCCTCAAAAGGGGGCGGTGGGGTGTTTTTGTAATCGTGCTTTGCGGCGTTTTCGGCACTCCGGGGCGGGTATTCGGTCTGGAAGAATCAACCGGGTCAGGCGGCTCAAATGCGATTGCCGTGCATCAATTAGGCCAGACGGGTCAGGACGTAAACATAGGCCTGATTCTTTATCGCAACGTCCAGACGACTCACGAGGCATTTTTCGATAAGGACTCAAACGGCAACCCCGTCGGCTCAACTCACGCATTCAATCTCGATTTCTCAGGCGACGGCAATTCCGCGTTCTGGCACGACACACAATTGGCCGGAATTATCGCAAGCAGAGGCGGCGTCGCAAATCCCAACGATATCGGCGTCGCACCCGGGGCCAACCTGTTCTGTGCGAGGGTAATCGACAATAACAACAGTGCTTCGTGGGCCGAATTCAACAATGCCATCAGGACGCTCATCACCACATATAATTGCCGGGTCATTGTTACCGGTTTTGAAGTAACGGGTATCACCCCCGACGGCGACAGCGACTGGACGATGCTTTACGATTATTATGCGTCTCAGTATAACACGGTTTTTGCCAATCCCGCCGGAAACGAAAACACCTACGTGGCCATATTCGGCGACGCTTATAACGGCATCACAACGGGGGGATTACGCCTCACCGACCCGACCAATCAGTTCGATTACCGCTGGGCGGGACTTATCAGCGGCTCAGGCCCCACAAACGACGGCAGGCGAAAACCAGACATCGCCGCGCCCTCGCAAAGTCAGACGGTTCCGACGACCGGCAGTGATACGGCCTGGACAACAACGGGGTCGTCAAACGGAGAAACGAGTTGGTCGGTTCCGCACGCGGCCGGGGCTGCCGCCCTGCTAACGGGACTTGCCAATCAAACACCCGGTCCAAACGATAACAATAGCGTGGTAATAAAGGCGGTGCTGGTCAATTCCGCTATGCCGAATGTCAAAAACAAAGCCGGCGTATCGACAAACCCCGCCGACTCTAACAATACCTGGCAGGCCGACCGCGGCTACGGCCGGCTCGACTGCCTGCGGGCATATCAAACGCTCGATACCAGCGAGGCCGAGCCGAACACCCTTATTTCGCAGGCCAGGGGCTGGGGTTATGGCCGGCTCATACAGGGGCAATCAAACGTTTACACAATCAACATTACCTCGCGCTGCCGGCTTATAGCGACGCTGGCCTGGCATCGCAGAATCCAATGGACCGACAACTCCCCCAGCAACGGCGTTATCGACCCCGGTGAGCTGTCGGGATTTCTTGCAAATCTCGATATGAAGGTCTTTGCACCGAATGAACCCAACGCAATTTTCAGCAAGGCCCTTTTTGGTTATGACCCGAGCGACAATCTGGTGAAATGTGACCTGCTCATTTTGACGCCGGGTAATTATACAATCCGGCTTGAGAACAATTCGACCAACGGCGAATCGGCCAATTACGGCTTCGCTTTTGACAAACACCCCATTCTGCCGGGCGATATTTATCCAGATGGAACCGGGATTGATTACGTCGTCGATATCAACGACTTGTCGGCCCTTATGCAGGACTGGCTCTTACAGGATTCGGATTATGACCAGCTGCTGTCGCCAAACGGCATAATCGATTTTGCCGACTTCGCGGTTCTGGCCGAGGTCTGGCTGCAAATCGACCCCCTCTACCATCAATTCTGAAAATGAACCTGTGTAGGGTGTGCTGTGCACACCAATTCTGTAGTGAACGATGAGTAAAAATTAAGGTGGGCACAGCCCGCCCTGCAAATCAACTTAACAGTGAACCGAGCTGATAGACAATCAGTGTTATTATGTAAGCCAGCAAGGTCAGCGATACAAACTGAAAGACCGCCCATCGCCACGACGCGGTTTCGCTTCGCGTAACGGCTATCGTCGAAACGCACGGTGCGCTAATCAGACAAAAAAGCATTATGCAGAAGCCCACAAGCGGCGAGTAATCGGCCTGCAAATGCTCGCGCAGCGTATGAAACGCGGCCGCGTTATCGCCGTGCGATGATACGGCGTAAATGATACCTAATTGCGATACGAACAATTCCTTCGCGGCTGTCGCGCCGATTAAAGCCGTGCCGATTTTCCAGTCAAAACCGAGCGGCCTTATTACCGGCTCAATCGCCCTGCCGACCCGGCCAATTAAGGAACCCGATAACTGCGCCTGACGAGTTACATCGGGTGATACGCCGGCGGGAGTTTGCACGTTGATTTTGGGATAAGACATTGCCACCCACAGCAGAATCGAGAAACCCAGAATTACCGTGCCCGCCTTTTTAAGATACAGCCAGCCGCGGAGCCACGTATGATTGAGAATCGACTTGAACGTGGGGACACGGTAAGGCGGAAGCTCCATAACAAACGGCGTCGTCTCGCCGCTTAAAATAGTCAGCCGCAAAATTTTGGCGGCGATGACCGCCAGCGCGATACCGATGAGATAAATCAGCCATAAAACCGGTCCCCGCCAGTTTCGCGGGAAAAACGCCGGAATCAGCAAACCGTAAATCGTCAGCCGCGCCCCGCAGCTCATCAGCGGCAAGACCATAATCGTTGTCAAACGATTGCGTCTGTTTTCGAGAATGCGCGTCGCCATAATCGCCGGCACCGAGCAGCCGAAGCCGATGAGCATCGGTATGAAACTTTTGCCGTGAAGGCCGATTTTGTGCATTAGCCGGTCCATAATGAAAGCCGCACGGGCCATATAGCCGGAGTCCTCGAGGATCGCTATCGCCAGAAACAAAATCAGGATATTGGGCAAAAAGACAAGTATTCCGCCAACGCCGGGTATCACGCCCTCGATGAGCAGCGACCGCAGCCAGCTAACGGAACCATCAGGCCAGGCAAAAGCCAGCGCCCTTGCCAGCCAGCCGAAAAAATGCTCTAACCAGCCCATCGGATAAGCGGCGATTGAAAAAGTCAGAAAAAAAACAAGATACATAAGCAGCAGAAAAATGGGTAAGCCCAGCACGCGATGAGTCAAAACGGCGTCAGCAAGGTCGCTTGTCGTATGCCGAAGCTCAACCGTGTCCTTTACCGCTTCCTGGCAGGCGCCGGATATGAAGCCGTATCGTTTGTCGGCAATCACGGTCTCGGGGTCGTCACCGAATACCTTTTTCAGCCGGCCGATTTCATTGTTGAGCACGTCGTTTAGCGGCCCGCTTTGAACCTTCGAAAATATGCCGGCATCCTGCTCTAACAATTTTACCGCCAGCCATCGGGAGCCGTATCGCGAAGCAACATCGGGATGCTGCGAAAGTACGACCGGCTCGATTGCGGCTATTGATTTTTCGATTTCATCGCCGTAGGTTATGTGATGCGTTCTCGGTTTCCCGCCCGCCAATGCCTCCGCCGTTACAGCGTCCAGCAGCGCCTCACGTCCCTCGGCTTTACAGCCGATTGTCTGAACAATGGGCGTTTCCAGGAGCATCGACAGCTTATCAATATCGAAAACAATACCCGCCCTTTTGGCAACGTCGCTCATATTGAACGCGAGCACCATCGGAACGCCGATTTCAATAAGCTGGGTGGTCAGGTAGAGGTTACGCTCGATATTGGAGCAATCGACAACGTCAATTACGACGTCTGGCCTTTCGTTTATGATAAAGTTTCTCGCGACAAGCTCCTCCTCCGAAAAAGTCGTCAGGCCGTATGCCCCGGGCAGGTCAACGAAAGTAATCCGAAAGCCCCCGTATGTGCAGTGCGCCTGCGTTGTCTCGATTGTCGTGCCGGGGTAATTGGCGACGTGATGGCCGGCGCCTGTGAGCATATTGAAAATGCTGGTCTTGCCGCAATTAGGGTTGCCAGCAAGCGCCACGGTTATCTTCTTTAACTTGTCGTCGGTCATATCGCTGCTGTCTTTATAATAAGTTAGGTTCACCTAACTCATTCGCCAAAAAAATAATGCTTTATTCCGTTACCATAATTTTGTCGGCAACCCCCCTGCCCAGGGCCATCCTGCTGTTTTTAATGCTTACGACAAAAGGACCCGACCCGCCGTTTCGCAGCACAGTGATTTTGGCCCCAGGCAGCAATCCCATTGCCGTCAATCGGCTTCTGATACCCCGCCCGCCCCGGATTGCGACAACGGTTACCCTCGTGCCTTCTTCGATTTCCGATAGCGCCTTTGCTGTCATCGCGTCCATAACTTATCTTCTCACTTCCCTGCTCTTTGCGAATCTTTCAAGAATGCTCATAATGCCTTCGCCCTGCCGTCCGTGCTTTCTGGCGAAATCCGTAAAGTCCGCCATTCTCGCCACAATAGCGGGATTAAAAATATGCTCTGTTTTGCACGCCGCCGGATGCGCGACGGAATGGTCCAGCCCTAAAAAATCCATAAAGAACGATTCGAGTATATCGTGCTTTTTCGCCACTTTTGCCGCCCGTGCAAGGCCCGCCTGCGTCAGCGAGACCGAACCGTAAGGCCGGTAATTGACCAGCCCTTTTTTCGCCAGCAGTTTCAGCGCGCCCGTAACCGAGGGCCTGGCGACGCCCAGCGATTCGGCTATATCCCTGCTCCTTGCCACTCCTGAATCGTCGGTAACGTTTAGAATCGCCTCGAGATAATCCTCAAGCGAAGCGCTTAAACTCAGTTTTTTGCGTTCAGCCGTAATTTTTACACCCGCAACCGGTCATATAAATGTTAGCTACACCTAACATTATCATATAATCATTTTACGTTGTCAAACAAATTCAGGTTTTTATAAAATAATATCATATTTCAGACCCAGGGAAAAAACTTGCGGGGCCGGTCCGGCAGTGTTAAAATAACATTTATTAACGGGGCGTGGCGCAGTTTGGCTAGCGCACTTGCATGGGGTGCAAGGGGTCGCAGGTTCGAGTCCTGTCGCCCCGATTCCAACGAACTTTTTACCGCAGAGCGCGCAGAGTTTTTTTAAGCCACAGAGGTCACGAAGCCCTTGGCGGAGTCTCGCCTTAGCGAGACAGAGACCACAGAGATAAAGAATTTACGATTGCCGATTTTTGATTTCCAATTGGAAATCAAAAATAAGTTCTCTGTGTCCTCTGTGCTCTCTGTGGCTAAATAAAAAGATTTTCTCTGTGGCACAAACGGCAAGGTGAAAATAAAAAACCAGTGGAAATCGGCCCGCAACAAATCGGCAAACTTCTTATCGCCATAGGGGCAACAATTGTCCTGCTGGGTCTGCTGTTTATATTACTGGGTCAGCTCGGCCTGTTCAAACTCCCCGGCGATTTGCAGTTCGGCTCTAAAAACTGGCGGGTCTTCATCCCCATCACAAGCTGTATCATTATCTCAATTCTGCTTACGCTGATTTTCTGGCTGATTAGCTATTTCCGTCATTAACTGAATTATTGTCCTTAGCCTTTTCCTTTTTTTTGAATAAATTCTTTTGCTCTTTTTTCCGCCTCGGCAATCTGCTCTGGTGAAATCTTAGAAATAAGGTCTTGTTTGATTTCAGTAATATCTTCGCCATTCATAGAAGCGAGTAACACCCATTTGTATGCCTCGATATAATTTACATTTACACCTTCTCCTTTATAGTACATTTCACCAACATTGAATTGCGCAGGTGCAAAATTTCGTTCTGCGGCCATTAAATACCATTTAAAAGCCTCTTTGTAATCCTGCGAAACACCTTTGCCTTGGTCATACATGAGTCCAAGGTTGTATTGAGAATATTTATCACCCTGTTCAGCAGCTTTTATGTACCACTTAACAGCCTCATTGCCATTTTGCGGAACCCCATGTCCTTGGGAATACATATAACCAAGGTCATATTGAGCATAGGGAACTCCTTTCTCGGCAGCTTTAGTGAACCATTTGAATGCTTCTTTGTAATCCTGCTGTACACCCTTGCCTTCGGCATACATCCGTCCCAGACCTTCTTGAGCACTGGCGTAACCCTGATCAATAGCTTTTGTGTACCATTTGATAGCTTCATTATAATCCTGTGATACACCTTTCCCTTCTTCATACAGTGAGGCAAGGAATGACTGAGCCATTGCATCTCCCTGTTCAGCAGATTTCTTTAACCAATTAAAGGCCTTTTCGCAATCCTGTTGGACACCACGGCCTGTGGCATACATCCCGCCAACCATGCATTGTGCTTCTTTATGACCCCTTTCTGCAGCCATAACAAACCATTTAAAGGCACGATTGTAATTCTTTTCCCTATAGTATCCTCTGCCCATTTCATTTTGTAACTCGGCTTTTATATTATTTACTTTATCTTTAACATTTTTGGGCAAGGTTAAAATTGAGGTGTATATGTTTCTTACAACCCGCACGACGGACGAAAAAGCGTTTATTAGTTTGTTAGGCACTATTGATTCTCCTGTAAACCAATTCTTGAAAATAATTATAATACGAAATCATAGGTTTACAATTCTTTTCTTGCCTCCCGTTTTCGAAGAAGTGACAATATACTATTCTGCTTTTTTGTAGAAGTTGGCTTCATGGTCGGAGAGCTTGTTTTCCTGAATCATTTTTTTAATCTGCTGCATATCGACGTTCCTGTGGTACTCTCCTGAAGATGCTGATGCGGTAATAGCGGAAGAAACATTCAGTTGGCTGACTACATCTTTAATAGAGACAGCGGCTATGCCTGCGGCAATAATAAAAACCGCGGGCAGAAAATAGCGGACGCCAGGCGTCGTTTCCGCAACGCTTGTGCGCTTATTCTCGAACCGGCACTTATCGCAGTAAATGCAGTCGAGCTTGTCATTGAAACTCACACCATATTCACAATTTGCATATCGTTTCGCGGGTAACAGCCGACTGAATAACGCGATTTTATTAAACAATGATAAAAACGCGCCCGCAGGACAAAAATACCTGCACCAGAAACGCGAATAGAATATTGAGCCGACAAGAACTATCCCAATAATGATAAGCAGAATCGTATCGAGATGGCTGAAACTAAATACCTTAATCAATGGGTCAGGGGCAAGAGCGTTATGGTTTCGAGACAGGAAAAACAGGGTGATTAAAACGAAAAGAACGACGTATTTAACAAACCTGGCCTTTCGCATTTGCTCTCGCGATAAAACAGGCCTGAATCGCGCAGGTAATATGTAGCCGACAAGCTCCTGTAGAGCGCCGAAAGGACACAGGTAGCCGCAATAGATATTACCGAACAAAATCGCCAATAACGGCGCGCCGACAACTAATAAATATGTGCCGGCAAGCGAGACCGACGGCAGCGCCAATGACAATAGTGTCGCGATTTGCTCGGTGGAAAACTGGGCATTGAAAATTACGCCGCCGACAATTCCGTTGAAAACCAGAACAAACAGTCGGCTGCGGAAACCGCCGCGGTATATAACAAACCCGGTGAGCAATAAAGAACCGAAAAGATAAATTCCCTCAGAATTTGGCAGCCGGCTGACAGTAATACTTGTTTTCTGCTGACCCGCCTGGCCTAAAACGCCCGAGGCAAACGCAGCGCCGGATTGAGCTACGGACTGAATAATCGCCCTGGAGCTGACGGTCGCGCCTGTTACCGCGTCGATATTGGCGAAGGGTTCAGGCCTGAAAATGTCGCGGCCCTTCAGGGAGCTGAACCACTCGCTTAGCATATCGAGATAAGACGGCGTTTCGTTGGAGCGGATGATGTGAAAATCGAGCAGGCCGCCGTTGACGTCGGCAAAGACGGCGATATTGATATGACCAGCGAAACCGCTGACTTTGCCGGCAAAATCATCGGAGCTGAAAATAAACCCGGTTAACTTGTCGTTGGCATCGTATGTTTTGAAATAGGTCGAGGTTTTGCCGGTATTCGGAATCGTCGCGGCAGCCGCCTCAATCCGCAATGAGCCGGCTAACGACTGGGCCGCCTGCACGGGCAGTGTCGGGCTAAGACGCAATCCCGCGGACGCGATAAGGTTAGAGCAAATAACAAATGACGCGGCAACCCCGAATAACGACCAGCCAGCCGCCCGCATCGGCGAAGCCGCAAAGCCGGCTGCAGGGCGCAAAATCCTCAAAATCGCGGAAGGCACGTTTGCCAACATAAGTAACATAAAAACAAATAACGCCTGCCGCGCACCGAGCACCGGAATAACAACAAGCGAGGTAAGCAGCCCCCCTGCCGCCGCCCCGAAATGGTCGGCCTTTTGAATGCCGGAGGAAGCCGGTGTAATCTCGATTTTCCGGTCGGCTAACATACGGGCGGCTATTGGAAAATAACAGCCCGCACAAAGACCGCAGATAACAAAGGCAATCGCAAAATGCAAGTGCTGCCAGTCCTCAGCAGGCCAAAAAGCCGCCGCCGCAAACGCCGCACAGTGGACGCCTAAAACGGCAATCAAAAGCGCCTCACTATAATTCGCAAGTCGGCTTCGAATAACCAAAAGTCGGTTGGTAACGCCCGCCCCAGCCGCAAGACCTGCCATATACAGCGACGAAACCGCACCGATATACAAATACAGCGAGCCAAACCTCGTCTGGTAAAGGAACATCAGGATAATCACAACGCCGATACCCGCCGCCCCCGCTGAAAACACCAGAAACTCGCAATCAAAAATAGAAACCCTGTCGCCCGCCGGCGACGTGAGAATAAATATCAATCGTATTAAAACGTAAATAATAATCGGCGCCAAAAAAACCGGGAAACCCGCCGGCAGCAAATGCTTGAACAGCCGCGTAACCGGCGCATCGGATTGCCTCGCCGACAGCAGCAAACTGTAAAGATTTGCTAATGGCCGCGAATCAAGATTGATTAAATGCTCGACGGGCAAATCCGCTGAATTGTAAGCATCGATTGCCTTTGCGGCCCGGTCGGGCAGGTAAATGCTCAATAACCCGTTGGCAGGATAAATCGCCTCGGCGTTCGGAATACCTGCAAACCTGTCCCGCAAAGCGCCGGGGTCGTCGGTCAGATTGTCGCCGTCCGAAGCGATAAACCAGGCCAAATCGCCCGGAACAAAAACCATATTCGCAAACACCCGCGAAAGCGTCTGTTTCGCCGATGCGCCGCTGGTTATAAGCTCGGTGCCCATTATGTTCTCGCCCGAAGCGGCGCAAATCGCCAATACACCATCAGGATTAAGCGAGCGTTTGACCTGCCCGTAAAAATCCAGCGTCCAGTAGCGATTCGAAACCGAGCTGAGCACGTCAGGCATATTGACAATTACAAGGTCAAATCGCTCCCG
>Ga0187886_1004088_pt1 | contig 10625 bp, 9 predicted proteins | sample June2016WEW_20_1_FD_133001 | JGI IMG/M metagenome (GOLD analysis project Ga0187886, IMG submission 133001) | Peatland microbial communities from SPRUCE experiment site at the Marcell Experimental Forest, Minnesota, USA - June2016WEW_20_150 | ecosystem: Environmental > Terrestrial > Soil >... | reverse complement strand
TGGTGAAGAGGGGAAAAGGTAAACAGGCATGGAGTGGTTAAAAGAGTAAAGAGATTGCGAGATATTTTGGGATAAAGGAACCAGCAGTGAGTGGAATCTTAAAGGTGATAGAGGGAAGGCGGGATGGAGAGATAAAACTGAGAAAGGAGATAGAGTATCATAGGGAAAATTGATAAACGAATTTTGAAGGTTTAACCTCGAGCCGGTTCCCTTTAGTCTTTCTGAAGCTTTTCCAAACAAGATGGAGGTTTATAAACCACCCTCTCCCATCTCAATTTATTTCTTCTTCCAGAACAACAAGGATTCTGGCTCTTTGGGTTTAGGGTACACTTTAGACGCTGGTCCTTTAAAATCGGGTGGGTTCTTCTCTGGAATGGGTGGCCAGAGGTCTGCGGGTATTACCGGACGATACTCAGCACCTTTAATCCTCTCCTTATATTCACTTATAATCTGGGCTAACTTTGCTTCGTCGGTCAATAAGTCAAGCGCGGTGGAAGACACTACCTTAGTGGCATAGGCCGTTCCCTTCCAGCCGATTGACATGCCGACCTGCTCAGCATTTGCCAGGCTGTGTCCTGGTGTATCAACAGCAGCACAGGCCGCCCTCAAGTGGATGAGTGGTGCCGTATAACTAACATCCCCAGTATCTGCCGATCCCTTACTGAGCTCGGCTACAGGCTCATATATTTTGTTATCTAACTTACCGAGAGGCATATTATATTTTTTAGCTACGGATTCGACGAATTTTTCTTCCTCATCAGTAAACGCCGGCGCATTAATTGCCTTCATGTTCTCATATGCCAAATAGGCGCCCGTCTTGTTTAGCAAAAGATTGTAAAAAGCGCCGACCACCTCCATCGTAACATCCGTTCCTGTACCGAGCGCTCCGGCACGGGCACAATCCTCAACCCCACCTTCGCGTGTGCGTAGGTAATCTATATCCTTCATCGTAGGGCCGCGAAGAACAAGTTTCATCTGAGCAAAGTCAGGTACGATGTTTGGTGCCTGCCCCCCATTCGTGATGATGTACTGAATTCTCATCGGCTCGATCATGTGTTCCCTTAAGAACTCCATAGACATGCTGGCAATCATAAGACCATCCAGGGCCGAGCGACCTTTCTCCGGAAACATCCCGGCGTGGGCACTTTTTCCTCGGAAGGTAACCTCTAATATCTGCACTGCCAGATTTGAACCATAATGGGCTACATTTTTGAAGTAAGGGTGCCAATCCAATATTGCATCACAACCATTAAATATACCTTCACGGGCCATCCACACCTTGCCCCCATGGGTATCTTCAGTTGGGGTGCCGAATAGCTTAATAGTGCCATTGATGTTGTGTTTCTCCATAGCTATCTTCGTGGCGATAGCAGCTGCCACACTGCCGGCACCAAAAAGGTTGTGGCCACAAGAGTGCCCATTGGGCAATGCATCAAACTCAGCGAGAATGCCTATTACCGGCTTGCCCGAGCCATGTGAATAGGTGCCGACAAAGCTTGTTGGCATTCCTGCTAGTCCGCGTTCCACTTTAAAGCCATTCGCTTCTAATTCACTCACGAGCAGGTCAGAAGATTTGAATTCTTTCAGACCTATCTCTGGATACTCCCATATCTTACGTGATAGGTCAGCAATGTGCGTTGCATTTTCATCTACCCACTTTATTACGGTTGCTTTCGCCTGCTTTACTTCAGTTCCAGCAAAGGCAATAAAGGGAATAGAAACAATAACCGTGACAAGCAGAAGATACCTAATTGTCGAAACAATCTTTTTCTGAGAAGACATCGCTCCACCTTCCTTTGGTTATTTTGATTCCTACGAAACAAAATGGACGACTTGGAAGATCATTTAATCCTACCTTCATATCCCCATTCATTCCTCTTATTCAGAGAATAATCTTTAGCGAGATCTTTTTATTAAGAAATGTCGCATTTGTCAATTAAATGTACAATCAGTTTGGTTTAAAACATCAACATATGCAATCAGGTTTATCGATAACAATCTTCAGGTGAACCGTCTTGATAAGAGGATTATAGAGGAAGTTTTTCTAACCTTACCTTTGAGATCCTCTGGCCAATCATCTCAACAATCGTGATCTTCTTCCCTTCAATTGCCACCACATCGCCCGTCTGGGGAATCTTTTGCAGGGTGGTCATCAAGAATCCTCCGAGGGTTTCGTATTCCGGTGATTCAGGAAGGATGATCTGGTAGTCCTCTTTCAAATCCTTCAAACTGATTGAAGCATCGATGAGCAGCGTCCCATCGGATAAAGTAATCACAGGGCTTTCGATATCATGTTCATCTCTTATCTCTCCCACGATCTCTTCAAGCAGATCCTCGATGGTCACCAATCCCGAGATCCCACCATATTCATCCACCACTAAGGCTATATGGATCCTCTTCTTTTGCATCTCTCTTAGGAGAAGGCTGATTTTCATTGTCTCAGGGATAAAATAAGGAGGCTTGATGGTCTTTCTGATATCGACCTGTCCTGTTTTCGCAAAAATCGTGAGGAAATCTTTTGCATAGAGGATTCCTCTGATGTCATTGGGTTCCCTGCCAAAGACAGGATAACGAGAGAACTGTTCCTCTTCAATGAGGGAGAGAATCTCTTGGGGTGATTTATCGATTTGGATCGCCATCATCTGAGTATCCGGGACCATGACTTCTTTTACAGACATGTCCGTGAATTCGAAAACGCTTTGGAGAATTTTCTCCTCCGTGGGTTCAAAAATGCCGTGTTTTCCACCTTCTTTAATCAACGCCTTCACCTCTTCCTCGGTGATATAAGCCCTTTCGGTAAATGGCTTTGTGCCAAAGGGTCTGAGCACAACGGCTGTACTGAAAGTGAGTATTTTGACAAATATGGAGGCGATTTTTGAAAAGGTATCAATGGATCTGGCGGTCCACAACCCGATCGTTTCAGGATGCATCAAGGCAATGGACTTGGGAACGAGTTCTCCAAAGATCAGGGAGAAATAGACGATGATGACCACAACGATTCCAATAGCGATCGGCCCAGCCGCCAGAGAAATGACCTTGATAGGAACTTCTTTGAGCAAAGGTTCTATCACCCTTACAGATGCTGCTCCTCCGATTGCGGATGCCAGGACACCCACGGTGGTAATTCCAATCTGTATCGTGGCCAGAAATCGGTCTGGTTCTTCTTTCAGTCTTAAAAAGATCTTGGCATTCCTCTTTCCACTTTCGGCCATCTGTTTGATTTTGCTCTTCCTGGCTGTTACGACGGCAATCTCTATACCGGCCAAATAACCATTTAAGAGGATGAGAATAGCAATGAGAAATACCTCAAAAAAAAGTCCCTGCATATTGTACCTCCTGTTCCCTAAAAACCTCCCCTCCCCATCAAGGATGAGGGGATTACTATCTTTATTGATCAGGGGGATGGTTGAATCATTACAAATTACTTACGGAGAAATCCTTAGAACTTGATCCGTTTGAGTCTTTCGATGGCCTCCCTCAGTCGTGTCTCTTCTACAGTAAGAGCCATTCGAATATAACCTTCCCCTGCCTCCCCAAAACCGTTCCCTGGAGTGGCAACGATTCCACCCTGCTCAAGCAGGAGTGTGGCAAATTGAGTGGATGTATACCCCCTTGGAACTTGAATCCAGAGGTAGAAGGTTGCCTTTGGCCATTCCACTTCAAGGCCGATCTCTCGAAGCCCCTTCACCATCACGTCTCTTCGCTTCTCATAGATCTGGATGATCTCAGGAATTGGGGTGTCAAAGTGATTGAGGGCCACAATCCCAGCCTCCTGGATAGCCTGGAAAATACCAGAGTCGATATTGGTCTTTACTCTTCCCAAAACGGAGATGATCTCAGGGCAACCTACAGCAAACCCAATCCTCCAGCCCGTCATATTAAAGGTTTTGGAAAGGCTATGAAATTCGATACCGATCTCTTTAGCACCTTCCATCTCAAAAAAACTGAGAGGACGATATCCGTCAAAAGCCACCTCTGAATAAGCGGCATCGTGACAGACAATAATCTGATAACGATGAGCAAAGGCCACCGCCTCTTCAAAAAACGGCCTCTCAGCGATTGCAGAGGTTGGATTATTGGGGTAGTTGATAAAAAGAAGTTTTGCCTTCTTTGCCACTTCCTCAGGAATTTTTGAGAGGTTGGGTAGAAAGTTATTCTCTTTACGAAGAGGCAAAAAATAGGGGAGTCCTCCAGCAAAAAGGGTTGAAACACGGTAGACAGGATATCCTGGACTTGGGACCAATACATAATCCCCTGGGTTAACAAAGGCGAGGGGAATGTGAGCGATTCCTTCCTTTGAACCAATAAGAGCAAGGACTTCTGTCTTAGGATCAGATTTGACACCAAATCTTCTCTCAAACCATTGAGCCGCTGCAGTTCTAAATTCGATCATCCCTTCATAGGAGGGATATCGATGGTTCTTAGGATTCTCCGAAGATTTTTTTAATTGTTCAATAATAGGTTTGGGAGTGGGAATGTCTGGATCTCCGATCCCAAGATCAATGAGATCCATTCCCTTCTGCCTCATCTCCTCTTTCTTCTTGTCAATCTCTGCAAAGAGGTAAGGGGGAATCTGTTCAATCCGTTTCGCCATTTCGATCCGCATGGGTCTCTCCCTTTTTAATATTTCGGAAGTCTTCGAATAGTTGGATTCTTTTCTTAACCTTAATCTCAACCTTAACCTAAAGGTTTTTTATTTTTTATCTTACGGGCTTTCCTCCCGAAATTCAAGACAAAATTTGTGATCGAACGGGAGTTATAATTACCTGCCCATCCTGCCGGAAAGGGATTTTTATGTTGACATCCAACGCTCTTCCTTTCATAATTATAAAGCTTTTTATTAAGAAGATTTTCATATGAAAAAGAAAACATTGATCAAATGGGTTATCCTTCTTTCTATCACCCTCTTCCTCCTTTTGGGATGTTCGAAGAAGGGCGTCAAGACGATTGAAGGAGATCCTGAAACCCTTTATAAACAAGGGTTGGCTCGATTCAATAAAAGAGACTATCCCGAGGCTTTAAAGAGATTTGAACAGCTCAAGTCGAGTTTTCCCGATAGCCCTCCTTATACGGTTTGGGCAGAACTGAAGATTGGAGATTGTCATTTCTTTAAAAAGGATTATGTGGAAGCCATTGCTGCTTATGAGGAGTTTAAGAAGATCCATCCCACCCATGAAGAGATCCCTTATGTTCAATACCAGATTGGGATGGCCTATTTCAAACAGATGTCCACCCTTGATCGGGATCAGATCTCTACGCAGAAGGCACTCTCTAACTTTGAATATTTAATTGCCAATTACCCACCAAGCCTCTTCACCGAAAAAGCAAAAGAGAAAATTGGCGTCTGCAAGAAACGATTGGCCGATCATGAATTTTATATAGGGAATTACTATTATAAGGATGGAAAATTTCAGGCTGCTTCGGTCCGTTTCGAAGGTTTGATCGAAAAGTTTCCAAAGATGCCTGAAGAGGATAAAACCCTCTTCCTCCTGGGAAAGAGTTATCTTGAACTCGATCAATCTGAGAAAGCCGCAGAAGCCTTTACCAAGATTGTCAATGAATATCCAAAAAGCTCCCATTACAAAGAAGCCAAAGCGATTCTTGATAAAGGTATAAAGGAGAAGGCGATTTCACTTCGCAAGACAAAGACAAAAGAGTCCAAGAAAAAGGAGGGAAAGATAGAGGCAGAATCAGACAGAGTCTATTTGGTCAAATATGAAGAGGAGAGGAGGCAGTCCGTGCCCCTCGTCCCCTCCCTTCCTGTTACCAGTGAGTCGGTTAAGCCGATCCCTCCCAAGGAAGAAGTGAAGAAAATAACAACTCCAATGGTTGCAGAACCAATGCAAGAGGAACGAGCTAAAGCTATCTCTCCTCCTCAAGAGACAAAACTTAGGGTAGAGATGCAACCCGAAGAGGAGAAAAGGATGGCAGCATTACCCATTCCAAGCCCCCCTACTCCGTCACAAAAGGGCATCCCATCCGAAGCTAAACCAGAAGAAGAGAAGCGGATCACAGCATTACCGGCCACCCCAATCACACCCTTGGAAAAGGAGAAACCCAAAAAGGAAGTTCTGCAAGAACCAGGGCAGGCGAAGCTTGTGGACAAAGGTCAACCCATTGATATCACCTCAGACAGGGTGGAGACATACTCTAAGGAAAACTTGATCATCTTTAAAGGGAATGTTACAGCTCGACAGAAGGATATTGTGATCTATGCCGATTCCTTAGAGGCAGTGGTCATTGAAGGCGGTAAGGGAATTGAAAGGGTCGTTGCAGGGGGGAATGTGAAGATTCAACAGGGGCTTCGGGTGGCCAACTGTCAGAAGGCGGTCTTTTACAATATCGATCAAAAAGTCGTTTTAACGGGCGACCCAAAGGTTTGGGAAGGTAATAATATGGTTTCAGGAGATGAGATCGTCTTCGATATCGAACAGAATCGAATCGAAGTGAAAGGAGGACCGGGTGGACGAGGAAAGGCGAAGATCCATCCCGGAGGGGAATTTGAAAAGTTGAAATGAGAGGAACCTCCTCTTTCTTCTCCTAACCATTTCTGATTTCTGGTTGAAAGAAAGACAATCACAGTAATCCAACCGCTATAGTTTTGAATCATATGGAATAAAGTAGATAGAGGCGCCCCGATGAGGTGTCTCTACTTTTTGGTGTTGTGGAGAAATTGACAATTTGGAGAAAAACTAATAAAATAAGATATTTATAATTTTTTAGGTGTTTGGAGATGTTTGAAAATCTTTCATCAAAACTGGATGCTATCTTTAAGAGACTGAAAAGCCATGGAAAATTGACTGAGCAGAATATCAAAGAGGCCTTAAAAGAAGTGAGGATTGCCCTCTTGGAAGCGGATGTCAATTTCAAAGTGGTCAAGGATTTCATCCAATCTGTCGAACAGAGGGCGATCGGTCAGGAAGTGATGGCCAGTCTCACACCAGCACAGCAATTGATTAAGATTGTAAAAGATGAATTGACTTCCCTGATGGGAGATGGGGACCAGAAGATTCATCTTTCGGGAACCCCTCCTGTTCCGATCATGCTGGTTGGTCTCCATGGCTGTGGGAAAACCACCACCACAGCTAAGCTTGCCCGATATTTTCAGGAGAGAAAGAAGCGTCCCTACCTTATTCCTGCAGATGTCTATCGACCAGCAGCCATTGAACAGTTACAGAAATTGGGGGAGGAGTTAAAAGTCGATTTTTACCGTCCTGAGGCATCCCAAACGCCCTTGGATATCTGTCTGAAAGGAAGGGATTTCGCCCTCAAGGGGGGCTACGATCTGATGCTCATCGACACCGCTGGACGACTTCATATCGATGAGGCATTAATGCTGGAACTGAGGGAGATCAAGACAAATCTCAACCCGAAAGAGGTGCTCTTGGTGGCAGATGCCATGACCGGGCAAGATGCCGTCAATATGGCTAAGAATTTTAATGAGCGACTGGGTATTGATGGGATCATTCTGACCAAGATGGATGGAGATGCACGGGGAGGAGCTGCCCTTTCGATCAAATCAGTAACACAAAAACCCATTAAATTCATCGGTGTGGGTGAAAAGTTGGATGCCCTGGAGGTTTTCTATCCCGATCGGATGGCCTCGAGAATTCTGGGAATGGGCGATGTCCTGACCTTGATCGAGAAGGCAGAAGCTGTTTTCGATGAGGAAAAAGCCAAGGAATTAGAGAAGAAGATTCGAAAGGATTCCTTTACGCTGGAGGATTTTCGGGATCAACTCCAACAGGTTCGAAAGATGGGGTCATTGGACTCGATCTTAGGAATGATCCCAGGTCTTTCAAAAAAGATGAAGGGAATGGGGAGCCTCGATTTCGATGAGAAAGAACTGGTTAGGGTGGAGGCCATCATCAACTCAATGACATCAAAAGAAAGAACCAATTATATGATCATCAATGGAAGTCGGAGATTGAGGATTGCTCGAGGAAGTGGGACGAGCGTTCAAGAGGTGAACCAACTCTTAAAACGTTATGCCCAGGCTCGAAAAATGATGAAGCAATTTTCTAAAATGGGAGAGAAAGGATTCGGAAGAGGGAGAATGCCTTTCTTTTCTTGAATAGCACCGTAAATGGAGCATAGAGGAGAAGAGGTCGGATAGTCTCATAGTTGTATCAAAAAATAAAAAAATATCAGACTATGTGACTATCAGACTACTCGACTATAGGACTTTAGAATTTAATGTGAAGGAGGTGGTAGAAAACGATATGGCCGTATCGATGAGACTAATGAGATTTGGTGGAAAGAAGAGCCCTTTTTACCGGATTGTAGTTTCGGATCGTCGTACTTCCCGGGATGGAAGGTTTATTGATCAGGTGGGAACTTATGATCCCAAGAAAGATCCAGGGGAGGTCCGATTCAAAGAAGAGAAGGCGATTCAATGGTTGAGAAAAGGAGCTCAGCCCACACCAACTGTTCGTCAACTTTTGATCCGTTCGGGTATTTCAAAAAAGTTGGCGGAAGGGAAGATTGAATAGGTTGCCTTTTCCCAAACCTTTGCTTTTCATGGATCTCTGTCAGGACCATTGCATGAAGTGGAGGTGGGGTTATGAACACGAAAGATTTAATTGAATATATTGCAAAGGCCTTGGTCGATCATCCAGATCAGGTGAGGGTTTCTGAAATCGAAGGAGAAAGAACTTCGGTCATCGAACTCTCTGTGGCCAAGGAAGATTTGGGGAAGGTGATCGGTAAACAGGGCAGAACAGTCAGGGCCATCCGAGTCATCCTTGGGGCTGCATCCGCCAATTTAGGGAAACACTCTGTTTTAGAAATCATCGAATAAGAGAGCTCTGAAAAAATATTTCACGCTCTCTTGATGACACAGATTTCAAAAAAAAGGATGACACAGATTTTATTGATTTTTCAATGAATTTCCTATCAGTGTAATCGGTTCCTAATCAATGTAATCAGAGATCTCTGGACTTTTTCAGAAATCTCAATGATGGTTCATGGAGAAAGATCTTTTACCCATCGGAAGAGTGGTTAAACCCCATGGCGTCAAGGGAAAGATCAAGGTAGATTATTTTGGAGAGGATCTCAACCATTTTCCTCTCTATCGAGAGGTCTTCATCAAGGATCATGTGGGCCGGCTGCAGGCCTACGACATCTTGGAGGCGGTCCCCCAACCACCCCGTCTCATCCTCCGATTAAAAGGGATTGAAAGGATAGAAGAGGTTGAGCCTCTGGTGGGAAGGGAGATTTTCATCGAGAAGAGGTCTCTTCCTGATTTAAAAGAGGGAGAACATTATTGGTTTGAAATTTTGGGAATGGTGGTTGAGACGGAGAAAGGCAAAAGGATCGGAAGAGTGAAGGAGATCTTTCCCACAGGAGCCAATGATGTTTATGTTGTCGAGGGGAAAAGGAGAGAGATCTTTCTGCCAGCGACGGAGGAAGTGATCCAGAGCATCGATATTAAAAAAGGGAGAATGAAGGTCATTCGGATGGAGGGATTGTGGGAGGAAGAGGATGAGGTTTGATATTCTTACCCTCTTCCCCAATATGTTTTCCTCACCTCTTCGAGAAAGCATCTTAGGCAAGGCGATCGAAAAAGGGCTCATCCAAATCCGAACCATCAACATCCGAGATTTCGCTTTAAATAAACACCAAGTAGTGGATGATACTCCTTATGGAGGGGGTCAGGGCATGGTGATGAAAGTGGAGCCTATTGCCCGAGCTATCGAGGGGGTGAAGTCCCAAAACCCATCTGCATGGACAATCTGTTTGACTCCACAAGGAAAACAGTTCAATCAGGAGATGGCTCTGGACCTTTCATCCAAATCCCACCTCATCCTCCTTTGTGGCCGATATGAGGGGGTGGATGAGAGAGTAAGGGGACTCTTTGTAGACGAAGAGATTTCGATTGGGGATTATGTTTTAACTGGAGGGGAATTGGCAGCAATGGTCATCATCGATGCGGTCTCAAGGCTTTTGCCTGGAGTTTTGGGATCCGATCGTTCCGCAGAGGAGGATTCCTTCTTCAACTCCCTTTTGGAACACCCTCAGTATACCCGGCCTTTCAATTTCCAGGGGAGTTGTGTTCCGGAAGTTCTCCTTTCTGGAAACCATTCAGCAATTTCTCTCTGGAGGAGGAGGGAGGCACTTAAGCGAACGTTGGTAAGAAGGCCAGATCTTTTACCTAAAGCCAACCTCTCCGAAGAAGATAAGAGACTTTTGGAGGAGATCCTCCAAGAGAGCAGAACCGATAAGAGTGGGGATGGAGTCTAACCTCTATATCGGATTGGTCCATCATCCAATTTATGACAAGAGAAGAGAGATCGTGGCCACAGCCGTCACCAACTTTGATGTCCACGATATCGCCCGTTGTGCAAAGACATTTGGTTTGGGAGGTTTCTTCGTCATTACTCCTTTGGAGAGCCAAGTTCATTTAGTCGAGAGGTTGATCCGGCATTGGGTGGAGGGCACAGGATCGGTTTACAATCCCACACGAAAGGAGTCTCTCTCCCTGGTTCGGGTCTCCCGAACCATTGATGAAGCGAGCCAAGAGATCTCCGATCTCTGGCAAAAAAAAGTGAAGAGAGTGGCAACAGGGGCATCCTTTCATCCTAAAAGCATTAGTTTTGGAAATTTGAGGAAATTATTGGAGGATC
>Ga0187886_1004087_pt1 | contig 10625 bp, 12 predicted proteins | sample June2016WEW_20_1_FD_133001 | JGI IMG/M metagenome (GOLD analysis project Ga0187886, IMG submission 133001) | Peatland microbial communities from SPRUCE experiment site at the Marcell Experimental Forest, Minnesota, USA - June2016WEW_20_150 | ecosystem: Environmental > Terrestrial > Soil >... | reverse complement strand
TGCTTTTGGAGCTTCGCCATCTTGAACGGTGGCGGCGGCAAGACGTGACACGAGCCATTGTCGGGAGTGAGCGGTCGTGGGCTGATTTCCTTTTGGTGTACGAGCCGCTGACGATTCGTCATGAGTATGCACGATTCTATTTGAACCATCTTGCCCCCCTAAGCGCAGCGACTTTCGTGCGATGAAGGAATGCCCTGTATCGATCAACGGTCAACTCCACCCGCCGTTTGAGTGGGTCAACCGTTCATAACGGCGACGAAATCCAGTTGAGTTGCTGGCGCTTCCGCTACGAATGGATGGACTGATCAAACCTGTGCGAGCAGCGCGATGAAACGGCCCAGTTGCGCCGCGCGGGACGGGTCGCTCTCGGCGTAGATCGCCTGAAGATTGCGGCACATCCGCAACAACATCTGTCGCGAGGTGGCGGGCGCAAGATAGGCGGGACTGAAGCCATAGCCCAGGTGCTCGCACAGGCTCTTGCAGTCTTCCACGTCGAGCAGTTGGCCTTCATTGAACGGATCGATAAAGAACTGCACGGTCGGCGATTGCCATTTCAGGAGAAACTGGCCGGGCATGTTCACCCCTTGCAGCGGCAAACCCAGCCGCCAGCCGATCAACAGGTAGAGCACCGAGAGCGTAATCGGGACCCCGAGCCGCCGATCGAGCACGCGGTTCAGGTAGGAATTGTCAGGATCGTAGTAGTCATCCTCATTGCCGCGAAATCCAAGGCGGCGGAAGAAATAGCGGTTGCAGACTTCGATGGTCGCCCGCGGCGTCTCGCGACCCGTGAGCCGCTCCCTCAACTCGCGCGCCATGCCGTCGAGGCGGACGTGATACGGAGTTTCATCCAGTTCAGGGTAACGGGTCTTCGCCAACAGCCAGCAGCCCGGCTCCAAATCGAAGCGGCTGCCGCAACTGGCACAGAAGCAGGCAAACGCTTCGTAACCGTCCCGCTCCAGGATCTCGACCAGGATCTGTTTCGCCCCGCGCTGTGCCATCGGTTCGTCTCCTCGTGCAACCGACTCCAGGAACACGCGCCCATCTTGGCCCATCTCCATGAACTGCTCCTTGAGCAGACGCAACACGGTTGCGTCTTCGTCCGAGAGCAGTTTCACCAAGGCAACACGCTCTGTTTCACGCAGCGAAATCATCGGACTCACTCCACACCCTACACAATCAGGCAAACCTCGCCGAAATTCAATGGGAAACGGCTACCGACGCGTTCAGCAAACGTCGACAACTTGCAGGGCAACATCGAACGTCTTCATCGCGCGCCGTTCTTCACCGGTCGCGATCAGCGGCGACGCGAGCGCCTTCATGATTGCTTGAGTATCCAGTCCACAGCCTCAGCAATATCCTTCGCGACGTAATCAGGTCGCACTTCGTTCTGAGCCAGCGTTTCCTGTCCCGCGCCCGTCAGTACCAGGACAGTATTCGTGCCCGCGTTGACGCCCGCCTGGATGTCGCTTGGTCGATCGCCAATCATGAAGCAGCGGGCCAAGTCCAGTCCAAACTCACGGGCCTGCCTCGCGCAGGAATTTTGGCTTCGGTTTGCGGCAGTCGCAGTTGTCTTCGGGATGATGCGGACAGACATAGTAGCGGTCGAATTTGACGCGCGCTTGGCCGAACTGCTCGTCAAGGTGCGCGTGGATTTGTTCGACTGCTTCACGGGAAAAGTAGCGTATGCGGCTGACGGAGTATGTCTAGTCTGACGGACTAGACTTGGTCGCTCAGCCGCCTTCGACCTTTTCATCGCTGCGGCGTGACAAAGGTTAGCGGAGTTTAGGGTTGGGGTTCCCCGGTCGCATCCCGATTCACTCACAAGGGGGTACGGCATGGTCGCCAGCCGAAAACAAAGTGGCAACACTTGGACGTATCGTTGCACAGGCTCGCGGTGCGCTGTTTATGGATTCCCTCGTCTTTGGCATTTTGGTAATCTCCGATGCGGTGAAAGCTCCGACAGTGCCATTCATCAGTTATTTAGCGATCGACGTCGACGTTCCCCACTACGCTTTCGCGCGTTATCACCTCGCGCGGCTTCTGAGAGGCAGAGGCGCCGTCGCCGATGCCCGGCGCGAATTTGAGTCGTTCCTGACCGACTGGCAGAACGCCTATTCCGATAACCCGGAACTTGCCGAGGCTCGTCGGGAAATGTCAGAAGTACGGAAATAAATAATAGGAGACCATATGATCCGCGGTGTGTTATTCGACCTCGACGGCGTGATCGTCGATACCCTTCACTACCACTATCTTGCCTGGAAGCACATGTTCGAAAAACACGGCGGCTCCCCTGTAAGCGAGCTGACGGTGCTTCTGCACGAAGGGAGGAACTCCCGAGAGATTCTGCCGATTCTCATGAAGGAAACAGGGGTCACGATTCCCGATGCCCGACAGGCTGCCTTTATAGAGGAGAAGCGCGCCTATTATCGGAGCATCGTGCAGGTCACCACATATCCCGGAGCATTTGAGACAATCGACGAGCTGCGCCGGCGCGGATTCAAAGTGGCGCTCGTCACGGCCTGCGCCTTAAAGAACATGCAGCATTCCCTCAATGGCGAGCAGCAGGCCCATTTTGATTTCATCATCACAGGCGATGAGGTTCCCCGAGCCAAGCCGTTTCCTGATCCCTTTCTTACGGCGGCCCGCCAACTCGGATTGCGTCCTGAAGAATGCGTCGTAGTGGAAAATGCGCCGCTCGGCATTGAGGCGGCACGCAATGCGGGGATGCGCTGCGTGGCCATCGAGACCACCTTGGGAAAAGAGTACCTCACGTCTGCCGAACACGTTTTGCAGAACATCGCCGAATTATTAAGTCTGCCGATCTTAATTCGAGATTCGATTCGAGATTAGAGATTGAGAATCCCGGATGCCGTAATTGCACGGCCCGGACTCCGTAGGATCTGGAAATTAGCCTCTGTAAGAAACCAATCCGAATATCAATTGCCTGATGGCCGTGAGGCCCGAAGGGCCGGCAGTAAATGGGCCCGGCCGTCAGGCCGGCTACACGAATCCCAGCCATTTCGCGCGGCTCTTCCGCCGGGAAACCGGCCTTTCCCCGGGCGACTACCATCGGCAGCGTTGAGCGCCGCTTCTGCCGGCAAATTCGCCGGCAATCGTGAGCAATAAGCGCCGACGCCAGCGCAACGTAGTCTTACCGGTTGGTGCAGCGTATTGGCTGACCGCTACCCATGCTTAACTGGCTCTTCGAAGCCTTGCGTTTCATTCTCCGCCCACGGCCCGATACTGCTTCGCGAAACCCTTCAAGACTTGCTGTTTATGCTTGGACCAGTCGTGGAGGCTTGCGATTTTCACTCCGTCCCAGTTGTCCTGATCAAGCTTCCACGAGACGTGGAAAAAAGTGCGTCTTAGCGAGACATCACCAACAACGCGATTCTTGCACATATAGCGCACGTATCCATCGCGCGGGCTCGCTTCAATATTTCGTCCGATCTTGCAAAGCTCGGCATGTACCTTTTCTGCGGCCTGCCTTGCTTTTGGCTGGTTAATGTAAGAAAGGGCATTATCCAAGGATACCGGGGGAGTGAATCCGCCTTCAACATCAAACTGTACTTCCCGGCAGAACAACCCACGTTCGCCGGGCTTGCCCTCTAAGTAGGCGTATTCCATCAGGGCAGTGCGCGGCTTGAAGTATTGCACAGCCTTCCGGAGTCGGTCGGTGAAAGCGGAAGCAACAAGAATTATTCGCGGATCTTCTGCTGCGACGATCTTCGCCCTCTTTTCATATTCCTTCGCGAGCCGATCCCGGTTGGAAGAAACGTAATCGTAGTATTCAAGCGCCTGCAAAAGCATTTCGTCGTCCTGACCGACCTTCAACTCAAGGATGACGAAAATGCCATTCGCATCTACGGCGAGAACATCGATGAATTTGCCGCCAGCCCGGTGTTGATGTGAGAGATACACGAGCCCCTTTTCGACCGATTCCGGATTTTGAACGACGAGATGTTCAAGATTCCGCTCCTCATTGATTTCGATTTTCTTGAAGATCACTCCCGGAGCTTTGGATGCCCCGGACTGGTGTGGCTGGGGTTGATGATTCATGCGCGCGAGTGTAGCGGTTCGGAAATCCTTCATCAAGCTTGCTGTAGCCGGCAATCCAGCCGGTGACACTCCGTTGCGCTGGCGCCCGGGCTCCGATCCGCACTTTCGAGCAATACCGCAACAGGTCGAGCAAGATTGGGTGCGACAACCACGCCCATGTGACGTAAATTTGCTCCAGCCTTTAATCAAAATGGGGGATTCAATAATGCAGAAGCGCAGACTTGGAAAAAGTAACTTGGAAGTCTCGGCTGTCGGACTCGGCTGCATGGGAATGAGCTTTTCCTACGGCCCGCCCAAAGATAAGCAGGAGATGACCGCTCTTCTTCACGCCGCCGTCGAACGCGGCATCACATTCTTCGACACCGCCGAAGTGTACGGCCCGTTCACAAACGAAGCGCTCGTGGGCGAAGCTCTCGCTCCGTTCCGTGGACGAGTGGTGATCGCGACCAAATTCGGTTTCGACCTCAGTGGCAGCGATACGCGGCCCGGTGCGGCGGGCCTGAATAGCCGGCCCGAGCACATCAAGCAGGCCGCCGAGGGATCGCTCAAGCGACTCAAGGTCGAGACAATCGATCTGCTCTATCAGCATCGGGTTGACCCGAACGTGCCCATCGAAGACGTTGCGGGGGCGGTGAAGGAACTGATTCAGCAAGGTAAGGTCAAACACTTCGGCCTTTCTGAAGCAGGCGTGCAAACAATCCGACGCGCGCACAAAGTCCAGCCGCTCACTGCTCTCCAGAGCGAGTACTCGCTGTGGACGAGAACCCCCGAAAAGGAAGTGATACCGACCCTTGAGGAACTCGGAATCGGCCTCGTTCCGTACAGCCCTTTGGGCAAGGGTTTTCTCACGGGCAAGATCGACGAAAACGCGACCTTCGACAGCTCCGACTTTCGCAGCACCCTGCCTCGATTCACGCCGGAGGCTCTCAAGGCGAATCAGGCCCTGATTAAACTGCTCGGCAGCATCGCAGAACGGAAGAAGGCGACACCTGCTCAGATCGCGCTCGCCTGGCTGCTTGCTCAAAAGCCGTGGATTGTTCCGATCCCCGGCACCACGAAGCTGCATCGCTTGGACGAGAACATCGGAGCAGCGGCCGTCGAGTTGAGGCCCGACGACCTTCGTGAAATCGAAAGCGCCGCCTCCAAGATCAAGGTGCAAGGGGCTCGGTATCCGGAAAAGCTGGAGCAGATGACCGGTCGCTGAACGAGACAAACGACTGCTGCCATCGTTTAGTTTAATGGAATTCAAAACCGGATCAAGCAGACGGCGGCCGGAGTTGAAACGCGACCACCGCCGCTTCGCAAGGAGAGAATCGCCTCGCTATCGCCCCAGGTGTGCGCCTATCGCGGTGTGAGCGATAGCACCGCAAGCATCCGACCCGTCTTGCCGCGTTCGGCCCGGTAGGAAAAATAACGGTCGAGATGACAGGCGGTGCACACGTGCGGGTTGTGAATGTCCGTCACGCCCGCGTCGCGGAGTTGGCGTCCGATGCCGTCCCAGATGTCCATTTCGTAATGGCATGGGCCGATGGAGGGGCTGATAAATGCGAGGCAGTCGCGCGGGCGTGTGTCGAAAGCAACTTGCATGCGCAGCACCGTGTTTCCCACGACGTTTGCCAGTGTGCCCTTCTTGCCCGAGTGGATGAGCGCGATGGCAGGCGTGGCGCGGTCCACGATGTACACCGCGGCGCAGTCGGCGCAGCGAATCACCAGCGGCAAGCGGGCCACCCGCGTGACGAGCGCGTCCACGGCGGGAACGTGCGGGGCTGCCTCGGTGACGATGGCGACGCCGTTGCCGTGTGTTTGTTCCGCTGCGGCAAATTGTGTGAAGCCGCGCGTTTGGACAAATCGCCGTTGGAACTCGTCGCTCTTGGTGTCTTGCGTCGTGCGAAGCGTGAAGGCGTGACGGATGAAAGGCAATGCGGTCAGCGGTGGAAAAGTTTCGAATGGGATTTCATCCTTCATCCCTCATCCTTCCGCCTTCACTGTGCCAGCCGCACGGTGCTGCCTGTCACGCGGTCGAGGGTGGCATTGGCGACATTGTAATCGTAGAGCGCCTGGATTTCGTTCGAGCGTGCTTCAGTCAAAGCGGTTTGCGCGCTGAGAACTTCGAGCTGAGTGCCTGTGCCCGCCCGGAAACGAGCCTCGGCCAGGCGCAGACTTTCTTCGGCTTGTTCGACCGTCTTCTCTTGCGCTTCGAACAGTTCGAGCGCCTGCAGGTAATCAGAGTATGCCTGACGAACGTCCAATTCGATCGCGCGGCGCGAGTCCTCATAGTCCAACTGGGCCTGCTCAGACTGGGCGCGAGCGTCCAACATCTTGCCGCGAGTCAGCATGCCATCAAAAATCGACCAGGAACCCTGCGCGCCGACTGTCCAGCCATGGACTGTGCTATCGAGATCGTCCGAGAAGGGCGTGTCGTGGATGCCGTAATTGCCGAAGACCGAAATCTGCGGTTGGTAACCGGAAGAGGCCAGCTTGATGTTTTCCTTGGACACGGTCACGCGTTTTTCCGCCTGCTGCAATTCGGGCCGCTGGTCCAGCGCCCTGGAAAGCGCCGTCGGCAGATCCCAGGTGCGATGTTCGTAGGTAAGTTCGCCAACGAAGTTGATCGCGGTGAATTCCGTGCGCTGTCCCGGCGTATCGATGGCCAGCAGTCTGACCAACGCTTCGCGCGAGAGGCGGAGATCGTTTTGAGCGCGAATGAGCGGCGGCTTGGCGTTGGCCAACTCGACTTCGGCGCGCAACACATCGAAACGCGGGACGGTTCCGGCGTCAAACCGATGCCGCGCGTCTTCGAGTTGCTGCTCGAGCAATTTGACGGATTGCTCTCGCACGGTGACCTGGGCCTTGTTGAGCAGGATTCGATAGAACGCCCTGCGCACGGCGAGAATCGTGTCCGCCACGGTCTGCTGGAACCCGAGCACGGCGATTTGATCGCTCAGGCGTGCCACGCGGAGGTTGCCGCTGGCGCGACCGCCCGAATAGACCAGTTGCGACACTTCGATTTGCGCAGCCCAGGGGCGTTCCTGGTTGCCGCTGACGGCAGTGAGGCCGGGCACGGACGGAAAGTTGGTGATGGTGGGGATGTCGATTACATTCTTGTCAACCTGGCTATAGCGGCCCGAGGCCGTGAGCTGCGGGATGAACGCGGCGCGCGCCTCGACGACAAGGCCACGGGCTCGCTGCAGTTCCTGCTTGGCTTTGAGTACGGACGGGTTTTTCTTGAGCGCCAGGTCGAGACACTGATCGAGGGTCAGCTCTGACGGCGGCGGCGGATTGTCGGCATACAGGGGCTGGGCGATGCAAACTGTGATGAGAACGGTCAGCAGACGATGGATCAAGCTATTCATTTTCCTGGGCTTGTGGTGGTTGTTGAATCGGGCAGTAGTTTCTGGAATTGTTCAGCCGCACAATTGTAAGTCTTCAAAGCGACTTGCTTGGATTGCTGGGCCAGCGCAACTTGCTTGGCATCCAGAAACACCTGGACAAGCCCGGAGTAGGCGGAGCAAATGTGATTGTGTACGAGTGGGCAATCAGCGTTGAGCTTGAGCTGAGGTTGATTGGGGGCTACAGCACAGCCTTCGCGGTCGATTTGACGATAGAGGTCGAGGAGCAATCGCAACGCTTCCTGGCGATTGCCATCCAGCAGCAGAGCCTGCAATAAAGAAATGGCCGCATCCTCCGTTTTGCCGTCAACAACGTAGACCGAGGCGATGCTCAGGTAGGCATCGGGGTTGGTCGGCGCGAGGTGGCGCATGTAGAGATAGGCCTTGAGCGCGTTTTGATATTGCCCCGTTCGTATGTAGGCCAAGCCGAGATTCCAGTAAATCTCCTGATTGCCGATGTCGGGAATCTGGTCAAGTGTGTGGCCACGGGCCAGCTCTTTCTTGCGATTATCATCGTTGAAGGCCCGATCCGGCTGAATAGCGGCGTTGAGTGCCTCAGCGGATTTCTGATACCAAGGCCGGCCGGCGTCAAGGGCGCGCTGGGCAATGACGTCACCCTTGATTCGGTAGTACGCGCCGAGGTGTAGATAGACGATGCCTGTCCGATAAAGGGGAGGCAACGGTTTGTCTTCCATCACCGCCCGCGTCTTCTCGCCCTCTTCGATGATACGGTCGATGTCTGGGAAATCAGGGGGAGTCTTCTGTTGGTCGCGCTCGTAGAGCGCGTAGGCGAGCGACTTGTGGGTCTTAAAACTATTGGGACACACCTTGACGTCGGCGCTCCACAGCGCGATGTCGTTGTCCCAATCGAAATTGCGAATGAACGCCCGCACGCCGTAGGCGAGCACGATCAGGCTCAAGGCGCTGCAGGAGAGCACCGGTGGCGAGATCAGTCGCGCCCGCGCAGAAATACTCAGTTGCGGAATGATTCGTTGGGAAACGGCGTAGACGGCGATCACGACGCAGCCCGCAAACCCGATCGACGGCAAATACATGAACCGCTCGGCCATGATGCTGCCGATGATTACTATCAGGTTCGATGTGGGCAGGAACGTTCCGAAGAAAAAGAGCATGAAGAAGAACAGCGGTTTGTTGCGGTGATGATTGCGGATTGTCACCAGAATCACCGTGATGACGCTGATCAGTGCAACCAACGCCTTCAAATCTTCCCAAGTGCTGAAGTGCCAGTTCACCATCGGAATCTGGTTGTACGAATAATCGCACGACAGAGTCTGCGGCCACAGCAACAGCCAGAGGTATTTACCGATCACTTTGATGGCGGTCATGCGGGCTGTCCAGAAGTCCCAACCCACGAGCGGATTGTCCACAAACGGGAGTTCGGGCGGCCGCAGTTTTTCAAACACCAAGCTGCGCACGTACCACAGGCCTGCAAACGGCGGGATCAGGGCCACGTAACCTTTGATTGTGAATTCCGAGAAGTTGGCGATCAGATTCGCAAACCAGTTCGGATGCCTTCGCTGCATGCGGTAGGTGAAATCGTAGAGAGCCATCACACCCAGAACCACAACTGCGCTTTCCTTGCAGAACTCTCCGACGGTCGTCACCACCATCAAAGCCGCCAGCCAGGGCACCTTGCGCCAGCCGTTCATGGTGGTGCTCTTGGCGTAACACAGGAGACCTCCCACGATCGCCGCTGTCGCAAACAGGTCGGCTCGCCCTATGATGTTGCTCACGGACTCCGTGACGATAGGGTGCGTGGCAAACAGCGCTGCCGTGAACAATGCATGCCAGAGGTTTTCCATGAGGACGAGCGCCATGAAGTACACAAGAACCGCGTTGAGCCAATGCAGGGAAAAGTTGAACCAGTGATAACCCGTGGAGTTGGTGCCGTTGCCAAGGACGGCGTAGTTGAACATGTACGACAGCGTTGTCAACGGTCGGTACAAGCCGCTGACCGCCTTCGGCCACCAGTAATCTTCTTGGAAAACCAACCGGAGATTCGTACGGTTGGCTTCGCGCAGGCGTGGGTCGTCCAAAATGATGAATTTGTTGTCGAGCGCGAATCCCGTGTTGCGCAGCGTGTTCGAGAAGGTTAACTGGACAATGGCGCCCAACGCAAACACAACAGCCAGATGCGGTATGAGGCCGATGGAAAGCCACAGCGCCGTCTTCCGAGGTAGTTCCGGAACAGATGCGTGTACCTCGGCAGTCAGAGCCGCTCCTTCCTTTCGGTGCGTGTCCATAGTATTGACCGCGATCGCGACTCGCGCGAATCATCTGAACCTGTTCGCGCGTGTTGCCTGCTAAAAGTGTGTCAGCCGCAGCAGCCAAAGTCAAAAGAGATTTGGTGGCTGTGGCTCGCGCTTTTGCTTTTGACGGCTTGATCGTAATATCTGTTGACACGCCAATGTCGGAAAACCAAATCCTCGTCGGCACAGCGGGCTGGAGCTACCCCGATTGGGAGGGCGCGGTGTATCCGCCAGCCAAGTCCGGGCAACGACTCCGAACCGTAGTGGATTACCTCGATTGCGTGGAAGTGGACAGCTCGTTTTACCGTCCGCCCACCGCGCGGATGGCGACGAACTGGTTGCGCAGCGCCGCGCAGCAGCCCCGTTTTCGGTTCTTGGCCAAAGCTTGGCAGCGGTTTACACATGAGCGGGCAAGGCCCTGGTCGCAGGCGGAGTTTGATCTGTTTACCGGCGGCCTGTCGCCACTGCGCGAGGCGGAACGGCTGGATGGGCTGTTGTTTCAATTCCCTTGGTCGTTTCGCAATCTGCCAGAAAATCGTGACTGGCTGAAGCTGATTGCCGACTGGTTTGCGGATTGGCCAGTCGCCGTTGAGCTGCGGCACGATTCGTGGCTCGACGACGAGGTCCAGAGTTTTTTCCGTTCGCACAAGTTCACCTATTGCAATATCGACCAACCGGCGCTGGCGCACTGCCTGCATCCCAGTTCGTATGTCACGAGCGATGTCGGTTACTTCAGGCTGCACGGACGCAACGCGAAGAATTGGTTTCGCGACGAGCAGGAGGCGTATGGCGGCCGGTACGATTATCTGTACGCCGAGTCCGAACTGGACGAGGTTCTTCGTCACATCCGAAAGATCGCCGCGCAGACGAAGAAGACGTTTGTGATTTTCAACAACCACAAGGACGC
>Ga0187886_1004086_pt1 | contig 10627 bp, 10 predicted proteins | sample June2016WEW_20_1_FD_133001 | JGI IMG/M metagenome (GOLD analysis project Ga0187886, IMG submission 133001) | Peatland microbial communities from SPRUCE experiment site at the Marcell Experimental Forest, Minnesota, USA - June2016WEW_20_150 | ecosystem: Environmental > Terrestrial > Soil >... | reverse complement strand
TGACGAGAAGATACAGCAACTCGTGATAAAATATTTCTGCATCTTCTTCCGATGCGAAATAACCGTCTTTCAATCCCCATGTATAGTACGATTTGGCAACACGATCGACAAGCTGCCGTATGCTCGTTTCGCGTTCTGCAGTCCCTAATTGACCATAGAAGTATTTCGAGACAACAACATTGGTTGCTGTCATCGACCATGATTTGGGAATTTCGACATCTTTTTGTTCAAAGATTTTTTCCCCTCGATCGTTCGAGATCGTAGCAGTGCGCCGTTCCCATTCAACTTCATCGAAGGGATGCACGCCTTGTTTCGTAAAGAACCTTTCGAAACGTAATCCCCGTTTCACGGTTTCATGTTCGTGTGTACGGGAATGAACTTGGGCGGTGGGGGACTGCACATCTTGCATATGCTACTCCTTGCTCAAAAAAAGTGTGGTGCAATACAAAAGCTTACAACCAACGAATAATAGATACGTCTTACGACGGCTGGGATAATTTGATTTCAATTTTCAGAAATAATATTGATGCTAAAAAATGGGTGGCCGTTGCGCGCCACATTTATTCTCCTCTTTTACGACTCCAAACTTACAGAAACCTCAAACCCTTCTTCTTTCTTTTTGGCATCGCAACTGGTTGTAAATATATTCTGTTACAGTCTCTTTGTCAAGTTAAAAATTAAGTGTTTTTTGACGGGCTGAACATATGAAAAAATCACTTGACACAAAAAACATTTATTCCTGAAGAACCAAACTTGAACTCATTCTATTTTTGACATCTCTCATACCTATTCAGTACATCTGACTGTAAGAATCCATCACTTAAAATAAACAAATCTGATTTTTCTGTTTTTTATTTTACAAAACTAAAAAAGAACAAGGCCCCCTCCCCCCATCTTCCCTCTTCATTGAGGAGAGAAAAGGAGTGGCGATAGTTTCTCTGGATTCATAATAATAAATCTTAAAAATGAAAGAATAAATAACTTCTAACGACCTGAATAGTTAACACTTCCGATCTCGAAAAAGTTCTCCCTCTCATCGAGATGCATATGCCCAGCTAAAAATTCTTTAGGAGAAAATGATGTCTCCCCCCACGAATGCTTCGGGAAATTATATCCTTTGCGATGAAACTCGAAGGAAGATAAAAAAATCGATTGTCTGTTACTGCAAAGACAGGCGAAGTCCAGTGAAAAGTCACTTTGGAAGAGGAACGCGCACAAATTTCCGCTGAACAATCCTATCCGGGACAATCCATGCATCGCGGTATCCTTTTTCCGTGAACTCCGGTAGTCGCTGGTTTGCTTCGTAGCGGTTCACAAAATCTCCCACCCGTATTTTATACACCGGCGCATCATACACCACATACACTGAATCACCGATAAATTTCTCCGTCACAACTTCCTTCATCAGTGTTGCTTCATCAACACCGGAGGAAGAAAAAACCTGAATGCGAAATCCCTGCACTACCTCTTCCTCAATGACAAAACTGTCTTTCGGAATTTCTAACGGCGCCTGCTGTTTCTTTTCCTCAACGTGTGCCTTCTCAACGACCTCAACTTCCTGATCATAATCTACCGGGTTGAGCGTTGCTTCGTAGTCCGCCAACGAGCGCTTATTTTCTTTCGGTGTTTCCTGCTTCGGTTCTTCATCCCGAATAAATGGCGGCGATGATGTACAGCCTGCGATTACTAGCACTAGCACACACAGTGCGGAAAAAAGAATTTGTATTTTCATCATGGTATGAAGTTGATCCAGCATTGGTTGTACTCTTCTGAATATTGTTCTTTCATAGTATCAGCAAGTGCGAACGCATTCTTGCGGTCTTCATACCTCCCGACACTCACGCGGTACAGTTTGGCACTCTTGACATATTTATTAAAGACGGGTTGATTGGTAAATCGTCCTTTTGCTTTCTTTTGTGTTCTCAATGCATTGGATGCTTGAGCGAACGCGCCTATCTGCACGGTATAAATCGGATGTTCCGGACGCTCGATCTTGATGTGTGGATGTGCAGAAGATTTCATTTTTTTTATCATAGATGCTCGCACCGTATCCTGTTTTGATTTGAATTTTGGTGCAACACGCAACGATTTTGCTGAAAATAGTTTTGAGTTATTTTTTGAATTCAGCATGGAATCTTGCTTCATGTCCTGACCACCCACGTGGCGTGTCGTATCAATCGAACCAAAGATCTGTACCGGAGATTTTGCTCTATTCCCTGCGCCCGTTTCTTCAGAGGAAACACAGCCTATGAATGAGAGAACCGTACCGAGTAACAACACGCTGACTATGAAAAATTGTCGACTCACCGATGACCTCTTTATGAAATGGATAGTGATACTATTTCTTCCTCTGTGACGATCTTGACACTCGCGCTTGCACCGATTCGCGTCGCACCGCTTGCCAGAAGAGCAAGTGCTTGTTTCTTTGAACGCACACCACCGGAAGCTTTCACTCCCAATTCCGGACCAACAACTTTCCGCATGAGTGCAATGTCCTCGACGGTCGCCCCGCCTTTTACGAATCCTGTCGATGTCTTCACGAAGTCTGCCCCTGCATGCTTCGCTAGCGCACATGCTTTTATCTTTTCATCGTCGTTCAGCAATCCGGTTTCAATGATTACTTTTACCAGTACTTTCAAGCGATGCGCTATATCGACAACTGCAAGGATGTCGTGTTCGACATAATCGAACTCGCCGGACTTCAACATTCCAATATTGATAACCATATCAACTTCACTTGCACCATGTTTGATTGCCTGTTCCGTCTCAAATGCTTTCGCTGCACTCGATGTCGCGCCCAACGGGAAACCGATGACAGTGCAAACTTTTACATCCGAATTGCGCAGCAAGTCCGCACACAATTTCACATACGCCGGATTGATACACACGCTTGCAAAACCATAGTGTTTTGCTTCAGCACAGAGATTCTCAATTTCCTGCATAGTTGCTTCCGGTTTCAGAAGCGTATGGTCGATCATCCGAGCAAGCTTGGCATCGAAAGCGCTTCGTTCTATTCCGGCATCGGCTGGAATCTGATCTTCTCCGTTTTGCATTCTATTGTTCACGGTATCTTTCATATGGAGAATTGCTTGCTTGCCAAACTCTTGGTTTGTGCAGATATTTTTTGCATCTGCTTGTGTAAATATACGAGAATTATTTTGAGTTACAAGTACGACAATGTAAGAACATCGTCGGCGACAAGAAACTCTTACATAAACATTTCGCCTGACTCAATCGGATAGCCCCTGAGAAATTCTTCGATGCCGAGCCGGCGTTTTCCTTCTTGCTGAATTTCAAGAAGAGAAACGACACCGCTTCCGGTTCCGATCTCCAGTATGTTCTGTGTTCGATTCAAGACAATTCCCGCTTGTGTTGATTGTCTCTCAACCATTCTGGTGTGGAACACTTTAATCAGCTTGCCCATATGTGTCGTCCATGCGGAAGGGTGCGGCGAAAGTCCTCGAACAAAATTGTGGACCTGTTGCGACGGTTTCGTCCAATCGATACGGCAGTCTTCTTTGAAAATCTTCGGTGCGGGACAGGCAAGTGAATCGTCTTGCCGATGCGGCTGCACGTTACCAAGTTCAATGAGGCGAACAGTCTGAAGAACAATCTCTGCACCTACTACAGAGAGTGTATCATGCAAATCACCTGCAGTGTCATTCAAACCAATTGGCACTCGTGTCTGAAGAAGAATAGAGCCGGTATCCACATCGTCCTTTAAAAAGAATGTCGTAACGCCAGATTCTTTTTCACCATGAATAATAGCCCAATTGATCGGCGCGGCACCGCGATATTTCGGCAGGAGCGATGCATGAAGATTAAAAGAACCAAGTTTCGGAATCGTGTACACTTCTCGCGGCAAAATCCGGAATGCTACTACAACAATGAGATCGGGATGAAGCTGTTGAATTTCGGCAACGAACGCTGCGTCGTTAAGTCTCTCCGGTTGAAGAACCGGAATCTGATGGTGAAGAGCAAACTCTTTTATAGAGGTGAAGGAAACTTGTTGTCCGCGCCCTCTTGGTTTGTCTGGTGCTGTCACGGCAGCTGAAATTTCATAGGAATGATCGAGAAGGATACGAAGACTTGGAACGGCAAATTCCGGTGTGCCCATGAAAAGGATTCGCATGCTTTACACCTTGGCGGCAGTAACCGCCGGATAGTCGGGATCAAGTTCTCCCTTTCGAATCTTTCTCAACTTGGGCAGCAGCATACTTCGTTTTGCCTTGTTGACACGATCCACAAAGAGAACACCGTTGAGATGGTCAAATTCATGAAGCACAACGCGTGCAAGAAATCCATCCATGAATAGTTCTTGTTTCTTGAATTCACCATCACGAAAGCGGATACGTACTTTTTCTGCTCGTTCCACTGCACCACGCACGCCAGGAAGACTTAAACATCCCTCATCCATCGACCAGGCACCTTCTTCATTCACTATCTCAGGGTTGATAAGCGCAAGCGTGCGTGGAAGATCGGGCGAAGTCGGATGTGCAGAATCCTCCATCTCACCTTCTGCATTTGGTTCGGTGACATCCGAAATATCTATCGTAATCACGCGTCGAAGATCGCCAACCTGATTCGCTGCAAGACCTATCCCATTGGCTTTATGCATCGTCTCGAACATGTCATAGATGAGCTTGACGGTTGAATCATCCAGCGACTCAACCGGTTTGGCTTTTTTCTTGAGAACTTCGGTTCCGAAAAGATAAATCGGAAGAATGGACATAGGGTTTTGCGTTCTATTGTGTATTCTCTTATTCTCAGGATATCATTCCACAATCCGCCGGGCACATTCATACCGCTTGACAAAATAGGTACTCTGGAGCGAAGAGATCGTCACACCGAGTGAAACGCTCGCGTGTGCGAACAGATCATCGCCCAAATAGAGTCCGACGTGAGAAGCACTCTCGCCTGTTGTATTAAAAAAAATCAAATCTCCGAATTTCAATTCACTCAACTCTACCGCCGTACCTCTTTTTGATTGCTCATAACTTGAGCGCGGAAGCAGAATACCCATGGAATTCTTATAAACCGTCATAGTATATCCCGAACAATCCATTCCATCTACGCTCGATCCGCCATGCACATACGATACACCCATATACTTAGAAATTTCCCGCATCATTTTACTTTGATCAAGTGGTTTTATAGCCGCGTTTTTTTCTTTTCGAAAATCTCGACCGCCCTTGGCGATGCGTTCTATTTCTTTCTTCTCCGGTTTTTTGTCGGTTTCTTTTACTTCTTCTTCCGCCTCTTTCGATGAAAAACGCGGTTCATGGTGTGGTGGTGTGACAGAAGAAGATTTTTTCTCCTGGCTTCCGAATCGCGGTGATGATCCGCCGCAACCTTCGAGCACGAAGACTGCGAGAACAGTACTGATCACCAATAGAATGCGTTGTCTGCCCACGTTGAAGAAAGTGCTTTCATTATGACAAAGCCCCGCACGCCGCGGGGCTTGCTTCGACAACAACCACGATTTTCCGGTTCTCCCGGCACGTTTCGTTTATCCAAGATATGCACGCAACGCTTTGCTTCGCGATGCATGGCGCAGACGGCGAATCGCCTTCTCTTTGATCTGCCGAACGCGTTCACGCGTTAAGTTAAATTTCTCGCCGATCTCTTCCAATGTCAGCGAATGTTCCGAATCGAGACCAAAGTATAACTTGATAACTTGCGCTTCGCGTTCGCTCAACGTTGCCAACGCACGCTTTACTTCATTCTTCAATGATTCTTCTAAAAGACCGGAGTCGGGTGTCGGTTGACGATTGTCTTGAATAACATCGAGCAAGCGGTTATCCTCGCCTTGTGCAAACGGCGCATCCATCGACAAGTGCCTGCCGGAAATCTTCAGCGTATCGGAAACTTCAAAGAGTGACATATCCAACTCTTCTGCCAGTTCACTCGTGCTCGGTTCGCGTTCAAACTCTTGTTCCAGCGTACTGAATGCCTTGCCGATCTTGTTGAGTGCACCGACACGGTTTAACGGCAAACGTACGATACGGGATTGTTCGGCCAGTGCCTGCAAGATCGACTGACGAATCCACCACACCGCATACGAAATGAATTTAAATCCGCGTGTCTCATCAAAACGTTTTGCTGCTTTGATCAATCCCAGGTTCCCCTCATTGATTAAATCACCGAGCGACAATCCTTGGTTCTGGTATTGCTTTGCCACGCTCACCACGAAGCGTAAATTTGCTTTCGTCAATTTCTCCAATGCCTTTTGATCACCTTTTTTAATGCGTCGTGCGAGATCAATTTCTTCCTGCGGCACTAATAATTCGACTTTGCCAATTTCTTGGAGATACTTATCGAGCGATTGGCTTTCACGATTTGTATATTGTTTGCTTATTTTCACCATTGACTCTTTGCCAAAATTCAACTCTCGTTGCCCGTAGGATTGCTACGGGAGTTCCAGCAACATATTCCACTATTTATAACACGACAAGGAGGGTGGAAAGTTCACAATTGCTGGAAACCGATCCAATCCACATTCCCGATACTATTCGAATTTACCTCATTTCTGACCTGTTTATTAGACTCTGCAAACGGTATATTGTTTCCCGTCGCAGTATTTAGAAAACTTCCTCGAAGAAGCTTTGACCCGCCAATGATTGAGCACCGCCAACACCAAAGAATTCTGCTGCAGTTCTACCGACATCCGCGAATGAACAGCGCACTCCGAGATTCACATTTTTTTTCCCAGAAGTACTGGCACAAAGCAGAGGAACATATTCACGCGTGTGATCCGTACTTTGATCTGTTGGATCGTTTCCGTGATCAGCGGTGAGGACAAGCAAACCACCATCGCTGATGCACTTCTGGATATCCGGAAGTTTTGCATCAAACTCCTCAAGCGCACTCGCGTATCCTTTCGCGTCTTGCCGATGACCATACAGCATATCGAAATCCACAAGGTTCGCCATCAGGAATCCCGTTTGCATCATCCTGCCTGCTCTGATAATTTCTTCTATCCCTTCTGCATTCGATGTGGTGTGAATCTTTTCCTGCAATCCGAGACCGCAGAACAAATCATCAATCTTGCCGATACCAACCGTTTGAATATTGTTCTCGAATAAAAGATCCAAGATCGTTTTTGCTGGAGGTTTCACTGCATAATCGCGTCGATTCGGTGTCCGTATATAATTTTCGCTTCTGCCGATAAAGGGACGCGCAATCACACGACCTACGCGATGCTCATCTACCAGTACTTGTTCTCGTGTTATTTCGCATATCTCATAGAGACGCTCAAGGGAAATCACGTCCTGGTGCGCGGCAATCTGGAACACCGAATCACCTGATGTATACACAATGGGGAAACCGGTGCGCACATGCTCATCACCTAATTCATTGATGATTTCTGTTCCAGACGCAGGCATGTTCCCCAAATACCCGCTGCATCCTGTGACACGAAGAAATGTTTCGAGTACACTTTTCGGAAAGCCTTTCGGATACAATGGAAATTTTTGCCGCGTGATGATACCTGCAATCTCCCAATGACCTATGGTGCTATCCTTGCCTTCCGATACTTCTGCCATCTTTCCGAAACAACCGGATGCTTTCTCAACTCTTGCAACACCTTTGATGTCTGTGATATTACCAAGTCCCAGAGAAGCGAGGTTGGGTAATCGCAGACCGCCAACGGTTCGGGCAATGTTTGAAATAGTATTTGTCCCTTGGTCTCCGTATATATCTGCATCCGGTAATTCACCGACACCAACGCTGTCAAGAACAATGAGTATCAATTTCTTCTGTTTCAATGCAATCCGAGATGCCCACTGTAGGGACTGCGAATGGGATAGTTATCCCAAAATTTCCTTTTCATTGCACTTACATAATTGGATGTGCTGCCGATTAAACCGGTAAGAACCATGCGCTGAACGTACCGATTGTACATAGAGTGTCGGGGTTCTTATGGTCCCGCACTTCGGACACTTGACTCCTTTTTCTTGTCCGGCTTTTTTTGCTTTTTCCGCAAAATCAGTTAGTTTTGCCATTTAGATCTCCAAAAGAAAATAGTTACAGTGTTGTTATCTAATATACTCGTACGATATTACCGCCCGCTTCAATCGCCTTCTGAAGAACGCGATCTGTATTCTCCAGCAAATCAACGTCAGATGCTTCATCGATTGCACCGGCGACACCCACGCTGATCGTTACAGAAAAACTTTTATTGTCGATATTAAGGATATTGCTGGCAACATTCTTACGGATCTTTTCTGCCCATAACGATGCTTCATTGGACGTCGTATTCACAAGAAGGATGACAAAACAATTAAAATCAAACCTACCGACGACATCGTAGGGGCGAATGGAAACCTTCACCATGCGGCCGACATTCTGCAGTATGAAATCAAAGGCTTCCCTGCCATAGCGTGCGATATGATCATCCATCCGGTCGATGGAAACCATTACTAAGGACAAATCATTCGAAAAATCACTTGCACGCTGCACTTCTTCATGCAAACGGCCCATAAAACTCTTACGCGTCGAGACACCTGTTGTTTCATCAAGCGAAACGTAATTGTTCATGACTTCCGTGAGGCTCAGAATTTCCAATGCCCACGATGAAGTCTCGGCAAGCTTCTGCACTAGCTTCACATCAGCATCGGAATATGTTTTCGAATCCTTACTTTCTATAACCAAGGCGCCATAGCACCGATTCAATGAATTCAGCGGTATGATAACCAACGCACCCTTCGATTCACATCGTTCGGCTTGATAAAACCGCGGCACTGTAGTGGTGGACAGATCATCAATGATCTTGGGAACACTAGTCTGTATGACTCCTATGACCAAACTCTGTTGAGGATCCAGTTCACTCATGAGTGGAACATACGGATCGTTCATTCGGTTCAGGAGATTGTGCACAACCCAAGATTTTCTACTGTCGTCAAATAAAACAATTGCAATATAATCCCACGGAACCAGTTTCGATGTCTCCTCGGCAAGCGATCGTGTGATGGAATGAGCGCCAAAGTCAATACTCAGCTGTTCGCGCACCCGACTAATCGACCGAAGTACTTCAGAATCCAACAGGAGATCATATTTGGATGTATAGCTTCGAATGAGCGTCGAAATCAGCTTTGCAATCTGTGCCAGTGAAGTGATCGTTTCGTTTCCATAGGCATCCGCTTCTAAACAATCCAAGGCAAGAACTGCCACCGGATCCTGCGATTGAATTCCACTAAAAAATATCGGCACGCCCACAAATGTTTTTACTACATCTGTTGTCTCGTAATATGGCACCATATCATCTTGACCAAGAGCATCCACAAAATTGACGATCTGTGGTTTCCCATTCACTGCAATTTGACTCACGACATCAGAACCGATTGGCAACCGTCTGTTTGTCATGAATTTTTCGCTGTCGGTCGTATACCCTTCGAGCACCAATTGTTGTTTCTCTCTATTTATCCAAAAAAGAGCAACTGTATGGGCAAATTGAACATCCTTCACGACACTCAACACCCGTTGAATCAGCGCATTGAATTCGGCTCTCGGACCTTCCTCGGCATTTTCACCGATGCCGGGAGTCTCGATAAACTCATTTAACTCAAACACTGTTGTAGTTGTTTTTTTTGAATCCTTTTTTTCCAACGCAATATTGTCTCGCTCATGGTGCATCGGTTGTGAATGTTCCGGCTCGTCAACAAAATCAACTTGGTATTGCTTACCGGTAACTTGAAAATCATCAAAAACGAGTTTCTTCATCCGAATATTGGACTCCTCTGATGTGAGAGAATGACGATCCTCATCTGCTGCTTGGATAAAAAATCCTCTGCGTTTCCCCACTCGTACAATCACATAAGCGATCAATGCTGCAGAAAACAATAAGAGCACTGTCTTCACGAATGTAGCCGAGAGGACAAGTCCCCCTAAAAATGAAACGACGCCCACCACTACAATCAACTCCTCTGCAAGCGTTAACGAATGCATCCAGGAAAAGAATGTGTTGAACCTTCGGGCGTCAGTCATTGAGTATCGAGAGTCTTATGGTTGCCCTCAAATTTCATTAAATTTACCTGTTTTGTGATGAAAAGTCAACCAATCATTATAGATATTAATTGTTTCTAAAGCTGACACCGCCGACCGGATATTTTATTATGATTGTATTCGCCAATTGCTTGCGGCAGTATTTTTTTTTGCATAACTTTTTGCCAATGAGTCGTCTCTGCTTCATATCTTTTAGTTGGAAGCGCCCATGAAAGCTGTTATCATGGCTGGCGGGTTTGGCACACGTTTGCGACCTCTCACAAGCAACATTCCAAAACCGATGGTTCCAATGGTCAATAAGCCTATTATGGAACACATTGTTGAACTGCTCAAAACGCACAACATGAAAGATATCGTCTCCACGCTCTTCTATCAGCCGGATGCCATCACAGGCTATTTCGGAGATGGAAGCGCCTTCGGCATCAACATGCAATATCGCAAAGCAGAAGCGGATTACGGAACAGCGGGAAGTGTCCGTAATGCGAAAGATTTTTTAGACGAGCGTTTTTTAGTTATCAGTGGAGATGTTCTTACCGATTTCGATTTGACAGCCGCTCTTCGCTTCCACGAAGAGAAGAAAGCAAAAGCCACATTGCTGCTTACACGAGTTTCCAATCCGCTCCAG